>Ga0164242_10001479_pt1 | contig 27910 bp, 28 predicted proteins | sample OricomgcompostMG_FD_108783 | JGI IMG/M metagenome (GOLD analysis project Ga0164242, IMG submission 108783) | Miracle-Growth compost microbial communities from Emeryville, California, USA - Original compost - Miracle growth compost (MG) ...
AGGCTTGCGCCCATTGTGCAATATTCCCCACTGCTGCCTCCCGTAGGAGTCTGGGCCGTGTCTCAGTCCCAGTGTGGCCGGTCACCCTCTCAGGCCGGCTACCCGTCGTCGCCTTGGTGGGCCGTTACCTCACCAACTAGCTGATAGGCCGCGAGTCCATCCCCAACCGAAATTCTTTCCACCCGCAGAAGATGCCTTCGCGGGTCGTATCCGGTATTAGCTTCGGTTTCCCGAGGTTATCCCAGAGTCAGGGGCAGGTTACTCACGTGTTACTCACCCGTTCGCCACTGATCCAAAGGAGCAAGCTCCTCCTTCACCGTTCGACTTGCATGTGTTAAGCACGCCGCCAGCGTTCGTCCTGAGCCAGGATCAAACTCTCCGTAAATGTTTGATTGCACGGCGACCTAAGTCACCGGCACATCTAGTGTGACGAGCCACCGGAATAGGTGGACACGACACAAGTTTGAAACTGACAGAACAAATCATTACTGACTTGCTTTGTTGTTTAAATGTTTTCCAAAGGAATCTCACGCCTGACCGAAGTCAGGACACGAGGTTTTTGGCATTTGACATGTGCACGCTGTTGAGTTCTCAAGGATCGGATGCTCCCCGTTTTCAGTCTCTCGACTTGCTCCCGGGGGCAACTTCTCTACCTTACCACTCTCGTTTGCCTTGTCAAATCGGCCGTTTCGCGCCATTCTCGGGTTCCGTATTTGGACACACCTGATCGCACGATTCGAGCCAGTTAGACTGCTCAGTGAGTGGGTTTTCTATCCTAGACGCTCGGCGAAACTCCTACAAGAGAAGCTTGCTTTTCGTTCTGAGGATTGGTCCCTCTTGAGGCCGGGAAGCTCTTCCGCTTTCCCGCACCTTTGGGGTGACAAGTAAGTACTTTACGCACGCTTGGACCCTGGGGCAAATTACGGCAGCATCCCGGGCGTGTCGCCCGAGTTTGCGCGGATTTCGCCCGCATTCGCTGCTTCGACGAAGACGCCGGCCAGAGTCTTCTTGCCACGTCGAAGCACGGCCATCCCGTTCGGCAGCGTGCGCCCGGCAACCGTAGCGGCCTCATCGTCGATCTTTTCGTTGTTCAGATACACGCCGCCCTGTCCGATCGCCCTCCGTGCGTCGCTGAGACTCGAGGTCAGACCGGTGTCGACGAGCAACTGGGCGATCGGAGCATCCCGTTTCGTCGTCGTGCTCGGAAGCTCCCGCAAGGCGGCTTCGAGCGTGGAGCTGTCCAGAGCAGCCAGGTCACCCTGACCGAAGAGAGCCTGCGCAGCCGCGATCGCAGCATCCGTCGCCCCGATACCGTGCACCAGGCTGGTCACCTCGTACGCGAGCCGTCGTTGCGCCTCGCGCCTGAATGGTTCGGATGCGACGGCGGCCTCGAGCCGTTCAATCTCGGCTCTCGGCAGGAACGTGAACACTTTCAACCGATCGACCACGTCCGCGTCATCGGTGTTGAGCCAGAATTGGTACATCGCGTACGGACTCGTCAACGCTGGATCAAGCCAAACGGCGTTCCCTTCACTCTTGCCGAACTTGCGTCCGTCGGAATTCGTGACGAGTGGCGTGCCGATGGCGTGCACCGTTGCACCTTCTGCTCGCTTGACCAGGTCGACCCCGCTGGTGAGGTTGCCCCACTGATCGGACCCGCCGGTCTGCAGTATGCATCCATAGTCCAGATGCAGCCGCCTGAAGTCGAGCCCTTGCAAGATCTGGTAGCTGAACTCGGTGTAGCTGATGCCGTCGTCGGAGTTGAGCCTGGCGCTCACGGCATCCTTCTTGAGCATCGTGCCGACTCTGTAGTGTTTGCCGATGTCACGCAAGAACTCGATCGCGCTCATCGGCGCCGTCCAATCCAGATTGTTCACCAGCCTGGCGGCGTTATCTCCGTCGAAGCTGAGGAACTTCGCTACCTGGGCCTGCAGGTAACGAACCCATTCCGCCACAACCGACTCTTCGTTGAGCGTGCGTTCCGATGTCGGTTTCGGGTCGCCGATGAGACCGGTTGACCCCCCGACCAGGCCGAGGGGCTTATGCCCCGCGAGTTGCAGCCGGCGCATCAGCAGCAGTTGCACGAGATTGCCGAGGTGCAGGCTGGGCGCTGTCGGGTCGAATCCGCAGTAGTAAGTGATTGGTGGCCCGGCCAGCAGCTGCTTCAGCGCTGCAGCGTCCGTCGAGACGTGCACGAGGCCGCGCCAGACGATTTCGTCCCAGATATCGTCGAATGAAGAATCGTTGCTCTGTTGAGTGAGGGTCGCCGGGTCTGACACGGATTCCACAGTATCAGCGCGGCCGATCGCATAATTAGGTCGCATTGCCTAATGAAGCCTTGATTAAGGGTAGAAACCTAATATGATGTCGGTTAAGCCTACAGGCCAATTCATCGGGAGACACCATGTTCGTCGTCACAGCAGACCAGATCGGCAGCCGCGGTCACGATGACGTCGCAGGCGAAGCGCGCGACAGCATAAACGAGCGCTACGGACCGGCCCTCGCTCTTCCCGCCGACCGCAATGCCGGGGATGAGATCCAGATGCTCACCGGCGACCCGACCACCGCGCTCGAGCTCGTGCTCGATCTGACGAGAACCGGGAAGTGGAGCGTCGGGCTCGGCTGCGGGGTCGTGCGCAAGCCGCTGCCACAGGCCACTCGCGAGGCAAGCGGGCCTGCATTCTTCTCGGCCCGTGACGCAGTGCTCCGCGCAAAACGCCGGCAGACCCGATTCGCCGTCGACGTGCCGGCCGAGCCGCACACCGATCAGACTGAACGAGCGAACACCGGTATCGCAGCTGCAGCTCACGCTGACTCGCTGAGCACAGCGGCCCAAAATACCGAATCACTCATCGACCTTCTCCTGGTGATCCGCGCCAGGAGAACCGACCCAGGATGGGAACTATTCGACCTGCTGGCCTCCGGGCTCACTCAGCAAGACGCCGCAACCAGGCTGTCGATCTCACCGCCCGCTGCGAGTTCACGCGCTCACGCCGCCAACATCAAACAGGAGCTGGCCGCGATACCGGCACTCACTAAACTGTTGCAGGACCTCGATCAGTTGGCGACCGAAACGGACGGGCACCCATGAACCCTTACCTTGACTTTTTGAGCGGGATCGGCCCGATGATCTTCTGGTCGTTCCTCCTGATCGCGATCATGGTGAGCCTGTGTGCAGCAGTGATCGCGTTGCGCATCCCCCGGCGTGCCTTCGTGATCACGTCGGCGGCCGCGCTCGCCGTCGCGGTTCTGCTTGTCGCGGTCCCCCACCCGCAGACCACTGCGCTCGTGTCCGCGCTGATCGGCGTCGCGGCGCTTGCGGTCTCGGTTGCCGGTGGCGGACCCGTCGTGCTGTTCGTCTTGGCCATGGCATCCCGCGGCAGCGTCGCCGACGGCGCGCACGGTGGCATCCTGATCGAGAACAAGCAAGACGAACAACCAGCATTCGATCACCCAGTCCACGAAGTGCTTCGTGGTGGAACCACGATCGGTGTGTTCGAGCGCTTCGCGACGACCGCATCGATCATGGCAGGTTTCCCCGAGGCGATCGCCGTGCTCATAGCAATCAAAGGCGTCGGTCGCTTCACAGAACTGGACGCGGCAGAAGCGCGCGAACGATTCATCATCGGAACACTCGTGAGCCTGGTGTGGGCGGCCGCGTGCGCAGCAGTGTTCCGACTGGCCATCGGTTAGAGAAGGACCGAGGACCTCGACTCACGTTAAGCGTGCGCGCGCGGATGTCGCTTGTATGGTGACACCGTCGGGTCCCCGGTGACCCAGAACCGCCACGAGTACTCGATCGAACCGCCGGCGCCGCTGACTCCGGTTCGCGGGCCAGAACTCGCCGCCAGTTGCGTGGTCGCCGGCTCAAGCGAGAACGGAGACGACAGCAGGTCGGCACCATTGTCCGCAAGCCTGATGCCCGCAGCTATCGTCATGCGGGCCGGACCGCGCGCCAAGTCGCGGTCACGCACGGTCGGGCCGCGACGCGCCCTGGCCAGTTCGATGCCGTCGACGACCTCGGCCCCGCGAAGCAGGATTCCAGACGCGCTTCCCACCGGTGAGCAGACGATGTTGCCGCACACGTGCATGCCGTAGGTGAAGTACGCGTACAGATGTCCGGGCTCGCCGAACATCACGGCGTTTCGTGCGGTCTTGCCGCGAAATGCGTGCGAGCCAGGATCGGTCCCGTCTCCGAGGTACGCCTCGACCTCGGTGATGCGCAACGTCACGGGCCCCTCGTCCGTCTCATGTGTCAGCGTCGCGCCGAGAATTGCTGGTGCAATCTCCACCGCGGTCGCTTGGAAGAACGTCCGGTCGAAGACGAAGCCGGTCATGGCCTGTCGAGTGCCGCGGCAAGCACGCGGACCCGCTCGGTGAGCGCCGCTCGCTGTTCCTCGACGCGATCTGGGGCCGTTCCGCCCACTCCGTCCCGGCTTGCAACGGATCCCTCGACGCTCAGCACGCTGCGTACATCGGGCGTCAGATGTTCCGAGATCCTCGCCAGCGATTCGTCGTCGACGTCCTGCAGTTCGACACCACGCTCTTCGGCGAGCTGCACGAGGGCACCCGTGATCTCGTGCGCGTCGCGGAACGGAACATGCTTCTTGACCAACCATTCTGCAACGTCGGTTGCAAGGGAGAATCCGACGGGCGCGGACTGGGCCATCCGCTTCGTGTTGAAACGCAGTGTGGCGACCATGCCGATGAATGCGGGGAGCAGAACCTCCAGCGTCGACACGGAATCGAACACCGGTTCCTTGTCTTCCTGCAGGTCACGGTTGTATGCGAGCGGGAGGCCCTTGAGCGTTGCGAGCAGGCCGCTCAGATTGCCGATCAGCCTGCCCGACTTCCCTCTGGCAAGCTCTGCGATGTCCGGATTCTTCTTCTGCGGCATGATCGAAGACCCAGTCGAGTATCCGTCGTCGAGCGTTACGAAACCGAACTCCCGCGTGTTCCACAGGATGATCTCTTCGGCGAACCGAGAGAGGTCGACGCCGATCTGAGCGGCGATGAACGCGAACTCGGCCACCACGTCACGCGCGGCGGTACCGTCGATGGAGTTCTCACTGCTCGAAGCGAACCCGAGGTCGTGTGCGACGGCGGCCGCATCCAACCCGAGGGTGCTGCCGGCCAGTGCACCAGAACCGTATGGCGAGACATTGGCGCGCGCATCCCAGTCTGCGATCCGCTCCAGGTCGCGCACGAGCGGCCAGCAGTGGGCGAGCAGGTGGTGCGACAAAAGCACCGGCTGCGCGTGCTGCAGGTGGGTGCGCCCTGGCAGGACAGCGCCATGTTGTGTCTCGGCCTGGGCGGCGATCGCATCGACGAGTTTGACAAGCAGCTCCGCGATCACCCGCGAGTGGTCACGCAAATACATCCGCACCAGGGTCGCGATCTGGTCGTTGCGGCTCCGTCCGGCGCGCAGCTTTCCGCCCAGCTCGGCTCCCGCTCGCTCGATCAGTCCGCGTTCGAGCGCGCCGTGCACATCCTCGTCGGTTTCGGCAGGCGTGAAGGCACCGGATGCGACGTCCTCGCGCAATTGTTCGAGTGCGTCGTGCATGCGCTGCAGCTCGTCCGCGGTCAAGTAGCCTGCTGCGGCCAGTGCACGCGCATGCGCTTGCGAACCCGCGATGTCGTACCCGGCCAATTGCCAGTCGAACTGCGTCGAGCGACTCACAGCTACAAGCTCGGGCGATGGCCCGCCCGCGAACCGACCACCCCACAGGGCCCCGGCCTCACCAGCACGGGAGTCGGAATTCGCCGTCATGACGCGACCTTCTGCCGCGACGCTGCGTCGGTCGCCCCGTTCTTCCCAAGCAGCCACACCAGCAGCGCCTTCTGCGCGTGAAGCCGGTTCTCGGCCTCATCCCAAATGATGCTCTGCCCGCCGTCGATGACCTCAGCGTCTACCTCGTATCCGCGGTCAGCAGGCAGGCAATGCATGAACAGCGCGTCGGGCTTCGCTAAAGCCATCAGTTCGGCCGTGACCTTGTAGCCGCCGAAAACGGTCAGCCGGTGCGCCTTCTCGTCCTCGCGCCCCATCGACACCCAGGTGTCGGTGACGACGACATCTGCCCCTGCGACGGCCTCGATCGGGTCGGTATAGATCGTGACCGATCCGCCGGTGTTCTCGGCGATCGCATCCGCGTCTGCGACCACCGCATCACTTGGCGAATACTCGGCAGGCGCTGCGATCCGCACATGCATTCCGGCGGTTGCTCCTGCCAGCACGTATGACTGGGCCATGTTGCTTGCGCCGTCACCCAGGAACACGACGGTCAGTCCGGCAAGGCTTCCACGCTTCTCGCGAATTGTTTGGAAGTCAGCGAGCAGCTGGCACGGATGGAAGTCGTCTGACAACGCATTGACCACCGGAACCACCGTGCCGGCGGCCATCTCTTCGAGTCCGCTCTGCGCGTATGTGCGCCACACGATGGCAGACACCATGCGCTCAAGCACGCGTGCCGTGTCCGATGGCGTCTCCTTGCCGCCGAGCTGGCTGTTCGCCGTACTGATGATCAGCGGGCTACCGCCGAGGTCTGCGATACCGACAGCGAACGAGACGCGCGTGCGCGTTGATGACTTGTCGAAGATCACCGCGACGGTCTGCGGTCCAGCCAGAGGCGTGTATCCCCACCGGTCACGCTTGATCGCATCCGCCAGGTCGAGGATCTCGGCTTGTTCTGCTGGCGAGATGTCGTCGTCGCGAAGGAAATGACGGGTCATGTGAGTGCTTTCTTCTCGGATCGATAATGCTCGGTCAGGCGGATGCGAGCGCGGCGAGCGCCGCCTGGAAGCGTCGCTGGAACTCCGTGATCTCGGCGTCACCCACGATCAGCGGCGGCGCGATCCTGATGCTTGAATCGTTCGGCGCGTTCACGATCAGCCCGTTGTCCAGGCACGCGGATGCCACGGCCTCGGCAACGGGCTCGGTGAGGCCGACGCCGATCAGCAGCCCCGAGCCGCGCAATTCGCCGATCAGTTCTGAGTCGATGCTGCGGATAGACGCGCGCAACTGCCCACCGCGCGCGGCGGCGTTCGCTACGAGACCCGCCTGTTCGATCTCGCCGAGCACCGCGTTTGCCGCGGTTGTCGCAAGCGGGTTCCCTCCGAACGTGCTTCCGTGCTGCCCACGCGTGAACAATTCGGATGCCCACCCGAAGGTGACCAGCGCGCCGATCGGAACCCCGCCTGCCATCCCCTTGGCAAGTGTGATCGCATCCGGTGTGATGCCGGCGTGCTCGAACCCGAACCAACGGCCGGTACGCCCGATGCCGGTTTGAATCTCATCCAGGATGAGCAGCACACCGTGTTTCTCGGTGAGCTCTCTCGCCCGCTTCAGGTATCCAGCCGGTAAGTCGAGCACGCCGGCTTCACCCTTGATCGGTTCGACGAAGAGGGCCGCGACGGTGTCGTCGATGGTTTCCTCGAGCAGCTCGGTGCTGGTGTCGATGTGTTCTACGCCACCCGGCATCGGCTCGAAAGGTTCACGCATCGGCGGTTTGCCTGTCAAAGCCAGCGAGCCCATCGTGCGCCCGTGGAACGAGTTGTTCAGCGCGATGATCCTGGTGCGCGACCCGTTGCCGCGGTTCAGGCGAGCAAGCTTGAACGCCGCCTCGTTAGCTTCGGCGCCAGAGTTACCGAAGTACACACGTCCGGCCTCCCCTGCCCCGGTTAATCTGCACAGGCGTTCGGCCAGCTCAAGCTGGGACGGGGTCGCAAAGTAGTTAGACACGTGCGCGAGCGTCCTGATCTGCTGTGACACGGCATCAACAAGCACCGGGTGCGCGTGCCCGAGCGAGTTCACGGCGATGCCGGCAAGGAAGTCCAGGTACTGCTTGCCGTCGACGTCCCAGACATAGCAGCCTTCGCCGCGCTCGAGCATGAGTTGCGGTGTGGCGAGCGAGCGCATCACAGATGCCCCGAACCGATCTTTCCAGGTGTCTGTCGTGATCGTGTTCATTGCGCGACCACCTCCGTTCCAATGCCGCTTTGTGTAAAGATCTCGAGCAGGATCGAATGTGGCACCCTGCCATCGATGATGGCTGCTTTGGCCACGCCGCCATCCACCGCGTCCAGGCACGCAGTCATCTTCGGGATCATCCCTGACTCAAGAGACGGCAACATTCGGCGTAGCTCGTCTCCTGCGATCATCGACACAAGTGAATCGCGGTCAGGCCAGTTTCGGTATAGACCGGCGACATCGGTCAGGACCACAAGTTTTGCGGCGCCGAGCGCGACGGCAAGGGCGGAGGCGGCAGCATCCGCGTTGACGTTGAGTGACTGACCTGGAGTGTCGACGTCTGGAGCGATCGAGGAAACGACGGGGATACGACCGGCATCGAGCTGGGCGTGCACGGCCTCAGGGTTGACGCCGATCACGTCACCGACCAGCCCGAGGTCGACCTCCTCGCCGTCGAGTACGACCCCTCGCATACGACCCTGGAAAAGTCCAGCGTCCTCGCCAGACAGGGCGGCCGCAAGCGGGCCGTGTTCGTTGATATGGCCAACGATGTCCCGGCTGATCTGTCCGGTGAGCACCATGCGAACGACGTCCATTGCCTCTGGCGTTGTCACCCGGTATCCCCCGCGGAACTCACTTGAGATACCGAGGCGCTCGAGCATGGCCGAGATCTGCGGGCCTCCCCCGTGTACGACGACCGGCTTGATACCCGCGTACCGCAGGTAGACCATGTCCTCGGCGAACGCTCGCTGCAACTCAGGACTGACCATGGCATTCCCGCCGAACTTCACGACGATGACCTGATCATGAAAGCGTTTGAGCCACGGGAGCGACTCGATGAGAGTTGCAGCTTTGACGGACGCCTGTGCGTGCGTGACCATCTCGTTGTTCTCGCTGTTCATGCTCAGCTCGCGTATGCGCTGTTCTCATGCACGTAGTCATGCGTGAGGTCGTTAGTGAGAATCGTGGCAGCTGACGCCCCGGCCTTCAGCTCGATGAGCACGTGCACGGCCCGCGGGGTGAGGTCGACCTGCTCGCGCGGAGCATCCGGGGCCCCAGCGTGACAGACGCGCACGCCGTTCATAGACACGTCGACCTGGTACGGGTCGAATTGCGCGTTCGTCGTGCCGATCGCTGCCAGCACGCGACCCCAGTTCGGATCGTTCCCGAAGATCGCCGCCTTGAACAGATTGCTGCGAGCAACCGAGCGGCCGACTTCGACAGCTTCGTCTTCTGATGCTGCGCCGGCGACCTCGATGCGGATGTCGTGGCTTGCCCCCTCGGCATCGCCTTGGAGCTTCCGCGCGAGCTCGGCACACACTGCGGTGATGGCGCGAGTGAACTCGCCCGCGTCTGGGCGGATGCCAGAGGCACCTGACGCCATCAAGGTCACCTGGTCGTTTGTCGACATGCATCCGTCGCTGTCGAGCCGGTCGAAGGTCACCCTCGTGGCTTCGCGCAACGCCGAATCCAACTCATACGATGCCAGGTCGGCGTCGGTGGCGAGCACGACCAGCATGGTCGCAAGCCCGGGAGCGAGCATCCCAGCGCCCTTCGCCATCCCGGCGACGGACCAGCCGTCCGCCGCGTGCGCAGCCGTTTTCGGCACCGTGTCCGTTGTCATGATGGCGGATGCGGCCGATGCCCAGCCATCGCTGCTCAGGGCGGCCGCGGCGGAGGCGACGCCTGAAGCGAGCTTGCCGCGATCGAGCTGCTCACCGATCAGGCCGGTGGAGCAGACCAGAACGTCGCCCGCCGAGACATCAAGTGCTGCCGCAACAGCCTCTGCCGTTGCGTGGGTGGTCTGGAACCCTTCAGCGCCGGTGAAGCAGTTGGCGCCGCCCGAGTTCAGAACGATTGCAGAGACGACGCCATCCGCAGCCACCTGCCTGGACCAGAGGATCGGGTTCGCTTGCGCTCGATTGCTTGTGAACACCGCCGCAGCGGCCTGTGACGGGCCACGATTGACGATGAGGGCGAGATCCATGTCGCCGTTACTCTTGAGACCGGCTGCGACTCCGCTCGCTTCAAATCCGGCAGGTGCGCTTGCACTCATGGTGCGACTCCGTCCGTGGTCAGTCCGGTCGTCTCCGGAATCCCCAGAGCGATGTTCGCCGATTGGATCGCGGCGCCAGCGGTACCTTTGACTAGGTTGTCGAGTGCGAGAACGGCAACGACGCGCCCGACATTCTCATCGACGGCCAACCCGATCAGCGCTGTGTTCGCACCAAGCGTGTCTGCCGTGCGCGGCATCTGCCCATCTGGAAGTACCTGAACAAACGGCTCAGAGGCGTATGCGACCTCCCACGCCTCGCGCAATTGCGTCGGCGTCGTGCCTGGCAGGTAGCGCGCCGTGACCGTGGCGAGAATACCTCTCGACATCGGGACGAGCACCGGGGTGAAAGAGACGGTCGGATCCTTCGCTCCCGCCAGCCGCAGGTTCTGCTGAATCTCGGGGATGTGCCTGTGGATGCCGCCGACGGAATACGGGTTCGCAGACCCCAGAATCTCACCGGCGAGATACTGTGTCTTCAGATTCTTTCCAGCACCGGACGGCCCGACGGCCAGCACGGCGGAGATGTCGTGCTCGTCGACGACACCCGCGGCGATGCCAGGAGCGATAGCGAGCGAAACGGCGCTGGCGTTGCAGCCGGGGGCCGCGATCCGCGGCGCCCCGACCAGCGTGTTGCGCAATTTGCCTGAGCCGGTCGGCAGTTCAGGCACACCGTACGGCCATCCGCCCGCGTATTCGCCTGAGTAGAACGCGTCCCAGTCTGCCTTGTCGGTGAGTCGGTGATCTGCGCCGCAGTCGACCACAAGGTGTGTCTCGCCGAGCGCTGCGGTGATCTCCCCCGACGCTCCATGCGGTAGCGCGAGAAAGACAACATCGTGACCGGCAAGGTTCTGGGCTGTCGAATCTACGAGGCTCAGATGTGCGAGCGATCGTAGGTGTGGCTGGTGTGCGACCAGCGGTGATCCTGCGTTCGAGTGCGCCGTGACGGTGCGCACCTCGAAGTCGGGGTGAGAACTGAGGATGCGCAGGAGCTCTCCCCCTGCATAGCCCGATGCGCCGGCAACGGCGACGGAGAAAGTCATGGTTCTACCTTATTGAGTGTGTTGACCTTGATTGTCACGAGCCAAAACGCTGCCGTGACGACGGACGCGGATGTAGGCGACGCAAGCAACCGCACGCAATAACGGTCGGCTGAGCGTCGCCTAGATTCGGCGGTTGCGCAGGTCTGAGGTGCTCTGGCGTCGGCGCGCGGCACCGGTCATGATGACCTGTGCGAGAAGGCTACGCCGAATCGAAAGCATGTCGTGAGCATAGCGCGCAGTGCGCGCTGGGCACCAATCGACGTGTTGGGCATGACTACATCAGTCAACCCCGCGCGCACTACTCCCGGATTGCCGCCCCGAAAAGGTCTGCTGCTCGCGCGGCTCCAGACAGCTTGGCATCCGTTGCCTCTGCCGCGGTGAGTGTGCGGTCAGCAGCCCTGAATCGCAGCGCGAAGGTGAGGCTCTTCGAGCCGTCCGCCACACCGGAGCCCCGATAGTCATCGATCAGTCTGGCATCTTCCAAAAGGACGCCTGCGCCGTCGACGACGGCGTTGAGCACGTCGCCGGCAGCCAGCTTGGCAGGTACGACGAGCGACAGATCCTGCGTGGCCGCCGGGAAGCCGCTGATCGGATGCACTGGGACCTCAAGCGGCGACAACTCGATCAGCACATCCAGGTCGACTTCGAAGAGCGCAACGACTCGGGGAAGGTCGAGGTCCGCGGCGAGCGCAGGCAACAGCTCGCCCGCATATCCGACTACGGTCTGCTCGCCACCAGCGTCGACCACCAGCTGCGCCGTACGCCCAGGGTGCAACGCAACATGGCTGCTCTGCCGCACCGCGATTCGCAGGCCAAGAGCGTCCGCGATCGAGTGCGCAGCATCGAATGCGTCCGCGATCCCGGCGGGAAGCGCCACCTGCCCAGGCTGCTTGCCGACGGCGTTGCCCAAGAACAGGCCACCAACTCGCTGCGGTTGGGGCGGGATGCCGGCATTCAGCTCATCCAGAACCGAGTCGGACGGGCGAATGGCCCCGAGCGGCACGGTGGTGCTGCCGTAGCGCACGTCGGGCTCAGGGCGGAAGACGACGCCGATTTCGAACAGTGCGAGGTCGACGAGGCCGCGCGAGAGGTTGCGGCGTGCCACATCGATGAGTCCGGGCATGAGGCTCGTTCGCATGAACGGCACCGTCGCATCCAACGGGTTCGCCAGTTTGACGGCGGGCACCGCGGCGCCGTCCGGCGAACCGAACATGTCGTTCTGTTTCTGAGTGACGAACGGGTATGCGAGAACCTCGGTCGCGCCACCGTATGCGAGAGAACCGGCGACGTTTCTGCGCAAGTGCTGCGCGCGGGTCAAGCCTCTTCCAGGCGGGGCGACGGGCAGAACGGACGGGATGCGGTGATACCCGACGATCCGCGCAACCTCTTCGGCCAACGACGCCTTATCGATCAAATCCGGGCGCCAACTCGGCGGCGTGACGAGCAAAGCGCCGTGTGGAAGGTCATCGCCTGCGACCTCGATGGCAGCGCCAATCTCCGCCAAAGATGACCGGATCTCTTCATCGGTGTATGCAACCCCGATCAGGCCGGACACGTAGCCGGCCGGCAGCTCAATCGGCCCTGCAGCCGTCGTCGTCACCAGGCGCGACCCGAGCGCATCCGCCGTGCCGCCTGCAAGCTCAACCAGAAGCTGCACGACTCTCGCAGCAGCTGGGCCAGCCACCTGCGGGTCCACTCCGCGCTCGAAGCGACGCGATGCCTCTGAGGGCAGTTTGTGTCTGCGTGCCGTTCTGGCGATCGACACAGGATCGAAGTTCGCTGCCTCGATGAGCACATTGCTTGTGCCGCTGGAGATCTCGGTGGCTTGCCCGCCCATGACACCGGCGAGACCGATCGCCCCTGACTCGTCAGCGATGACCAGGTCTTCATCGTGCAGCACGCGCGACTGCCCATCGAGGGTCACGAGGTTCTCGCCAGTGCGCGCGCGACGAACGGTGATGCCACCATGCAATGCGTCCAGATCGTACGCATGGATGGGTTGCCCGAGTTCCAGCATTACGTAGTTCGTCACGTCGACGGGCAGCGAGACCGACCGGATGCCTGCAAGCGTGAGCCGTGCAATCATCCATGCAGGTGTCTGCGCACCAGGATCGATGCCGCGAACGACGCGCGTGACGAACACATCGGATCCGCGTCGACCGCGAATCGGACGTTCATCGTCGACGGTCACTGGGAACACCTCGTCGCCGTCAACGACCTCATCGTCATAAACTGCCGCCGGATCACGGAAATCGGCGCCCGTTGCGTGCGCGTACTCACGCGCGATGCCGCGAATCGATAGCGCGTATCCTCGGTCTGGTGTCACGTTGACCTCGACAGCTGAATCGTCGAGGCCGAGCAGCCCGAGCGCATCCGTCCCTGGCTCAGCGTCGATTCCGACGGTCGCGAGGCGCAGGATCCCGTCGTGCTCCTCCCCGAGGCCGAGCTCGCGAGCGGATGCGATCATTCCGTCAGAAATGTGCCCGTATGTTTTGCGAGCCGCAATCGGGAATGGTCCAGGCAGCACTGACCCGGGCAGCGTCACGACGACCTTGTCTCCGACGAAGAAGTTGCGCGCGCCGCACACGATGCCATGAACGGCCGGCCCGCCGTCGGCAGCGGTCTGGTCGTCTGGCGCAACGCGCACTTGGCACCAACGAATTGTCTTACCGTTGGTCTGCGGCTCCTCAACGAACTCGAGCACCTCGCCGACAACAATCGGCCCAGACAGCTCGAAGCGATGGATGTCTTCTTCCTCGAGACCGACCCTCACGAGTGACGCATGTACATCTTCGGGCGTCGCGCCCGGTTCCAGGTCGACGTATTCTGCCAACCAACTCAGCGGGACGCGCATCAGACCACCATTCCGAACTGCTTGCTGAAACGCACATCACCCTCGATGATGTCGCGCATGTCATTGAGGTCGTTGCGGAACTGAAGCGTGCGCTCGATACCCATACCGAAGGCGAATCCGGAGTACTCGTCTGGGTCGATCCCAGCCGAGCGCAGCACGTTCGGATTCACCATGCCGCATCCGCCCCATTCGATCCAGCGTGCTCCGCCCTTTGCGCCCGGTTGCCAGACATCCATTTCGGCGCTCGGCTCTGTGAACGGAAAATAGTTCGGGCGCAGCCGGATTCTGGCTCCTTCACCGAACATCGCGCGAGCGAAATGCTCCAGCGTTCCACGCAGGTGCGCCATTGTGAGCCCCTTGTCTACCGCGATGCCCTCCACCTGGCTGAAGACGGGCGTGTGCGTGGCATCCAATTCGTCTGTGCGGTAAACCCGCCCAGGGGCCACGACATACAACGGGACGCCGCGATGCAGAAGCGAACGGATCTGCACGGGCGAGGTGTGCGTTCGTAATACGAGGTGAGATGCGGGCGGGTCGACGAAAAACGTGTCTTGCATCGCGCGCGCTGGGTGATCCTCGTCGAAGTTCAACGCGTCGAAGTTGAACCACTCGTTTTCAAGCTCGGGCCCCTCCGCGATCTCCCAGCCCATGCCGACGAAGATGTCGGCGATCCGCTCGTTCAGCAGCGAGAGTGGATGACGCGCTCCGCGCCGGCGAAGGGAGGCGATCGCCGTCACGTCGATCGTCTCGTCAGCGAGCAGCTGCGCATCTTCCGCAGCTTTGATCTGCTCTTCTTTCTGGCTGAAAGCCTGATTGACGCGGCCGCGGGCCTGGCCGACGAGCTTGCCGAGCGTTGCCTTCTGGTCCACCGGAACGGTGCGCAGTTGCGCGTTGAGCCCGGCGAGCGTTGAATGCTCGCCGGTGTGCGCAACCCGAACGGCTTTCAACGCATCCGAGCTTGCCGCGCTCTCGATCGCTGCAAGGGCTTCGTCGACCGCTCGGGCAACCGCCGGCTCGGAAATCGGAGGTACATCGATCGGCGGCACGGCGGGGACTTCAGAGGATGCGGACACGAGTCACAAGTTTAGCGATGGCGGTGGAGCTCAAAGAATCGCGAAGCGATCAGCTGCGCTGTGCGAACGCAGACTCGTACAAGCAGACGGACGCGGCTGTTGCAAGATTCATCGACTCTGCGCTGCCGTAGATCGGAACAGTCACCGCACGGTCGGCAAGCGCAAGGTCATCGTCGGTCAGCCCGTGTGCCTCGTTGCCGAAGACCCATGCCGTCGGGCGGCCCAGGATCCCTTCCGTTCGTGCCAGCAGCAGGTCTTCACCTTTGACATCGGCGACCAGCAGCTGCAATCCGGCCGCTTTCGCGCGACCTGCGACGTCGCTGAGCGCAGCGCCCACGGCAACTGGCAGGTGAAAGATCGAGCCTGTGGACGCGCGCACCACTTTCGGGTTGTACAGATCGACGGTTCGACCGCTGAAGATCACGGCGTCGGCACCAGCCGAGTCCGCCGCACGCACGATTGTGCCGGCGTTGCCAGGGTCGCGTACCTCCTCAAGAACAGCGACCAGCCGTGGGCTGGAGGCGAAAACATCCTTGATGGAAACGGGGAACTGCCGGCACACCGCAACAAACCCCTGCGGTGTCACCGTGTCAGCCATGGTTTCCAGCACACCCTCTGTGACGTATTCGACGTCTATTCCGGCATCGACGGCGATCTGCGCCAAGTCGCTGTGCTTGTCGACCGCGGTGGGCGTCGCATACAGCTCGGCGACCAGTTCTGGGCGAAACGCCAGCGCCTCGGCAGTTGCCTGAGGTCCCTCGAGCAGAAAGAGCCCGGTCTCGGCGCGAGCGCTCTTTTTCGCCAGCTTGGCAACCGCGCGAACACGGGGCGACCGTGGATTGTCCAGCACGTAATCAGTATGACGCACGCGCAGATCACAATGGCCCTCGACCCGCGGACCGCGCCGGAGCGCCACCGCGCGGCGCCGTGCGCGTTGCGAATCGCTATGCTGGCATCGTGCCTCAGCGAAGACGTGCGCACCATCGTATTTCAACCGCATTGCTTGTCACGATGGCGGTCGGCGTCGCGCTTGCCGGATGCTCGGCATCCGAAGCGAAGCCGAAGGCAACAGCTCTGCAGGCTGTCACACCGGTTCCGTGCGTCACAGCTCATGACGCCCGAGGCGCCCGGGCGGGTGATGTCGCGCTCACACTTGTCGGTGGCGAGAGTTCGGTCGTGATCATCTCGAACGAGATCGGGCAGGATGCCTGCCAGTGGGCGGATGTTGCGGGCGATCTGACGAAAGCCGGTTTGGGCGTCGCCATCTACGACTACTCGACAGACACGTCGTATCTGCGTGATCTGACCGCTGTACTCCACTACGTGCGCGCACACGGCGCCAAGCACGTGACGCTGCTTGGCGCATCGATCGGCGCTATGGCATCCGTCGTGGTCGGGGCGGCCGCATCTCCGCAGCCAGACGCCGTCGTGTCGCTCTCAAGCGAACCGACCGCTGTCGGTTCGCACTACGTGGAGGAGGCCGCCCCGAAGCTGCGCGTTCCGACGCTCTATGTCGCCGCCGACTTCGACCCGGAACCGGCTCAGGTGATCGTTGATGTCAAAAAGTTGGCGCCCCCTGGCACAGCGACGATCATCGCCGCGCCAGGAGGCGCTCATGGTTACGCTCTGTTGTTCGATGCCGACATCCGGGCGAAAGTCATCGCGTTCGTCGAAGACCACACGCCGGGCGCCAACCCGCCAGCGTAACGATACTTGTCAGGCTGCAGCGTCTGCCTTGGGAGCCGAGGTATCGGTCGGCAGTGCCTTCTTCGCGGTCTCGACAAGGGCCGAGAACGTGCTTGGCTCGTTGACGGCGAGTTCGGCCAGGATGCGACGATCGACCTCGACACCTGCCAGGTTCAGGCCCTGGATGAGGCGGTTGTATGTAAGGCCGTTCGCGCGGCTGGCCGCGTTGATGCGCTGAATCCACAGGCGACGGAAGTCGCCCTTACGTGCACGGCGATCACGGTAGCTGTAAACCAGCGAGTGGGTGACCTGCTCCTTGGCCTTGCGGTACAGGCGCGACCGCTGACCGCGGTAGCCCTCTGCGCGCTCGAGGATGACCCGACGCTTCTTGTGGGCGTTGACCGCCCGCTTTACTCTTGCCATGTTCTCTAATTCCTTGTCGTGTGCGCGGCGTTACTTGCCGAGAAGCTTCTTGATGACCTTGGCATCCGCCGGAGCGAGCACCTGGTCGGTGTTGAGTCGGCGCTTGCGGTCGGTCGACTTCAACTCGAGGTTGTGGCGCATACCGGCCTGCTGCTTCATGACCTTGCCGCTGCCGGTGACCTTGAATCGCTTCTTGGCGCCGGAGTGCGTCTTCTGCTTGGGCATTATTTCTCCTGTTCGGTGGCGGATGTGTTCCCCGCCGCTTCAGCCGGCTCGTCAGCGGCGCGGGCCTGCGGCCCACGCGCCTTCGAGGCAGCACGTTGTGCGTTGGCCTCGCCCTTGACCTCTGATTTGTTCTTCAGAGGGCCAATGACCATGACCATGTTTCGACCGTCGATGGTCGGGGTTGATTCGACAGAACCCAACTCCGAAACGTCTTCGGCAAATCTCTGCAGCAGACGAACGCCCTGCTCTGGACGCGACTGCTCACGACCGCGGAACAAGATCATGGCCTTGACCTTGTCACCGGCTTTCAGGAAGCCCTCCGCGCGCTTGCGCTTGGTCTCGTAGTCGTGCTTATCGATCTTGAGGCGAAACCGAACCTCTTTGAGGATGGTGTTCGCCTGGTTGCGCCTGGCCTCTTTGGCCTTCTGCGCGGCTTCGTACTTGAACTTGCCGTAATCCATGATCTTCGCGACTGGCGGCTTCGAGTTCGGCGCAACCTCGACGAGATCGAGATCTGCTTCTTGCGCAAGGCGCAGTGCAACCTCGATCTTCACGACGCCGACTTGTTCTCCGCCTGGGCCGACGAGACGAACTTCTGGCACACGGATTCGGTCATTGGTACGGGGATCGCTGATCTTGTTTCTCCTTCAGTCAACGAATGTTGTGCTGGTCGCCCGGCGGTTGCGCGAGCGGCGACGAAAGAGAAAATCCACGCACCATCCAGCCGACACGTTCTGAGCCGACCTGGCACGGCACCCTGTCTACCGTCGCGATGGTCATCGGGGACGGCGGAGTGCAAACAACCCGGTAACCTAGTAAAGCGGTCAAGCGCGGGTGGGAGAATCTCCACTTTCGTTCCAAGACAGATGTCTCGGAGCCGACGGAAAGTCTAGCAGATACCGCGTAAAAACATTCTAAGGACCCCGATGACCGACGCCCACACCCACCGATTCGACTCCGCGGCCGACTCCCCCATCGACGAATCCGCATACGTTTCGGATGCTACCCGCGACATCGCCGACGTGCCGGCCGTCGAGGTGATCACGACGACCGCGGTGCACCTGATGAGCGCTGCCGCCGTGAAATGCGGCCTCGCTGACAACCCAGAAGCTCAGACCGACCTCGACGAAGCACGCAAGCTCATCGACGCGCTCGCCGGCCTCATCACGGCGAGCGCGCGCCACATCGGCGACCAGCACGCGCGCAGTTTGCGCGATGGACTGCGCAGTCTGCAGTTGGCATTTCGTGAAGCATCCAGCATTCCGGATCCGATTGGCGATGGGCCTGGCGAGAAATACACCGGCCCGGTGAGCTGAGCCCCTGGGTTCAGTAGCTCAGGGCCAGAACTGAATCCTCCCCAAGCCACTCCCATATCTTCTTGATGCCGCCGATCTCGGCGTTCGGTTTGAGGCCGGTTCGATCGACGTGGCGGGCATCCGTGCAGTATGGGCATGCGAAGTACCGGCCGCCAGCGGTCTCGAACCTCTCAAGCAGCTCGGGAAGCGGCGGACAACCCTCGCATGCAACGACGGCGCCAAATCCCGGTACGGCCAGCCGCACCGCTTCTTTTGTCAAGAACACGACCGTATCTTTACCCTGCGCAGCCGATCCGGATGCCACCAGCATCGCAACGGTCGCCCGTTCGGGATCTTCCAACCCGGTCGCAAGGTTGATAAGTGCTTTTTGCATGATGTCTCCTTCGCGTTAGCCGGCGACGGGTTGGTTCGTCGCCGACGGGTACCGCACCGAGAGGTCCGCAGCAAATAGGCCGCGCTGCGGCATTCGGAGGTCCGCCAACCTCTCGGCGACTTTCAGGGGCCCTGCGGCGCCGATGTCGGAGCCGCAAACAACAGCCTTCGTGCGCGTCACACGCCACACGCGTTCCGGACGGAATTGAAAGTTCTGCCCGTTCGGTGTGCTGCCACGCAATCGCATGGAGCCAGCTCGCAGCATGGGCCGTAGCGCGGGGGCCATTACGCCAAGCATCGGCTCACTTCGCCATGCAGCGTCTGGCATCGATGTGGCGATCAACGTTACAAGTCGAGTCATCGGGCTTTCAGCCAGTTCGAATCGCCATTCCAGCTTGCCTGGGATGCGCACAGTCGCGTCGAATGGCCCGTTCCATTGGATCGCGATCGGCGCAGTGACGGACACATCGACGGCTGAACCGATATAACGCATGCAACTTCGATCGGGCTCGGTGTCGGCGAAGATCGTCCATCGCGCATCCGGTGTACGAAGCCAGACCGCGTGGTACTCAGGGCCGATCGAGCTGGCGACGAAGTGCCGGAACGCCAGATAATGGCCAGAGCGAAAAGGCTGACCCATCAGCGCGTAACCCGTCATGTGCTCTGCCGCATCCGGTCGTCCGACGCGAGTGCGCGCGCGATCTGCCGCTGCATTGGGTGCTGTCATGATCACTTGGCACCCCCTCTCATCGAAACCGAGCGTATGCCGAGGTCAGGTTCGGATCATGAGGCGGATGGCCCATCTGTTGCCGATGAGGCGGTCAGCAGATTGTGTTCCATGGCGAACAGCGTTGCTCCGACTCGATTGCGGGCGTCGATCTTGATGTAGATGTGCTCGACGTGGTTGCGCGCTGTCTTGGGTGCGATGACAAGCCGTTCGGCAATCTCGCGGTCGCTCAATCCGCGACAGATCAACGCGAGTACCTGTGCCTCCCTCGCGGTCAGCCCGGCCGGAAGGTCATGTCCGCTAAGCGGCTCGTGGCCTGCGACCTCGAGTACCGCATCGGCCGCACGCCGGTCCAAACACCTGTCACGGCACGCCGCCGCTATCCGAGCGGCTGCCTCTGCCGGCGAGAGCGCTGCCCGGTGAGGTCGAGGTTCAAGGCTGGACTGATAGGCGTCTGCGACGGCGAGCAGTCGCTGACCGGAGTCGAGCGATGAGCCCGTACCGCGCGGATATCCGGAGCCGTCGATGCGTTCATGATGTGCCCCGGCAAGCTGCGATTCCCGTTGCAACCCTGGAATGCGCGTCACAATCCGCTCAGTCAGATACGGGTGCGCTCGCATGCGCTCGCGCTCCAACTCCGTTAGTGGTCCGAGCTTGTCCCAGATACTGTTCGACACACCCAACCTGCCCAGATCGTGCAGCCAGCCGGCCCGGCGAAGCGCTTGGGCGTCCGCCGGACACCACACACCGGCGGCCCGACACGCAAGGTCAGAGACGGCACGTGAGTGCCCGGCGGTGTACGGCGATTTGAGATCCGCGAAGTCACCGATTGCGGTCAGCACTGCGTCGAGCGCCTGGCCACTCAGTCGGCGATCGTCACCGCCCTGATCGACGGCACGGCTCCAGAGATCGAAACTGTCCAGTTCTGTCACGAACTGGTCGGCATGACCGCAGAATAGCTCGGCTACCTCCGGATCGAATTGCGTGCCGCTTCGTGCGCGAATGCCGGCAGCCGCGTGCTCAGCCGTCCCAGTGCGAAGGGCAATCTCGCCCAAGTCGGCGACGTGCGCCACACGCATTTCGAGCGGGATCTGGTCTGCGAGCGAACCGTTCGGCATCCCGTGTCCGTCCCAGCGTTCGAATGTGTAGCCCAAGATCGGGCTCAAACCATCGTCCAACCCCACACGATCGGCCAGCTTGGCAGCAGATGCGCAATGCGAACGAATCGTGGTCAGCATCACGGATCGGGCGACAAGAAGAAACCTCGAGCGCGCGATCGCCCTGCGCGGAGCATCTCGTTCTGCACCTGTTCGGCGTAACAACAGGCCCAACAGCGGCAGTCCACGAGCATCGATGGAGTAGTACGCCCGCCGGAAGCCGATGTCATCACCGAAGAGCGCTGCGAGTTCAAAAGAATCAGCATGACAGCCAATCCACGCCAGCAGGTTGGTGTAGAAGACGCGCTGACGGGCCGCTTCGTCCAATCCGAGCAGGTCGCAGAGCCGCAGTCCGATCAGTGCGGACCGCAGCATGTGTTCCATCGGCTGACCGAGGCCGAGGTCGATCGCCAATGACAGAGCGGCCAGGATCTCAATCCTGCGCGGTGCTTCGCTCGAAGCAACTCCGCTGCCTTCGACCGGTCGCAACTGCATGGCAAACCTGGATTCCGCGGGTGTTGTCGCCCCATCATTGTGCGCCCACCGCACGGTACGGTCAACCGGGATTAGACGCGGCTCAGCCGGTGACGATCTGCACGGCCAGCGAATCCACTCTGGTCGCGATCGCGTCTTCTGCCGCCCATCGCTGCGCCAGCCTCGCAAGCACGGCATCCAGCTCCGACTGAGTGAGGCCGGCAGCCAGACGCAGCCTAATCACGAGCTCAGGTCCGGCAAGGCGGGCGAGCGGGTCGCCGGAGGCGAGGTCGACCCCGTGCACGGCAAGCTCTGTGCTGACGGTGCGCTCGAACGCCTCGCGAACGTGCGGGTCCGCGTAGCTCGGCAACCACGACTCCCCCTGTGCCAGTGCCCATAACGCAGGACGTCGAATCACGAACTCGGTCTCAGCCGCCGGATCGATGACGACGAGCTCGGTGCTTTCACTTGCAGCGGCCAACGCGACCCGCGCGCCGGATGCAGGAACCGGCCGCGCCTTGGCGTTCCATGCCGACATGGTCGTTGTGCGGGAAAACACGGGAAGCACGCTGCGGCCCTCCGGGCCGGCAACCGTGACGATCGAAAGCTCCTGTTTCTTGTCGATCGTGCGGCCGTGCTCGTCCTGCTCGGACTCGGCGAGGTGCGCGACGAGCGGGATGAGCAGGCGCGCGTCGCGGAACGCATCGACGACGGTGTCTTCACGGGCCGTGCCATCGCGGAACCTGGTGAGCGCATCGGCAAGCTCAGGGGTGGCAGACCCGTCGTCTGACGAGTAATCGTTCGCCTCGAAATGCCGGCCGGCCCACGGCTGACCGGCCGAGTCTCCCTGAGGCTCAGGACCCCGCGACATCCAGCGCTTCAGCCAGGGTGAACGCACCCGCATAGAGTGCTTTTCCGATGATGGCTCCTTCGAGCCCCATCGGAACCAACTCACGCAATGCCGCGATGTCGTCAAGACTCGACACGCCGCCCGAGGCGATTACCGGGCGCGCGGTACGATCCATCACCTGACGCAGAAGGTCAACGTTCGGACCCTGCAGTGTGCCGTCTTTCGTCACGTCAGTGACGACGTAGCGCGCGCATCCCGCCTCTTCCAGCCGATCGATCACCTGCCACAGGTCGCCGCCGTCTTTCGTCCATCCGCGGGCCGCGAGGGTCGATCCGCGCACGTCGAGCCCGACAGCCACGGCTTCCCCGTACTGGGCGATCACGTTCGCCGCCCACTCCGGGTTCTCCAACGCCGCCGTGCCGAGGTTGATCCGCTTTGCGCCGATGGCCAGCGCGGCGCGCAGCGTTTCGTCATCTCTGATGCCACCAGAAAGCTCGACATTGACGCCCTTGACTTGTTTGATAACGCGCTTGAGCACGGTGCGGTTGTCTCCGCGCCCGAATGCAGCGTCAAGGTCGACGAGGTGAATCCAGCCAGCGCCTTGGGATGCCCAGTCCGTTGCGGCGTCGACCGGGTCGCCGTAGTTCGTCTCGCTGCCGGCCTCGCCCTGAGTCAGGCGCACGGCCCTCCCGCCGGCCACGTCGACAGCGGGAAGAAGCACGAGTCGCGGGGTGTTGTTGAACTCGCTCATGATTTTGGATGATCCTTGCGATTGCTGAGGTTGCTTCGACGCGCCTGCGCGGCACAAGGAACAAATCTAGCGCAGCAACGACCGAACTGGATCCACGGCCTCAGATCAGTCCCGTGAGAGGCTTAGCACCCAGTTCCGGAGCAAGCGGATGCCGGCTTCGCCGGACTTCTCTGGATGGAACTGCGTCGCCATCAAAGGGCCGTTCTCGACGGCGGCGAGAAAACGTCCGCCATGATCCGCCCAGGTCAACCGCGGGGCGCGGAATGCGGCAGATGGTTCCATCGCCCACTCCTGCGCCGCGAACGAGTGCACGAAATAGAATCGTTGATCTCTGATACCTGCGAAGAGCACGGAGTCCTCTGGCGCGTCAACGGTATTCCAGCCCATGTGTGGAAGGATCGCGCTGCGTAGCTTGGTGACACTACCGGGCCATTCACCGAGCCCAGCAGCATCCGCGCCGAACTCGACCCCGGTTTCGAACAGCACCTGCATGCCAACGCAGATGCCGAGCACGGGCAGCCCGCCGGCAAGGCGTCGATCGATGATCTCGTCTCCGCCCACGTTTCGGAGCGCGTCGACGACCGCCTGGAACGCGCCGACCCCAGGAACCACAAGGCCAGCCGCATTCTGCGCTGCTGCGCGATCGCCGGTCAGCTCGACCTTGGCACCAGCTGCCTCAAGCGCCTTCGCGGCCGAGTGCACGTTTCCCGAACCGTAGTCGAGCACCACGACAGATGGTGCGCTCACAGTGCACCTTTGGTTGATGGCACGCCAACCACAAGCGGGTCGATGGCCTTTGCCTGGCGGAACGCTCGAGCGAACGCCTTGAACTCGGCCTCTGCGATGTGGTGCGGATCGCGTCCGCCGAGGACTGTGACGTGTGTTGTCAGCGCGGCGTTGAAGACGACCGCCTCGAAGACGTGCCTAACCATCGAGCCGGTGAAGTGTCCGCCGATGAGGTGGTATTCGAATCCAACCGGTTCGCCTGAGTGCACCAGGTACGGCCGCCCGGAAATGTCGACAACGGCCCGCGCAATGGCCTCGTCGAGAGGCACGGTGGCGTCACCGTATCGCGAGATGCCTCGCTTGTCTCCGAGCGCTTGCTTGATCGCCTGGCCGAGCACAATGCCGACGTCCTCAACGGTGTGGTGCACGTCGATCTCGACGTCGCCGGATGCCCGCACCGTCAGATCGGTGAGCGAGTGCTTGGCGAATGCGATCAGCAGGTGATCAAAGAACGGGACGGATGTTTCAACGTCGCTGAAACCGGTACCGTCCAGATTGACGGTGAGTTCGATGCTGGACTCGCTGGTCTCGCGGTTCACCTGGGCGATGCGCGTGCCTGTGCTCATGGCTCACAAGCCTACCGGCGCTGCCGACGGCTCACCGGCGTTACCGCCGCCCGCGCTCGCGCGGCCCGCACTGCCACTGATGGCACCACTGTCGCCAGGGGCATCGTGGCGATAGCGCGCAACCGCGTCGAGGAACGCCGAAGTCTCGGCCGCTGTTCCTGCGCTGACCCGTAGGTGGCCCGGGATGCCGACATCGCGGATCAAGACTCCGTCCGCCAGCAACGCTTCGAACATCTCTTGTGGGTCCTCGACGCCCCCGAACAGAACGAAGTTGCTACCGGTGACGTGCGGCTGATAGCCCAATTCGGTCAACTCTCTGGAGATGCGATCACGTTGTTTTGTGATCTCTTCGACCATCCCCAGCATTTCGGTTGCGTGTGCGAGGGCGGCGACCGCCGCGGCCTGCGTGAGAGCCGACAGGTGATAAGGAAGGCGAACCAGGCGCAGCGCGTCGGTGACAGCGGGGTCGGCGGCAAGGTAGCCGAGGCGAACGCCTGCGAACGCGAACGCCTTGCTCATCGTACGGGACACGATCAGCCGCGGCCTGCCAGGCAGCAACGTCAATGCGCTCGGCGTGCCATGTGGCATGAACTCGGCGTACGCTTCATCGACGACCACGATTCCGTCCGTCGCTTCATACGCGGCAGTGATCGTATCCAGGCTCAGCGGCGTTCCCGTCGGATTGTTCGGGGAGCAGAGGATTACGACGTCAGGTCTCGCCCGCGAAATCCAATCGACCGCCCGCCGCGGCGTCAACTCGAAATCAGTGTCCCGGTCGCCTGCGATCCATTCCGTCGCGGTTCCCATCGCGAGGATCGGGTACATCGAATATGTCGGCGCGAACCCGAGCGCGCGACGCCCCGGGCCACCGAACGCCTGCAGAATCTGTTGCAGCACTTCGTTCGATCCGTTCGCCGCCCACACCTGCTCAGGCGATATTCCGTGACCAAGGTAGCCGGCAAGTGATTCCCGCAATTCGAGAAACTCGCGATCCGGATAGCGATTCGCCGATTCGATGGCGTGAGCCAAAGCGGCGACGATGTCGTGCGCGACAGCGTCTGGAATAGGATGCGTGTTCTCGTTGACGTTAAGTGCCACGGGAACACGCTTCTGCGGTGCTCCGTACGGCGACAGCCCTTGGAGGTCGGAACGAAGGGGCAAATCGGACAGCGAACTCACTCATCCATAGTAGTTGAGGGTCACCGGCCGGACGCTCGCCCGGCTGCCGCCGAGGTCAGTGCGAGTACTCCGCGGGGATTGCCAGACGCTGGCCCGGCATGAGCATCGACGTGTGCAACTGGTTGAGATCGACGATCGCCGCCACCACGTCTCTCGGATCGGCCGACGGCGCCACGCGCTCGGCGATCTGCCACAGTGACTGCCCAGAGCTCACTGTCACATGGGAAAACGACGCGGATGCACCGCCTTCGTTCGACGCGACGGCACCACCACCGTTGAGCGCGAAAACTGCAGCTGCAACAACGAGCGGAACAGCGGCGATCGTTGTCAGAACGACGCGGCCACGGCGTGTGAGATGCAGGTGTGTCTTCGCCACCGTGCGTGCAGATGTGCGTGCAGCGTCAGCCGCCACCCTCTCTCGTGGAAAAGGGATGATCGCTGCGTTGAGTGCCGTGCTCATGATTGCCTCCCGCGGTCGTGACCGCCGATCTACCTCGAACCGCCGTGTTCAGTTAATTCGCATCCGGTGTTCGGCCGGAATCACCGGATGCGAAGCTATGTTCCGAATATATCTTCTATGTGGTGTAAAATCAACCGTATGTTCGCAACTTATTCCGAAGAATCTTCAGACACGCTCGAACACGTGTTTGTTTTGCCGAGTCGAAGCCGATACAGTTCGACTGTCTGGATCACATGCAACCAGGCACCACCGACATTGGGTCAGCCGAACGGTGATTTGTTCATCACGAACAGGGCGGTTCTCCGCCGGAAGGATGCAGAACGTGGCCAACAACAGCGATCAGCCCAAACCGCGCGGAACACGTCGGCGCAAGAGTCTGAGCGAGAAGCAACTCGCGATCCTCGACGTCATCGCCAGGTCGGTGAGCCAACGTGGTTACCCGCCGAGCATGCGAGAAATCGGCGACGCCGTCGGACTCGCATCGCTCTCGAGCGTCACCCACCAACTCAACCAGCTTGAACTGAGCGGATATCTTCGCCGCGACCCTAATCGCCCGCGCGCCCTTGAGATCCTCATTGACCTGCCGACGTCGACCGGCGGCAGCGCCGAATACGAGAACGTGACACCGGTCGGAGACGCTGCGATGGTGCCGCTCGTCGGGCGGATCGCAGCAGGCGTCCCGATCACCGCGGAGGAACAGGTCGACGAGGTGTTCCCACTTCCGCGTCAGCTCGTCGGCAACGGCGAACTGTTCATGCTCAAAGTCGCGGGCGAATCCATGATCGACGCCGCGATCTGCGATGGCGACTGGGTGGTCGTCCGGCAGCAGAAGACCGCAGAGAACGGCGACATCGTCGCCGCGATGCTCGACAACGAGGCAACCGTCAAGGTGTTCAGGCAACGAGACGGTCACACCTGGCTCTTGCCTCGCAACACCAACTTCGAACCGATCGTCGGCGATTACGCCGAGGTACTCGGCAAGGTTGTCGCGGTGCTTCGGGCGGTCTGACCCTTAGGCAGGGGCGCTGGTCAGCGGCACAGGATCCACGAAGGTCTCGAAAACACTTGCGTACTCTGGCAGTACGAGCGCACGCACGCGTGTGCCGTCCTCGGCGTACGCGGTGTCCAGAACGCGTCCGCGCTCGTGAAGCGCCGAGATCAGGTCGCCGCGATCGTACGGAATCAGCAGGTTCATCTCCGTGGACGGATCCGGGATCAGCCTGGCGATAGCGCTCAGCACTTCATCAATGCCCTCGCCGGTGCGTGCTGAGGCGAATACGGCCGCCGGTTCAAGTCCGCGTAACACCAATCGCTGGTCGTCGTCGATGAGATCGGCCTTGTTGAACACGACAAGCTCCGGGAGATTTCTCGCTCCGACCTCGCCGATTACGTCACGCACCGTTGCGAGCTGCCCAGCAGGATCGGGATGCGAGGCGTCGACAACATGGACCACCACGTCCGAATCTGCGACTTCTTCGAGCGTTGAACGAAATGCCTCGACCAGCTGATGCGGCAAATTGCGCACGAATCCGACGGTGTCTGTCAGCGTGTACAACCGGCCATCCGCTGTCACGGACTTGCGCACCGTCGCATCGAGGGTTGCAAATAGCGCGTTCTCGACGAGCACGCCGGCCTTGGTGATGCGATTGAGCAGGCTCGACTTGCCGGCATTCGTATATCCGGCGATCGCCACCGACGGCACGGAGTTGCGTTTGCGGTTCGCCCGCTTCGCCTCACGCGCTGGCTTCATCGCGGTGATCTGCTTGCGCAATTTTGCCATGCGGGCGTGGATGCGGCGGCGATCGAGTTCTATTTTCGTTTCGCCAGGTCCGCGGCTTCCCATTCCGGCACCTGCGCCACCGACCTGGCCACCGGCCTGCCTGCTCATCGACTCACCCCAACCGCGCAGGCGTGGCAGCAGATACTCGAGCTGGGCAAGTTCGACCTGC
>Ga0164242_10001480_pt1 | contig 27909 bp, 33 predicted proteins | sample OricomgcompostMG_FD_108783 | JGI IMG/M metagenome (GOLD analysis project Ga0164242, IMG submission 108783) | Miracle-Growth compost microbial communities from Emeryville, California, USA - Original compost - Miracle growth compost (MG) ...
GGGGGGGACGAGGAGAGAAGGGGGTCTTACGGTGCGTCGGAGTCGTCGCACGAGAACTCCTGTTGAATAGTAACCTCAAACGTGGTGTGGTTGAACTTGACCCAGGTTGCCGGCATGTCCACTGGGTTGGTGAAATCGGCCTTGCAATCGTACCATGTGTCACTGGTGCCGTTGTACGTCCAGGCCATCTCGTCGCCATTTGGTAGACACCGCATGGTAAAGTCGATAAGCGGGATGCTCAGCTCCACGTACGCCGCTCCAAGAACAGGGGCCATCTCAGAACTCTGCACTGAATTATAGCTGATGTTCGTCACAATGAAGTCCACGTGCTTGTCGAGCACTCCGGCAGAGCAGTTCGTCAGCGGTGGCGGCGGGAATAGAGGCACGTAGTAGACACCGAAGTCGAACGGATAAGGGGAGCTGCAGGTGACGCCTTCATCGTCGCAGAATACGTCAATACGCTTGTTGATGCAGTCGGCATGGACGCGCCATCTTTAGAAACAGTCAGCATTTTCGGTTTCGTTCTGGGTAACCGGCAGAAGAGATCAGGCAGCTTACGGTCGGCCATTTGTGGTTCTATTGCAGGTGAAGTCCTGATAGAAATACATGTCGGCGATGTTGAAGTCCAGATTGTACTCGAACGTCGTCGCCACAGAGCCCATGGCGGAACCGGTGTATTCACATGTGCCGTTAACGAATCCCTTGCCTGGATTACTCTTTGTGTAGTTACCGGGCGTGTCGGTTATGGTTTCGCCGTAGCATGGCAGCTCTGTGGAGTCAAAAGCGCTCGTAAGAGTAAAGTTGAGGCCCAGGTGCGTCCAGGTTCCATTGTTCGACCCGTCCTCCAGCTTCAGTTGCGTCCTCTCCAGAGTCACATCGCCGGGGATCTTCCACCTGCCGCCCGTGCCACCGTCATCATCAATGATCTGCCAGCCGGGAGGATCGGGGCATTGGAGCAATCCTTCAACGAGTAACACTAGAGAAAGGCATAGGAGTAACCGAACGGGAGAAGCGACGGCCACGGACATTGTGGCTGCGATTGTGGATGATGTATCACGAGCCAACAGTCCCACACAACAGCATCAGGGGGCTTTGGGCGCATCTGGATGGTATAGTCCACCATTTATGTAATCCCTTTGAATGAGCCTTTAGCCAGCCTCTACCCCAGTTTTCGGTCCAAGCCGCGAGTCCATGGATCATTCCAAGGTAAAGGTTTGGCATGCGGGGGTTCGAGGCCACGATCTAAGTTGCAGAGTAATTAATGCTTCCCATCCTTACCGAAGGCGATCTTTCGGATGTGAGCGGATTGGAAGGGCATTTGCCGTCAATCGTAGATTAAGCACCGTAGAGTGGTCTTGGGGTCTGCGGCACTTGTCTTGGAGGGTTGCCCAGCGCCAGCGTCGGAGGAATCCCTCCAATGAATCGATCTTGTATAAAGTCTCAGATAATATATAACTTAACACGGGGCGAGGGAATAAGGGATTCTCAAATCGGTTTTATTGCACTATCGTCTTGTTGGGGTAAGATATTTAAAGAGACCCGTAGTAAGTGGATGCAAGACATTACCCGGAATCTCGCGGCAAGCTTACCAGTCCTTCAGGCTAAGCTAATTACCGCCGTAGTCCCAGTTGCCAAGCCACCTCCAGCGAACCCTGCAAATGACAGTCAAAACTAGAAGATCAACTGATGCCAAAGGTGACGATCACCCACGCGGAGGTCAGGCGAAGGGAAATGGTTTGACGTTACAACCAAAGATTTGCTACCAGTCTCGGTGGAGAAGTGGGCGATATACGGAGCGATCGAGGAAGCAAGCAGGCGACATGTGAAAATCGCCTAGCGAACTGCATACGGTAGGGACTACGGTCGTTGATAAGACGACCGCCGTTGCTATCAGCCCGTTGCCATACCTGATTTAGTACCTAAATACCGGATAAGAGGCGATGGCACTCATCCTCCGAGGCGCTCCTTGGCATCATGCCTCATAAACTACCAAGGTACTTACTTCGCTTTTAGTTGTTTCTTGTTACCTAGGGACAATTCTTAATTATAACGTTCACGCGGGTTACTGGAAGCAGCAGGAATGCGGTTTGTCCGCCAATTCACACGTTCTTCCACTTAAGTCTTCGAACTTAAGGTATCATAGGATTACGTCTACAGTAACTAGAATGGATTTATGGAAGTGGTAATATCCTTCCCGCGAAGCAGAGGATCGAAGACTGTAAATGTCGAGGAGTTGCGGTCAACCCGACAACCCCCAGAAGTGCTTTTGTGCGGTCCGATAAACTGGCACACCCCCGGTAGGTAGATGCCTAACAATGTCGTCTGTTTGTCTGCTGATGGACATCCGGTAGCCCCTATAACATTGAGGTCATGTTGCTCAAGTAATTGATGGTCGGGGATATACACGGGCATCCATTTGCTCGGGTAGAACTTCCCGAGAATAGAAGTTGAGACAACAGACCACGCGTAAATTAGCTACACACCACGTGCTGATGGTAGTTGAGATTGCTATCTGCCTAGTAACGCTGGAGTAGATGGATGAAGGGTATTGCACTTATAACCTCAAGAAGGTGCCTCGTTACCTGTGTCGTACGAATTATAAGAGCGACAATAGAAAGCAACCCCCCCGGTCTTATTAACTAGTATCATGAGTCAAAACATCCCCGCCCGGAGTGCAATCTCGATTGTATTCGGTCTACACCATCTCAACATGTTTACGTCCGCCAGCATGGTTGGTAACATTCCCTTGAAGCCATAACTGAAGCTCGGCCAGAGCGGTCGACTACGATGTCTGAAACGGGGCCAGGGTAGTCGTTGGAATGCGCACATATGTGGTACTTAGCTACCTATAGGCATGCAGGCAAACGAGGGCAGGATCATATTGTTGTGCTTCGCGTCGTGACCAGGACTAATTTCACCATGGTTAAAGTGGTCCAGTAGACAGAAGCTTCTTAATGCAAATTTCCACGGAAATCTCTAATGTGTCAACTGCTGTGTATGCTGCGCGACATCAAGGCCGCATAGAGGCTGCTGGCCAAATGTTGGGTCTGGAGGAACTGCGGCGTCCGAGGAACAATATAAAAATTCGCAAGTAAGGAGAACTTGCTGCAGTTCACTTCGTCTATACCGGATAAGATTTCGAAGTATGATGCACAGTTGGAATGTTATCTCCGAGGATCAGAAGCTATGTACAGGACGGAGTCAACTCCGACGCTCTGAAAAGTGTATGTGCATGTACGATGCGAACTATGTACGGTTTGAAGAAAAACCATCTCATGCAAATTGTGCCCAGCCAACGGGACCCTGACTTCTCACTCTAGCCCACATCTCAACTATCCTTGTGGCTGGACCGTTCGACTTATTTTAAAGGTTGAGAGTCTGTCCAGCGGTCCCGACGACGCTGCTCTTGACCTTCCCAGAGCCGAGCTTGGAGTAGCTGTAGGGCACGGAAGTAAGGGTTCCCTTGGGGGCGGTGTTTTCGCTGCCACCGAGATCAACGTCATTGACAACGGCGTAGCCGGTCGTTTTGCTGTCAACGCTGAGGATGGCCTTGGAGGTGCAGGACTCGAAGACGGACGACTCGACGAGGAGCTGCGCGCCCATCCGGGTGTTGATGCCGGTGCCTTCTATGTTGTAATAGTAGTTGCTGCGTTACACGGAGTTAGAACCGATAGGGAGGAGAAGTAACAAAAATTCGTAGCTCAGGTTACTAACTTGAAGATGTGACCGGTGCCGAAACGGAACGATGGAGCCCGGCTGTTGAGGTTTCTCCAGTGGTTGTTGGCGTATGTAACGTGGAGATGGCCGGTATCCTCGCCGGAGTTTGAGTCGGAATGTCCGACAAGCGACGACTTCCACTATCCGGTGCAATCAGCTCAAATTCGATTCGTCATACCGTATCACGAATGAAGGGGCAGTAACTTACGTGATCATGCATGTATGTGTTGGAGATGGTCACCCACTCGCTAGCGTGCGTGACATCAAGCAAACCGTCGTAATAGTCCTTGTCATGCGTCATATCGGAGGATAGGTCGCAGTGGTCAACCCACACGTTGGTGGACTTCTGGATGCCAATGGCGTCGCCGTTGGCGGCTACGACCTTGCTGATCTTTAGGTTGCGCATGATAACATTCGTTTGGTCCTTAATATAGAAGCCAATGCCAGTAAGAGCTTCAGTGAATTAGTAGAGTTCCTCGAACGCGTCCAACGGGGAAAATGGTGGCGGCATACAGCTACCGGCGGCGCCAACGATGGACTTGTTCGAGCCAACGCGGACCTGGGCGGACCCCGAAATGGCGCCTTTGACAATAACAATCCCGGCAGAGGTACCGGAAACCGCAGCTTCCAGCTCCGACAGTGAGGTGACAGTTGTGGTAGTGCCTCCAGCGCCTCCCTTAGTTCTGGAGCGCATGTTAATCAATACACAGGGAGACCTAGGACGATCATATACTTACCCTCCGTTTTGCGTACAGTATCCAATGTCGCAGGCATCGCTAGCGGAAGCCCTCTTGGAGAGGGTCTCGACGGGACTGGCTGTCGCAAGCGACGCCAAGAAGGCAAGAGAAGCGGCAGTGATGAACTTCATGGTGGTGAGGATGTTGGAAACTCCGGATATGGTGAGGTATAGACGGCTGTATGACTTGTGAGTATCATCGTCTTGAGGAAGGGGCTTCCATCGTCTTATACCTTAAGCTACCCCAAGAAACTCGAGGTTGTGATGGACACTCGTGGTTGGCTCTGGTAACATCGCTCCAGGTAGAGGTCGGTCTTTCGCATTGGATTCGCGGAGAAACTTCAAGGGTCCATTCAATATATTGAGTCCATCACTCCTGAGGATCGTAGCTGGCGCCAGTGCCCGGGCCGAGGAAGCTACTCCGCATGCAGAGCCTAGTCCGATTCTAGAATCGCATCTCGACCAGAGATTGTGTTGTTTCCCGGTTCGCGGAAAGACTAGCCCCTCATTTCGTGAAACGCGCCGGGATGGCTTGATCTCCACACCTTGCTGGCCTCTCCCTGTTGTCTTGTCAGGCCACTACTGCCTTTACGATGTCTTGGGTAGCAGAGCGCGGAGATAGACACAACAGAAGAAAGACAAGGGCAGCTGATTGGAGGCAAATTTCACAACGTCGAGGAGAAGTGTGACCCTGGATCTCGGGCAGGTTCCAATAGGGGTGCAGTGCATTCACAGATAGATGAAGCGGCTTTCAGCTGCCGGGGTGGGTTTGCAGGGATTTCTCCCTACCTCGTCGACGGAACATGGTGCTGCTTGTTTCCCAATCCGGCAAGTTGATGCAGGAGTTGCTGTGGGGTGGTTGCAGTGGGGGCGGGCTTGGGGCTTGCCGCACCAATCTATGCACCAATCCGCGGTCGATGGGAGACCACCCCGATCCTAAATTGGGCAAACCCTTCTTGAGCTGCCTCTTGTACTATGTAAGGGTGAGGTCGGAGGGCGAGTTACACTTGACTAGCGCGAACCTGTATCCGGACCTGCCCGCAGCCGTCATCAACAAGGTTCCTCCGGCCGTGCAGTTGGAGTTGACGTTGATCACGAGGTGCCCACTTCAACTCGGGATCGTATAACACTGCAGTTCATGGCCGGAATGCCCCGCCGATGAAGCGTTCGCCGTTGCTCTTTGCGCGCCGGTTCTCTCGGCGACGGAGATGGAAGGTAATATGTGGAGTCCGATATGATTTGAGGGGAAATATTCTCCACTAACCGTCAATGCGAGGACGGTGATTCTGGCGAGATCTCAACCAGGCATCTTGCCCAAGCTACGTCATATTCTTGATGTTTCGTAGTGGTGTACTGCACACCGAACCGCTTTACACATCTCAGTCCATTTAGTTTCTACACACCCCTAGACCAGAGTCGCTTGCGACAACCTCTTCGAAGTAAAACGAATTGGGCGACACGAGTACTAGTTCTGATAGGTGGAGATGTGATCCGAACGCAACTCAGTTGCTTGCAGCCCAGGTAAGTCCACGAGTAACACAACGAAGGTTGGATCTCGGAGTTCAGCAGCTTTCAGTTACCAGTTATGGCGGAAAATCCATGCTGGACTGCAACGTCGATTAAAATGCTTGGAGAAAGGCCCCGCACCACTCTGAAGCGAGCTTTTTGGACTTCAGGATAGAGTCTTTCCGGTGTCCAGTGCTGAGGCTTGACTAATGGCCTGTCGGGGTCGGCTTAAGGAAACGAAATGCAAATTATCTAAGGATAATTGTTAGACATCTTAGTTGCTATGCGAGCTGCGTCTCATATCTTATTCTATTCTTCTGCCTACGACTCCGCATAATACGAGGTGACGTTAAAGAGATGCAATGAAACACTTGACTCGACATACCTGACCTTTCCACATGTCTCGCCTAGCTGGCTGTCTTCTATGACCCACGAGCTGCGTTGCATCCGTTTGCTCGTTCGCCAAGAGCGTTCTTGACAGAACTTGCAAACTTGTGAATGGTGTTGTGATAAGATTCCTGGATTTGAAAAGGCTTTAATTAGCAGATATGCAACGAGAGGTCCGGCGCGTAGTCTCACTGTTGCCTAGCAATTGAAGCGGGAGTGGGCTCGAATAGAGGATCCAAAAAAATATGGATGGGCAGACTAAAAGTGGGTAAAGGTCACGTGAAAATGGTCCTTATGCTCGGTCCGGGCGTCTGGGGTATATAATTGTCAAATAATGACAAAATTGGTGGAGTGGGTTCATTCTGAATCGCACATCTGCCTTGCCTTTTACCAGACGGATCCGTGGAATGGCCCCAACACTCCGTTATTCAATCTTTAGAACCACATTCGACTCCGGTCGACATTTTTTTTTTTACCTACGTTTTTTTTTTATATTTAGAACGTTTACACAAAATCATCGAATGTGACTGGGTATTTAATGGTTTTGACTTTTTCTCTCTCTATTCTCTCAGGGACCTAGGTAATCTGTGGTCAAATCGAAGCTGCATCATGATGACTCCAGTAACAGCTCGCCTTTATAGCGCGCTTAACCGGTCGTTCGTCAGCCTCTCCTGTTTACCTATGAAAGGAAACCAACTTTACGTGAGCGAGAGACGAACTATCCAACCCCGGTCCCCTATTTGCGAGTCTTGGTCTTTCTTAACTCCATCTCGGTCTCATACCACGAGCGCGTCAAAATTTGTGGACAAATCGTCGGATCTTCTACGGGTATGGTTTAGTGGGTAACGTAGTGGAGATACAGGTTACATAGATCCATGACAGCTTCTTAGACACGATGTAGTTTGACCGACCATGCTTAAGCGTTGGTTGATTGGTGTCTGCCCAAGTTTGTTGGTAGTGCCTAATTCATAAGTACTTGTTTTGCACCTTAATTCTGTATGTACGGTAGGTATGATTCGGTGTTAGTTGGACACCACGGCCGCCTCAATTCTGCCGTGTAACGGCAGCGCTGTGCCACTGTACCTACCTATTTATTTACATCGGAATCTCCCCAATTTTGAACCTCCATGACAGCAACATCTTACACGACACAAACATTCGCCTTCCCTTCACACAACAAGTTTCTTCCAATTGTCTCTGATGGCTGGCAATGTACCTCCAAGAACTGTTACCCCTCAGTGCGACTCTGGATATGGGCTTTCAATTAGCGACATGTCCGACCTAGGTATTCCGCTAGCCCGCCAATGATTCACAATACATTGCTGTTTCTGAGGCTTGGCCCGTACCAGTTTACAAAGTAATCACCTGCTAACAATAATGGTGTTTTCTGCCAGTTTTATACTACGCTTCCCTTCTGTTGCTCTGCTGGGTTCTCTGTGTGACGTGGGTATCTGGACGCTTTAGTTCTCGAACAAGTAAGCTGTGTGCCCTCCCTGGGTAACCACCGACCTAAATCTACGAATGACCCAAGTGCTGACAATGTGGAAGACAAGTGGTTCATTATCCTCCTGTTCAATATAGGCGTCCTCATTCACCGTGGCACACGCGAGGGCGTGAGTCATCGAGTAAACGCCCAGTTAGTGTACCTTTGTGCATTTCAGGCTGCCATTGGCATTTTTGTGTTTTTATTTTCTATTCCAGACCACAGTCAGTCCGGGATGCATGGCAATCCCAGCTCGAACAAGCTGCCACCTACATCTACCGCCGATCAGGGCGGACAATCTCCTAAGTAAGGGGGTTATCCGATGTTTAACATTTACTAGAGTAGCATCGCTTTGCTAGAAACCGTTTCCCAGAGGAGGTCTCGCGAAAAAAATTTGATAATTATATTCTCAGAGCCCCACGGCCCGACAAAGGACTACCAGTGCGTTTAACTACGTACTTGATTATCCCCTAATCGAATTGTCTTAACTAGAGTCCTAACCATGGCTTGGATGTCCTCATAGTGCTCTAGCAATTTAAGGCTAAGAGGAAGTAGTCCCAAAGCTCCTTCTCGTGTAGGTACTCTCACCTGAGACGGAAAACAGCACCCGGAGATCTATGGAAAGGAAATGAGGCGGAACTCGGAGATATCTACTAATTATCTCCGTTACCACAGAAGCTTAGGAAATGTCTCGGGAGTCAGCTCAGAGTTAACTATTACCTTCGTTGCCGTAGAAGGTACGAAAAACATGTCTTTGACAGATATCAATATCCTTAGGATTCGGGAATCACATAGCTCATAACTATTGATAATAATTTTAGACAACTAGCCTTCCAATTTATTGTCCAGCCTACGTGTTTCCTGCTGCTTCTATGGGCTACCATTCCAAGTCAACCCACTGTCTCGAGCTACCCGGACGCTTGTTCTACATCTACTTCCTTAGCACCGCCGCCGGGCGTTCCTATAACACTTTTTGTTTCCTTGCTGTTCAGCGTGATGTTAACCTCCCGCGTGAGCAAGTGGTCTATATTGGGAGTAAAAACGGTCAAAATTATGCCAATGCCACTAAAGGCGATGGTCGTCAAGAAGACGGTGCTAAAGGCCTGAGAGTTGGCCTCTTGATATGCGCGTGTCCCAATAGCCTGAATCTGCGGAGTGATCCCGGCAACGGCATCGAATGCTGATTGAGACCCAGCCTGGAAGGCAGCAATGAAGGCTGCGACAGAGGACTCTGGGAGGCCGGCGGCAATAACAGCGGGAGGAACTTTCTCCGGGATCGTTTGCGCCAAGCGGTTGGCTAGGACGGTTGTGAACACCCTAGTTTCGAGGAAAGGTTAGCCAAAGTGCAAAGGTGCGTTGGATAATACTAGTGCCATACGTTGAGCAAATCGTCGAGATTAACGACCGCGATGATCCACCTGCCCCCGTTGCAGTTCCAATTTCTCTCTGGTCATCAATACTGATGGTAGCGACAGTCGAGTTGAGCAGTTCGTTCCAGCCGATGAAAAATGAGGCAAGGAAAATGATAATCGAGGAGCGAAGAACCGAGTCCGGCGTGCTGGTTGCCATGACTAGTTGTTTGGCGGGTTAGATATTGCGCATCCAAGCACAGACGCACTTCAGTGTCGACTTACCAGCAAGGAAAATGCATCCTATCGGAAACACAATCATCAACTGGATATTTGTCTTCTTCTTGAAGAAAGCACCGACGTATTCTCCGGCGAGAATTCCGCATCCGGGAATACAAGAAACCCAGCCCGCCCAAGCAGTACTGTGACCGTCCGAGTACAGCGCTGCCACCATGGATGGCCAGATGATAGCATTAGCGTAGTATACGGCGGCGCCCAAGGACCATAGGACGATAGACACCACCCAGCCCCGATTTCGGAAGAGGTGGAGTGGAAGAAGGGGTTCTTTAAGGTTTCCGTACTTCTCATATAAAACGAACAAAACTAGGAGTAGGAAACCTATGACGATGGTACAAATGACCGGCGCGCTCTTCCAAGGGTGGGTTGTACCTCCCCAGGAGATCCCCATCAAAAAGAGGAGGAGTCCCAGGGTCCCCATCAAAGTGCCGATATAGTCGAAATGTTTGATGAATGTGAGTTTTCGAGCCGAGCCATGCTTCATGGAAAAAGAAGGAGGGCGATATGATAGGAAAAATAATATGGTCGTGGCAGCATTAAGGCCGATGAGAAGGTAGAATATTCTGCACGCGGTGAGCTATCATGTTTCATAACGTCTCTTCCAATCCGTACCTACCCTCTCCACCCGGCCTTGGTGTTGAACACAAATGCGTACGAAATCGATGGGGCTATTCCGCTCGAAGGAATTCCCCACAGGAATCTGAACAAATTGATGAGCTTAGGTTTGAAGATGCGAAGGAGGTATCACGTACACAAAAGCCTGCGCAAGAAATCTCTTTTCCATGGGCACGATTTCGCTTACAGCAACTGAAACGGAACCCTATTAGCTAAAACGCCATTGTCTAGCACACTCAACTCACATGCGTACGATAGCTGCACCGTCGCGCCTATTCCTATCAAGGTTTCTCCAGCTATGAGAGCTGGGATATTCGGCGAAACAGCGCAGACTATGCTCCCCAGCGTGGCCACAGCATTGCCGCCAACGAACCACCAGCGGCGTCCGAAGATATCTGTTACGCGACCAACTATAATAAGCCCAATAGAAGTTGTAAGTAGGTATGAGAGCGCGATCCAGTTCAAGTTAGGATCCGGCCCGATGTCGGCGTTAATGAAACCCAACACGGGTGCGACCAACGAGAAGCCGGCGACTCCACAGCCGAACGAGGCACCGATACCAATCAGGGACCCTATGAAGTTGAAGCTTGTGAAGTAGCCCTTTGGAAGCTCTGCGTCGTTGAGGGTGAAGTCGCGCCCCTTGACGTCATCCTCAGCGAGCGCGTTGCTTGCCTGAATATCCTCGACAGGGGCAATGGAGGATTCCTCAACTTCGGCCTTCATGATCTTGTAGCAACAAAACGGAGAGGGAAGGCGGGACTGGGAGCTGTGGTTTAAAGCAAGAGTTGGGAGACTACAGCATTGGGACTGTCATGATTAACTACGTAGGATGGATGCATCCATCTATTTAAATCATGGCGGGAGACAAGTACTCTGCATCGTTGCGCTGCCTTCGCCGTGGCCTCTTCATTCGAACCTCTGCCTAATCCAGTATTGCGTATCCTTTTCCGATAATGAGACAGTCTTGGCAAGGCCCGGGTGATGTTACCGAGAACCTGGTTCAGCGTCATGGAGAATGCGGGGTTGGGAACTCCAAGTCAACGAAGTACTGTGTAATTAAAGTATGGAAATTCGACAAGCTCTAGGTAAGCCAAGCCAGTAGGAAGAAAAAGCTCACTACTCAACTGATAGCCAATGATCCGCGGAAGTTTCATATTCCAACAGATCACTAGTGTCATATATAGAGGCTATAGTTTCCCTTGCAAACATCGCACCTTCTCTCCCCCATTAACAAACCTCGCCCCATGTCAACGGTATTTATCGCTCCTGTAACAAATCTTGACCCATCTCATCATCGAACTATTACTATGGCCTCCCCTCTCGTCTCCTTCCCTCTAGTCTGGCCTAAGATTCCCGACGGCCCCGGCCGGGTCCTCGAGTTCTCTGTCCGGGGCGCCGATGATGTCCAAGATGTGCTAAGGTGTCCTTTCCCACCGCAGAAACCACGCAACTAATTTCCTTAACTCCACCAGGAAGTCACAAACCAGCACGCATCTCGCCAGTGCCTCGCTGGACTCGACACGGCGCAGAAGACCAGCAGCGTCTTCAGCCTCATCGACTGGGCCAGCGAGAGCGACTCTCAACTAACGCATGCCGCCGGCAAGGAGACGACTTACGTCATGGATATGCGTGGAGGTCCTGCGACGACGCCAGTCGCCGCCTGGTACATGGTGACTGGGATGCGGTGCTTAAAGAAGGATCAGGAGGCATTAGCAGCCTCGCTCGACGCGTATCTGCGGGGGATCTTCCACTGCGGAAAATTCGCTCCGGTTTTCCATCACTTTGGAGTGTCAAAGACAGACCCGGATCTGGTGTTCAGTGTTCAAGGGTGGCCGTCGAGGGAGGCGGCAGATGAGTATTGGGACGTAAGTGATATTCCCGTGAGGATATGATTGTGGGTTGTGCTGATGTAGATGTGTTGCTAGTCGGACGAACACCTGGCATACAATCCTGCGGTCAGAGACCTGATGACCGTAGATGTAGGCCCGTTCAAGGGGGCGTTAGGCAAAAAGTAATGATGCTGGGAAGGTTCAAGGAGGATCTGGTTGCAGAATAGAATATAAATGGAATCATCTCCCACCTATCAGCTCCCGCCGTGATGCACATGAGCTATGATCTAGCTATGTGCCGTCTTTTTAATATAACTTGGCGCAAGATGTCGGGTCCCTACACCGATTTTAGTCGCTAAATTGTAGAGATACACTAAGTACATAGTCAAGGTCGCTTCAGCCTCATGCTCGATGTGCGTAACCATTTGTATAGAAGTAAAACAGTAATTTCTTCTCCCTTCTCTTCCTCCACACCGCAACTCAAGCACTTACAAAGGCACCCATCCATGAGTCAACTCCATGCCTGACTCAGCATCTGATATGATTCCTGTCGTCTCTGACCCCTTCAGTGTCACACTCTCAACCATTAACCCCATCTCATGCCACAACACGCGCAACCTTTCCCACTCGCTCGCCCTTCACCGCCGTCGACATGACCGCCACTTCCAATTTCGAAATCGACGAACACCTTCTGCCTCTGGGGTACTACCGCAGCCTGTACTTCATAATCAAGTCAAGCACTTATACAAACGATAATTACCTCACATCTTGGATAATCCCGCCACAGTCTTCAACGACGTAGGCATGCCAAACCTAGGCGTACTTAACAACGGTAAGAATAGAGACTTTGCCGTATCATCGCTATACACTCCATCCTCTAGTCCCTCCGCGTAAGGCTTCGTAGCTTGGGACCTGGACTGTGCATGGGAGCAGCAAGATTAGGGTAAGTAGGGAAGAATGCAGGAGCGACTGTATTGCAATCATCAATGTCTTGTTGGTTTGGCATATGGTAAACCGATAGGCGGGAAGTGGCTTAACACTTGTAGCCACACACTGAGGCACATTGACTGAGTAGAGCTCCTTCATTACCTTTGTGCTTTGTTGACTCTGGCCCTGATGAAGGCTATACGCTGCTCTACCGATCCAGGTCGGTTGGATCGCTCTCTAAGATCTATATCAGTTGACTTATGTGTAAATGCTTATTGATAAGGGTATGAATGGACTTTGTATATCTGTGGCACAAGAAGACGGTTCATAACAAGGGCCGCTCCAGAAATTGAATATAGCATTGAAAGGAAGTGACATTGTTGGTATTAAACGTTTTATGGTTAGATTCTAATAGTGGATGTGACAAGCTTGAACCAGTTATGACGACTCTCCTGAGAATACCCTGAGTAGCGCCTGAGTAACCCCAAGTAGAGCGGCGGAAGTTAGTGTGGCTAGTCCGAGACCGGTGAGTGCGACTCTCGGGAAGCGTAACAGGAGACGTCTACTGCCAAGTAAATATCCTCGACGCCGAATAAATATCAACGGCCATGAGGGCCAAGAATTTCCATTTAGAAGACCCAGGCGAAGACCGAGAGGCCGAGGGCAAGAATGGCAGGGATGTCTCGTCCCTTGATCGCACCCGAAACAGAGACGAAGGTCTCGGTGGGCGACGAAGAGGGCTGTTCAAAGGTTTGATTAGCGCAGGTCCCAGAAAGGTACACGCAGGTGTGAGCTACCGAAGTGGCACCGGTCCCCGTGGCGGCACCGGAAACGGTTGCGGTGGGATACGGGGCCGAGCCTTCCGGGCCGGAAGTCTCCGAGCCGGTAGCTTCCGGGCCAGAGGGTTCCGGGCCAGAGGTTTCTGAGGCAGTGGGCTCCGAGTCAGGAGCAGAAGTGGTCTCTGCGGGAGGCTCGGTGGCAGTGGGCGGCTCCGAAGTCTCGGGGGGGCTGGTAGGGCCGCTGTCAGTGGGAGACGGCACGGCGTCTAGACCGCAGCCCTCGGCGGCAGAAGTGACACCATTGCCGTAGTACTTCCAGATGTCGAACTTGTTGGCGCAAACAAGGCAATCCGCGAGGAGACCCTGCCACTCCGAGTCGTCGCAGTAGCCATCCTTATCGGCACCAAGAATGGTGTTTCCTAATAACAGGGAATGAGAATCCTGCACGCAGTGGTGATAAGGGAAGGTAGGTATGACTAACCACAGTCGGAATGGCACTGGTACGCGGGAGTTCCAGGAGCCTGCCGGGCCTGGAGCTCGGCAAAACGGGCAATGGTAGCCTCTCTGGAAACTAGGGCAGTAACAGCATGGCTTGCAGCAACGAGTGCGAGTGGGTAGGTAACGAATGAACGCATGTTTGCAGATGTTTTACAGAAAAAGGGTGTGGGAGCTTGGCTGCAGATTCACTTGGGGGTTTTGAACGAGGGTGAATTTGATGGGTTGGATGAGAGCTGACAAACAGGAACGGACGGCAAGTACTTATAGCTTGGGCCACAGGGGCAATGGTTTACCAAGCGGGACAAACTCTACGTACTACGGTGTACGCATTCAGCAACACCAATTTCCCCAAGGCAAGGGCCCGCCGGGGCCGAAGTGTGTCGGATATTATTGCCTGCTCGAATAAATCCGAACTTGTCTGCATATGGATCCTACATCCAACCAAGACCGGGTATCGTCTCGTATGCCCAGCCTCGCCAATACAACTTTGACGCCGAGGGTGGGGGGACACAGAGACCAGGCGCCGATATCGCCAGTCGTTTCTCAGCATAAACTTCCGCTTGTGGCAACTGTCTTGGCCGCCCAGTTAACATCCAAACCAGGATTTCTGCCAAGAGAAGTGTGGTTCAATAGTTCTCGTAAAAAGGTGTCCCATCCTGGTCGAAAGAGGACGGTTGCACTGGTGTGGCAGCCCCCCAAGCGGGGCATATGCACCAATGAGATGGGCAAGACGGATCTGATAAGATCAGATCATCTGATAACAGCGCCTCTTCTGGACTATTGACTATTTTGCCTTTTTATGCCAATTTACTATCCACAAACATGCATTAGCTTCATGGGCGGGCACCAATGAGAAATGACCTTCGTTGCAATCAGATCAAGAAGCTCTACGCGAGTGTCCCTTGGCTTTTGTACTACCTGCCTCCTCTCGGCTCCCAGCCATGAAATTTGAGCGGCACGAGGTGCCTCGTGGCCGGCATCGCTTGGTCTGGTCGCATGCCGTACAACCGAAGTCTGCATTGGTGTCGACTCGCCGCCCTTCGTGGTTTGTGCCGTCGGACTTATAAGGATGCACGATTGCCGAATCGACCCTGCCTGTTCCCCTTCTATCTTGTGGTCAAACTTGCACGCTCAAGTACAGTCCGAGTCTCTCCCGTGCTGCCAAAGACCTGTTGCATTATCATCATCTCGCTTCGTTTTTTTGGAAAAGATAACATAATGCTTGCCGCCAACATGGGTCTGCTCGCTGGAGCGATTCTCCCCATTAGTTGGGCCACGCTAGTAGTTGCAGCCGCAACTACATCCGACTCCATGGGCCCTGCAGCGTTTATGTGGCCGCCGGACAGAGAGTGGACAGCGGATAAGGACAACACTGCCCCATGCGGATCGCCAGCCAAGGTAGGGAACAGGACAGAATTCCCTCTTAGTGAGTCCGTCCATAACCAGATGCTACAATGGTAGACTCCTAACTTTGAACCCAAGCAAATGGCCCGATTGCCCTAGTTGATCAAGATGAGGGATATGACATCCACGTCAGCGTGTCGTACTCCAACGGTATGCTCACCCGACAAATCCTTGGTTCTAGTCTGAATTGTAATTGTAGGCTGACAATGTGGAATTTTGCGGACAGAGCCCACAAGTAACGCCGATTTTACCGTCCTAATCCCGCCCCAAAACTTCAGGGAACTCCTCCGAGGGCACACTTGCGTCACGGTACCCGATGCTCCCCGTACCATCACGCCTGGGACGAACGCAACCCTGCAGATCGTCTACATCGCCGACTTTGACAAGCCCGAGAATCAGACCTTCTACGCTTGCGCAGACATCACCTACGTCCTCGAATCGGACTTCAGCACCGACCTGGGCTACTGCTTTAACGCCACTGAGCCTAATTCAGACAACAACGGCTCCGGCACAAACACTGGCGGCAGCGGATCGGCGACCGAGACTCCCGCGCCTACCACCGGTAGTGGTGACAGTGGCAAGAAGGGCCTATCCGGAGGTGCGATCGCGGGCATCGTCATTGGTTGCGTCGCGGCTGGCGCCATCGCAGGCGCCGCGGCGTTCTTCTTTTACAGGCGGAGGCAGCAGCAGAAGCGTATCGACGAGATGACGAAGTCGTCGCGCAACGTCGCCTGGGAGCACCCGCCGCCAGGCAAGGACTCAACCTCCCAGAACAGTGTGAGGCTGCAGGATATGTGACGTACGAATACCCATGTGAAATGATGTCTCTTTTATTGATGGTAGCGAATTTTCCCTTGGGGTGTCACTCATTTACCGCGACTACAAGGACTGGATGGAGATAGAGAAGGGGTTCGGGGGCGCGCCCCCTACGTGTGCACACTATGCCTCTCGTGGCTTGTTAAATAAAGTATGGAGCGCCGGTCGTCCACGACGAATGAACTAGGGGTTTCCACGATCCTTAGAAGCACTCGCTTCGGGATTAGCCCGGAAGAGATCTTCTGCAACAATAATGCAAGAATTACAGTTTATTGTGATAGGAATTTCAGCGTACAAGTAAAATCTGGGGCTCTACGTCCTCGTCCGATAGTGTGATAAAACCGGGCAGTCGTCGGAGTCCGTACGCCATGTTCCAGATTGTCACCTCGGTTGTATTAGCCACTTCCAAATGGAGTTGTCTCTTAACTGTCATCCCGCATCCTTCCGGCCGTAATGGATATCCCATACAAGTTGTCCGGGAGATACAATATCGATTTGTGAGAGCGCCTCAGCTCAGATTGAGAGATACCCCGGATACTTCGCACCTTCACTACCCAGTGACAGGTCTTGATCACTGCACCTCACCTTCCATACTAGGTAGTAGCAGTTAACTCCGCCGCCGAGGCAACCTTCCTAGGAAAGGTTGCGTAGGTCGTAGCAGGGCCGTCGAAAGAGTGGTTGCCCAACGCTCGCCCAGGAGCATCTGGGAGGACCAATCATCGGCTGCTCATCACTACATGGCAATTGCTTCAGTCTCGTGGATTCCTTCCAGTATCTTCCAAATTCTGGCCACACCGTGCCTTTTGATTTGTTGGCCGAAGTTTGTTTGGTGTGGAAACTTCCATATTAGTGATAAATAGAAGTCTGGGATTGGAAAGGTGCTGCGGATTTGATTGGTTCCGAGCGGCACCATCCCCCCTGGTCACCAGAAGCCGGAGTTCGGCGAAGCTGCGAAGCGCCGGCTTTCTGGTTGACATAGAATTTCTACCTAGATTAAAATTAAGCTAAACTCGTAAAATAATGCCTTGACAAAGTACATAGGTCCCCTCCATAAAATAGTTAGCTACCAACGCCCGGAGGTAAGCGCCTTGGAGGTGCAAAACAGACATGACGCGCGATTGATTCGCACCGGCTGCGGGGCATTCTACAGGGCGGGAAGTCCCGGACGCACATGTGGAAGAGTCCGAAAGGCTTGGCCCAGAAAGAATTCTGATGGATGACTCATTTCGATGCTGCCCAAGTCGGTCGATTTGTCATCTTGAATCCGGGCAGTCAAACAGCTTCCCGGGTAATGTTATGCCCCGGTTTAAAAAAGTTCCCCGCTCAGTCCCGGCCGGCACTTCAATTTATCGCCGGCCACAGCCCCGGAATTGACGGAGGGCGTCGGATCGAGAACACCACAACCCCCTACGTAACGTGGAAATGAAAGTCACCGCAGTACGTCAGCAGCGGGCTACTTATGTTACTACTAAAGTAATATCCCCATCCCACAACTAACCCTGTGCCCCAGCTCTATGTGTACCCGATCAAGGCGTTGCGGGGCATCCCGCTCGAGACCGCCCGCCTCGGCCCCCTCGGGATCCGCTACGACCGGCACTTTATGCTCTTGAAGGTAGAGCAGGACGGCCAGATCAAGAAGATGCAGTTGTCGTCGCATCCGCAGTGTGCGCTATTTGAACAGCGCATGGTCAGCGACGCCGCCGTCATCGTGCGGTACCACGCTCCGCCAACGGCGACGGGAGAGGACCCCGTCCAGCAGAACCGGGCCGAGCTCAGGGTGCCGCTGGAGCCCGACATTGCGCATCTTAAGCGCGTCGACATTAATCTGCACGGCAGCCCCGCGTCGGCCGCATACCGCATGGGTGGCCACTACGACGAGTGGTTCAGTAGCTGCTTCGGCTTCAACTCCATGCTAGTCTACATCGGTGACGGTAGAAGGCGAGTCCTAGGTTCCGCGCTATTACCCCCTGCCTCGGCCCGTCATCGGCAGCAACAACAGCAGCAGCAGGGCTGGTTCTCGACGCTCACCTCTTACGTGGCGGCACCGGTGGCTGGGCCGCCTCCGCCGGTTTTACTCACTTTCAGTGATGTAGCACCTTTCTTGGTGACGACAGAGTCATCACTTGGCAATGTGGCGCGCCGCCTACCAGCCGACGTCTCTGGGAAGGTCGGGATGTACAAGTTCCGGCCGAACCTCGTTGTTGACGGTGAAGGCGAGTGGGAGGAGGACTTTTGGGCCGAGCTGACCGTCAGTGGAGAAAACCGGCTGCTGGTAACCGGGAACTGCGCCCGCTGCACGTCTCTCAACGTGGACTACCAGACCGGGAAACCCGCAATCGGCGAGCTGGGGACGGTTCTAAAGAAGCTAATGAAGGATCGAAGGGTAGATCCCGGCGTCAAATGGTCCCCCATATTTGGGCGGTATGCATTTCTTGCGGGCGAGGAGGAGATAGAAGTTTCCGTGGGAGACGAGGTGGAGGTGACAGAACACAGGAGCGAGAGGTCTGTATTTGATTGGCCTGGTCTCGCTTAACACATCCCCCTAGATCTTTATCATTATGTCTACGTTATTGGGTGTTTTGTTTCTCTTTGGTTCAACACTACCATCTCCGCGGATCGGTTCGGGCATCTGGGAATTCAAGTGTAGGCACCGGCTTCAACTGCTTAGATAGACTATAGATTGGAAGAGAATGAATTCCCCTCACCCCAACTTCTTCAAGTCGAATTCACTAGTCTAGTGACAAAAGCAGTGCATATTCCTGAGACACGCAGCCAGACTGCAACTTCATTATTGTTACTGAACACCATATCCTTACCCCCGCCGCAAACGGATCGGGCAATACCTATCCCGCATCTCCTTATAGATACCCGGCCATGCCGCCACAGATATCGACACTCTCGTAGTTGAGGCCAAACCCATATCTCTCCGGGATGATGCGGTAGTAGAAGTTTGCTCGACGTAATGTCGAAGCAAATCCAATCAGCTCATTCATCTGTGTAAAGTCGGCCTCAGAAGCCCAGTTGGCCGCAAGGAAACGCGCCATCTCCTCTTGGTGGCTGGCAGTGAGCCGAGTTTTGATGCGGGTGGTGTAAGAGATCTTGAAGCCCGCGCCGTTGAAGGGCTTCGCAAGGTTGGTACCATTGGAAACGTCGCCCATGGGCAGATGCAGGACTATGTTTCCGTCTTCGAACAGGTTGGCGATGACGTCCTGCTTGCTGCCTTGCCCCGGAAGAGACACTCCAGAGAGGTGGACGCGAGATAGGATACTGGGCTCCTCATCGCGCTTGACAAGAGCCGCCTCCTCGGTATCGAGGGGCACACTAAGAATTTTGTCAAAGGAGAGCTGACTGCCGGCGATGGTATCCTTGGTCCACTGGAGGTAGGAAGCATGTATGCTGGCATCTCGCTTGACGGGCACGGCACCAGAATAGCTAGGCGACGCGGCGTAGGCGAAGGACAGCCCTACCTGGATGGCATGGGCAACCTCAGAACAGTCCGAGCCGTGGGCTATGTGGCAGATAGTTCGGGCAAGGCCAGAATCTAGGGTGGCATAGATCATACTACAGGAATATACGCAATGTCAGCGTTGAAGTGCAGGTGACTAGAGGGGAAGGGAAACTATCCGCTTATTGTCGTACGTTATATGGCTGGTGCCAATTGTTCGAACAACCCTATTCAAGAGTCTACAGGTAGGGTTGTTATTCACATTAGCCAAAGCAAGATGAGACTCGTTGGCTGCAAGAAGGGCAAGTGCCTCCACGGTCGTGTTTAGGGCCGGGGCTCCAAGAACCACTTGGCTAGCGGACATAACCAAAAGAGCAGGGCTGAAGAGCTTCATCTTGTCTCTTCATCAGCTGTTGGGTGCAAAACCAGGAGGGTGTCGGGGTGAGTGGGGGGCATAGAAAGAGAGTAGTAGCGTGAGGCAAATCTACCAAGAGCGATGTGTAAGTCTACAAGGAAAGCGGGTAGTTTGACTGGAAATCGCCACGTTATCTATACTCTGCTCTCCTCCCGAGCCCCAACGCTGACCAAGCGAGGAAGGGATAGTTAGCAAGCATGGTTACCAACGGTCAACTGATCGTTGCATCAAAATTCGACTCGAGACTGGTGAATGACAAGTTGATAGTCGCTTCAACGCAACCTTGCACAAACGATAGTATATTGGCAGTCTTTGGGAGAATGGCAGTGTCACCAACACGGAGTTGGTAACACCCTGGCCCAAGAAACAACATAATGTTTACTATCCTCGCTTCCTTCAGTATTGGCCGGCACAACCCCTTATCTTCCAACAACCCGATTTGCCGGTGGACTTCTAGCAATGGAACCATAATGCGGCTGTACCTACCGAGATTTACGGCTGTGGTCCGCTAGGGTTTAGGTAACAGCATGTCTAGTCTAGCTTAGTCTGGCAATCATCCCAACAACCTCCGAAATGGGGGTATGTGGTGTCCGCGTTCTAATTCTGCATGAAATATCGCTCCTGAGGCCGAGTCAGATGTCGATGTGGACGACCCAGTGTATGCTGTTCGAGCATCGGCCGGGGTGACCTGCGCTATTTCCATTAATAGGACGGCTTGATCGCAAGGCCAGCATCACAATACACCTCGTTGGCTGTCCCACAGCGGCGCGGGATTGCTTATTGTAGGTATTCTGATCATACCCTCCACCCTTGTTCCTACTACAGAGCTCGCAGAGATCCCGGATCCAACAGATCATTAGTCTTGAAGGGCGCGCCCACCCCCCGGCGGTGGGCGGGTAATGGACCATTCGTGCAGCCGTCTTGTAGGAATGTCTCGGTGGTAGAAAGGAAAGGAGGGGGGTGGGGGTGGAAAGGTAATGACGAAGCGACTACCAGCTGATTTGGAGCGGTGGGTGGGACTAAGCAGTACAACAAGTAATACTAGACCGCAAGACTGATACTTCTAGACCGCCGAAAAATGTATTGCAGGTTGCGTCAGTTGCAGGTATTAACTCGTACTCCTATCTACTGGCCTTCCTGAAGCCCGTAAGCCGAGATTGAATTACATCTCGGTAGAGCATACCAATGACAGGTGGATACAAAGGTCCGCACCTAGTTACATACAACCAAGACATCTCAGAAATCTCAATAGATCCTTTAAAAATGTAAGAATAGCCGAAGCTTAAGCGAGGACATGTGACGGCACAAGCGTGCCCGCCAGGTTAGGTGCGTACATAGTAGGACAGGAGCCTTGGTAGGAATCAAGAGATGGGTACTTTCACATAGGTCGTGTAGGAATGGGCGGGGCGGTTGATGAGGCTCCGAACTGGGGGTTATGATATTGCAGATCTATCGCTAACATCGGAATGGTCACTGGGTAGCAAATGCTCCCTCTCCTCTTGGTGAAACTGGTTCATTTGTCTTTCACGAAAGCTAGTGTGGCCGTAACCGAAAGCAAGTTTATTGAGATGGGGCGTGTTGTGTGTACCCAGGGCGCAAATCAAAGCCGAATAAGAAGGAGGGGAGAAGGTGTTAGACGTCGGAGAACATTGTGGTCAGAAAGAAAAGCGTCAATTCGCCACTTTAGTGGCGGCAATCTTGCGGTCGTGCTGATGACAGCCGGTTTGTTGGTTCCTAACATGACCTGTGTACAACAAGCGAATGGAGCAGACTCAACTTCACCCACTCAACCGTAGCCGAGCATTATAGTTGCAGTTCAACAGATCAAGAGGCTGGATGGTCGTCTATAGCTAGGATAGTTTTCCAAGCCGCAAGTTCCCAAGAATTCTGCTACACCCTGTGACGATTGGCTAATGCGACAACCTCACTACTACATAATTCAACGCTATAGTAGTTAGATGCGTAGGCCAGGCCCGCAGGTGAGGCTCGTAGGCGAGGTGCAGAGCCTAGGTGTGGGTGACGACTTTTACTTTCTTTCTAACATAAGTTGACAGTAGGGTATCCGTCTAGGAGCTGAATCGAGGGCGATGGGCTGGTACTTGATCGTTGGAATCACACCGTCCACCTCTCGCGGATCTTTTAAGTATACCCTGTAGGTTACCCCTAGTCAGCCCTTCCCTGGGGAAACTTACATCGTAGGATGACAAGATGATTAAGTAAAAGCTGTCAATCCGACCCCGCTGGTACCTGGGGTTTTACTTTTGCTCGCAATGACAACAATTCCAAAGGATTTAGTGTTACTATTGTTCTTGGTTCTCCTGTTAGGTCCTTAAGACGGATTAGTCGGGTATGTTAAGCGGCGTTGTCTTGTTCAAGTCTTTTTATATAAAGCCCAGGTGGAACGGACGGCATATCAACCGTGAGGTCGACCGTGCCAGGTCAAGGTGTCGGCGCCGTTCCATTTCGGAGACCCGTTGTTGATCATTTACGATTCTCATGTTATTTGACCCCGGTTTTCGAGTTCCACGGGCCAAGCCCAATCCCATTCGCTATGGTATCCTTATGTTCACCACTTAACACCTACCTATTCCGGCAGCGAACAGCGTTCTTGGGTTGGTGAAATACACAGGAATACCAGCTTCATGCGTTATCCGAACCACCGCACAGGTTAAAGGGGCGGCAGCACCGACCCACTTGGAAAAGGGCAAATTCTCTAAAATAAATCAATCCATACAGCCTATAAATTAATTCGACCAAACTTTAAAGTCCTCTATATTCCGAGATGGTACCATATCTGATAATCCCTAGTCGAATAGCCCCCCGTAACCAACAAAAATGAAGAATTGTCTGCTTTCCGCACTCTTCAAGGGCATGGCATTGCCGGAAGATCCGCCCACCTGCGGCGGATTCTCTCCTCCACCCCGCTTACACCGGAAGTGACATGTAAGGGCCACCTCATGACAGCGGCAATCACCGGTGCTACCACGACTCTTTCGCATCAGAGGCCCGGCGGCAAGTGAGAGTGGATCCCGGGCAAGGCAGTAGAGTATTAGGTGTGACCTATTGCATAATTGCTAATACAAATTGAGGGAGACCATTCCGGGCGACACAGCAACATCGCCTAAGCGACTACCAATCTGCCTCAAGCGATTAGGCTCTTGCTACTGCTGGATCTTTGCGGTATAATTGTTGTACCGCTGGGCCTAGAAGCAGCATAGATACTAGATTTGTACCGGACAGGTGGGGCGTGGAATTGTCCGTACGCGTCATCCTCTGTGATGCAGAACGCACGCGATGAGCGCTGAAGAAGCACGATCGTTACACCCCATCAAACTCTATTCATAAACGGAGTCGTACGATCTTGACGAGGGAGCAACTAACATGCTTAACTGTAGGTATCGACCAGTACGTATAACACTACTCTTGACTTGCATCTGCGCCAAGAGATCTGCCATCGTTTGCTTCCCAAGCCAAGCATTTTTGTCCCAGGGAAGAAACCCGAGATATTCTTTCCACTTACCAGGTATTATTGCATGCAAGGCGACAGAAGCTCAACGGAAAGTTCGATGAGCAGCCAGAGAGCGCAAATATTGACACACCTGACCCTCTTGTGATCGACCGAGTTGTGTCACCACACGGGACGACGTTTCTCTCCAATAGATCCAAGTCCATTAATAAACATCTTTACTTCTAAACGAGGCAGGCCTCGTTTATTCCCGGGGAATTAGGGCCCAGTTCAGCTGCCGCTCATTTTGCCCTTGTCTGCCGGCGGGCAATCTGGGGTGCAGGTTTGCGGCGATGGATAGCTAATAAACATCCGGGACAATATCATTGGTAAATGGTAACCTTAACGTCTAATTATCCTCAGATTCATCCAGCTTCGCTTGGAATTCTGCGGTAGCCAAAAGCCGGGCTTTCTTGCTTACCGGCCCCTCGACCATTGGGCAGGCCATCCGCCATGACCTATAGCTGCCGCGCTATTAGTTGCAGAAGGCGACGGAGCGTCGCTTGCGCGACTTACAATTGCCCTGAGCAATTTGGGTAAACAATCACCAAATGCTGGCTCCTAAAGATCGATGCCAAGCGGCACACCACCAACTTTAACCGGCTCCAATCCCCGTCCTTCTATTCCCCGCGTTTTATTTGCAACATACCAAGTCACCATGAGTGAGCCTCAGTACCCCGTAGTGGCGTGCTATTTTCCGGCTGGGAGGATACCTCAATATCTTTCCATGTAGGGGGGATACGTAATGCTACGAGGGCTCGGGAAGAGATATAGAAAGGCGAAGGTGGCAACCATATTTCTTGGCCGTAGTCGCAAGTTCCCCTGACACGTCCTCACTCCTCTGGCATAGAACTCAGTGACGCCTCACCAAGAGACTTTTCACAATGGGCTTCAAGAACACTCTCGCGGCGCTTATGCTCGCCGTCCCCCTAGGACTGGCGCATCCAGGACACGAGAAGGTCTACCAGCACCCCTTGGAGGTCCGGACACTCGACCATTGCAAGCGGGACTTCGCGAAGCCGGAGTTCGTGAAGAGGACCGTTGAGATCCACGGCGCTGAACTGTCCAGGCTCCGAAGATCTCTCGGTATCGAGAAAGAGGATGAGTAAGAGGACTGCGTGACAGTGACCTCCCGTTTCGGTGCCCCGGTGCTGACCTCACAATCCCTGTAGGCCGATGATCCACAAGCGAGACTACATCTCCGTGTCCAAGATTGACCACAAGAGCGACAAGGCCGTCACCGCAACGACCGACCCAGCGTCACTATTCGCTGATGCAGGAGCTTGCATCCTCATGCCCGCCGTGGACCAGGGCCCACTTTGTATGCGATACCAATTAATGTCGGTTCGATAAAACTTAACTAACACAGCTTTGAACAGACGTCAAGGGCGAACAAATTCGGAAGGACATCACCGAGGGACAGGCCGGTATCAAGCTAACACTCGCCATCCAAGTCGTGGACTACAAGACCTGCGAAGTCGTGCCGGACGCGTACGTGGACATCTGGAGCTCAAATGCTACGGTAAGGAAACGTGATGGAAATCCCGCTGATGGAGGTTCGGCATAACTGATTGTGATCTTTTCAGGGCATGTACGTCGGTGTCCAGGGCTACCCGGGAATGGGCGACCCCAACGATGCCTCGATCCTGAAGGGAACTACCCTTCGCGGAATTCAGCCCACCGACGACCACGGTGTAGCTGTCTTCGACGGTCTTATGCCAGGCCATTACACTGGTCGTGCAACTCACATCCACGGTCCGTATATCATGCAAGCAACGAGGTGGGACGGCGTCCAAAAACAAACTAGCTAACCAAAACACAACGCAGCCATCGTCTACCTCGGTGCCAAGAAGGAGGAAAACAACACCATCACCGGCGGCCATGCCGCGCACGTCGGCCAGATCTACTTCGACATGGGACTCCTCACTAACATCGACAAGATCGATCCCTACAGCAAGAACACGATGGTCATGATGCAGAACACCGCCGACTTCCTATTCCAGATGGGTGCCAACGGCGACGACCCCATCGCCCGCTACGCCTTCGTCGACGACAAGATTGAGAACGGCATGTTCGCCTGGATCCGGTTCGGCATCAACCAGGCCGCCAGCAAGAACGTCAACCCAGCTGCCTTCATGACCGCCGACGGAGGCGTCATGAACCCGACCGGCCCCATCTCCCAACTGACCGGCGGTGGCGGTGGCGGCTTCGGAGGCTTCGGCGGCGGCGGCTTCGGCGGCGGCTTCGGTGGCGGGCGCGGCGGGCGCAAGAAGCGCGCCGCGGAGGAGGAGGCTGCGAAGGACGGAAAATAAATTGATACTGTAGCGGAGAAGTTACTTGGTGGGTCAGAGAGGGTGGTTCAGTAGTGGACGTTGGGAAACATTGCGCACGAGTTGATAGTGCACGTCACTCGTTTGGTGCTTTCTGTACGAGTAGCGGTTTGTAGCTAGCAATCGCTGTCGCGGCTCACAAATTCACCAAATTCCTCTTCTAGACCTTTTCCCTGCTTGTGGATGGCATCCGACTCCCCTGCGGACTCTGAAACCATCTCCTCTAAAACGAGGGTAAGCCCTGCCCACGCATACCTTACACCATCTCATAGCGATCTTGCGTCAAGAGGATGGTCTAGTCTCAAAATCAGGATACAACTGATACATTCTAGATGAACATCCCCGTGAATGCCGGCTCTAACGGCATTCGACATGCCACAGACATGCCACACTCCCAATACCGTGACCACCGGCAGTCGATCGTGGCCAATATGCTGCCAAGAATTACTGTCTTAATATAGTTACCTCATCTAGATGCAGTCAGTCCTATAAGAGCCGTATTATATTTTCCACGGCGGCGGACGCTATACCTTAGTCATGGATAAACTTCACGCCTAAGGAGCACAGGCTCTTAGCCGGCGTAAAAGCACCAGTTTTGTCCAGCTTCAAGCATGAGTGTTGGCTTGGCCCCTTTCCATGCACCTGCTACAGCCCCCGAGGCCACACATAGCTCGATGGTGGTCAATATTGTCAAGATTCTTAGACAAGATAGCGGGCTTTAATGTCTAGTCTTCACAGGAGTGATTTTTCTCTCAAAGGGCGACACGTAACAAAGTTTCCGCCGTGAACAGGAGTGACGGTACTACAGAGGTGTCAGATGTCAGTGCCACGTATATAATTGTTAGCTCGAGAGTTATAAGAGCGAAGTTATTGTACAATATGGTCTAGATCGCGTGGGACCTTTTCTTGCAGGTCACGTCTCGTTACGCACAGAAAAGGAGATAGATATATTCCAGGCTAGCATTGCTTCAGTCCCCTAGACATGCTCGTGGGCAAGTAAGCCTTGGGTATTTAGACGGATTTCTTAACTCAATATGAAGCTTTGCAAAACTATGAGCAAATGTGCCCAGTGAAAGTACAGAACGAAGACATCGAGTTGCTGATCCTCCATCGAAATGGTTTTGACAAGAAGTCACGCTGTTTCGAGCTGTATATCTGATCAAAGATTATTCCGTGCAAAGGCCTGTCCTATCCCTAAAGGTTCTCAGCAGGCAATGTTGATCTAACAACGGTTAACTGTGTAGTCTGTGTCTATTCATCCAGGATAAACATATATTTACGATATAGAGCATAACCTCCTCACCGCGAATAACAGGCTAAGGACTCCTTCCTACTAATGTCTCATATCTGCTCACTACATGCCGTAAATACCTGCCCCGAGGAGTCCGTTCCAAACGATTAACCCTTGATATCACGATAGGATCTCCTTCGTTGCCATGCTTCTAACCTGTATCGATAGCGCTACTAGATAAATCTTCGAATACCTAGAGAAGGGAGGGTTTACATCCCTACCTATGTAAACTCGATAGTGTGTGTCGGGTGTGACCACGCAATTCGATCATGCACCACTCATTGGACAACCGACACACCGCTACTCGCTCAACCCCTGTCATATGTCGATGCAGGTGGTCCTCTATGGTGGGATTGTGAAGCTTGCCGTGCCCCTTGTGGGGCGCCTGATTCGGGTTAAGGCTTGGTTGCCAAAAAGCCATGAAGATGGTTTCCCTTGTCCTCAAACATATCATCGAGATCCCACAACAAATCAATTCGCGGTTCCGACGGCACCAAAAGCTCATGGCCCTGAGTAAGCCGTACTGTGTGTGGCGAAGAAAAAAAAATAGGCTTGACTGGTGGGTCATTAGGCCAAGTTA
>Ga0164242_10001481_pt1 | contig 27907 bp, 26 predicted proteins | sample OricomgcompostMG_FD_108783 | JGI IMG/M metagenome (GOLD analysis project Ga0164242, IMG submission 108783) | Miracle-Growth compost microbial communities from Emeryville, California, USA - Original compost - Miracle growth compost (MG) ...
CCTGACGATGCCGCTGCTCTACGTCGTCGCCTTCCTCACCGGCAGCTTCGGCGTCCTCTTCATGGTCTCCGAACAGACCGTCTTCACCTCGCTGGTGCGGCCGCGCGAGTACGTCGAGGCGAACTCGCTGCTGGTCGGCAGTCGCTCGCTGGCGGCGGTCGGCGGCAAAGCCCTCGGTGGGCTGCTCGTCGCGGTGTTGACCGCGCCGGTCGCGGTCGCCGTCGACGCCGCCAGCTTCCTCGCCTCGGCCTTCTTCGTCCGCCGCGCCGAGGTCCCCGAGCCCGCGGTCGCGAGCGAGGACTCGGGCGGGCTGGCGGCCGGCGTCCGCTTCGTCCGGCGCACGCCGCTGCTGCGCTCGGCGCTCCTCGGCACCGCCACCTTCAACCTCTTCAACACCGCCTTCTGGGCGCTGCTGGTCCTCTTCGCTACGCATCGGATGGAACTCGGCTCGGGGGCGATCGGCGTCGCGCTCGGGCTCGGCGCGCTCGGCAGCCTGCTCGGCTCGGCGGCGGCGCGGCCGCTGGCGGGGCGGTTCGGGCTCGGCCGGGTGCTGACCCTCGCCTTCGTCGTCGCGGCGGCGCCGCTCCTGCTGGTGCCGCTCTCGCCCGGGCCGCCCTGGGTGGCGATGGTCCTCCTCACGGTCGCCGAGTTCGGCTCCGGCTTCGGCGTCCTCGTCCTCGACATCAGCCTCGGCTCCTTCCAGGCGGCGGTGATCCCGGACCAGCTCCGCTCCCGCGCCTGGGGCGCGATCCTGGTCGTCAACTGGGGCGTGCGGCCGATCGGGGCGCTCGCGGGAGGTCTCGTCGCCGGGCTGATCGGGCTCGAGGCGACGATGTGGATCTGCGCGATCGGCGGCACGACCGGCGTCCTCTGGCTGCTGGGCTCGGGGATGTCGGAGGTCGAGGACGTCACAGACGACGGCCTCGTCCTCCGCGACGGCTCGCTCGGGCCGGGGGCGGTCCGGCCGGCCCCGCTGCTCGACCCGACTCCCGCGGCCGAGCCGGTCCCGGCGTCCGTCGGTGGGGTGCGCGCTCATGCGACGGCTGGTGCGGGCGCCGAGACTTAACGACAGTTACGCGAAGAATTTGCACAATTGAGGCGTGGGTGTAATCGGCGACACCCTTGCCGAGGCGCGGACCCGGCGTGGAGTGGACCTCGACGAGGTCCATGCCGTCACGGGCATTCGCCCCCGCTACCTGCGCGCGATCGAGGAAGAAGACTGGAACGCGCTGCCGGAGGAGTTCTACGCGCGCTCCTTCGTCCGTAAGTACGCCCAGTACCTCGGCGTCGATCCCGAGCCCCTGGTCGAGGAGTACCGACGGCAGCGGGGGACGGGCGGCTCCGCCGGGTCGCCGACATCGCCCTTCGCGCGGACCAACTCGCGCCGCGCCGACGCGCTCCGTCGGCGGCGCAAACGGCAGGCGGTCTACGTCTGGCTCGGCACCGGCCTGCTCGCCGTGGCGATCGTCGTCGCGATCGTGGTGATCGCCTCGGGCGGCGGCGAATCGAGCGGTGGCAAGAACGCCTCGAGCCCCGGTGGCGCGAAGGGCGCGAACGGCGGCAAGGGCGCCGGCGGTGGAGGCGGCGCGCAAGGGAACGGTGGCGCCGCCAAAGGCGGGAAGAAGAACGGCGCCACGGGCGCGGCCAACGGCGGGGCGGCGGCGGGCGGCGCGTCGACCGCGGTCGCCCTGGCGATCGAACCGACCGCCGAAGTCTGGGCCTGCGTCCTCGACGCGAGGGGCAAACCCCTGGTCGACGGCGCCACCCTGTCCCCAGGCGAAACCGTCGGCCCCTTCCACGCGAAGGGCTACACGGCGGCCTTCGGCAACGGCGCGGTCAAGGTCAGGGTCGACGGCAGACACGCCGCCACCCCCGACACCCCGAGCCCGATGGGCTTCACCGTCGACCGCCACGGCAAGCTCCACGAGCTCCCCGAAGGCAAACGCCCCAGTTGCGAATGACGTAGGTGGGTACTCGGCGGGGGTGAGCCGCGCTGTAACAACGATGTAACAGTATTGTCGACTGGATGGGTAGACAATGCACTCGGTAGACGAATGGGATCTGATCTGGCGGATCGGGCTGGCGCTGGCGCTGTCGGCCGCGATCGGGCTGGACCGGGAGATGCGGCAGAAAAGCGCCGGGCTGCGGACCTACACGCTGGTCGGGGTGGGGTCGGCGCTCTTCATGCTGATCTCCAAGTACGGCTTCTTCGACGTGCTGAAGGAAAACGAAGTGATCCTCGACCCGTCGCGGGTCGCGGCGCAGATCGTCTCCGGGATCGGCTTCATCGGCGCCGGGCTGATCTTCGTCCGGCGCGACTCGGTCCGCGGGCTGACCACCGCCGCGGGCGTCTGGCTGACCGCCGCGGTCGGCGCGGCGGCCGGCGCCTCGCTGCCGCTGTTGGCGATCGCCACCACCGTCGCCTACTTCGCCACCGTCTACATCCTCGCCCCGCTCGCCCGCCGGTTGCCCGCGAGCCCCTATGCCCCTTCCGCGGTCCGGGTCGAATACGACGACGGCCGCGGCATCCTGCGCAAGGTCCTCGAGGCCTGCACCTCGCGCGACTTCAAGGTCGCCGACGTCAACGTCGAGAAGGGGGACGAGCCGGGTGAGCCCGTCGCCGTCTCACTCGAGGTCCACGGCAGCGGCTCCGTCGCCACCCTCGCCGCCGACCTCGGCGAGATCGAGGGCGTCCACGGCGTCGCGGCCGGCGACGTCAACGAGATCTTCGACGCCTGAGGGATTGTGCGGCGGGCGATTCGGGGAGGTGTGTGAAGCTGGCACCGGGGTCTCGGCTGGCACCCGACGTCCAGTGTGCGCTGCGGTCGCGGCCGTCCGAGATGCGGCCGGGTCCATTAGGAAGTGATGGGACTTCGTCACGAGCCCCGGGGAGAGAACCGTCGCCCAAGGTGAGTTCGCAGTTCTCCGGACTATCTACGGCAAAGTGCGAACGCACCAGCGGGACCTGTGACGGAAGGGTGGAGATCATGCCGTCCCTGTGACGTTCCCGGCGCAGGCGTGTCGGACCCGTGCCTTCTTCTCTGCGTCTCCCTCACGTCCCGGGCGTCTCGGACGGCCGCCCCCGGCTGGGCGGAATGGCCGGCGGGCCTACTCGTGCTCGGCGAGGTAGGCGGCGGCCAGGCGTTTCGGGGCTTTGACGAGCCAGGCTTCGATCAGGACCTCCTCCAGCTCGTCGCGGCCGATGCGGGCGAGGCGGATGAGGACGGCGGGGTAGCCGTCGAAGTGGGAGGTGACGAAGAAGATGTCGGGCTCGCTCGAGGTCAGGGCCTGCTTGGCCTCCTCGTCGGCGACGCGGATGCCGAGGATGTCGCCGGTCGGGGCCCGGCCGTCGGGCTCGAAGCCGCCCAGCTCCTCGACTTCCTTCTGGCGCAGGGGGCGCTCCCAGGCGAAGGTCTTCTTCCGCACCTTCCAGGCGCGGTCGCCGTAGGAGGGTTCCTCGGCGACCTCGGGGAGGGCGAGGGCGATCGATTCGACGTCGGCCCAGGTCGCCATCAGTGGGTCCCGGCCCGTTCCCTCTCGCGCTTCGCCGCTTCCTTCGCCGCCAGCTTTTCGGCGTGCGCCTTCGCTTCCGCGTCGGCGATCGCTTTCGCGCGGGCGATCGCTTTGGTCAGCGCGTCGATGTCGTAGACGCCCTGGTGGCGGCGGCCGTTGATGAAGAAGGTCGGCGTGCCGGAGACGCCGGAGGCGTCGGCGCTGGCGACGTCTTCGGAGACCCGCTCCAGGTAGACGCGCTTGCGGACCTCCTCTTCGAGCCGGTCGGCGTCGAGTTCGAGCTCCTCGGCGTAGCGGTGGAGGTCGTCGAGGTCGAGCTCACCCTGGTGCGCCATCAGCGTGTCGTGCATCTGCCAGAACGCCCCCTGCGCGGCCGCCGCCTCGCTCGCCTCCGCCGCCAGCTGCGCGTGCGGGTGGACGTCCTGTAGCGGCAGGTGACGGAAGACGTAGCGCAGGCCGCTGCCGTGGTGGAGGTCGAGCAGTTCGCGGATCGTCGGCTCGGCCCGCCCGCAGTAGGGGCACTCGAAGTCGGCGTACTCGACCAGGGTGACGGCGCCGGCCGGGTCGCCGCGGATGTGGTCGCGCTCCGGTTCGACGTCGTCGGCCAGGTCGATGATCGATTCCGCCGTCCGGCGCAGCTGTTCGAGCCGCTTCGACTGCGGGATCAGCAGGCGCGTGCCGCGGAAGACGAGGAAGGCGACGATCGGCGAGATCACGCAGGCGGCGAGCACGCCGATCTTCGCTTCGTCGAGCTGGGCGCCGCTGAAGGCGAGGCTGGCGATCAGGAAGGAGACGGTGAAGCCGACGCCCGCGGCGGTGCCGGTGCCGAGCAGGCCGGGGTAGGTGATCGTCAGCTTGCCGCCGCCGACCAGCCTGCGCACCGGCGCCCGCGTCGCCAGCCATGGGCCGAGGAAGATGCCGAGCGGCTTGCCGACCACGTAGCCGGCGACGATCCCGATCGTGATCGGCGAGCTGACCGCGTCCGACAGCAGGCCGCCGGTGATGTGGATGCCGGCGTTGGCGAGGGCGAAGAGCGGCACGATCACGTAGCTCGTCCAGGGGTGGAGCGCGTACTGGATGCGCTCGTTGGGCGAGATCGTCTGGGCGAGGCTGCGGCGCGCGTCCACGGCCCCGCCCGCGGTCGGCTGCTCGCGGAATTCGCGGGTCAGGTCGGTCGCCCGCTCGAGCTCCTCGCGCGAGGGCGGGTAGGCGCTCGTCACCAGGCCGATCGCGAGCCCCGCGATCACGGGGTCGATCCCCGACTCGTACAGCGCCACCCAGATCGCCGCGCCGACCAGGACCGCGATCGGTCCCCGCATCGTCGGCAGGAAGCGCAGCAGCGCCAGCAGGGCGAAGAGGCCGACGGCGATCAGCAGGGCGACGATTTCGATCGAGTCGGTGTAGGCGATGATGATGATCGCCAGCGCCGCGAGGTCATCGAAGATCGCCAGGGTGAGGAGGAAGACGCGCAGACGGGCCGAGCCGGTCGGCGCGACCAGGGCGAGGACGCCGAGCGCCAGCGCCGTGTCGCTCGACATAGCCACCCCCCAGCCGCCGCCGCCCGCGCCGCCCGCGTTGAAGATCAGGTAGATGCCGATCGCCCCGGCGATCCCGCCCAGCGCCGCCAGCAACGGGTACCAGAGCCGGTTGTGCTCGCGCAGCTCGCCGAGGTCGATCTCCCGTTTCGCCTCCAGCCCGACGACGAGGAAGAAGAGCGTCATCAGCCCGCCGTTGACCCACTCGCGCAGGTCGTTGTCGATCTCGTGCGAGCCGACTTTGATCGAGAGGTGGGTCTCCCAGAGCTTGGTGTAGCTGCCGATGTCGACGTTGGCCCAGATCAGCGCGGCGACGACGGCGCCGACGAGGACCAGGGCCGAGCCGGTCTCGGTGCCGAGGAAGTCGCGGATCGGCGTCCCCAGGTTGCGCGCCCAGGCCGTTCGCCCGCCGGCCGCCTGGGTGACCGCGTCGGGGGTGCCGGTGCTCTCGAGGTTCTGGGACGAATCCTGGGAAGCCATCGTCAGCGGAAGTATGTTGCCCGCGTGAGGCTGGCGATCTCCGACCCGGGTCGATACGCGCTGAAGAACGCGGTCCGCGCGGCGATCGTCGTGCCCGGTGCCTTCGCCCTCGGCCTCAAGGTGTTCGAGCTTCCGCAGATGGCGCTGTTCGCCGCCTTCGGCTCGATCGGCATGCTGCTCTTCGTCGATTTCGGCGGCGCCCGGCGGACCCGCTTCCTCGCCTACCTGGCGACGCTGGCCGTCGGCTGCGCGACGATCTCGCTCGGCACGCTCTGCTCGCAGGAGACCTGGCTGGCGGTCGCGGTGATGTTCCTGGTCGGCTTCGGAATCCTCTTCGCCGGGGTGATCGACGGCTACATCGCCGCCGCCTCGCTGGTCCTGATCCTCACCTTCGTGATCGCCGCGATGGTCGAAGCCAACGTCGGCGAAATCCCCGACCGGCTGGCGGGCTGGGGCCTCGCCGGGCTCTTCTCGCTGATCGCGATCTTCTTCATCTGGCCGGGCCGGCCGCCGGACGGGCTGCGGCGCGGCGGGGCGGCGGCGCTCGAGGCGCTGGCGGCGCTGCTCGACGGGATGGCGTCGACGCTGACCGACGGGCTGGCCGGGGAGAAGGAAGAGGAACGGCTGGGGGAGCTATCCGCCGAGGCCTACGAAAAGGTGATGGCGGCGCGCAACGGCTTCGTCTCGATGCCGCACCGGCCGAGCGGCACCGGCGGGCGGACCGCGGCCTTCGGCCGCCTGGTCGACGAGCTCGACTGGTTCGACGCGCTGGCCCGGGAGCAGCCCGCGCCCGGCTGGGTCAGCGAGGGGTTCGCGCGCGAGCGGGCGGCGGTCGAAACGGTGGTCCCGGCGGCGCTGCGGCGGGCGGCCGAGCGGCTGCGCGCGAACGACCCCGGCGACGGCGGGGCGGAGCTCGAGCGCCTCTCCAAGGACCACCGGGCGGTCGGTCGCGCTTTCCTCGAGCGGCTCAAAGAACACCGGCCCGAGGACGACGCGCAGCGGGTCACCGAAGAGCTGAACGAGGCCTACCGCCTCCGCGGCCTCGCCTTCGGGGCGCTGCAGATCGGCCGCCACGCGGTGCAGGCGAGCGGCGGCGAAGGGCCGCCGGAGCCGACCCTGACGACGACCCGCGCCGACATCGCCCAGGGACGGCGGATCGCCAGCTCCCACATCACGATGCGCTCGGTCTGGTTCCGCAACAGCCTGCGCGGGGCGATCGGGCTGGCGCTCGCCGTCCTCGTCGCCAAGGTGACCGACGCGCAGAACGGCTTCTGGGTGGTGCTGGGGACGATCTCGGTGCTGCGCTCGAGCGCCCTGGCGACCGGGACGACGGTGGTCGAGGCGCTCACCGGCACGGGGATCGGGATCGTCGTCGGCGGGCTTTTGGTCTGGGCGATCGGCGACCACACCTGGCTGCTCTGGACGGCTCTGCCGGTGGCGGTGCTGCTCGGCGCCTACTCGCCGCGGGCGATCTCCTTCGCCGCCGGCCAGGCCGCCTTCACGATCGTCATCGTCGTCCTCTTCAACCTGCTGAACCCGGTCGGCTGGTCGGTCGGGCTGGTGCGGATCGAGGACGTCGCGATCGGCTGCGCGATCAGCCTCGTCACCGGCTTCCTCTTCTGGCCGCGGGGGGCGGCGGACGTGCTGCGGACGTCGATCGGGGCGGCGTACGAGACGGCGGCCCGGTACCTGGACGTGACGATCGCGACGATGCTCGGGGTGCGGCAGGCGGGGCCGATCGAGCCGGTCGCGGCGGAAGCGAGCGAGGCGGCGCTGCGGCTGGACGAGACGGTGCGCGAGTACCTCGCCGAGAACGGCTCGGCGCGGCGCGACCTCGACGCGCTGGCGCGGTTGGTCGGCGGGGCGACGCGGGTGCGGCGCTCGGCGCGGCTGATGCACGACGCCACCGGGATCGCGCCGCTGTCCCCGCTCCACTCGCAGGCGGCCTGGGTGGCGGCCGTCTGCGGGCCGTTCGACCGGGAGTGGGAGGCGCGGCGCGACTGGTACCAGGGCTTCGGCAAGGCGATCGCCGCGGGCGGGGAGCCGCCGGCGCCGGAGGCGGGCGCGCCGCTGCGCGACGCCGGGCCGACCAGTCGGCTCAGCCGCGAGCGCGGGCCGATGGTGGTGCTCGACGGCGCCGAGGACGGCGACGTCCCGCCGGGCCTCGCCCTGGCCTGGGCGGAGCGCCACCTGGAAGACCTGCTGGCGCTGGAGCCGCCGCTGAGCGAAGCCGCCCACGCGGTCCTCGACGACTTCGCCCCGCGCGTCCTCGGCGAAGCCCGCCAGGCGACCGTCGCCCCGGCCCCGGCGACCTAGCCGCCCCCGCCATCGCTCGCCCCCGCCGCCAAGTGCGTTCGCAGTTTGCCGTAGCTATTACGGCAAACTGCGAACGCACTCGTGGGGGTCAGCGCTGCAGGAGGCCGCGGGCGCGGCGGACCGTCGTCCGCCAGTGGAGGAGCGTCGTCTCGCGGCCGGCGAGGTCCGGATCGGTCGCCCAGAGGGCGTCGACGCGGGCGAAGAACTCGGCCCGCTCGGCGTCGTCCATCGTCGCCACCTGGCTGGTCGAGGCGAGGTAGTCGTCCAGCGCTGCCTTGTCGACCTCGATCGTCTGGGGGAAGTCGGGCGCGTCGGTGACCTCGGCGAAGCGCCGGCGCAGTTCCTCCTGGGTCGGCCAGTGCCCGGCCCGGTAGATCCCCTTGGAGCCGCCGATCCGGTTCAGCCGCCGCTGCCAGTCGACCGCGGTGTCGAAGCGGTTGCCGAGCAGGCCGAGGACGCCGGGCGGGCGCAGCACCCGGGTGATCTCGTCGAGGGCCGGCTCGCGGTCGAACCAGTGGAAGGCGGAGGCGGCGACGACGGCGTCGAAGGTGTTGTCGGGCAGCGGCAGGTCCTCGGCGCGGCCGTCGATCGCGGTCGCCGCGGGGAGCGTCTCGGTGAGGATCGCGCGCATCTCCGGCAGCGGCTCGAGCGCAGTCACCCGGTGCCCGGCGGCGAGCAGCGCCGCGGTCAGCTTGCCGGTCCCGGCGCCGAGGTCGAGCACCTCCAGCGGCCGCGGCCCGAGCAGCCAGGCGATCGTCTCCGGCGTGTAGCCGGCGCGGCCCCGCTGGTAGGCGTCGGCGACGGCGCCGAAGGAGCGGGCGCGGGCGGCTTTGTCGGTGATCGGCACGGCGTCATTCTTGCGGGTCTCTAACCTCGGCCCGATGACGCACGTCTTCGACGGACACAACGATGCCCTGACCAGCGAGACCCACGCCCGGCTGGCCGCCGGGCGCGAGGACGGCCACCTTGACCTGCCGCGGATGCGGGCGGGCGGGATGCGCGGTGGCATCTTCGCCGTGTTCACCTCCTCGCCCGGGGACGACACTCACTCGGTGGTCTTCGGGTCGGTCGACGACGCCCCCGGCGGGGTGCTCTCCGAACCGCTGGCCGAGCCGGTCTCCTACGAGGCGGCGGCGTCCCACGCGCTGACCGTGGCGGGGCGGCTCTTCGCGCTCGAGCGGGCGGGGGAGCTGCGCGTGGCGCGCTCGATCGCCGACGTCGACGCGGCCCTGGAGGAGGACGCGCCGCCGGTCGCGGTGCTCCACCTGGAGGGCGCCGAGGCGATCGACCCGGGCCTTGAATCGCTGCCCGCCTGGTACGCGATGGGCCTGCGCTCGCTCGGACCGGTCTGGAGCCGCGCCAACGACTTCGCCACCGGCGTCCAGTTCGTGATGCCGTCCTCGCCCGACATCGGGCCGGGACTGACCGACGCGGGCGTCGCCCTGGTCAAGGCGTGCGCCGAGCTCGGCATCCTGGTCGACCTCAGCCACCTGAACGAGAAGGGCTTCTGGGACGTCGCCAAGCTCGAGCCGGGGCCGCTGGTCGCGAGTCACTCCGGCGCTCACGCGGTCGCGGCGGCGTCCCGCAACCTGACCGATGCGCAACTCGACGCGATCGGTGCCTCGGACGGCCTGGTCGGCATCGTCTACGCGACCGCCTTCATCCGCCAGGACTTCGCCGACGACGAGGACACCCCGCTCGCGACGATCGCCGAACATGCCCGCTACGTTGCCGACCGGATCGGCGTCCGCCACGTCGGCCTCGGCTCCGACTTCGACGGCGCCACCTTGCCCGCTCCCCTCGAAGGCGTCGCGGGCCTCCCGAAGCTCCTCGACGCCCTCAGCGAAGCCGGCTTCACCCCCCAAGAGGTCGAAGCCATCGCGTGGAGCAACTGGCGCCGAGTCCTCGCCACCTGGTGGCACTGACGATGTTGATGGGCCGAAAACCGGTCAGATAGTCAGGTTTTCGTCCCGTCAACAGGAGCGGCGCGGCGAAGTGTGTCGGGGCCGGGGCGGAGGGGACTGGGGGTCGGGGTCGAAACGGGTCCTATGCGGATTGACCTCTCTGACCTGGGACGCCTCGAGTCCTTCGCCGACGCGCTGGCGCGGCTCTTCTACTGCCTGATGGCCGTCGCCTTCTTCGCCGCCATCCTCGGCTCCCCCGGCACCGGCCTCTTCCTCCTCGTCCTCGGCGCCGCCGCCTTCGTCATCCGCGCCGGCCTCGAAGACTTCGTCTCCTCCCGCCGCGACCCGGAGGCCGCCCCCGAATCGATCGCCACCGCCGCCGACGCCGCGGACGAGTCGGGCATCACGATCTACCGCGCCCGCACCACTCGCCGCCCTCGCGCCACCCGCTCCCGCGGCCGCTCGAAGCCTGCTGTTTAATTCATCGCCTGAGACCAAGGCTCCGAAATAGGCACGGTGTGGCCATGGCCGCGGCGCTGTTCTGCGCTTTGGCCGCTAGCCTTGCGCTGTTCGTCGCACCGGCCGCGGCAGAAGCCCCTGAGTCCGCGCCGATCCGGAATCTCGGCGAAGGCGGTTTCAGTTTTCCGGATATCAGCGGACCGGAAGCACCCGAGGAATACCCCTTCCGCGTCATTCTCGGCGAAGAACTGTTCCTCGAACAGGTCAGTGAAACGGAGGTGGCTGCCTTCTATCCGGGGCATTTGCAGTCGTTCGTCCTGGATGCCGAAGACGCGCACGACGCCACCGGCGCTACCGTTCCGACGACGGTCACGCTCGAGGAAGGTGACATCGTCACGTTGACCGTCCATCATCGAGCGGGCAACCCATCCGCCGATGGGCTGCCATTTCTGTACCCGATCGTCAGTGGGCCGGGATGGCGGGGCGGCTTCTTCACGGGAATCGTCGAAATGAATAATCCGCAGGCGCCTATGACGGCGCCGCCCGCATCCTCTCCGGCGCCGGCGCCGATGTGCACGGTCCCGTCGCTTCGAGGTTTCGGGCTCCGCGCCGCGAAAGGCAAGCTGCGCGGCGGCTACTGTCGGGTCGGCGCGATTTACCTCGCCGCCGGGGCGACGCTCGGGAAGGGCAAGGTCGTGAAGCAGTTCCGCGCCGCGGGGACCGAGCTCGCCGCGGGGGCGCCGGTCGCGGTCAAGCTCGCCGGGCGCTGAGCCGACGCGCCCCCTCGCGCTAGGGCCGGCCTTCCGGGTAGCGGGGCAGGCCGTCGTCGGGGATGTCCTCCCAGGCGGCGGCGGAGCTGACCCAGGTGTGGGCTTCGGGGCGGATGCCGGGGTCGCCTTCGATCGTGCCGAGGCGGATCGAGACGAAGTCGGCGTCGAGGGAGCCGGCGAAGAGGTGGCCGCCGCACTCGCCGCAGTAGTTCTTCGCCATCCCGTCCGCCGGCTTCCAGGCGCGGATCAGGTCGCGGCCGATGAGGATCTCGAGGTCCTCGATGTCGATCCGGGCGCTCGCCGCCCGTGCCGTGCCGGTCCGCCGCTGGCAGCGGTGGCAGTAGCAGTAGGCGGCCGAGGTGAAGGGCGCGCGGACCTCGAAGCGGACCGCGCCGCAGAGGCAGCGGCCGAGCAGCGGGTCCCGCGGCGACGGGGTCGGGCTCATACCGCGGCCACCGAGTAGCGGTTCGGCATCCACCCGCACCAGAGGGCGAAGAGGACGATCGCGATCACGTCGCCGACGTTGTGGAGGCCGATGACGACGCAGATCGCGTCGGGTATCCCGGCGAGCAGAGCGCCGAGCAGGGTCGGGCCGAGGGGCAGGCGGAGGACCCTCGCGGTGAGGGCGGCGCAGCCCATCCAGGCGACCGGCCCGGTGATCCATCCCCAGTCTTCGAAGAAGCTCTTCGGCAGCAGGATCGCGAGGACGACGAAGAGGAGCCCGACCGCGACCAGTTGGACGACCGCCGAGCGCCAGAGGAGGGAGACGTTCATCGTCGCCCAGGGTATTGGACCGCAATCGCCGTCCGGCCCCGCCCGCTCAACAGATGAAGCTGCCTTCGCCGCAGAGTTCTTCGGCGATCCCCGCGTAGCTTTCGACTTCTTCTTCCAGCCTTTCGACCCGTTCTTCGAGTTCGCCGATTTCCGGCGACGATTCCTTCGATTCGGCCGCCGCTTCGCTGACTTCTTCGATCTGGCCGCGCAGTTCGCCGACTTCGCTTTCCAGCTCGCCGAGTTCTTCCCCCGCCGATTCGCCCGACGGGCCCGCCGGCCCGCGCTTGCCCTGGTGCCCGCGCGGTCCCTGCTTGCCCGCCGGCCCTTGCGGTCCGGTCTGCGCCAGCAGCGCCAGCCCCGAGCCGATCGCCGCCGCCAGCACGCAGACGCCGATCACCAGCGCGATGAACTGGTTGCGGGGCAGGGACACGGTCGGTTTCTGCTCGGGCGGCACGAAAGCTGAACTCTCGCAGACGGCGCGCGCCATCAGGGCTACGATTGCGCCTGGCGCGTCGCGCCGTCCGGGCGGTTAGCTCAGTTGGGAGAGCACTTCCCTTACAAGGAAGGGGTCACAGGTTCGAGCCCTGTACCGCCCATCGACGGAAGCGGCTCTACGGCCGGGTTTCGCATCTAGGGGTCTGAACCGGCGTAATCAAAGCGAGCTCAATGGCAGCCTTTTGGCAGGCCACCCACTATTGAATCCACCTAGCTCGAATTGTCCGAGGTTCATCGGGCGACATTGAATTGGCCACTGCGATCGAGTCTCCCTAAGCTTGCAGCATGTCGCTCGCGCCCAGACGGTCCCGGCTAGCGGCGATCCTTTCCATCTGGGCGACAGTTCTGGTCTTCGCGGCTGTCTGCGCTAACGCATCCGGGAAGGAAGCTGTGCCGCCTGGCTATGCCGCTGTGGTCAGCGGAATCTCGGGCGATGCGGGCCTGATTTCGATGCGGTCCTTCGGCAAGCGGGTGCCTCAAGTACGAGCCGAACGTCGCGTCACGGGAATGACCGAAAAGAGTCCTGCGGGCCAGGAAGCCCTGCGTCAGTTGCTGGAAGAAGTGGAGCTCGATGCGGAAGCGACCCGCCTTGGCATCCACCTGGAACCGCGGCGGGTTGCAAAGGAATTTCAGAAGATCAAGCTCCACGATTTCTCGTCCCCATCCTCCTTTCGCCGCTATCTGCGGAGTGTGCACCTGTCGGAAGCAGAAGCCCGCCACCGGGTTGAAGTACAGCTTCTCTCCAAGCGGATTGAAGAACGTGTTTTGAAAGGGGTGGCACAGAGCAGGCGGGGCGTCGTCCTGGCGCATTGGGCCGACTGGTACGCCCGCAAGTGGAGGTCGAGAACCGTATGCCGTTCGAGCATCGCAACGGAAAGATGCTCAAACGGCCCTCCTCCTCTCGAGCTTGGAGGCAGTTCGAGTTTTGGCGGCGGCCCAGTGCCGAGATAACTCAGCCTGCCGCCTGGCTGAAACTTCTGGAGCCCCACCGGCGTAGCAACGGTGACCGGCGCCTACTGCGGCGCGGTCGCCGCGGTCTCCAAGTTCCTCAGCTACCGCGCCAAGATCGCCTGCGGGCGACGCTGATCCTGGCCGGCCTGGCCGTCCTCCTCTACGCCCGCCACTGGCGGACCTTGCTGCCGGTCAGCAGCGCGTAGATCACCGAGCCGATCACGTTGATCCAGAACAGCGGGAAGTTGGTGAAGATCAGGGCGAAGCCGATGACCGGACCGAGGGCGATCGAGATCAGCCAGAGGAAGCCGCCGACCCGCAGCGCGTGGAGCCAGTGACTGCTGACCAGCCGGCCGCTCTCGCGGAAGGCGGCGAGCAGGCGGCGGTCCTCGAGCAGGATCTCCTGCACGGTCAGCTGCCCAGGCGACGTAGGCGAGGATCGCGAAGGGGATGCCGACGATGGTCAGCGCGAGCATCGCGGTCAGCGCCGTGATCAGCAGCTCGGCGAGCGCGATCCGGTGCCAGTGGGCGACCGCGCGCCGGTGGGAAGCGTCTCCCCCGCGATCACCCAGGCCGTCGCGTTCACCAGCCAGAGGACCGGCAGGCCGGAGAGCCCGACCCTACGTCGCGCTCGGCCGCACGCTTCTCTACTTCGACCTGAAGGCGCGCACCGCCGAACCGGCCGCCGCTCGGTCGCGGTGGTTCTGGCGCGCCGATGCCGCGGCGACATCCGACTGAGCTGCCGGTCTGGTTCGAGTTCGTCGAAGCCCTCGGCCCCGGTGAGTTCGCAGTTCTCCGGACTATCTACGGCAAAGTGCGAACGCACCCGTGGGACCTGTGTGCGCCTCGAAGAACATGGGCCGGGCCGATCGACCCCGCCCCTCAGCGCACCGCGGCGAAGGCGTCGATCGCGCGGCGGAGGTCCGCTTCGTCGTGGGCGGCCGACATCTGGGTGCGGATGCGGGCGGCGCCCATCGGGACCACCGGGTAGGAGAAGGCGATCACGTAGAGGCCCTCCTTGAGGAGGCGGTCGGCGACCTCGCCGGCGCGGTTGGCGTCGCCGAACATCACCGGCACGATCGGGTGGTCGCCGGGCAGGACCTCGTAGCCGAGGCCGGCGATCTCGCGGCGGAAGAGCTCGGTGTTGGCGCGCAGGCGGTCGAGCGGGGCCTCGCCGCGCTCGAGCAGGTCGAGCACGCGCAGGGAGGCGGCGACGATCGGCGGCGCCAGGGCGTTGGAGAAGAGGTAGGGGCGGGAGCGCTGGCGCAGCAGGTCGACGATCTCCCCGCGGCCGGAGACGTAGCCGCCGCTGGCGCCGCCGAGCGCCTTGCCGAGCGTCCCGGTGACGATGTCGACGCGGTCGACGACGTCGAACAGCTCCGGCGTCCCACGCCCGCTCGGGCCGACGAAGCCGACCGCGTGCGAGTCGTCGACCATCACCATCGCGTCGTGCTTCTCGGCCAGGTCGCAGATCCGGTCGAGCTGGGCCAGGTAGCCGTCCATCGAGAAGACCCCGTCGGTGACGACGAGCCGCCGCCGGGCGTCCGCCGCCTCGACCAGCCGCGCCTCCAGCTCCTCCATGTCGCCGTTGGCGTAGCGCAGCCGGCGCGCTTTGCTGAGCCGTATCCCGTCGATGATCGAGGCGTGGTTCAAGGCGTCGGAGATGACCGCGTCCTCGGCCCCGAGCAGGGTCTCGAAGACGCCGCCGTTGGCGTCGAAGCAGGAGCTGTAGAGGATCGTCTTCTCGGTCCCGAGGAACTCGCTCAGCCGCCGCTCCAGCTCGACGTGGATCTCCTGGGTGCCGCAGATGAAGCGGACCGAGGCCATCCCGTAGCCCCAGCGGTCGAGCGCCTCGTGGGCGGCGGCGATCACCTCGGGGTGGTCGGCGAGCCCGAGGTAGTTGTTGGCGCAGAGGTTGATCACCTCGTCGCCCGCGACCGAGATCTCGCCCCGCTGCGGCGAGGCGATCAGGCGCTCGGACTTGTGCAGGCCGGCTGCGTCGATCTCCGCCAGCTCCCCCGCCAGCTGCCCGCGCACGTCCCCCAGCACCGGCTCAGCTCCAGTCCAGCAGCACCTTGGCGGCGCGGTCGCCCATCGCCGCCTCGAAGGCCTGCTCGTGCTCTGAGTAGTGGAAGCGGTGGGTGAGGACGGGGGAGATGTCGAGCCCTGACTGCAGCATCACGCTCATCATGTACCAAGTCTCGTACATCTCGCGGCCGTAGATCCCCTTCACCGTGAGCATGTTGAAGACGACCTGGTTCCAGTCGATCGCGATCTCCTCGCTGGGGATGCCGAGCATCGCGATCCGCCCTCCGTGGGCCATCGAGCCGATCATGTCGCGCAGGGCCGCGGGCTGGCCGGACATCTCGAGGCCGACGTCGAAGCCCTCCTCCATGCCGAGGTCGCGCTGCACCGCGGCGAGGTCGACCGCGGTCGGGTCGACGGCGACGGTGGCGCCCATCCGCCGCGCGAGGTCGAGGCGGAACTCGTTCGGGTCGCTGACGACGACGTGGCGGGCGCCGGCGTGGCGGACCACCGCGGTCGCCATCAGGCCGATCGGCCCGACGCCGGTGATCAGCACGTCCTCGCCCAGGGTCTTGAAGGCGAGGGCGGTGTGGACGGCGTTGCCGAGCGGGTCGAAGATCGCCGCCACCTCCGGGTCGACGCCGTCGCGGTGGTGCCAGACGTTGGTCATCGGCAGGGCGATGTACTCGGCGAAGGCGCCCGGCCGGTTGACGCCGACGCCGCTGGTGTGGGCGCAGAGGTGGCGCCGCCCGGCCATGCAGTTGCGACAGCGGCCGCAGACGACGTGGCCCTCGCCGCTGACCAGGTCGCCGGGGCGGAAGTCGTTGACGTTCTCGCCGACCGCGACGACCTCGCCGACGAACTCGTGGCCGATCACCATCGGCACCGGCACGGTCGCCGAGGCCCAGGCGTCCCAGCGGTGGATGTGGACGTCGGTGCCGCAGATGCCGGTCTTGGCGACCGCGATCAGGACGTCGTTGATGCCGACCTCGGGCTCGGGCACGTCGAGCAGGGAGAGGCCGGGCGCCGCCTGATCCTTGACCAGGGCCTTCATCGGCGGTTCCGATCGGGTGTCACGCTATCTGGTTACCCGCGAGCGTCACGCCACTGCAGGAGCTCGCGGACTTCGCCGAGGTCGTAGCTGCCGTCGGCGCCGCCACCGACGCCGACCGTCAGCTCCTGGACGCCCGCGTCGGCGAGGGCGTCGGCGTAACCGAGGATCGGCGCGTGGGCGCCGATCACGCGCTCGATCTCGTTCGGGTCGCGGCCGATCCGCTCGCAGTGCTCGGCGAGGACCGCCGCTTTGCGCAGGTAGGTCTCCGGGTCGGCGAAGGTGTGCCAGAGCTTCGCGTGCTTGGCGACCAGTTTCAGCGTCACTTTCTCCCCGGCGCCGCCGATCATGATCGGGATCTCGCCGACCGGCGGCGGGTTCAGCTTGGCCAGGCGCTCTTCGATCAGCGGCAGGTCGCGGCCGAGGGCGCGGAGGCGCTCCGGCGCGGTCCCGAACTCGTAGCCGTACTCGTCGTAGTCGCGCTCGAACCAGCCCGCGCCGATCCCGAGGACGACGCGGCCGCCGCTCAGGTGGTCGATCGTCGAGTGGATGTTCGCCAGCAGCTGCGGGTTGCGGTAGGAGTTGCAGAAGACGAGCGCGCCGATCTTCACCTGCTCGGTGGCGGCGGCGAGGGCGGTGAGCGAGGTCGTGCCCTCGAAGTGCTTCCCGTCGGGGTCCCCATATAGGGGGTAGAAGTGGTCCCAGGTGTAGATCGCGTCGACGCCGAGCTCCTCGGCCTCCCCCCACGCCTTCCGCATCTGCGCGAAATCGGCCTGCTGGGGCTGGATCTGGACTCCAATTCGGATCGGCATGGCGAGCACACTACGCTCCCCTGATGCCCGCCTTCACCTCACCGCTCGCAGAGTCCCTGTCCGGGGAAACGTTGGAGCGTTTCCAACGCTACGTCCGGGTCGACACCCAGGCCGCCCGGGAACGCAGCGGCAGCCCGAGCACGCCCGGCCAGCTCGAGCTGGGGAGCATGTTGGTGGCGGAGCTGACCGAGGTCGGGCTTGCCGACGCGAGGCTCGACGAGAACGGCTACGTGACCGCGACGCTGGCCGGCAACGGGGAGGGGCCGGCGCCGACGGTCGGCCTGATCGCCCACCTCGACGTCAGCCCCGACGCGCCGGCCGCCGGGGTCGAGCCGCTCGTCCACCGCGACTACGACGGCGGCGTGATCGAGCTGCCGCGCGGCGGGACGGTCCTCGACCCGGCCTCGATGCCGGCCCTGGTCGGCAAGGAGGGCGAGGACATCGTCACCTCCAGTGGCGACACCCTGCTCGGCGCCGACGACAAGGCGGGGATCGCCGAGATCATGGCGGCGCTCGCCCACCTCGTCGCCCACCCCGAGCTGCCGCGGCCGAACCTGCGCATCTGCTTCACCCCGGACGAGGAGATCGGCATGGGCGCCTCGCTCTTCGACGTCGAGGCCTTCGGCGCGAGCTGCGCGTACACGATCGACGGCTCGACCCTCGGTGAGCTGCAGGACGAGACCTTCACCGCCGCCGAGGCGATCATCGACATCGAAGGGGTCGACGTCCACCCGGGCTTCGCCACCGGCAAGCTGGTCAACGCGACGCGGCTGGCGGCGCGGATCGTCGCCGAACTGCCCTCCGACACGCTCTCGCCGGAGACGACCTCGGGCCGCGAAGGCTTCATCCACGTCTACGAGATGAGCGGCGCGGCCGGCTCGGCGCAGATCCGCGCGATCGTCCGCGACTTCGACGACGACCTGCTCGCCCGGCACGCGGCGCTGCTGCGCGAGATCGCCGAGCGGGTGGTGGGGGAGGAGCCGACCGCGAAGGTGAGCGTCGAGGTGACCCCGCAGTACCCCAACATGCGCAGCTACCTGGAGCCGGTGCCCGAGGTGGTCGAGATCGCCGAGCGCGCGATCCGCGCCGAGGGCCTCGAGCCGCTCCGCAACCCGATCCGCGGCGGCACCGACGGCTCGATGCTCAGCTCGATGGGCCTGCCGACCCCCAACCTCTTCGCCGGCGGCCACGAGTTCCACAGCGTCCGCGAGTGGATCTCGGTCCAAGACATGGCCGCCGCGTCCGCCGTGATCGTGCGGCTGGCCGGCGAGTGGGCCGCCGAGCCGGCCCCCTAGTCCGCGGCGGCCGTCCGAGTCACGTCCCGGGCGTCTCGTGGCGGCCCGTGGCAGGCTGTGGCCGCCACGAGACGCCCGGGACGCGAGGGAGACGCAGGGAAGAAGGCACGGGTCCGACACGCCTGCGCCGGGAAGGCCATAGGTCCGGCACGATCTCCTCTCTTCCGTCACAGGTCCCCCGGGTGAGTTCGCACTTTGCCGTAGATAGTCCGGAGAACTGCGAACTCACCTTGGGCGACGGGTTCTCTCCCGGAGCTCGTGACGAAGTCTCATCACTTCTCCCGTACCCCCGGCCTTCTCGATGGCGGCCACAGCCTGCCAGGGCCGCCATCGAGAAGGCCGGGCGCATCTCGGACGGCTGCACCCGCCGCGAACACCGGCCCGCGCCCGGGCGGGGCGCACGGGCGCGGGGCCGGGCGATCGCGCCCTCGTACGCCAGTATTTGAATCTTAAGAAGATTTAAGATATAACGGCTTGCGCGATGTCAGCAGCGGCTTCTTCATCACCACACGGGCCTGAGGATCCGAAGCGGTCGCTGCGGAAAGTCGAGGCGGACTTTTTTCGGACGCTGGGGCATCCGGCTCGGGTGCGGGTGGTGGAACTGCTGCGGGAGGGTGAGATGACGGTCGGGGAGATCCAGGTGGAGCTGGGGATCGACTCGAGTGGGACCTCGCAGCACCTGGGGGCGATGCGGCGGCAGGGAATCCTCGAGTCGCGTCGCGAGGGGACCAGCGTCTATTACGCGGTGCGGGACCCGCGGGTCTTCCAGCTGCTGGAGAGCGCCCGCCAGGTGATCGGCTCGCACCTCGAAGAAGCAAGCGCGATGTTGGGCGAGTTGAGCCCCGCGGCACCGGAGCGGGCACGCCGGTCGCCCGCCACGACCCGGTCGCGATAGGGCCGCCTTGAGCTCATCTGACCTGCCGGCGCTCGCCGGCGCCGTCGCCTTGGCGCTCGGCACCCTCGCCCCGCTGTTACGCCTCCGCCTCGATTTCGCCCTGGCGCTGCAGGCGCTCGGCGTCGCCCTGCTCGGCGCCGCGGGCGCCGCGGTGCTGTTCGGCGCGGCGCCGGTCGGCTCGGGCTTCCGCGACGGGATCGAGCCGGCGCTCGGGATCGACCGGCTCAGCGGCTTCTTCCTCGCGACGATCGCGCTGACCGCGCTCGCCACCCTGCTCTACGCCCGCGACTACCTCCCCGGCCACCGCGGCGCCAGCCCGCTGGTCGCCCTCGGCGGGCTCTTCGTCGCCTCGCTCTGCCTGGTCGTGACGGCCCGCGACGCCTCGCTCTTCCTCGCCGGCTGGGAGCTGATGACGCTCGCCCCGGCCGCCGCGATCCTCGTCCGCGGGCACGACGCGCCGGTCCGCAATGCCGTCTTCGTCTACCTCGCCGTCACCCACGTCGGCGGCGCCGGGGTCTGGATCAGCGTCCTCGCGCTCGCCCACTACGGCGCCCTCTCCGGCACCGGCACGCTCGCCGCCCACGGCGGCGGCCCGGAGGCGCTCGTCCTCGTCGCGGCGCTGATCGGCTTCGGCACCAAGGCCGGCCTGATGCCGCTCCACTCCTGGCTGCCGCGCGCCCACCCGGTCGCGCCGAGCAACTTCTCGGCGCTGATGTCGGGGGTGATGGTGAAGGTCGCGCTCTACGGCCTCGTCCGCGTGCTCTTCGAATGGGCGGCGCCGGTGCCGCTCTGGGCCGGCCTGGCGCTGCTCGGCGCGGGCCTCCTCTCGGCTCTCGGCGGCGTCCTCTACGCGCTCTTCCAGCATGACCTCAAGCGGCTGCTCGCCTTCAGCTCGATCGAGAACGTCGGCATCGTCGCGCTCGGCCTCGGCGCCTCGCTCACCTTCGCCTGGGCGGGCGACCGGACCTGGGCGACGATCGCCTTCGCCGCCGCGCTCCTCCACGTCGTCAACCACGCCCTGGTCAAGGCCTGCCTCTTCCTCGCCGCGGGCAGCTTCGAACGGGCGGCGGGGCCGCTCGACCTCGACCGCCTCGGCGGCCTCCTGCGGCGGATGCCCTGGACCGGCGCCGCCTTCCTGGTCGGCGCGATGGCGATCGCCGGGCTGCCGCCGCTGAACGGCTTCGCCTCCGAGTGGCTGACGCTGCAGGCGCTCGTCCACCTCGCCTTCGGGCCCGCGGTCGGCCTCGGCATCGCCGGGATGGTCGCCGCCGTCGGCCTCGCGGCGACCGCGGCGCTGGCCCTCTTCTGCTTCGTCAAGGCGGTAGGACAGGTGCTGCTCGGGGCGCCGCGCCGGCCCGAGGTCGCCACCGCGGAGGAGGTCCCGGGCGGGATGCGCGCCGCGCCGGTCGCCCTCGCCGCGGGCTGCGTCGCGCTCGGCGTCGTCCCGGGGTTGCTCCTCCCGTCGCTTGCCGCGATCGCCCCGGACCACACCTCGCTCGCCGCCGCGGCGACGATCTCCGTCCCCGGCTCCGGCACCTTCCCGGCGCCCTGGCTGCTGGTCGGCGTCGTCGCGCTGACCGCCGCGCTCTGGTGGGCGCGCGGGTCGCGCCGCGCCGCGCCGGTCCCGGCCTGGGTCTGCGGGCAGCCGGTCGATCCGCGGCTCGGCTGGACCTCGGCGGGCTTCACCAAGCCGGTGCGGCTGGTGCTCGAGGCGATCCTGCGGCCGCGCCGCGAGGTCGTGATGACCGAGGAGGGGGGCGTCCTGCGCGCGGTCGCCTACCGCGGCGAGGTTCCCCACCTCTTCGACTCGGCGCTCTACCGGCCCGCCCGCCGCCGGGCCCTGCAGGGCGCGGCGCTCGCCCGCCGCATCCAGTCGGGCAGCGTCCGCGGCTACGCCGCCTACCTCCTCGTGCTGCTCCTGGTCGTGCTGCTGGCGGTCCGCGTCGGGGTGATCGGATGAGCGCGGCGACGGCAGCCGCGGCGGCGGTGCAGGTGCTCGGCGGGGTGACGCTGGCGCCACTTCTCCCCGGGACGATCCAGGCGGCCAAGGCGCGCCTGCAGGGACGGCGCGGCCCCTCGCCGCTCCAGCCCTACCGCGACCTGCGCAAGCTCTGGGGCAAGAGCGTCGCCGATCCGCAGCCGACCACCTTCGTCTACCGGGTCGCGCCGCCGCTGGTCGCCGCGGCGACCGCGCTCGCCCTGCTGCTCGTGCCGATCGCGGGCGTCGCCCCCAACTGGGGCCTCGGCGACGACGCGCTCGTCCTCGTCGGCCTGCTCGCCCTCGCCCGCTTCGCGATCGCCGCCTCGAGCTGGGACAGCGGCTCCGGCTTCGCCCTGATGGGCTCGAGCCGTGACCTCACCTTCGCTGCCTTCGCCGAGGCGCTGCTGCTCGCCGCGCTGATCCTCGCCGCGCTCCCCGCCGGCGGCACCGCGCTGGGGGCGATGGCGCGCGCGGCGAACGGCTCGGGGCCGTGGAGCGAGCCGGCGCACTGGTGCGGGGCCGTGGCCTTCGCCCTGGTGCTGCTGGTCGAGACCGGCCGTCAGCCGATCGACAACCCCGACACCCACCTCGAGCTGACGATGATCCACGAGGGGCCGCTGCTCGAGTACGCGGGCCGCGACCTGGCGCTGCTGCAGTGGAGCGCCGCCGCCCGCCACTGGATCGTGATCGTCCTCGCCGCCGGCCTCTTCCTGCCCCACTGGGGCGGCTTCGGCGCCCAGCTCGCCTACCTCGCGGCGGGCATCGTCGTCCTCTGCGCGGGCTTGGCGCTGAGCGAGACGACGCAGGCGAAGATGCGGATCCTGCGCGTCCCCGGCCTGCTGATGGGCGGCTGCCTGCTCGCCTTCGTCGGCCTCGCCACCTGGTTGCTGGGGGCGTCGATATGAGCGCCACCGCGGTCACGGCGCTGGTCGCGCTCGGCTTCGCGATCGTGCTGGTGCGCCACCGCAGCCTGGCGATCGCGCTGGTCGGCGCCCAGGCGCTGCTGCTCGGGATCGAGGCGCTCTCGATCGACTCCGGCGACGGCGGCGGGATGGCGGTCGCCGGGGTGATCCTCGTGGTCCGCGCCGCCGTCCTGCCGGCGCTCCTCTTCCTCGCCCGCCGCCACTCGCGCGAGCCCGCCCTCGTCGCCCCGGCGACGACGATCGTCACGCGCCTGGTGATCGCCGCCGCCGCGGTGGCGATCGCGGTCGCGGCGTTGCCGCCGCTCGGCCTCGGCGACCGCGCCGCCGAACACGGGGCGGTGGCGCTCCTCTGCCTCGGGATCGCGACCGTCGTCACCCGCCGCCCGGCGATCCTCCAGATCATCGGCGCCGTCGTCGCCGAGAACGGCGTCTACCTGCTGGCGGTCGCGGTGCCGGGTGGGCTGCCCTCGGTGATCGAGCTCGGCGTGCTCATCGACCTCGCCCTCGTCGTCACCGTCTCGGTCGCCTTCAGCCGCAAGATCCACGAGGAGGTCGGCAGCAGCGACGTCGACCTCTTGCGAGGCCTGCGTGACTGAGGCGCTGATCATCGCGACGCTGGCGGTGCCGCTCGGCGCGGCGCTTCTGGTCACGGCGGCGCCGAGCGCCCGCGCGGCCGACCGGTTGAGCGTCGGCGCCGCCCTGGTGACGGCGGCGCTCGCGCTCGTCCTCGCCGTGCTGGCGATCGCCGACGCCCCCGGCGCGGCGGCCCGCGGCAGTTGGTTCGTGCTCGACCCGGCCGCGGGCGTCTTCCTCGCCCTGGTCGCGGTCGTCGGCCTGGCCAGCGCGCTCCTCTCGCCGACCTACCTGCGCCACGCCGGCCGCGGCTGGATCGGCGCCCGCCGCTCGCACGTCTTCTACTACGCCGCCTTCGACGTCTTCTGGGCGGTGCTCTTGGCCCTGCCGCTGGTCGACAACCTCGGGCTCGCCTGGATCCTGGTCGAGGCCTCGACCGCCACCTCGGCCCTCCTCGTCGCCTACAGCGGCAAGCGCGCCGCGCTCGAGGCGGGCTGGAAGTACGTCGTCCTGACCACCCTCGGGCTGGCGATCGCGCTGTTCGGGATCGTCGTCCTCTTCGTCGCCGTCGGGCCTGGCGCCGGCGGGCTCGCGCGGCTCGACTGGAGCGCTCTGAGCGCCGCCGCGCCCGGGCTGCCGCGGCAGACGACGCTGATCGCCTTCGTCCTGATCATCGTCGGCCTCGCCACCAAGGTCGGCTGGGCGCCGGTCCACAACTGGCTACCCGATGCCCACAGCGAGGCGCCGCCGCCGATCAGCGCGATGCTCTCGGCGGCGCTCTTGCCGACCGTGCTGCTGATCGCCTGGCGGACCGAGCTGGCGCTCGGCCCGGGCCTCTCCGGCGGCGCCGTGCGCCAGCTCTTCCTCGGCTTCGGGCTGCTGTCGCTGGCGATCGCGATCCCCTTCCTCTGGCGGCCGCAGCCGTGGAAGCGCCTGCTCGCCTACTCGAGCCTCGAGCACATGGGGATCCTCGCCCTCGGGATCGGCTTCGGCACGCCGCTGGCGATCGCCGGCGTCGTCGTCCACGTGGTCGGCCATGGGATCGCCAAGTCGCTCGGCTTCTACACCGCGATCCCGCTGCTGCGGCAGAACCCGGGCGCCTCGCGGCTGCCCGCGCGAGGCCTCGCGCGGACCAGCGCGCCGACCGCGCTCGCGGCGGCGGTCAGCCTCGTCTCGCTCGCCGGCCTGCCACCCTCGCCGCTCTTCGTCTCCGAGGTGATGGTGCTGCTCGGCGGGATGGAAGCGGGCCTCTTGATCGTCGCGGCGATCGCCGCGGTGCTGCTGGCGCTCGGCTTCCTCGGGCTCGCGCACGCGGTGATCGAGGCGCTGCTCGGCGGCCGGCGGCGCGGCGGCTCGGGCGTCAGCCCACGCTCGGCGCGGGCGGTCGGGCTGTTGGCGGGCGCCGCGGCGGTGGCGCTGGTCGCGGTCACCGTCGCCGCCTACCAGCTGCCGGGATCGAGCCTGGTCGAAGCGCTGATGCGGGGTGCGGCATGAGCGGCTCTCTGCCTGCGGCGCCCGCTGCGCAGACGCTGGAGGAGCGGATGGCGAGGCCGAGCGAGTTCCGCGCGGCGTGCGCCGAGGAGCTGGGGCGGGGCGGACGCTTCTGCGGCGGCTACGCCTCGACCGCGACCGGCGCACCGTCGTGGACCGCGCTCTTCGCCGTCGGCGCGATGACTCACGCGCTGCGCACGGTGGCGATCGAGGGCTCGGTCCCGTCGATCGTCGGCCTCAGCGGCGCGGCCGGCTGGGACGAGCGCGAGGCGCACGACCTGCACGGGCTCGACTTCGCCGGCCACGAGCCGTTGCGGCCGCTGGTCGAGCACCCGGCGGCGCCCGCCGATTGGACCGTCCCGGTCCTCGGCGAGGGCCCCTACGACGTCGCCGTCGGGCCGATCCACGCCGGCGTGATCGAGTCCGGCCACTTCCGCTTCCACGTCGTCGGCGAGCGGATCCTGCTGATCGACCCGCGCCTCTTCCACAAGCACCGCGGCCTCGAGCGGGCCGCCGAGGGCTCCCGGCCGGAGGAGGGGATGGCCTTCGCGGCGCGCGCCTGCGGTGCCTGTGCGGTCGCCAACTCGGTCGCCTACGCGCAGGCCTGCGAGGCGGCGCTCGACCTCGTCGTCGACCCCGACGCGCGCCGCGCCCGCACCGTCCTGCTCGAGCTCGAGCGCCTCTACAACCACCTCAACGACATCTCCGCGATCTGCGCCGGCGTCGGCTTCGCCCCCGGGACGATGGCCTTCGCGGCGCTGAAGGAGCGGGCGATGCGCCTGAACCAGGAGCTCTCCGGGCACCGCTTCCTGTTCGGGAGCATCGCCCTGGGCGGCTCGGCGCTGGAGATCGACCGCCCCGCCACCGAGCGCGCCCGCGCGGCCCTGAGGGACCTCGCCACCGATACCGCCCTCGCCTGGCGCGAGCTCCGCTTCTCCGCCTCGGTCCAGGCCCGCCTCGGCGGCGTCGGCCAGCTCGCCCCCGAGGATGCCATCGACCTGGGCGCCGTCGGCCCCTCCGCCCGCGCCACCGGCATCCGCCTCGACACCCGCACCGCCAGCCCCGCTCTCGCCTATCCCGCCGACTTCGCCCCGGTCATCCCCGAGGATCCCACCGGCGACGTAGCCGCCCGCCTGGAGATGCGCGGCCTGGAGCTACCGGCGACCTTCGAGCTGCTGGACTCACTCCTCGCCGAGCCGCTGTCGCCCGCCCCGCTTCGGAAGTCGGTCGAGGGGACCCCTGAGCGAACCTCCCCGCAGTTCGTGAGCGAAGGGGTCCCCTCGACCGACGCCTCGCCAAGCCGCGGCGTCGCCCGGGTCGAGTCCCCCCGCGGCGAGAGCGTCTGCGTGGTCGAGGTGGTCGATGGCCGCATCGCCCGCCTCCACCTGCGCACCGCCTCCTACGCCAACTGGCCCGCCCTCGCCCACGCCGCGACCGAAAGCCTGCTGCCCGACTTCCCGCTGATCAACAAGAGCTTCGAGCTCTGTTACGCCTGCGTGGACCGCTGAGGTGAGCTGACGTGTTCGTGCTCCTCCGCCATCTCGACCGGGTTCGCCGCGAAGTCGCGCTGCCGCGGCGCCAGGGCGCCAACTCGCTCGCGGTCCGCCACGTCGACGCCGGCTCCTGCAACGCCTGCGAGCACGAGCTCACCGCGACCGCCGGGCCGCATTACGACCTGCAGCGGTTCGGGATCGACATCGTCGCCTCTCCTCGGCACGCCGACGTCCTCCTGGTCACCGGCCCGGTGACCACCCGCATGCGCGACGCCCTCCTCGCCGCCTACGAGGCGATGCCCGAGCCCCGCCGTGTCGCCGCCCTCGGCGACTGCGCCCTCGGCTGCGGCGTCCTCGCCTTGGCGACCGAGCTGGCCGAGCCGCTCGAGGAGCTCCTCCCCGTCGACATCCGCATCCCCGGCTGCCCGCCGAGCCCCGAAGCGATCGCCCTCGCCTTGACCGAGTCGCCGGCCGGTGAGTGAGTTCGCACTTCGTTCCGCTATCCGGAACCAACTGCGAACTCACCGCGGGCGCCTCACGGATCCGGCGCGAACCCCCGCGCGGTGACCGCGTAGAAGAAGGCGAGGAACGTGTAGAGGCCCATCGCGACCAGCGGTGAGATCCAGGCGATGCCGATGCCGGCGGTGTAGATCGCGGCCCCGAAGGCACCGCGGTAGCGCTCCCGCCGCGCCCACGCCGCGTTATACGGAGGGCGCAGCAGCTCCGGTCGCCAGGCGAGCCGCTCCCAGATCAGGATCCAGACGATCGTCGTCCCCAGGAAGACGAGGCCGTAGGCGCCTGCCGCCACCTTCGCCGCTTCCGAGTTGAGTCCCGACTGCAGCGCGTTGGCGACCAGCGCGTTGGGGAAGGGCGTCAGGCAGATCGCCAGCAGGATGCCGATGTTGATCCACTGCAGCGGCTGGTCGACGTGGCGGATGCGGGTGAAGAGCGCGTGGTGGTTCATCCAGACGAGGGCGACGGTGATGAAGGTGGCCAGGTAGGAGAGGTAGGACGGCCACTGCTGGAGCAGCGCCGGCAGGGCGCCTCCGGCCGCCGACTGTTCGGTGGCGCTCGGCACGTGCAGGTTCAGCACCAGCAGGGTGATCGCGATCGCGAAGACGCCGTCGCTGATCGTCTCGGTGCGCCGCGAGGGCGCCAGGTCGGGGGCGCGGCCGGCGACGACCGATGGCAGGGACGGCTGGCTCATCGCGCGTCGTGGAAGATGATCCCGAGGGCGGTGCGGGAGCCGGCGGTGATCGTGCTGACCCCGTGCCGTAGGCCGACCCGGTGGTAGCCGGCCTGGCCGAGGTTCGGCCGGTGGTGGGTGGGGAAGATGACGAAGGCGCCCTGGGGCGGGGAGACGACGTGGGCGCGGCTCTGGGCGCGGGGGCGCTGCTCGACCAGGACGAACTCGCCGCCCCCGAAGTCGACGCCGGGGCGGGAGAGGATCGTGAGGATCTGGAAGGGGAAGTAGACGTCGCCGTAGAGATCCTGGTGGAGCGCGTTCCAGTCGCCCTCGCCGTAGCGGAGGATCAGCGGCGTCGGCCGATGCTGGCCGGCGGCGGCGCAGCGTTCAAGCAACTCGCCGTGGGAGAGCGGGTACTCCTCGTCGCCGCGCAGCCGCCGCGCCCACTCGTTGGCGACCGGCGCGAGGTGGCCGTAGAAGGACTCGCGCAGCGCCGCGATCATCTCCGGTAGCGGGTGGTCGAAGTAGCGGTAGCGGCCGTCGCCGAAGCGGTGCCGGGCCATGTCGACGGTCGAGCGGAACTGCCCGGCGTCGAACAGCTCCGCCAGCCCCGCGCACTCACCCGCGTCGAGGAGTGGCTCGGTGACGGCGAAGCCGCGCGCGTCGAGCTGCTCGCCGATCCCCTGCCAGTCGAGCGCGTCGGCCCGGCCTTTCAGTGTGGTGTTCGTCTCGTCTCTCATCACGCACTTAAACGTGGGCGGGGACGAGGGTGTGAGATCGGCCGGTCGGCCCGGCGCCCTGCGCTCCCGGCCGGGGCGGCCGTCCGAGGTGCGTCCCGGGCGTCTCGTGGCGGCCCGTGGCAGGCTGTGGCCGCCACGAGACGCCCGGGACGTGAGGGAGACGAAGGGAAGACGCCGAGGGTTCGACACGTTTGCCCCGCGAAGGCGCCACAGGTCCGGCACGAAGTCACAGGTCCTGTACGAAC
>Ga0164242_10001482_pt1 | contig 27904 bp, 22 predicted proteins | sample OricomgcompostMG_FD_108783 | JGI IMG/M metagenome (GOLD analysis project Ga0164242, IMG submission 108783) | Miracle-Growth compost microbial communities from Emeryville, California, USA - Original compost - Miracle growth compost (MG) ...
CAGCTACAACGACCGCCGCAAGAACAAGGGCAACTTCCGTCGGCTGTGGATCCAGCGCATCAACGCCGCCGCGCGTGCGCAGGGCCTGACCTACAACCGCTTCATCCAGGGCCTCAACCTGGCGGGCGTCGAGGTCGACCGCAAGATCCTGGCCGACCTGGCCGTCAACGACGTCGCCGCGTTCAACACGCTGGTCGAGACCGCCAAGAACGCCCTTCCGGCGGACGTCAACGCTCCGGTCTCCGCCTGACGCGTATGACTCCTCCTCTTTCCGCGGGTAACGCTCGCGTGAAGGACGCAAGGAAGTTGAGCCGTCGCTCCGCTCGCGCGGAGCGACGGCTTTTCCTTGCCGACGGCCCGAAGGCCGTCGAGGGCGCCCTCGCGACGGTTCTCGACTCAGGGGAGAGCTGCGTGGTCGAGGTCTTCGCGACCGAGACCGCGCTCGAGCAGTACGCCGACCTCCTCGGCGACACTGCCGTCACGCTGGTCGAGCCGCGGGCCATCGAACTGCTCTCCGACTCGGTCAGCCCTGCCGGGCTGGTCGCGGTGTGCCACTTCCTCGACGTTGAGTGGTCAGTTTTCGCGGGTCGAGAGGTCACTTCTGGCGCATCGAGTGTCCAGCCGCGACTCGTCGCCATCTGCGCCGATGTCCGCGACCCCGGGAATGCCGGGACGGTCATCCGCTGCGCCGACGCCGCGGGTGCCGACGCGGTGGTGCTCGCCGGCGATGCGGTCGATCTCTACAACCCGAAGACGATCCGGGCATCGGTCGGCTCGGCGTTCCACCTGCCGATCGTGATCGAGCGCGACCCTGCCCTCGCCGTACAGCGGGCGAGGGAGGCGGGCCTGACGGTGCTCGCCGCCGACATGGACGGGGAGTCGCTCTTCGACAGTGACCTCACCGGTCCGACCGCGTGGCTGTTCGGCAACGAGGCATGGGGTCTGCCGACGCCGCTGCGGGAGGCGGCCGACCGGGTCGTCAGCATCCCTATCTACGGCCGGGCCGAGAGCCTCAACCTCTCCACCGCCGCGGCGGTCTGTCTCTACGCCAGCGCCCGGGCCCAGCGCGCCTGAGTCCTTCGCGGTGGCCGCTAGATTCGACGCATGGATGCCCAGGCCCTCGCGGACAGCCTTCCCGACGGCGTGCTCACCGCATCGGCCGACGGCACCGTCACGCTGATCTCGGCGTTGGCCGCCCGGATGCTCGGCATCGACGCCGACGACGCCCCCGGCCGACCGCTGGCCGACGTGCTGACGCTGCGCGACGGCGAGGGGCGCGGTTGGGTGGAGCTCAACGAGCCCTACGGCGGGCTGCCGTCCCGCACCGGCGTGCCCGAGCAGTCCTGGCTGCTGCCCGACGGCACCGAGGTCCTGGTCGCGGCCAGGATCGACCGTGGCAAGGAGCTGGCGATCACGCTGCGCAACGGCCGCGGCCGTGCCCGGCTCGATCGCGAGCGGTCCGACCTGGTCGCGACCGTCGCGCATGAGCTGCGCAGCCCTCTGACCGGGGTGAAGGGCTTCGTCCAGGCGCTGCTCAATCGCTGGGACAAGCTCAATGACGAGCAGAAGAAGCTCATGCTCACCACCGTCCACGCCGACTCCGACCGGCTGTCGCGGCTGATCGCCGAACTGCTCGATGTGGCGCGGATCGACACCGGCCGGCTGCAGCTCTACCCGCGGCCCAGCGACGCCGCGACGCTGGTCGGTCGGGTCATCGACTCGGTCCGAGCGAGCACGTCGCGCACCATCGAGCTGACCAGCGCCGAGGAGCTGCCCGAGGTCTTCGTGGATCCGGACAAGTTCACCCAGGTGGTGACCAACCTCGTCGAGAACGGTGTCCGGCACGGAGACGGCGTCGTACATGTCCAGCTGGAGGCGATGCCCGCCGGGGTCCGGCTCGTCGTCGACGACGAGGGGGAGGGGATCGCACAGGATCTGCGCAAGCGGGTCTTCACCAAGTTCTGGAAGGGCGGCGCCCGCGGCGGCTCGGGGCTGGGGCTCTACCTCGTCGGCGGCCTGACCAAGGCGCACGGCGGCACCATCACGATCGCCGACGCACCTGGAGGTGGCGCGCGGATCATCACCGAGTGGCCCAGCGAGGACGGCCGGCCCTGATCCGTCGACCGAGCCAATGTGAGCCAGATCAAGGACCAAGGTCCATGGACCAAATGCCTTGCCTCGCGGATTCACCTCCGAGATTCGCGATTGCCTAGCGTCGGAGACATGCAGCTGGCCAGCCGCTCCGTGTCCCGTCCCACTCCGCACGAAGGAGCCCACCATGGCCCGACTCTCTGAGACCTCCGCCGAGATCGTCCGCGCGACCCTGCCCGTCATCGGCGGCGCGATCGGCGACATCACGCCGGTCTTCTACCAGCGGCTGTTCGCCGCGCACCCGGAGCTGCAGCGGGACCTGTTCAACCGAGGCAACCAGGCACAGGGCGATCAGCAGCGGGCGCTCGCCGGTGCCATCGCTGCCTACGCCACGCTGCTCGTCGCCGAGGACGGTCCCGAGCCGGAGGCAGTGCTCGCCCGGATCGCCCACAAGCACGCCTCCCTCGGCATCACCGAGGACGCCTACCCGATCGTCCACGAGCACCTCTTCGCCGCCATCGTCGAGGTGCTCGGCGACGCCGTGACCCCCGAGATCGCGGCAGCGTGGGATGAGGTCTACTGGAACATGGCCAACGCGCTCATCGCGATCGAGAAGGGCCTGTACGCCGAGGCCGACGTCAAGCCGGGCGACGTATGGCGCAACGTGGTCGTCCGCGACCGGGTGCAGGAGACGCCCGACACGGTCTCCTTCGTGGTCGAGGCCACCGACGGCTCGAGGCTCCCGTCGTTCAAGCCCGGCCAGTACCTCTCGGTCGCGGTCCGGCTGCCCGACGGGGCTCGCCAGATCCGTCAGTACAGCCTGATCGGCCTGCCCGCCGGCGAGACCGTGTCCGAGGCGGGGGCGAGCACCGCGTGGGCGTTCTCCGTCAAGCGGGTGCCCGACCTGGCGGGCGCGCCGGCCGGCGAAGTCTCCACCTTCCTGCACGACCAGGTCGTCGAGGGCGATGTCCTCGAGGTCTCCACCCCCTACGGCGAGCTCACCCTCACCGAGGAGGGCCCGCTCGTCCTGGTCTCGGCCGGCATCGGCGTCACCCCGATGGTGGGCTTCCTGCGGCACCTCGACCGGACCGGGTCCGAGCGGGAGGTGCTCGTGCTGCACGCGGACCGTGCGGTCGAGCTGCACGCTCACCGTGCCGAGGTGGCCGAGCTGGTCGGCGCCCTTCCTGGCGCCACCCAGCTGCGCTGGTACGAGGATCTCGCCGGCGAGCCGGCCACCGACGAGGTGCTCGCCGGGCGGATCGACCTGACCCATGTGGAACTGCCGGAGGATGCCCACATCTACCTGTGCGGGCCGGTGCCGTTCATGGCGGCGGTGAGGACAGCGCTGCTCGACCGCGGCGTTGCCGACGAGAACGTGCACTACGAGGTCTTCGGTCCCTCGCGGGAGCTCTCGGCATGAGCTCACTCGCCATCGCCGTCGCGTGGCTCTGGCTCGGGATGGTGCTCGCCATCTCGTTCCTGGAGGCGCCCCTGAAGTTCCGGGTCGTCGACCTTCGCACCGGCCTGGCCATCGGCCGGGTCGTCTTCCGGGCGCTCAACAGCGCCGAGGGTGCGCTCGCGGTGGTGCTGGCGATCGCCTTGGGCGTCGGGCGGCCGGGAGCGACCGCGACCGTCGCGGCGGCGGTGGCGATCCTGATGCTCGTGGTGCAGCTCCTCGCCGTACGGCCGGCGCTCACCCGCCGCTCGGACCGCGTCCTGGCGGGCGAGGACGGCCCCCGCTCGCGGGCCCACCTCTGGTACGTCGGCCTGGAGCTGATCAAGATCGCCGGGCTCGTCGTCGCGGGGATCGTGCTGTTCTGAGACGCTCCTAGGCGCGCGTCGCGACGGTCAGCAGGACAGCGGTGTCGCTGACCGCCTCCAGGCCGTGCCGTGCCAGTGGGATCACCAGGTGGTCGCCGGCGTTCGCGTCCCAGGATTCATCGCCGGCGACGAGCCGCACCCGACCGGTCAGGACCTGCAGCGTCGCCTCGCCCGGCGACTCGTGGTCGTGCAGCTTGGCGCCGGCGACGAGGGTGATCAGGGTCTGCCGCAGGTCGTGCTCCTGGCCGCCGTACACGGTGACGGCCGAGCGCCCGCTGGCTGCGTCGCGGGCGAGGGCCAGGTGCTCTTCGCACAGTCGGGTCAGGGAATGGCTCTTCACGGATCGCTCCTTCGGGATCGACGGCTCACAGGCGCTCCCAGCCGCGGTGTGGCGGCTGGGAGCCGAGCTGCAGGTCGCGGCTGCGGTAGACGATGTACGGCCTGGTCAGGTACCCGACCGGTGCGCTGAACACGTGCACGAGCCGGGTGAAGGGCCACAGCGCGAAGAGGAACATCGCCAGGAGCCCGTGAGCCTTGAAGCTCCACGGGGCATTCACCATCAGCTCGGGATGCAGCTGGCCGCGGAAGATGCCACGGAACCAGATGGAGACGCCCTCGCGGTAGTCGTAGTCGTTGACGACCTGGCCGCCGGTGTTGACCAGTCCGAGCACGATCACGGCGGCCAGGACGACGTACATCGCCTTGTCCATCTTCGTAGTCGCACTGAAGACCGGGCCCACCGTGCGTCGCCGGTAGATCAGGATGATCATCCCGACGATCGTGCAGAAGCCCGCGACAACGCCGCTCGCGATGGCCAGGACATGGTAGAGATGGTTGCTCACGCCGATCGCCGACGTCCACGACTCGGGGATCCCCAGGCCGATCACGTGCCCGCAGAAGACCACCAGGATGCCGAAGTGGAACAGCGGCGAGCCCAGCCGCAGCAGGCGGTTCTCGTACAGCTGCGAGGAGCGTGTCGTCCAGCCGAACTTGTCGTAGCGGTAGCGCCACACGTGCCCGAGGACGAAGACCGTCAAGCAGATGTAGGGATAGATCTCCCACAGGAACGTACTCACGCGGGCGCTCCTCTCCTCGAGGGCATGACAGGCATCGGCAGGTCGGCGGACTCCGTCCCCATGGCGGCATCCAGAGTCGCGTCGAAGGCCGGCGTGCCGTAAGGCGTCATCCCCACCTCCTCGGCGGGTGGGCCCTCCACGGCGAGCCGAAGCACCGCCTCGTGCTCATCACCGCGCAACGGGGGCAGGGTCGCGCACACACCCTCGATCGCGCCGGCCCAGGGCGAGCCGGCCTCGACCAGCGCCAGCCGGAGCAGCTCGAGGCCGGCTCGGTGGTCGAGCAGCAGTCCCCAGCCCAGGGTGCGGTCGATCGTCGCGGCGTACTCCAGGACGACACAGAGATGGTCGGGCAGCTCCGACTCGTCGAGCACGAACCCGGATCGGAGATAGGTCTGCTTGAACCGCAGCAGGGCAACCCCACGCTTGCGGGTGTCGCCGTGGGCGAAGTAGGTGAGGAACAGGTTGCAGCGTCGGCGGGTGTCGAAGGTCTCGACGTACGCCGCCTGCGACTCGGCCAGCGGACGGGCCTGCAGCGCGTCGGCGACCCGCCGCAGCGGTGTGCCGAGCGGCGCCGGGAGCGCGGCGGCGGCGGCCCGCACCAGCGGGAGGTGCGCGTCGAGCAGCTGCTCGTCGGGATAGCCGAGCAGCAGCGAGGCGCTCTGCCAGGCGTAGCTGAGCTGCTCGTCGGTCCAGGAGGGACGGGGTCGCCGGCTCACCTGTGGTCCGCCCCTCCGGTGAGACCGCCGGTACCGCCCGGGCCGGTGGCGCCGTCGTCGCTGGTGTCGGGTGGCGCCGCCTCCTCCACCGGGTCTGGGCCGTCCGGGCGCGGCGGGAACAGACCCTCCGGGACGCCCTTCCCGTCCCAGTTGAGCAGGTTGACCCGCGCCTGCTTGTCCTCGGGAGAGGCGAAGCTGTCCGACGTCTGCCGGTCGCGCAGCATCTGGAAGTTCTCCACCGCGATCGGCATCGCCTGCTTGCCCGAGCCCTCGCCGAACGGACCGGAGCCGCCCATCCCGGGTCCACCGTCGTAGTCGAGAGCGCACTCGGTGGCCAGCTCCTCGAGGGAGTGCGCCTGTTCGGCGTGCGCGGGCGGGATGACGTAGCGCTCGTCGTACTTCGCGAGCGCCAGCAGGCGGTACATATCGTACATGTCCTCCTCCGCCATCCCGACGCGCGCCGGGATCGAGCCATCGGGGTCACGTCCCATGTTGATGTCGCGCATGTAGGACCGCATGGCCGCGAGCTTGCGCAGCACGCCATCGACCGGCTTCGCGTCGCCGGCGGTGAACAGCCCGGCGAGATACTCGATCGGGATGCGCAGCGCCTCGATCGCTGCGAACAGGTTGCCGCTGTCCTCGGCGTCCTCGCCGGTGTCGCGCACCACGTCCACCACCGGTGAGAGCGGTGGGATGTACCAGACCATCGGCATCGTGCGGTACTCCGGGTGGAGCGGCAGCGCGACCTTGTACTTATTGATCAGCGCGTGGATCGGCGAGCGTTGCGCGGCCTCGATCCAGTCATGCGGGATGCCGTCGCGCTCGGCAGCCCGGACGATCTCGGGATCGTCCGGGTCGAGCAGCACCGACCGCTGCGCCTCGTAGAGGTCCTGCTCGTCGGGCGTGGAGGCGGCCTCGAGCACCCGGTCGGCGTCGTAGAGAACCAGGCCGATGTAGCGCAGCCGGCCCACACAGGTCTCCGAGCACACCGTCGGGATGCCGACCTCGATCCGCGGGAAGCAGAACGTGCACTTCTCGGCCTTGCCGGTGCGGTGATTGAAGTAGACCTTCTTGTAGGGACACCCCGACACGCACATCCGCCAGCCGCGGCAGCGGTCCTGGTCGACGAGAACGATGCCGTCCTCGGTCCGCTTGTAGATCGCGCCGCTGGGGCAGGACGCCGCGCACGAGGGATTGAGGCAGTGCTCGCAGATCCGCGGCAGGTAGAACATGAAGGTCTCCTCGAAGGACCGCTTCACGGTGCTCGAGACCTTCTGGAGGACCGGGTCGTGGGTGTACGTCGCCTGCGAGCCGCCCAGGCTGTCGTCCCAGTTCGCCGACCACCGGATCTTCGTGTCCTTGCCGGTCAGCAGCGACTTGGGCCGTGCGACGGGCACGTGGTCCTGGGCGGGCGCGTCGGTCAGCGTGCTGTAGTCGTAGGTCCAGGGCTCGTAGTAGTCGTCGATCGAGGGCAGCTTCGGGTTGGAGAAGATCGTCAGGAGCTTCTTGAACCGCCCGCCCGCCTTGAGCGTGAGCCGGCCACGTCGGTTGAGGGTCCAGCCGCCCTTCCACGTCTCCTGGTCCTCGTAGGTCCGCGGATAGCCCTGGCCCGGCCGGGTCTCGACGTTGTTGAACCAGACGTACTCGGTGCCTGAGCGATTGGTCCAGGCCTGCTTGCAGGTGACCGAGCAGGTGTGGCACCCGATGCACTTGTCGAGGTTCATCACCATCGCCATCTGAGCCATCACACGCATCAGTAGGTCACCTCCTGCGAGCGCTTGCGGATCACGGTGACCTCATCGCGCTGGTTGCCGGTAGGGCCGAGATAGTTGAAGGCGTAGGTCAGCTGCGCGTAGCCGCCCACGAGATGGCTCGGCTTGATGAGCAGCCGGGTCAGGGCGTTGTGGATGCCACCGCGCTGGCCGGAGGCCTCGGCCAGAGGTACGTCGATCAGCCGGTCCTGGGCATGGTGCATGTAGACCGTGCCCTCGGGCATCCGCCGCGAGACGATCGCCCGGGCGACCACGACGCCGTTGCGGTTGACCGCCTCGATCCAGTCGTTGTCGGCAACCCCGACCTTGGCGGCGTCCTGTTCGCTCATCCAGATGGTCTGGCCGCCGCGGGAGAGCGAGAGCATGAACAGGTTGTCCTGGTACTCGCTGTGGATGGACCACTTGTTGTGCGGCGTGAGATAGCGGACGGTGACGCCGGCCTCGCCCACCGTGCCGGGCTCGGGCTCGCTGAACAGGGCGCCCATGTTGAGCGGCGGCCGATAGACCGGCAGTGACTCGCCGATCTCAGCCATCCAGTCATGGTCGAGATAGAACGTCTGCCGGCCGGTCAGCGTGTGCCACGGTTTGAGCCGCTCCACGTTGATCGTGAAGGGGGAGTAGCGCCGGCCCCCGGACTCGGTGCCGGACCACTCCGGCGAGGTGATCACCGGCTGTGGCTGGGCCTGGGTGTCGGCGTACGTGATCTGCCGGCCCTCTTGCTCGGCGGCCAGGTCGTGCAACTGCGTCCCGGTGCGCTGCTCGAGCTTCTTGAAGCCCTGAACCGCCAGGTGGCCGTTGGTCGTTCCGGAGAGCGCGAGGATGCCCTCGCACGCGTGTACGGCGGTCCGCAGCGCCGGCCGCCCGTCGCCCGCGCCGCCGCGCACGGCGCCGTTCTTCTGGCGCAGGTAGCCGATCGCGGTCCCGACGTCGTAGGTGATGCCCTTCGTGGTCGTGCCGAGGGTGTCCAGCAGGGGCCCGACCGCGTGGTACTTCTCGGCGATCGCGCCGTAGTCCCGCTCGACCTCCACCAGCTTGGGCATCGTCACGCCCGGCACCGGCTCGCACTCGCCGAGCCGCCAGTCCTTGACGACGCCATGGGGATTCGCTATTGCGTCGGGGGTGTCATGGGTCAGGGGCAGTGCGACCACGTCGCGGCGCACGCCGAGACGTGGACCCGCCAGCTCGCTGAACTTGGTCGCGATCGCGGAGAACGTGTCCCAGTCCGTCCGCGATTGCCACGGCGGTGCGATCGCGGGGTTGAAGGAATGCACGAACGGGTGCATGTCGGTGCTGCTCAGGTCGTTCTTCTCGTACCACGTCGCCGCGGGCAGCACGACGTCGGAGAAGACCGTGCTCGAGGTCTGCCGGAAGTCGAGCGTCAGCAGCAGATCGAGCTTGCCCTCCGGGGCGTCCTCGGCCCAGCGCACGTCGCGTGGGCGCAGGTGCGCTGGCGTCTCGGTGGCACGCAGGGCCGAGCTCGCGCCGAGCGCGTGCTTGAGGAAGTACTCGCTGCCCTTGATCGAGGAGCCCAGCAGGTTGGAGCGCCAGAGGGTGAGGACCCTGGGGAAGTTCTGTGGGGCGTCCGGGTCCTCGCCGGCGAATCCGAGCCGGCCCGCCTTGAGCTCGTCCACGACGTGCTCGGCGACCGGCCTCCCGGCCGCGGCCGCCTCGTCGCACAGGTCCAGCGGGTTGCGGTCGAAGGTCGGGTACGACGGCATCCAGCCCATCCGGGCGCTCTTGGCGACCACGTCCGCGGTGCTCATTCCCGCGAACCGGCCTCCGGAGACGGCGGAGGAGAGGGTGTCGGCGGCGAAGTGGTCGTAGCGGAACTGGTCGGCGTGGAGGTACCAGTACGCCGTCTGGATCATGTTGCGCGGCGGCCGGCTCCAGTCCAGCGCATTCGCCAGGTGGGCGTGCCCGGTGAGCGGGCGGACCTTCTCCTGACCGACGTAGTGCGCCCAACCGCCGCCGTTGACGCCCTGGCACCCGGTCAGCGTCGTGAGCGCGAGGAACGCCCGGTAGATCGTGTCGCTGTGGAACCAGTGGTTGGTGCCGGCGCCCATCAGGATCATCGACCGGCCCTGGGACTCTTCGGCGTTGCGCGCGAACTCCCGAGCGATCCGGACGGCCGCGGCGGCCGGCACCCCGGTGATCGGCTCCTGCCAGGCCGGGGTGTAGGGCGCCTGGGTGTCGTCGTACGACGTCTCGTTGAGCCGCCCGACGCCGTACTGCGCCAGCATCAGGTCGTAGACGGTGGTCACGGTGATGCCCTCGATCCGTCGGACCGGCACCCGCCGGACGACCTCACCGGGCGTGCCGTCGACCTCGTCGAAGCGCGGCAGCCGTACGTCGACCACCTCGACCCCGTCGCCGTCGACCGACAGCAGCGGGTCGATGCCCTGCAGATCGAGGTTCCAGCGTCCGGCGTCGCGTTCGCCGAAGCGGTGGCCGAGTGACCCGTTGGGCACCACCGGCTCGCCCGTGGTGGCGTCGAGCAACACGGTCTTGAAGTCGGTGTGCTCCTCCTCCGCGTGGCCGGCGAGATCCGAGGCGGTCAGCATCTTGCCCGGCCGCCCGTCCTCGACCCGGATCAGGTAGGGCAGGTCGGTGTAGGTCTTCACGTAGTGGTCGAAGTACGGGGTCGTGCGGTCGACGAAGAACTCCTTCAGCACCACGTGGCCCATCGCGAGCGCGAGCGCCGCGTCGGTGCCGGGCCGTGCGGGCAGCCACTCGTCGGCGAACTTCACGTGGTCCCCGTAGTCGGGGGAGACCACCACCACCTTCTGGCCGCGGTAGCGCGCCTCGGTCATCCAGTGGGCGTCCGGCGTGCGCGTCACCGGCAGGTTGGTGCCCCATATGACGAGGTAGCCGGCGTCCCACCAGTCGCCCGACTCCGGCACGTCGGTCTGGTCACCGAAGACCTGGGGAGAGGCGACCGGCAGGTCGGCGTACCAGTCATAGAAGGACAGCATGGTGCCGCCGATGAGTTGGGTGAACCGTGCGCCGGAGGCATGGGAGACCATCGACATCGCCGGGATGGGGGAGAAGCCGGCGACCCGGTCCGGTCCCCACTTCTCGATGGTGTGGACGTAGGCCGCGGAGACCATCTCCACTGCTTCGTCCCAGCTCGCCCGGACCAGGCCGCCCTTCCCGCGGGCGGACTTGTAGGCCTTGGCACGCAGCGGGTGCTCGACCACCCGGGCCCACGCTTCGACCGGGTCGCCGCCGACCTCCTGCTTGGCCTGGCGGTACATCTGCAGCAGCACACCGCGGACGTAGGGATAGCGGACCCGCGTCGGCGAGTAGGTGTACCAGGAGAACGCCGCGCCGCGGGGGCAACCGCGCGGCTCGTAGTCGGGGCGGTCAGGGCCTGGTGAGGGGTAGTCCGTCTGCTGTGCCTCCCACGTGATGATCCCGTCCTTGACGTAGACCTTCCACGAGCACGAGCCGGTGCAGTTGACGCCGTGGGTAGAACGCACGACCTTGTCATGACTCCAACGGTCGCGATAGAACTCATCGGCCTGCCGGCCGCCGGCCTTCGACAGCGTCCGTAGGTCCTGCGAGACCGTGCCGCGGGTGAAGAACCGGCGGCTCCGAACCAAGGCGTCGCTCAGTGGTCCGTCCAGGCCGGGGGCGCCGCCGCCGCGGGAGACCTGCGGGCCCCGCCGATGAGGATCGTTCTCCAGCTCCGCCGCGCTGCGTTTCGCCATCGTACGCATCCCTTCCGGCCTCGCCGCTGTCGGCTCGACTCGTATGGTCTGGTCCCCCGGACGGCTTCTACTATTCTGAAAAAGTGCGGCCTCGTAAAGTGTCGTCTCCCGATACGTCGGACATCGCCGACCCGCTCGCCTGATCATGGCGAGCCGGCTTCGACGCGACGCGGTCCGGACGCTCCATCCCGGATCCTTCGCACTGGTGATGGCGACCGGCATCGTGTCCATCGCGATGGGGAACCACGGCCTGAGTGGACTCTCACTCGCCCTGTTCGTGGTCGGCTGCCTGGCCTATGTCGTCCTGGTGCTGCTGACCCTGTGGCGGCTGTTCGCCTACTCCGCAGAGCTGCTGGGTGACCTTCGCGATCCACAGCGCGCCTTCGGGCTGTTCACCTTCACCGCCGCCACTGACGTCCTCGGCACTCGTTTCGTCATCGCCGGCCACCATGGAGTGGGGTTCGTCGCTCTGGTCATCGGCTGGCTGGGGTGGCTGGTGCTCGGCTACCTCGTGCCTTGGACAGCCGTGCTGGGCCATACCCGGCGTCCTATCGTTCGCGATGCGAACGGCACGTGGTTCATCTGGACCGTCGCCAGCCAGTCCATCGCAGTTCTCGCGGCTGCGCTCGAGCCAGCCGCCGGGTGGGGCCAGCGCGAGCTTGCGCTGCTCGCCGTCTTCTCCTGGTCGATCGGCGTCTTCCTCTACGCCGGCACCGGCGTCTTCGTCGCCGCCCGGATGCTGCTCTATCCGCTGAGTCCCGAGGACCTCACGCCGCCCTACTGGGTGGCGATGGGAGCCACCGCGATCACCGTCGTCGGCGGCGCGCGGATCGTGCAGATGGCGGATGCCCCCATCGTGAGCGCGACTCGCGGCCTGATCGCCAGCCTGTCCGTGGTGTTCTGGGCGTTCGGCACATGGCTGATACCCCCGCTGGTGGCGGCCGGGGTGTGGCGCTACCTCGTGCATCGCATGCCGCTGCGCTACGAGGTCCCGCTGTGGAGCGTGGTGTTCCCGCTGGGCATGTACGGCGTCGGCGGCCATTATCTCGGGCAGGCCGACCACCTGCCGATCATCAAGGGGATCGGATCGTACGAGGGGTGGGTGGCGCTCGCTGCCTGGGCCGTCACCTTCGTCGCGATGCTGTACCGCGTGATCGCCCCGGGCGGCCGGTCATAGGGAAGGCCGGCGGTGACGGTGAAGCGCCGGTTCGCGCGGCACCGGTCGTGCTTCCTAGACTTGGGCCCGCACGCCGCGCGTCGCCAGAAAGGCAGTGTCAGCCATGTCCGGCCCGAACACCGACTACGACCCCGTGGAGGTCACTCCCTTGAAGGCCGAGGAGGTCGAGGCCGCGCGCGATGCGGCCGTTGCCGCCATCGCAGCAGCCCAGGACCTGGAGCAGCTGAAGCAGGTCCGTCTCGACCACGTTGGCGACCGGTCGCCGTTGGCGCTGGCCAACCGCGAGATCGGCGCGTTGCCGCCGGCCGCGCGCAAGGACGCCGGTCAGCGGATCGGTCAGGCCCGCGGTGCGGTCAACAAGGCCCTGGCGGAGCGCCAGGTCGTGCTCGAGGCCGAGCACGAGGCGCGCATCCTGGTGGAGGAGGCCGTCGACGTCACCCTGCCGACCGACCGGCGTCCGGCCGGCGGGCGGCACCCGCTGACCACCGGCGCCGAGCTGATCGCCGACATCTTCGTCGCGATGGGCTGGGAGGTCGCCGAGGGCCCTGTCATCGAGGCCGAGTGGCTCAACTTCGATGCCCTCAACCTCGGCCCGGACCACCCGGCGCGCACCATGCAGGACACGTTCTGGACCGAGCCGGCCGAGAACCACGTCGTACTGCGGACCCACACCTCCCCGGTGCAGGCCCGCACCATGCTGAGCCGCGGTGCGTCCGCCGACGAGCCGATCTACGTCGTCTGCCCGGGCCGCGTCTTCCGGACCGATGAGTACGACGCCACCCACAGCCCGATGTTCCACCAGGTCGAGGGCCTCGCTGTCGACGAGGGCATCACCATGGCCCATCTCAAGGGCACCCTCGACCACTTCGCCACCCAGATGTTCGGCGAGGGCATCACCACCCGGTTCCGCCCGTCGTACTTCCCCTTCACCGAGCCGTCCGCCGAGGTCGACCTGGTCTGCTTCGTCTGTCGCGGTGTCGACTCCGAGCAGTGCCGCACCTGTCGCGGCGAGGGCTGGATCGAGTGGGGCGGCTGCGGCATCGTCAACCCGCGGGTCCTGCGCGCCTGCGGCATCGACGCTGAGCGGTTCACCGGCTTCGCGTTCGGCATGGGCATCGACCGGACCCTGATGTTCCGGCACGGCCTGGAGGACCTGCGCACGCTCTTCGAGGGCGACGTCCGCTTCACCACTGCTTTCGGATCGGAGATCTGAGATATGAAGGCGCCCGTCTCCTGGATCAAGGAGTACGTCGACCTCCCCGACTCGGTCAGCACCGAGGCGCTCACCGACCGGCTCACCGCCCTCGGCCTCAAGCTCGAGGCGATCGAGGCCGCCGGCGCCGGAATCACGGGGCCGCTGGTGATCGGCCGCGTGCTGACCCAGGAGAAGGAGCCGCAGAAGAACGGCAAGGTCATCAACTGGTGCACCGTCGACGTCGGTGACGCGAACGGCACCGGTGAGCCGCAGGGCATCGTCTGCGGGGCCCACAACTTCGGCGTCGGCGACAAGGTCGTCGTCGTGCTGCCGGGCGGCGTGCTGCCCGGCGGGTTCGCGATCAGCGCGCGCAAGACCTACGGTCACGTCTCCGCTGGCATGATCTGCTCCGCCGCAGAGCTCGGGCTCGGTGACGACGGCAGCCACGGGATCATCGTCGTACCGGCCGACGGGCCCGAGCCCGGCACCGACGCGCGTGAGTTCCTCGGCTTCGGCGAAGAGGTCATCGAGTTCGAGATCAACCCGGACCGTGCGTACGCGCTCAGCCTGCGCGGCATCGCCCGCGAGGCAGCTCTGGGATTCGAGGGGGCGACGTTCACCGACCCGGCCGACCGCGACCTTCCGGCGGTCGACGATGCCGCCTACCCGGTCGAGGTCCAGGACACCGCCGGCTGCCCGGTCTTCGGGGCCCGTGTGGTCACCGGCTTCGACCCGACCCGCACCAGCCCCGCGTGGATGGTCAAGCGGCTCGAGCAGGCCGGCATGCGATCGATCTCCCTCGCGGTGGACATCTCCAACTACGTCATGCTCGAGCTGGGCCAGCCCAACCACTGCTACGACAAGGCCAAGCTCGACGGCCCGATCGTCGTCCGCCGTGCGCAGCCGGGGGAGAAGATCACCACCCTCGACGACGTCGTGCGCGAGCTCGACGCCGAGGACCTGTTGATCGCCGACGGCTCCGGCCCGATCGGACTCGCGGGCGTGATGGGCGGTGCGTCGACCGAGATCTCCGAGACCACCACCGACATCGTCATCGAGGCCGCTCACTTCGAGCCGACCGGCATCTTCCGCACCCAGAAGCGGCACAAGCTCGGCTCCGAGGCGTCCAAACGCTTCGAGCGCGGCGTCGACCCGCTGCTGCCCGGTGCCGCCGCCGACCGTGTCGTCGAGCTGCTCGTCGAGCTCGGTGGCGCCACCGCCGCGCCCGGCTTCACCCTGGTCGGTGAGGCGCCGGTGCGTCCCGCGATCACGATCGAGCCGAGCCTGCCGGCACGGATCAGCGGCATCGACATCCCGGCCTCGCAGACGATCGACCTGCTGCGCGCCATCGGCGCCGAGGTCGTCGAGGACGCCGACACGATCACCGTCACGGCGCCGACCTGGCGGCCGGACGTCAACGAGCCGCACGACCTGGTCGAGGAGGTCGTCCGCATCGTCGGCTACGACCAGGTGCCGAGCGTGCTCCCGCGTCGGGCCACCGGCCGCGGCCTGTCCCGCAGCCAGCGACTCCGTCGCCGGATCGGCCGCACCCTGGCCGGCAACGGCCTCGTCGAGGTGGTCAGCTTCCCGTTCGTCGGCGACGCCGCCTGGGAGGCGCTCGGTCTGCCGGCCGACGACCCGCGCCGCAGCACGGTCAAGCTTGCCAACCCGCTGAGCAACGAGGCTCCGGCGTACACCACGACGGTGCTGCCGGGCCTGCTCGAGGCCGCCGGCCGCAACCTCGGTCGCGGTGCCTCCGGCGTCGCGCTCTTCGAGACGCAGACCGTCGCGATGCCCGTCGAGGGTGCGGCCCCGATCTACGGCGTCCAGCGCCGTCCGACCGAGGCCGAGCTGGACGCGCTGCTCGCGGCGATCCCGACCCAGTGGAGCGAACTCGGCGTCGTGCTGGCGGGCGAGTACGAGCGCGGTGGCTGGTGGGGTCCGGCGCGTGCCGCCGGTTGGGACGACGCCCTGGCCGTCGTGGACCGGCTGACCGGTGAGCTGGGCGTGGAGATCACGGTCGAGTCCGCCGCTGTCATGCCATGGCACCCGGGCCGATGCGCGAAGGTGAGCACCAAGGTCGATGACAGCGAGGTCACGCTCGGCTTCGCCGGGGAGCTGCACCCCAACGTCTGCCGCGCCTACGGCTTGCCCGCCCGCAGCGCCGCCGTCGTCCTCGACGCCGACACGCTGATCCGGCTCACCCCCGCGGTGACCCCGGGCCCGGTGTTCTCCACGATGCCGCTGGCCAAGGAGGACGTGGCGCTGCTGGTCGACCACAGTGTCACCGTCGGGGCCGTCGAGGCAGCGCTGCGCGAGGGCGCCGGGGAGCTGCTGGAGTCCGTCCGGCTCTTCGACGTCTACACCAGCGAACAGCTCGGTGAGGGCAAGAAGTCCCTGGCCTTCGCGCTCCGCTTCCGCGCCCCCGACCGGACGCTGACCGCCGAGGAGACGGCCGCTGCTCGTGACGCCGCTGTCGCTCGTGCCGCCGAGGCAACCGGGGCGGTCCAGCGCGCCTGAGGCCGATCGAGCATCGGCGTATCGAGACCATCGCCTGCAACTGGCATGATCGGCCCGTGGTCCGGCTACGCGTTCTCGACGAGGTGACCTGGGACGGCAAGCCGGTCCCGGGTGAACGCACCCACGCCCTCCTCCGAGCCCTCGTCGACGCCGGCAGCCGCGGCCTGGGCGAGGAGCTGCTGGTCGAGGACGTCTGGGCCGCCGACCCGCCGGCGAACCCGACCAAGGCCCTCCAGGTCGTCGTCTCCCGTGCGCGTTCTGCGACCACCGCCGAGGCGATCGAGCGGACCGCGCACGGCTATCGCCTGGCACTCCCTGCCGAGCAGGTCGACGCCTGGTCGCTCCGCCCGGCTGCGCTCCGCCTCGCGGCGGAGGGCCAGTACGCCGAAGCCCTCCCGCTGCTGACCCAGCTCACCGAGCTCGACGGCCGCGGCGATGACGACGAGGTGCTGGAGGCCCGGCTGCGCGCGACCGCGGCCGTCCAGGGGACGCCGGCAGCGCTGGACGCCTACGAGGCCTACCGCGAGCAGCTCGCCGACCGCCTCGGCATCGATCCGGCCCCTCGACTGCAGGAGCTGCATCGCGAGCTCCTCGCCCGCGATGCGCCGGTCCGGTCGGGGCTGCGCTTCGACGCCGACGAGATGATCGGGCGCGACGCCGACGTCGCCGCCCTGAGCACGCTCATCCGCTCCCACCGGGTGGTGTCGATCGTCGGCGCCGGCGGTCTCGGCAAGACCCGGCTGGCCCACCTGATGGGGCGTCAGGCCGAGCAGCCGGTCGTCCACTTCGTCGAGCTCGTCTCGGTGACCCATGGCGACGGGGTCGCGGTCGAGGTCGCCGATGCGCTCGGCGCGCGGGAGTCCGTCGCCAGCCGGCGCTCCCGGCTGCCTCCCCGCACCGACCCGATCGGACGCATCGTCGACCTCATCGGCACCGTCCCCACGCTGCTGATCATCGACAACTGCGAGCAGGTGGTCGAGGGCGTTGCCGACCTGGTGTCGGCGCTGATCGCCCGTACCCCTGCCCTCACGGTGCTCGCGACCACCCGCATCCCTCTGGGACTGGCGGCCGAGCGCACCTACCTGCTGCCGGAGCTCAGCCCCGCTGATGCGGCAGCGCTCTTCGTCGAGCGGGCCCAGGCCGCGCGGCCCGGCGCCGTACTCGAGCCGGAGCGGGTGCGTGCCCTGGTGGACCGTCTCGACGGACTGCCGCTGGCGGTCGAGCTCGCCGCGGCCAAGGTGCGCGTGATGAGCGTGCCGGAGATCGAGCGCCGGTTGGAGAACCGGTTCGCGCTGCTGCGGGGCGGTGCCCGGGACGCGCCGGAGCGCCACCAGACCCTGCTCGCGGTCATCGACTGGTCCTGGAACCTCCTCACCGAGCCGGAGCGGGTCGCCCTGCGCCGGCTCTCGGTGTTCCGCGACGGGTTCTCGCTCGACGGAGCCAGCGCCATCCTCGCCCCAGACGACGAGCACGGTGACGCACTCGACGTGGTGACGGCCCTCGTCGAGCAGTCGCTCGTCGTCGTCTCCGAGGAGAGCACCGTCCGGTACCGACTCCTCGAGACGGTGCGCGAGTTCGGCCGGATGCAGCTGGTCGACGCCGGCGACGACGTCATCGCCGACGAGCGCGTGCGTGCCTGGGCGATCCAGCTGTCCCGGGCCGCGCAGCGGAGGCTCTTCAGCCGGGAGCAGGTCGAGACGATGACGCTGTTGCGCGCCGAGGAGGGCAACCTTGTCGAGACCTTGCGGCACGCGATCAGCGCCGACGACGTCGAGCTCGCCGCCGCAGTGCTGGCCGCGCTCGTCACGTTCTGGTCGGTCGAGGGCAGCCACCTCAAGATCCTCAACCTCGCGGTGCCGGCACTGCCCCTGCTCGCCGAGCGGCCGATCATCCCCGGCACCGAGGAGGACCTGCGCGTCTCGCTGGCCAGCATCCTGATCACCGCCCGGGTCTTCGTCGGCCACGACCAGGAGACAGGCATCGCCCGCCTGCGCGAGCTCGGCTCGGAGGCGGCGGAGCCGCGCACCCGCGCCGTCGTCATCGGCCTGCTGTCCCTCGACGATGCCGGCCCCACCGGTCAGATGGAGGTGCTCGCCCAGCTCTCCACCTCCGAGGACCGCTACGTCGCGGGGTGGTGCTCGATCTGGGCCAGCCAGGTGGCCGAGAACCTCGGCGACCTCGACCTGGCCATCGAGATGGGGGAGCGGGCGCTCTCCCACGCTGACCCCGCGGACGGACCGTGGTCCGAGGCGCTGGTCCGGGCCCATCTGGCCGGGGTGCTGCTGCAGGCGGGTCGCCGCGAGCAGGCCCGGGAGTACGCCGAGGCGGCCATCCCCGCGATGTCGGAGCTCGGCGCGGTCGAGGACTGGGCCCAGACCCGGGCAGCGGTCGCGCTGGTCGCCATCTCGCAGGACGACCTGGTCGAGGCGGAGCGGATCCTGGACGACCTCGCCAGGGACGACCGGGTGGAGTCGGTCTTCGGCGGCGCGATCAGTCAGCTGTGCGGCCGTGCGGAGCTGCTGCTCGCGCAGGGCCGGACCGATGACGGGCTCGCCGCCTACCGGTCAGCAGTCAGCCGGCTCGCCGACCGGGGGTTCCCGGGGGTCGACATGGACGGCCTGGAGCCGTGGGTGCTGTTTCCGCAGGCGGCCTCGGTGGCAGCACACTGCCGCCATGGCCGCCGGGGGGAGGCTCACGACGCTCGCGACGACCTGCGCATCAAGGCGGCGGCGGTGCTCGCTGGCGATGACGCCTTCATCGACCACCCGATCATGGGCGCCGTCCTGTTCGCGCTCGCGGCGTGGGAGAGCACCGGCGGCCCGTCGCCGACCGGTGACGACCTCGCCGCCCGGCTGCTCGCCCTGGCCGAGGCGTTCAGTCTCAACCGGATGCTGCCGAGCCTCGACCCGGACTGGATCCGGCCACTCGTGCCGGCACGGCCGGCCCTCGACGTACCCCGGGAACGACTGCGCGAGGAGGCAGGACGCCTCCTCGCGCAGCTGGGTTGAGCCCGGGGGATCACACCTTCTTGCTGTAGGACCGCACGGCCAACGGCGCGAAGATCGCCACCACCACGGCGCAGCCGAGCACCGCCCAACCGACGTTGCCGGTGACCTGACCGTCGTTGATCAGGTCGCGGATCGCGTTGATGACCAGGGTCACCGGGTTCACGTTGACGAACTGCTCGAGCCAGTCGGGCATCGTGCGCTGACTGACGAACGCGTTGGAGAGGAAGGTCAGCGGGAACATGATCATCATCCCGATCCCCTGCACGGCCTGGGCGGAGCGGGCGATCGTGCCGAGCCAGGCGAAGATCCACGACAGCGACCATCCGGCGAAGACGACCAGCACCCAGCCGGCGATGACGCCTGCGACACCACCGCCCGGGCGATAGCCCATCACGAAGCCGGTCAGCAGCGTGAGGGTCGCGGCGATGCCGTAGCGGAGCACGTCGGCCAGCATCGGCCCGGCCAGTGGGGCGATCCGGGAGATCGGCAGTGACCGGAAGCGGTCGAAGACACCCTTCTCCATGTCCTCCCGCATCTGCGTCCCGGTCGCCATGCAGGCGGTCAGCGACGTCTGGGCGAGCACACCGGTGATGATGGTCGGGAGGTACGCCGTCACGCCGCCGGCGATCGCGCCGCCGAAGATGTAGGCGAACATCGCCGTGAACAGCAGCGGCTGGATGATCACGTCGAAGAACTGCTCCGGGTTGCGTTGCATCTTCTTCAGCGCACGCCAGGCCATGGTGAGTGTCTGGGAGATCGTGTCGCGCAGGGTGGGACGCGCGGTGAGGCGCTGCTTCGCGGTCGCGATGCTGCGCTCGGCGGTGAGGGCACTCATCGGCGGACCTCCTCGGTCTCGTCCGCGGACTCGCTGGCGTGGCCGGTAAGGGCGAGGAAGACCTCGTCCAGGGTCGGCTGCTGCACTGCCGCGGAGGTGATGGACAGATCGGCCTCGCGCAGTGCGATCAGCACCTCGGCGGCCTTGTTGGCGTCGGGAAGCGGGACGTTGAGTCCGCCGGCCTCCGGCGTGAGGACCGGGGCGACGCCCGCGATCCGCTTGACGAGCAGCGCTGCATCCTCGACCAGTGACTTGTCGGTCAGGCGCAGCTGCAGGGTCGACGCGCCGACGCCGGTCTTGAGCTGCTCCGGCGTTCCCTCGGCGACCTTGAGTCCGCGGTCGATGACGGCGATCCGGTCGGCCAGCTGGTCGGCCTCGTCCAGGTACTGGGTGGTGAGCAGGATGGTCGAGCCGTTCGCGACGAGCTCCCTGATCGTGTCCCACATCTGGCTGCGCGTGCGTGGGTCGAGGCCGGTGGTGGGCTCGTCGAGGAAGATCAGCGGGGGAGAGCTGATCAGGGAGGCGCCGAGGTCAAGGCGCCGGCGCATGCCACCGGAGTAGTCCTTGATCTGCTTGCCGGCGGCCTCGGTCAGACCGAAACGGCCGAGCAGGTCGTCGGCGAGCGCCTTGGCCTGCCTGGAGGAGCGGCCGTGCAGGCGGGCGAAGAGCCAGAGGTTCTCCGCACCGGTGAGGTTCTCATCAACTGATGCGTACTGTCCGGTCACGCCGACGAGCTGGCGGATCTGGTGGGGCGCCGACGCGACGTCGACGCCGAAGATGCTGGCCCGACCGTCGTCGATCGGCAGCAGCGTGGCGAGCATGGAGAGGGTCGTGGTCTTCCCGGCGCCGTTCGGTCCCAACACGCCGAAGACCTCGCCCGGCTTGATGGCCAGGTCGACGCCGGCGACGGCGGTGAAGCTGCCGAAGCGCTTCACCAGGCCGGTGGCGTCGACTGCCAGGTCAGAAGTGGTCATGGCGGTAGCGTGGCCTCCACGGGTTTCAGTACGCCTTCACGAATCCCTGATGCGGTTTCATGCATCGCTGTGTATAGTCATGCATATGACAAGAGTGCGCGTGGCAGTAGCCGGAGCGAGCGGGTACGCCGGGGGCGAGATCCTCCGCCTGCTGTGCAGCCACCCGGCCGTCGAGATCGGTGCCGTGACAGGCGCCTCGAACGCCGGTCAGCGCCTCGGTGCACTGCAACCGCACCTGCTGCCGTTGGCCGACCGGGTGATCGAGGAGACCACCATCGAGGTGCTCAGCGGTCACGACGTGGTCTTCCTCGCGCTGCCGCACGGCCAGTCCGGCGCGATCGCCGCGGCCCTGCCCGAGGACACCGTGGTGATCGACTGCGGTGCCGACTTCCGGCTCGCCGACCCGGCGCTGTGGGAGAAGTTCTACGGGTCCGAGCACGCCGGCACCTGGCCCTACGGCCTGCCCGAGCTTCCCGGCCAGCGGGCCAAGCTCGCCGGCGCGAAGAAGATCGCCGTGCCGGGCTGCTACCCGACCGTCTCCACTCTCACTCTGGCACCGGCGGTCGCCGCTGGCCTGGTCGAGCCCGACGTCGTCGTGGTCGCCGCCTCTGGCACCTCCGGGGCCGGCAAGGCCGCCAAGTCGCATCTGCTCGGCAGCGAGGTGATGGGCTCGATGAGCGCGTACGGCGTGGGCGGCGTCCACCGCCACACCCCGGAGATCATCCAGAACCTCTCGGGTCTGACCGATGAGCAGGTCACCGTCAGCTTCACACCCCTCCTGGCCCCGATGCCCCGTGGCATCCTCGCCACCTGCACCGCCAGGCTGAAGCCCGGCGTGACCTCCGAGCAGGTCCGCGCGGCCTACGAGAAGGCCTACGCCGACGAGCAGTTCGTCCACCTGCTGCCGGAGGGGCTGTGGCCGCAGACGCAGTCGGTGGCGGGTGCCAACGCCGTACACCTGCAGGTGACTGTGGACGAGGCTGCCGGTCGGCTGGTGGCGGTCGGCGCCATCGACAACCTGGCGAAGGGCACCGGCGGTGCCGCCGTCCAGTGCATGAACCTCGCCCTCGGCCTCGACGAGGCCACCGGCCTGAGCACGATCGGACTGGCCCCGTGACCGGCCCGTTCGCGCTGGAGCGCTTCCCGGAGACCCTGGCCGTCGTTCGGCTCCAGCCCGGTGCGGTCATCCCCGAGTGGGCGGAGTCGTCCTCGATCTTCTCCATCACCGCGACCGGCACCGAGACCAGCCTGGTGTGCGCGGCCCGCTCCGTGCCGACGAAGTCGGTGCACCAGCGGCCGTTCACCGCGTTCGCGGTCAAGGGGCCGCTCGACTTCACGCTCACCGGCGTGCTCGTGACGCTGCTGACCCCGCTGGCCGAGCAGGGGATCAGCGTCTTCACCATCTCCACCTACGACACCGACTGGATCCTGGTGCCCACCGCGGACGCGGACCGTGCGGCGGAGGCCTGGCGAGGCCAGGGTCACGAGGTCGGCGATGCCGTCCCCGTGGCCCCGGCTCCGCGTCAGCAGTCCTCCTCCTCGAAGAAGGCCCCCTCCACCAAGAAGGGCAAGAAGTGAGCATCACCCACCCCCAGGGATTCCTCGCCGCCGGTGTCGCCGCCGGCCTCAAGTCCACCGGCAGGCCGGACGTCGCGCTGGTGGCGAACAAGGGTCCGTCGTTCGCCTCGGCGAGCGTGTTCACCAGCAACCGCTGCAAGGCCAATCCGGTCTTGTGGAGCCAGGAGGTCGTGAAGGACGGCGTCGTGAAGGCCGTCGTGCTCAACTCCGGCGGTGCCAACTGCTACACCGGCCCCGAAGGCTTCCAGACCACCCATCAGACGGCCGAGCGGGTCGCTGAGCACCTCGGCATCGGCGCCGGCGACGTGGTCGTCTGCTCGACCGGTCTGATCGGCCTGATGAACGTCCGCGAGCACCTGCTGGCCGGTGTCGACGCCGCTGCCCAGGCGCTCTCGACCGACGGCGGCCAGGCCGCCGCCGAGGCGATCATGACCACCGACACCGTCTCGAAGCAGGTCGTCGTGGAGAGCGATGACAAGAGCTGGAGCATCGGTGGCATGGCCAAGGGCGCGGGCATGCTCGCACCGGCGCTGGCCACCATGCTGGTCGTGATCACCACCGACGCCGAGCTCAGCGCCGACGAGCTCGACCAGGCCCTGCGCGCCTCCACTCGGGTCAGCTTCGACCGGCTCGACTCCGACGGCTGCATGTCGACCAACGACACCGTCACCCTGCTCGCCAGCGGCGCGAGTGGCGTGAAGCCGAGCCTCGAGGAGTTCACCGAGGCGCTGACGAAGGCCTGCACGGATCTGGCCCTCCAGCTGCTGAAGGACGCCGAGGGCGCCGACCACTCGATCGCGATCACCACGATCAACGCTGCCTCCGAGGAGGACGCCGTCGAGGTCGGTCGCAGCGTCGCCCGATCCAACCTGTTCAAGGCCGCGATCTTCGGCAAGGACCCCAACTGGGGCCGCATCCTCGCCTCCGTCGGCACCACCCAGGCAGCCTTCGACCCGGCTGACCTCGACGTCGCACTCAACGACGTCTGGGTGTGCAAGCAGTCGACCCCGGCCGAGGACCCCGCTCAGATCAGCCTCGAGGATCGTGACGTCACCGTCACGATCGACCTCAAGTCCGGCGATGCGACAGCGACGATCTGGACCAACGACCTCACCCACGCCTACGTCCACGAGAACAGCGCCTACAGCTCATGAGTGAACCCACCACATTCGCCACCAAGGCCGCGGTCGACACCGCCAAGGCCGCCACCCTCGCTGCGGCACTGCCGTGGCTGAAGGAGTACAACGGCAAGGTCATCGTCATCAAGTACGGCGGCAACGCCATGATCGACGACACCCTCAAGGTGGCCTTCGCCGAGGACATCGCGTTCCTGCGCCTCGCCGGCTTCAAGCCGGTCGTGGTCCACGGCGGCGGTCCGCAGATCTCCCGCATGCTCGATCGGCTCGACATCAAGTCGGAGTTCCGCGGCGGCCTGCGCGTCACCACCCCCGAGGCGATGGACGTCGTCCGGATGGTCCTGGTCGGCCAGGTCCAGCGTGAGCTCGTCGGCCTGCTCAACCAGCACGGTCCGCTCGCGGTCGGGCTCTCCGGCGAGGACGCGGGCCTGTTCACGGCCACCCGCACCAACACCATCGTGGACGGCGAGGAGGTCGACCTCGGTCTCGTGGGCGAAGTCACCGAGGTCCGGCCCGACGCCGTACTCGACCTGATCGAGGCCGGCCGGATCCCGGTCATCTCGAGCGTCGCACCCGATGAGTCCGGCCAGGTCCACAACGTCAACGCCGACACCGCTGCCGCCGCGCTCGCGGTCGCGCTCGGCGCGGAGAAGCTGCTCGTCCTCACCGATGTCGAGGGCCTCTACCGCGACTACGGCAACAGCGACGACGTCATCGGCGAGATCGGCCCGGAGGCCCTCTCCGAGCTGATGCCGAAGCTGGCCAGCGGCATGGTGCCCAAGATGGGTGCCTGTCTCAAGGCCGTCCAGGGCGGCGTGCCACGGGCGACGGTGGTCGACGGCCGCGAGCCCCACGCCGTACTGCTCGAGATCTTCACCGACGAGGGCATCGGTACCCAGGTCCTCCCGGGCGTGGAGACCAAGATCCGGAAGGCGAGGAGCTGAGATGACCGTCTCCAGCCAGGAGCGTTACCAACACGCGCTGATGAACACCTTCGGCGCACCCAAGCTCGTCCTCACGCGCGGCCAGGGCGCCCGGGTGTGGGACGAGGACGGCAAGGAGTACGTCGACCTCCTCGGCGGCATCGCCGTCAATGCCCTCGGTCACGGCCATCCGGCGTTGGTGAAGGCCGTCACCGAGCAGCTGTCGACGCTCGGCCACATCTCCAACTTCTTCGCCTCCGGCCCGCAGATCGCCCTGGCCGAGAGGCTGCTGGAGATCGTCGGCGCTGAGGGCAAGGTCTTCTTCGCCAATTCCGGCACCGAGGCCAACGAGGCCGCCTTCAAGCTCGCCCGGCGCACCGGGCGCACCCACCTGGTCGCGATGAAGGGCTCCTTCCACGGCCGCACCATGGGTGCCCTCGCGCTGACCTCGAAGGAGGCCTACCGCGCCCCGTTCGAGCCGCTTCCCGGCGAGGTCACGTTCGTCGAGTACGGCGATGCCGACGCGCTCGCCGCCGCTGTCACCGACCGGACCGCCGCGATCGTGATCGAGCCCATCCAGGGCGAGGCAGGTGTCGTGGTCCCGCCGGCCGGCTTCCTGGCGAGCGCGCGGGCGATCGCGGACGAGCACGGCGCGCTGCTCTGGTTCGACGAGGTGCAGACCGGCATGGGCCGTACCGGCGCCTGGCTCGCCCACACCGCCTCGGGGGTCACCCCGGACATCATCACCCTGGCCAAGGGGCTGGGCGGTGGCTTCCCGATCGGTGCGTGCATCGGCCTCGGCGCGGCCGCGGACCTGTTGCAGCCCGGCAACCACGGCACCACGTTCGGCGGCAACCCGCCGGCATGCGCCGCCGCGCTCGCGGTGATCGACACGATCACCTCCGAGGGCCTGCTCGAGCGGGTCACCACCGTGGGTGAGAAGCTCCGCGACGGGCTGGCCGCCGACCCCCGGGTCACGGCCGTCACCGGCGAGGGCCTGCTCATCGGCGTCGTGACCACCGTCGACACCGCGAAGATCGCTGCTGCTGCCCTGGGGCAGGGGTTCATCCTGAACAACGCCACGCCCGAGCGCCTCCGGCTGGCGCCGCCGCTGGTGCTCAGCGACACGGACGTCAGCGACTTCCTCGCTGCCTGGCCCGCCATCCTCGACGCAGCGGAGGCCGCCTCATGAGCGCCGGGCCCCGCTCGTTCCTGCGCGACGACGACCTGAGCCCGGCCGAGCTCGCGGAGGTGCTGGACCTCGCTGCTGCCCTGAAAGCCGCACCGTTCGACTGCAAGCCGCTCGCCGGTCCGCACACGGTCGCGACCATCTACGACAAGCCGACGCTGCGCACCCAGTCATCCTTCGGCGCCGGCATCGCCGAGCTCGGCGGCCACGCCCTGCTGGTGGACGGCGGCCTGGCCGGCATCGGCGTCCGCGAGTCCGTCGAGGACGTCGCCCGGGTCCTCGGCCGGCAGGCGAGCGTGATCGTCTGGCGCACGTACGCCCAGGCCAAGCTCGAGGAGATGGCGAAGCACGCCGGAGTCCCGGTCATCAACGCGCTCACCGACGACTTCCACCCCTGCCAGCTGCTCGCCGACCTGTTGACCATCCGGGAGCACAAGGCCGCAGACGGCCGCGACCTGGCGGGGCTGACGGCCGCGTTCCTGGGCGACGCCGCCTGCAACATGGGCAACTCCTGGGCGCTGGCAGGCGTCTCTGCCGGCATGCACGTCCGCTTCGGCGCCCCGGACGGCTACACCCCCGACGCCAAGGTCCTCGCCACCGCCACGAAGATCGGCGCCGAGACCGGTGGCAGCGTCGAGCTGCACACCGACCCGGCGTCCGCCGTCGCCGGCGCCGACGTCCTGATCACGGACACCTGGGTGAGCATGGGCAAGGAGGACGAGACCGCCGAGCGCGTCGCGGTCTTCTCGCCCTACGCCCTCACCGCTGACCTGGTCGCCCGGGCCAAGCCGGACGCGATCGTGATGCACTGTCTGCCCGCCTACCGGGGCAAGGAGATCGCCGCCGAAGTGATCGACGGTCCCCAGAGCGTCGTGTGGGACGAGGCCGAGAACCGGCGCCACGCCCAGAAGGCGATCATGACCTTCCTCGTCGAGGCGTCCGGATCGGCACGATGACCGAGCAGGCCGCCCGGCCGGCGACCAAGAACGCCCGCCACCAGCTCATCGTCGACCTGGTCTCCACCCACGAGATCAAGTCGCAGACGGAGCTCGCCGACCTCTTGGTCGGCGAGGGGGTGAAGGTCACCCAGGCGACGCTCTCGCGCGACCTGGTCGAGCTCGACGCGGTCAAGGTCCGCGCGGCCTCCGGAGCCCTCGTCTACGCCGTCCCGGCCGAGGGCGGCGACCGGCGGCCGGTAGCGGCGGGGGAGTCAGCCGCGGCACGCACCCGGCTCGCCCGGCTCTGTGGCGAGCTCCTGGTCAGCGTGGAGTCGAGCGCCAACCTCGTCGTGCTCCGCACACCGCCCGGTGCCGCCCAGTTCCTGGCCAGCGCGTTCGACAAGGCAGAGTTCCCCGACATCCTCGGCACCATCGCCGGTGACGACACCGTCCTGGTGATCGGCCGCGATCCGCAGGGCGGCGAGGACCTGGTCCGCCGGTTCCTCGCGCTGGCCCAGCACAGCACCCCAGACATCTCCGAACACCCAGACATCAACACCCCGGAAGAGGATTCATGAGCAAGGTCCTGACCTCCCTGCCGCAGGGCGAGCGCGTCGGCATCGCGTTCTCCGGAGGCCTCGACACCTCGGTCGCGGTCGCCTGGATGCGCGACAAGGGCGCCATCCCGTGCACCTACACGGCCGACATCGGCCAGCCGGACGAGCCCGACATCGCCGGCGTACCGGTCCGTGCGAAGCAGTACGGCGCCGAGATCGCCCGTGCCGTCGACATCAAGCCGCAGCTGGTCGAGGAGGGCCTCGCCGCACTCGCCTGCGGTGCCTTCCACATCCGCTCTGGCGCGAAGGCCTACTTCAACACCACGCCGCTGGGCCGCGCCGTGACCGGCACGATGCTGGTGCGCGCCATGCAGGCCGACGACGTCAACATCTGGGGCGACGGCTCGACGTACAAGGGCAACGACATCGAGCGGTTCTACCGTTACGGCCTGATGGCCAACCCGGAGCTGCGGATCTACAAGCCGTGGCTGGACGCCGACTTCGTCAACGAGCTCGGTGGCCGGCACGAGATGAGCGAGTGGCTGGTCGAGCACGGTCTGCCGTACCGCGACTCCACCGAGAAGGCCTACTCCACCGACGCCAACATCTGGGGTGCCACCCACGAGGCCAAGGTGCTCGAGCACCTCGACGTCTCGCTCGAGGTCGTCGAGCCGATCATGGGCGTGAA
>Ga0164242_10001483_pt1 | contig 27887 bp, 28 predicted proteins | sample OricomgcompostMG_FD_108783 | JGI IMG/M metagenome (GOLD analysis project Ga0164242, IMG submission 108783) | Miracle-Growth compost microbial communities from Emeryville, California, USA - Original compost - Miracle growth compost (MG) ...
GGGGGGGGGTCGGGCGCAATGGCGCTATGTGGTTGTATGTGCGGTGGAATGAATGATTTGACAACAATGGGCGGATATAAGCAAGAATAATTCTTTGCTCAAGTAGAAAGATAGTAGGGTTAGTAGTGAGCTACTGATAGGAGCCTTTAACTTGTTGGCACTACTGGTATTAAAAGGGTATCCTCCACTATCCTCCACTAGAGGGTAACAGCCAACCAACAATACCTTCCTAGCCATACACTCCCTACCTACTATGACCTCAGGGAGACACATGGAAAATAATGAGCTGTTTATTATTCACAAGAGTATCCGAGGAGGGATATCGAAGAGGTAAATCTACTACGGTTCATCTAACCACCCTCAGTATCTGCGGAGGACGGGGCTCCAGTCGCGGCCCTGGGAACCGCCTTTTGATCGTCCCACATGCCGATAAATTTACACGATTCATGTCTAAAGCTCCCGCCTATACCGATCTCTCCGTTCTGCCTCCTCAATTTCCCCAACAGTACGGTGTCGCCCTAACGCTGGGTCTAGACACTTCGGAATCCCGAGGGAGTCTGCTAAAGCCAACCATATTTTCATCTTACACCGTGTCTGCTGGAGGTCAACCTCTTTAGCCTTCGTCGTTATCATGGTGATTTATGGACGGCCGAACCGTCAGCCGCAGGATACCGTGAGACCTCCTTCGAATGCTGCGGCGTCGCGCATACATGCATTTCCTTATCCGTAAAAGATCGATAGGCCACCTTTCTGTTGCAGTTACGGCAATGGTGAGCAACATCATATGACCAGCGACCAACGTAGGGAGCGGCAGCGCCGCAAACAGTGGTGAGTAAGAGGGCGACGGCTTGAAAGCTGAGAGCGAGTCAGCAAACAGAATGTCGCTTTAGGAACCTTGGCTTCTCTCACTGTGTGACATTCGACGGTTTCTTCTTGACGTCGGTTTTTGAACGTCGCTGGCAAAATGGGCAATCAATCGAGTCGGGTTCATCTTTGAGTAGGTGTAGAGGAGTAACAGTGGGACCCTCTGCCTCTGCTGCTGACATATTTAGCTCGGCCCGATATACATCATCCGCGCTTTGGGTGTGTTCTTGTCGAGATTCGCCATTTTTTTGAAGTAGGACCGTTCCGCCACTGGCGGCATGTGGCTCCTTCCGTACTTCGTCGGGGAAGCCCGGCCCCGAGACAACTTCAGGAAGGCACTCGTAATCGACGCCCAGAGTGTTGCGTCTATGTCGTCCTGGTCAGTACAATCTCTCAATGTTGACGGTCCAGCGTCGAACTCTCCTACCTGGATGGTTCGGGCCTATATCGAGCCCCGTTTACCGTCAAGGCAGCCGCTATATTCTCGGGCAGCATCTCTCTGCCAATATCAGGAGGCTGAAATTGCGTCTGGGTATATGGAGGAGGCGCTAGAGTGTTGTCTACCATTAGGAGCACCGGCGATGTTATCTCCGACAATGGCGACACAAAGCACTCTGCAATGGTTGAGGATGCCATTGCCGTTCCCAAGGGGCTTGTTGTTATTTGCGTTATGGTTGTTGAGTTTGCCATTTGGATATTGGTAATGCGGCAGAAGAGAAGAGAGGTACGGGTACGCAAAGTCACAACAATTCTGGGTGGTTTATACAGAGAACCCCGAAATTAATGACGGCCTGATCCGCGCCGTGGAAAAAAAAGACTCCCCTACTTCCCTCCCCAGGTACGCATAGCTGGCTGCACGACTTCATAGGGGACGCTAGCCTCTAACATAATTAGTACACATTCGGGAGACTAACCTATGTGGTGATATCAAATGTTCCCCAGGGGTCCAGACAAAACTAGACAAAAATAGACGTTTGTCCCATCCTAGACAAGGAAGTCATGAATCTAACGCGCAATCTTGTGAAACGCGAAGAGGGCCTCGGCCGATCCCGACATTCTCAAGGAAAGGGAACAAGTTGGCTCGTATCAATGCGAGAACCCGAGAACCCGAGCCCCACTTCCTGCGCCATCAACTGTCCCTGAACTCTACTGAGCGATTGGCTGCGTCTGGACGGATTACATAGAAGGTCGTAGTCCCTGGCCACGCGGAGTCTGTGCGAAACTCGGCTCTATCCGCAGGAGGCCAGGGGAAAATAAACCATTGGAGAATACAGATACATGTGTATTGGAAAAGGCGTCGCAATCTTTCATCTCCGGCTTCTCGAGGAAGACCCTGACCAGATGAGAAGAGCCGAAGTACAGCCTCTGCCAAGAGGCCAGGACCAACTTCGAAGGCGCCAAGTACACTGGGATTCTGGCACATCCTGTCGAGGATTGGTCCCATGGGAAAATTTAACTCTCGAACCGAGCGAGAACGAGACCCGAACCCGAAGCCTGGCCCACCATTCGGTTCATTCCGTATGAATCAGGGCTGAGTAGTTGTCTCCACTAAACTCGTACCTCGCAGCTAGTGAACCTCAATGGTGCACTTTTGAGGGCAGACCGCCAATGCGCCAAGCCTAAAATGCACTACATGATACATCTTTGGCGTGTCGGTTGCGCGTACGACGAGGTGGACGGCACTAGCAAGGGGTTTGCTGGATGGATGTCGCGTTGCTTCATCAAGCACGAAAAGAGATATAATTCGTAAGACTTGACGCGTTGGATGTGTTTACAGACATAACTTCAGCGCACTTGTCGTTGTTACTAGCAGTGATTTTTCTTGACACTCAGTCCAACTCTCTAAAGTCCAACGCGCCGAAAGCATTTAGTTCAGTTATGGCCTACTCGACTTTGAAGAAGATGAACCCATTTTTCGCGCCTCAATTCAAGCTTCCCGTCCATCTCGCCCAAATCGTCCTTGTTATTGTAGTTATCTCACTCTCAGTCGCCCGTATATTCATGCCGAACGCCCCACGAGGGAGGTCAGGAACACTGGGCATAGGCATGGCAAGTCCAACCAAGCACGGGTCCCAACCGCCCAGGCATGTTACTAACAGTTTTAGGGCGCGAAATCACTCGTCATCATATCCTATCAGCTTATGACGGAGCACATTCATCGTTTTCGCCGATGGCGCAGCTTAAAAGCTTACACGATTCTCAATGGCCTGGAGATTGTTTTCTGGGCAGTTGTTACTTTTTTGACAATGAAAGCAAATACCCGAATCTGCATTGGCACCAGCTGCGGTCTTGGATGGGTTATCTTTGTGCTGGCCGCAACCCTGAGGTATGCAATCTCGGCTAATGTATGATGGTGCTACTTGAAAGACTGACAATCCATTTTCATGCTCGCAGCATCCTCTCACTTTACACAACCGTGGTATCGTATCTCGATTTCCGGCACTTCCGTACGAATGGTATTCCTCGCAATGCCCATATCATGGATGAAAGCGGAGACGGGGAGTCGCTTAGGTATATGCAGAGACAAAGTCCATACTCTCATAAGTAGTCCGGAGTTTGGTTTATCACATTCCACGACACTTTGTGCATGAAGCGGTATTTAAAAGCGGATGCTTAGACTTATGTTTTCAAGAAGTCGGGTTTTTTTGCTTATACTTGGACAAATATAAACATGGAGTAAACATTAGAAATGGAGATTGCATCATGTTGACTCGCGGTTGGTTTATCATTATGTCAACCTTTACACCTAATATCCCATTAGTCTAGGTGAGCCGTGCTTCTTTCACGATCCCAGCGGTGAACTTTAATCAAACCACTGAGAGACCCACGACAGCGCAAGAGCCCCGGCCGGAACTGAGTTGCTCTAGCGTAGTGGATCGTGGCAACCGGGAAAGACGCAGAATGCTAAGATGAGAGCCCTGCTTGACTCCCTCTTCTATTCACATAGGCTTCGCTCGGCTGTGGTCGAATATCGGGATCATGGGCGAGAAAGAAACTGCCTATTCTCAGATTTCTAGTCTCAAAACTGACTTCTGTTCAAATCTTGAAAAATGCACTCCCCCTTGCCATAGATTCGGCGGAGCTCTCCGGGTAGAAAGCCGAATTCCACTCCTTTCCTTCTGCAATCAACGTGGCATCGAGACCCGACCCTCCACCGGTAACGTACATGAATTTCGTGAACTTGGCCGCGGCAGCATAGGAGAAGGACACGTTTCCAGGCACGAAAACAACATCCCCATCAATCAGACTCACCGTATCGTATTTATCAACAGTAACCTCCAACTGGCCTTCTTCTACCATAAACGCATGGGCGACCTCGCTGGTAACGACAGGTGCCTCTTTGTCTGCCTCGAATGGGCTTAGCGTGATGGTCCCCTGGGAAAACGTGCCGTTTGTTTGCTCTCCCGTGACAAACGGCGCAATGATGTGGTAGCGCCCATCTTTAGAATTGAGGTATTTCGGCCCGTAGTTCTTGGCGACCCATATCGGGGCCGACATGTCGGGAGGTAGAGTGTTTGGGCCGTCATACCAGTTTCCAGGACCGGCCTTGCCGTTTACCACGTCGCGGCGAGGAACGAAGTCAGTGTGGGGATATACGTCCCACTCTGCTAGTTCCGGGATGCCGAAACCACCGGCGCCGGGCAATGAGGAGTTAGCGCCTGGATCAGGGGGCGCTTCGAAACTCATGTGGAAGAAAAACTCCTCAAATCCCCCAGGGACTAGAACCCCCGTGAGCTGTGTGTCAGGCTCAAGTAGAGTGAAGGTGTGTATGGTGTTAGGAGGGATAGCCCCAATGTCCCCAGATGCCAGTTGTCGCGTCTGCTGGACTGACGTGTTGGTGAGATAGCCATCCAAGTTTTGGCCCCAGAGCTGGACTCGGCCCTTAACCGTGTAGAAGTTCTCGTACGTCTTCTTGTGTACGTGGGGGAACACACCCGCTCCCCCGGATGAACCCCCATTCGTGTTCATGATGCAAAAGGCTTTCCCCGACGAGTTCCCCACCACAGGGAAGGTGTTGTCACCTAGTTTGATGCCATCTCCTTTTTTCAACGCGTAAGGTATCGGCGTCTGAGGCGTCGTGTCGACCCAGAGTCTAGCCCCATTGGTAAGTGAGGCTACACAGAACAACAAAGCTGAGAGAAAAGTTGGTTTGGGCATAATGGAGAGGGGTGCACACTTGGCGAACGACAATGCAAATGGTGCTACAAGAAAAAAAATCTTCCCGCCTAGGAACTACGAGGGGGAAACCTCGATATAGAAGTTCTGGCGAGTTGCACGAAACTGCGCCCATAATGCCTATTGGAGGGCTGGATATGAGGTCTAATTACTGCTTCAGTTGAAGACAAGGCCGCGTCGCCTCCAGTTCTCCTGATCATCCAGGTCTGGCGCTACCAAAGCAACCCCTACACGCCGCCGCAGTATATACTATAGTTATCTCGGACCTACTCTACACCCCTGCCAATATTGCAATTGGGTGTACATTAAATGTTTTTTGTGAATGTTTTGCGGGGGGCAACCTTGTTCAAGTCGTGAATGAAGTACTGGCATTAAACGCCGGCACTCAACATCGGCACTGACATCGGCGCTAAAAATGGCACTCGCGGGTTGGGGAGGTGCGGAGGAACGGATGGACCGGGCCCCCTCCGAGCCACTGAATGCATTGCTTCTCTGAGATGTAATTTTGCGACCTCTAATTGGTCTGTTGACCAGCGAATAACTAGGTAGTTTGCCCGTTCAAAGCTGATCGTCTGCAACAATGATTTGTGTTACTAGCACAGGAGGTATGCGAGACTCCATCGAATAGGCATCATTTGGGGGCCAAGGATACAGGAGACGGGGAAACTAGCTGCTATAGTCCACTATCCCGCACACACGTTTGAGACTTATGTCGGGAGCCTTTGGTCCGGAGCATCCTCTGTGTCTAAACCTGAGGTAGGGCCCTAGTTTACAGTAAGCTTGGAATCTGGATCTTCCACCTCTCTAGCCTTTAATTTCTCTAGTCAAACGAGAAAGCGCGGCAAAACGAGAGATGGTCATCTTAGTGCATTATCATTAAATAAAGAGTTTCTTGTTCATTAACATAGGGGATCTTGGGCGAAGGACGCTTGTTCTAAGAGCCGCTCCACCTCGTATATTGCTAACGCAGCCATGCCCCAGCGTGCCGACGTGGACTGACTAGTTTCGATTTTCTCGTTACCAAGTATAGTTTGCACCATATTGGTTACGCGTTCGTTTGGTGTCGTATTTGAGGAGGCAGGCGTAACGGATCGGTTATGTTGATGCATTTGAACTGCTAATAAGAGCCCCGCAAACCCGGAACCTGATGTCGGCAATGCACACGTTCATCCGGAACACCATCTCTAGAGCGTTAGTTCAATTTTGTTGACCACTGTTTACCTGGGATTTTAGATTTGCCGATTGGGAATGCCGTTACTGTCCCTGTACCTTAGGCATGTCGTCAGCTCCAACCATTAGGACTTGTATAACAGGTCGATGAAGTCCGTACTGTGAGTGGTGCATAGCCGCACGCTTCCTTGCTTGTCTCGTTAACCATGAAAGTACCATTTCTTCTCCTCGGTCTCGTGGCCACGGTGACACATGCTCTGGCTCACGCGAACGCCGTCGACACACCCCAGGTGTCTGGTGGTTACTGGTACGAAGGTGTCAAGCACAATGGCATCAGCCCCACAATTACCGGTGGCGAAAGTTGGATCGTCTTTCGAAACGTAAAGGACTACGGTGCCAAAGGTGACGGCACAACTGATGACACAGCCGCCATCCAAAAGGCCATTGATACCGGTGATGCTAGTGGCAGCCGTGCCACCGGCCGCTCCTTTGGTATGACAGGCCAGCCTGCTGTTGTTTACTTCCCCGCCGGAACATACTCCATTAGGAGCACTCTATCAAATCGTGTCGGCACCGTTCTCATGGGTGATCCAACCAATCGACCGACTATTAAGGCTGCCAAGGGTTTTACGGGTGCTTATCTCGTTATTGGTCACGATAGTCGATACGCCGGTCTGATCGCCTTCTATCATGGCATCAAGAATCTAATCTTTGACACGACTTCGATATCAAGTCAGGCTATCACCATTCTCCAGTGGGGCGTTAGTCAAGCAAACCAACTATCCAACACTATGTTCAACATGCCTGTTGGAGCTACGAACCACACGGGGATTGCAACGCCGGGACAATGCACCCAGCTCCTCTACAACGACTTACAAATCGTTGGTGGTGGCGTTGGCATCTCGCTATCAGTTACGCAGGTCCATCTTAAAAACGTTTACTTCCAGAGTATGGGACCGCTGCCGCTACATAACTCAAGTTCGTAAAAGTGGAATGAAGAAACGCTAACGGTGTCATAGATGTGGGAATAGGTGTGAAAATTACCAGTGCGGTCCACGTAACTTGCCAGGCTTTGCGGTTCGAAGGTTGTACCGTTGGCATCGACACCGCGAGTGGCGGTAATGGTCTCTTGAATCTAATTGACTCAACGGCGGAGAACACAACGACGCTGGTTAATGCGGTCACGACTACCTCCTCTCAGGGTTCCTTGGTACTAGAGAATGTTATTGTTGGCTCATCTGTCCCGGCAGTAGGTTGTTGCCTCCCTAATCTTTGCTTCCTTTTTTTGAGCGCGAAGAGGTAGAGGGTTTGCTAATACCTAATATAGACCGTCAAAGTTGGTGAAGTAACCGTTCTAGTCGGTTCGATCCAACCCGGATCCGCTTGGGTTCGAGGAAACACATACAATGAGAAATCATCCACCCCGACCAGACTGAACGGCGAAGAGATTGCTGTGTCACGTCCCGAGGTCCTCATCAATGGGACAGGCTTCTACCACACCACTGTTCAGCCAACTTATGCTGAATTCAACGTCTCGCAAGTTGTGAACGTCAAGGATGTTACCAACTATCCCGTTGCGGGTGATGGCACCACTGACGATACGGCCAGCCTCCAGGTTATCCTCAACGAATCCGTTGGAAAGGTAGTCTACTTCCCCTACGGCATTTATCTCCTCAGTGATACCCTCCTCGTGCCTCCAGGCAGTCGACTAGTCGGAGAGGCCTTTACGCAACTGAGCGCGACGGGGAGCAAGTTCAAAGACGCAAAGAACCCAAGACCGATGATCAAGGTTGGAAATGACGGAGACGTGGGTATTGCGCAGATGCACGACTTCCTCTTCACCGTCGATGACGTACTCCCGGGTGCCGTCCTCGTCGAGGTCAACATGGCGGGCGAAAAGCCCGGCGACGTCGGCTTTTTCTTTTGCAATTTCCGCATAGGCGGGGCGAAGGGATCCAAAGTTTGGAACAACTGCACTAAGCCAGAGACTTGCAATGCGGCTCGCATCACGGCTCACCTTACGGCAACCTCCTCCTCGTACTGGGAACATACTTGGGCTTGGAGCGGAGATCTCGATTTGGATGGCGGCGGTAACGTTTTAGCTAGCCCCGGTGGCGGCTTCCTCATCGAAGCCCAGAAGGGAACTTGGATGTTGGGGATGGGATCCGGTAAGTGTGATTCGACATGTCCTTTACCCAAAACTGGCACACACTTACAGTCCTTTATCTTGTGATTAGAACATCACGACTTGTATCAGGTAAATATCAACAATGCCAGCAACGTCTTTATTGGGCTCATGGAGGCGGAAACCTCTCACTGGCAGGGTAATGGCACTACATATTTTCCACCAGATCCGTGGACAGACTCTCTCATACCCAGTGATCCCGACTTCAACTGGTGTCCATCAAACAGCGCTCAGGTATTTGTTATCCTCCATACGTAGAGGTTGCCCTAATTTCAAGTATCCCACGCCGGTGATAAAAACACGACTGACAATCTTGCCCCAACCTACATAGTGTCGTATGGGCCTGTACCAGATTGTCAGAAACTCTAGCAACATCAACCTCTACAGTCAAGGCTGGTGGACGTTTGTCATGGGCCCTGCCCGCACGTTCTGCTCTACAGATTGCCAGGAAAACGGCGCGATATACGAGGGCAACTCTAAGCTATTTATATACGGCATTGACACGATCAATATCGAAAACTTAGTCTTGGAAGGTAGCGACGGAAAACTAGTACCCGTCGTCACGCATAAGGATAATCAAGGCGCAGTCCATGATGTCTTTCAGACCGCCATTGTGGCAGCATACCTGCGGCAGAGTGCTTGACAAGGCGGCAGGCCTATTCAACGTGGGATTGCCCAGTAGGCCGGTCCCAGTCATCCTGACCTCTCCCTCTTTGTAACTACATTATTTATTAGATTTGTATTATTCACTGTCGCGCTATTCCGTACACTGCCTAGGGATGAAGTTGTATTCTCGTCGCGGCCTGTAGCGGCACCACAGTGCCATTTGCAGTCCGCGTCCAGCCACCTCCATTGCATGTCAGAGCTGCTTGCAATGGGACTGTAGCAGCGACTCACATTTTATAAAGGGATCTTAGTGTTCTTTCTCTTAATCTACCTTACCAGGCAACTATCCTAAATCGTTTATCGAATCCTCGTGAAAGCTCTTAGTCGCAAAGTGCCTAGGGTATATGTATTAAAACACCTGTAGTATAGGCTAGTATAGATTGCAACCTTAACTTCTTCCTTATTCTCTTGCTGCAGCTCTCTTTCCGATATCAGGGCCTTATCCTTGAAGGGATCAGGCCTGTAAATTCGGCAGAAGTTACGGAGATTGCCATGGCCCTTGTGCTATAGGAGAGGGCTTCATAACAGTGAATTAAAACTATGCTTCATGGCTTCGTCGTATATGGCGTAGGACTTTGCGGTCAGCGAGACGCCGTGTTTGAGGGAAGATCGACTTCTCTAGTATTCACGATACTTGTCTGTAGTGGCCTGGGAGCCATTAATGAGGGTGGCTCTGAGGAAGATACATATTAGGTCTGGGAACAACTTCTCGTCGCGGGCCTAGTCAGATAGTGGGATGGTGATGTGGCCCCCCGTGGAACAACCTCCCCGGATAAATCGTTTGGCCATATTTTTTTCTTGCTGTGAAATGGATTACTCTAGCCTTCAGTGTTGATTGCGCTAGATATGTTCTCTTAGCTTATTTAGCTGCTATAATTTTTTCTTAAGGGGAAGGATACATTTCTTGCAAGACATTGGGATAGCTAACGATATTATTCAAAGAGCAAGAACAATTATAAAAGTGAGCCACACACGGCAGTGAAAGTCGGATGCTTCTAGTAATACTAGGTGCTGTGGGAACATAAGGTAGATGTATTAAGCGAATGATGTCTAAACCTCATCCCATGCCCTCCTGTCTCGTAGCCAACAATCTCAACCACGTGTCTTCCCTCATCTCACACCGCCGCCTATATGCTTGCAGCTCTTCCTCCAACTTACGATATTTCTGCCGTGTTCCAAGGAGAAGCTGAAGCAAATCCTCATGCGAAAGTTCATTCAACCCTTCATTCAAGTCATCCACCTTCCTCTTTACTCTCTTACAATCACCGTCACTGTCATTTAGTCCTAGGGTCGTCCTCTCGTCTTTTCCCGGTGCATGCTGGCGCCCAATTTCCGGGCCAATTCCTCTTTAAGACAGTCCACTGCATAGCCCTTATAAGATGTCAGCCCAGACCAGAGTCAATCGATCGACTTAAGCATCTCGCTAAAACAAGCACCTATGGCCTGTTGTGAAATTGTGAATTGTTTGTTCGTCCCGAAATCTTGCTTAAATTCTAGTCCCAAACGGACACGCAACGATCAATCTGTCACATCACCCGCTAGTCCATTTTGTCCCGATAACTCAGAACTGGGTAAGATCAGACGGGAGCGGGCCGCTGGAGGAGGGCCCGACTATTATCGCGGCAAACCCGGGGCCTCCGGAAGTCTCCACTATATCTGCGTGGCACGAGCTGCAGACCCCGCCGCCTCAACGGGCGCTAATTAAACAAGCGCTAATGAAACAGGGAGCAAACAGGGCTAGCACAAGAGGGCAGCTCTGCGAGGGCAAGATTCGGGAAGCATTACGCTAGTTATCTGCGCGTTTGCAACTCTGCCGGCTACTAATCACGATCTCGCTACGGCTATTGATGCTCCGGCAAATATTTAAATGGCTTGAGGGCCTACGGTATGATCTGGCAATACGGATAGAATTAGCGCTGAACTAGATCCAGGGCCAGCGGTCCTAGGGCAGGCCAAACTAGAGACGCATGATGGTGGTCTGGTACTTTACGCTACCTAACCTGCCACCCCAACATTGCGATAAAAAAGCGTCGCTCACTTGACCCCGCTCTTCATCATCATAGCCACAACAATGTCCCGTTACCCAGTGCCTTTTAAAATTTTGGAAGAGTTGGACACATCTGATCTAGACGTGTACGGACAGGCCCACGTTTCACAGCGTGTCGAGAATCGAAGGCTGATTGCGGAAGTAACCACCAAAATCAACACCATCTACGACTCGGGTGCTTTCTTTTTTATCAAAGACGCTATCCGGGACATTGCAAGACAACTTGATCAACTGACTCCTGATCTTACCTGGGAGGAAGGCGTTACAGCTAGCTTGAAGTTCAATACTCAAGGGATCGACGGCGTTTGGGTTGAAGTACCAGTTGAATTAGGCGAGGTCCTGCGTTACAGGGACCGTCTCGACGTGGATATAGTCTAGTATGTTTATTCAAGGTAGGACCCCGGGGGGGAAAGCGCTAAGCTAACATATCTACAGCGCGAGACTTGTCCAGCGCTTCAGGCCAGTTGACCATCTCACCTCAATCACGCGGCGGTTCGCCGACGAGTTCAAGATCGAAAACGCGTTTCTCCCCATGATAGTGGAATGGGAGCCAGTTCAACTACACAAAGTCACAAGGGCATATGTCCCCTAATATCCGATCTGACCTCCAGAAAGAGTGCGAGAAACCTTCCGGCGGAAGAGGACCGAATGGGAGGCCAGCGCAGCTTGCAAGCAACTACTATCGACATTAGAGACAGCTCCAATCCCCGCCATTCGGAAAATAGTGGCATTTGCCTGCTTCAACATGTCTGACTGTGAGGTAGAAGAGCGGAGCGCAGTCCAGCACGCCCTGATCCTTACCCTGAGAAATTTCTTCGCAAAAGACCAACACGTGGCAGTGGATGGTATTCAGTGTTTCGCACAGGATCCGTTATACGAGGACCCTGATAGAGAGGTGTTGAAAGAGTCTGGTGTATCCGTCCTCGACAATCCTCGTGCGTTCCTGGAGGTTGACGAGACAAGCGTCGTGTTTTGCCTGTCCGCCAAAACGGCTGTCCGACAAGTCGTCACAGACATAGCTCGGCCGGCCCTTCTGATTTGGAATAGAGTAGAGGAGGTGGAACAGGAACCACATTGGCTTGGTCACTCGGAAGGGTATGTATCTCCTCGGAACTACATACTCCTCTCCGAGTAGTATTGTTCAATTCTCTTTCGTCGTGATAGGTTGAAGCTGACGTCAAGTCTCACCACTGCAGCAAGGACAACATATCCCCGCGTGTCAGGCGTATGGTTGATAGAGAGTGTATTGAAGTGGGGTTTCCAGTGGATATGGTCAACTTTGGTAGAAGCTTGACTATGTATGTCAAGAAGCCATGCTAGTGGTAGCCCCCTGGGGGTTTTGGGTCACCTGCAAATCCCCGAAAGTTAAAGCAGACGAGACAGTTTCTAACAGACATTGTAATACTAAAGCTTGATTACCCCCAATCTTCACAGAGTATACCTAAAGAAGGGACTTAAGTCCCCCATGTCAAGCAGCTCCTGATCCGTATACATAGCTCTCACCTCCTCATCAGTCTTTCCAACCATAAATTCATCTCTTCTCTTATTCTCCCTAGCGTACGCCCACCTCAAGACAACCGCAGCAATAACAGCAGCGACCAAGATCCCCAGGCAAGTTCCGTACCCGGCGGGATACCGTGGCGCCTGCTTGACTAGGAAGATGTTGCTCCCCGCAATTCCGCCAAAATTCCCGACCGATATCATGATCGCCATGCCAACGGCGCGCTTGCTACTAGGCGCCAGATTGTTGCCAATCATAGCGACCAGGATGATGAATGGCGAGTACAGGCCGGCCGCGATGAAGAACAGGAAAAAGTACGACACGCCCGTCATGCGCGGGTGGGGGATTGCGATCTCAGCTATGAGGCCCACGATACCAATGAGGAAGCCGCCAATGATGAAGGGAGTGCGCTGCTGGTAATGGTCGCTGGCCCAGGCAAAGCCGAGGACGAATAACATGGCTACAACGTAGATGGGAACCGTCATTAGTTGGGCTAGAGCACTTTCGTAGCCGAGCTGTTGAACAATGGTGGGCACGGTTGCGGTGAAACTGGGTGGCATGTTAGAAACGGTGGTAATTTTAAGAGAAAACGGCGGTGGAGTCATACCCATAAGTTGAGATGGTACAAGCCCAGAAGCAGATAATGGCGCACCAGATCCTCCAATCTTTGAAGGCTGCAATAATGTGCTTCATTTGGATGCGATCAATATTCGTGACGCGTCCATGACCCGAGCCAGTCTCTAAAGCGAGTCGGTTGATAACGAACTCCTTCTCATGAATTTTGAGGAAGCCCGCCGTCTCGGGGCTGTCGGGCAGGATTTTCCACACGGCAAGGGACATGAGGACTGGTAAGATGCCTTCGAGTATAAAGATCCAATTCCAGCCATTTAGTCCGGCGATTCTGGGTAATGTGTCAGTCATGGAGCATCGCATGCAGGTTTAAGGGGGCGTCTACCCAGCCATGTGCTCGATTGCATATGCTAAAAGTCCACTGAAGGCGCCGGCAAGAGATGCGGCGGCGTAAAAGAAGGCCATGCGCTTTTGAACTTCATATCGTTTGTACCAAATCGTTAGGAGGAACCTTGTTTGGACGGTTAGTCAACGGCTCTACTCTCTTGACGTGGAAAGTACCATAAGCGCACGTCGACGCGGGGAAGAACCCAGCCTCGGCCACGCCCAGGAAGAAGCGAGCGGCAACGAGTCCTTCATAGGATTTCACGACGCCCATGAGCGTCATAACCAACCCCCAACCAAATAGTAGGACTGATATCCACACTGATGGTCGCATCAATTTTAGGACGATGTTGCTTGGCACTTCGAATCTGAGTTTGTCATTATTAGCAGGGGGGGCCAAAAAGCCTTCTAGCTTTGACAGGGAGAAATCAGTGTACACTTACAAGCCATATGGAACGAAGAACACCGTAAGTGCAGTGTTGTACATCAGCCCCTTGAGCTGGAGGTCAGTCTCCATGCCCGCAATCTTTGCGTTGCCGATGTTGCTTCGGTCAACGTAGGCGACGCTTATGCAATGTCAACGCTGCCGGCAGAACCTTCCGCAAATTTCGATCGGCACCCACAGATAGAGAAATGACAGCAACGGTACAAGCCGCACATCGATCTTGCGCAAGATTCTTGCCTCCTCTTCCTTACTGACGGAACTAACCACCTCGTTCGCAGGAAGACCTAGCTCGACCGTACGAAGTCCGCCGGGCCCCAGGCCAGCGTCGGCCTTTTCGTCAGTGATACGTTCGAGGTCGGGGCTCAGCGCCCTCTCCTCTGGCCTACCCGTTTCGTCCATGATGCCGGGGTGGGAGTGCGTGAGGAGAGGTGGCAATGTATGAAGAAAACGGCCTGCCTGGTGTTCGAGAAGAATCAGTTAGGACATTCGTCGCCAAGGGCAGATGGATTGCGAAGCAAGTTAAGGAATCACCGAGTGCCATTTATACGAAGGAATGTGCATCGTTATAGCACACCCTCCTTCGAGTGACATGCCAAGCAACCTTCCTAGACAGGTTAGCACCTTGTTGGCTGCCGGCTCGCCGTTACATTTGGTTGGGTGGAGCGTTGCGGGGAAGGCGGCATTTCGTCAGCAAATAGATGAACCGGCACCAACGAGAACATGCGCACCTTCAAGTCTCTCCTCCGAACCGACAACATCTCCGACGTATCATGGGTAAGTTTGCGCTGTGGATCCGGTAGTGTACATCCGTACTCCTCGCTTAATAATTTATGGATCTTCAGCTGATAACAGCTCCTCGGCAACCCCCTCCCATGTCTTCGGGTCCGAACGGCCTAATATCACTCATCAATTCCATCTGATATAGGTATTGGATGGGTTATTCGTACCCTCTGAGGTAAGATCGCGTGGGAACAACTCGTGCGTGTTTATTGGGGGAAGCAGAGGTCTATTGTATTCTAGTCCGTTTACACCTGTCTCGTTTAGGTATCACGATGATCACGATATACGCCTAGCCCCTGAGGGTTGAAATTGGTGGAAACCTCACCGGAATTAAGAGGCGTGTCACCCTGAGAACCTCCAAATAAATTCTTACATATGCTATCCATTCGGCAGCGGAGTCTTCATAACGACCGAAGCAAGGGGTTGATTGAGCGACAGATATATATGATAATCATAATCGCATACTTGGCCCACAGGGTAAGGTCTCGCAGTGTCAAAATCCCAGGAGGCCAGATGATTGATGGGGAGAACGTCCCTCGGAGTTTTGCCATGAGATATGGAAGTTGATGCAGATCCAATGCAGGGTGTTCGGGCGTAGCTTTGAGCTCCAGATATTTGCATGCTAGGGCACTGTTGCACAGTAGCGTCGGTATTATTACGCTGCGTTTTGTGACAGTTCGTTTACAACCATGGCCTTTGATCCCCGTACCTTTCTAGAGAGAGGTAGCTTGAGGGTACTGATGTGAGTTGGCCCGTTGTTGAAATTACTTTGTCTTCCGTGCACCTTCCGGCCGAGCTTGCGGCGAGATGTAAATCTGGGGCGAGTGTATTATAAGCCAAATTAGGACTGTTTCAAAATTGTCAATCGGTAGGTATACTAGAGGGGGAATTCTGGGCCTCGTTCCCTAGGTAGTTTGGGATATACGGGTGAGGCTCTGGGTGTTCACTCGGGGAGGGTCAGAGGATATCGTCAGGAATCTCAGTGAAATTTTCGAGGTAACTTTGTTGATTTACCGACTTAAAGAAGACTAGGTCGAAATTTAGCCTGTGAAGATGTCGTGATAGCGGTGGGTGCAGTTATTGTTCTCAATAGAAGGTGGCACCACAAGCACTTTGACAACGTTGCCTGCTGAATTGAAATTCTAGTGGCGAGCGATGTGAACTGCTTGCGCAAAGTTTCAATACTTCTAGACGTTACTAGTGCATGGGAAGCGGAAAGTTTGCTGCGAAGAAAAGGAATGAGAACTACTTCTTTGTCCATCTTCTCAATAACAGACCACTGGACCAATAACAAGTGCGCATTATTAGGTCAATTGGGCTCCGCCACCACTTGTCGAGGAGGGCATTAATGGTACCTAAACACTATATTCCAAATGGCTGAGGGCAGCAAAGGTTAGCCTTAGGCCCCAGAACATTTGTTGTTGATATCTCTCCAACATGAAAGCTGAGGCTGTGGGCAGTAGTTAATTCTCAATTGACAGCCCGTCGTCGAAGCGATCTGCGCCTTGGTCTCGGTGCCGTCATGTCGCCGTTCCTCCGCAAATCCATCTCAAGCGCGGGGGTAGGGGTTTCCTTACACCATAGGAACCCCCGATCCCACAATTCGGCCTTAGTACCTAATATTCCCAGGGGTTGGATCCGACCCCCATCCCATTTCTTCTTCCTGGGCTTGGCGGATGGCCCCTTGTGGCTGCAGCCAGCCACTCCCATGGGATAGCATGACGTGGGGGTTAAGCACGCGATCTGCCACGAAGCAGGTGCAATACACTCCTACTTCAATTATATAAAACCGCGACGGCCATTGCCACTCATTTTATAGTTTGAATCGTACTGTACTGGTGGAGGCGCCAAATCGTCCACCATGTGAAGACTCCTGCGTTTCCTCGCCGAAGCCGCAAATTCACCATGTCGCTGACGGAGGAGCAACTACACATCCTGGAGATCGTTGAGCGCTGTGCCTCCATGCTCTCCATTTTGGGCATTATTACCATCATCGTTACCTTTTGCTGCTCCCAACGCTTCCGCAACCCCATGCATCGCCTCATCTTCATCAATGCCTTTTACAACGCGTTGGACGTCACGGGGACGATGATATCGGTCAGCGGGCCAAGGGCAGGAAATGGCTCTGCTTTATGCCAGTTCCAGGGTTTCTTAATGCAAATGTACGTCTGAAGCGGGAATTTCAGGTCAATCCACGGTAATACACGCCAAGTATTGACAGCGAGCTGCTCAGGTTCCCGCTGGCAGATGTTTTCTGGACATTCGCCATGGCTTACGACGTCTTCCTCATTGTCTTCCGTCGGCGAGATGGCAGAGATTTGCACAAACTCGAAGTGAAATACATCAGCATAATCACCACAGTGGTATTCATCCCGGCTCTCGTCTTCCTCTTTATCCACACTCCAGAGAAAGGTCCGATGTACGGCGGAGTGACCGTAAGTTGATTCCCCCAAAGTGAAAACTGGAGCGTCCAGCATAGTGACACGCGTGCCTTGATAGCTTTGGTGTGCGATTTCTCCCAACTGGGTGCTCTACCGCATCATTTTCTATTATGTACCCGTATGGTATGTCTCGTCCTTCCGGTCCTACCGAGCCCTTCCCGCCGCTCGCCGCTCTAACCTGACATTTTTATTTCTTCAGGGTTATGATTTCCATCACTATGTTGATTTATTGTCTTGTCGGCATAGAAATCTTCAAACGAAGATCCGCGCTCAACTCCATAAGTAACGACTTTATTTCGCTAGATACTGTCGTGTCTATTGACGATACATCTTTCGACTCTTCGAACAACACCTCAACCCCGGCTGTTGAAATCAGTGACCAGTCACATCCTACGCGTACTGTCGAATCACGCGATGGAAAGGCCTCGATAACCTCCACCTCGAACCTGCATCCGTCCGGGAATCTCGCGGCGAACCCCGTGCGCCCCCGTCAGTCGTCTCTGTCATTCAGACAGTACGTGCTGATGCCGCTTATGTTCTTCGTCGTACTACTGTCAGTTTGGGTGGTTCCATCGATCAATAGAGTTTCCTCCTTCGTTAGCCCTGGTCATGAACAATTTGGCCTTTTACTCGGCGTCGGGTCGACAGGCTGCCTACGTGGGTTCTGGAACGGGGTTGTCTTTATCACCATTGGTATGAAAGCGGGGAAGAGTCAAGAGAAGTTGGAGAGGGCAACATCAGGCGCATAATGGCGATTTTACGATAGAAGGACCTTTCAATAGACTAACATGGGCTGCCATAAACTATGTACTTCATTTATGTAACATGTCGAGGAGAGAGTCAGACGTCCTTCGGCGCACATGAAATACTTATGAGAATACGAATAACCCACACATGCCACGTGCAACAGACATAAAAGGTGGTTTAATACCCCAGTCCCCAAATTTAGAGCGGTTAATTAGCAGAATGGATAGAGTATTAACCGCCGTCATTATATATTATACTACTTCGGACACACGGCGCATTAAACATTGGATGTCATTCCAGTACTAGCGACGACGGAGCTAGGACTCTTCAGTTAAATAGCGTTCCTCCTCTCGACTTCTTGACGTGGGCCATTTTGCCGCCCATTGCCTGCGACAGTCCACGAAAGCCATGTTCCTTAGAGCGGTCCTTCTCATCTTTGCTTGCCTCCCCTCTGCTCTTGGCCAAATTACTGAAGGCTTTGAGAATGGGTGGGATCAAACGAAGTGGCCCATCTACACAGGGGGCTGTAGTCAAGGCGGTAAGCTCCGTCCGCTGGCGAAACAGACGATGGTATAATTATCTAACACTTAGACGGATAGGCACCGTCAGCCTTGACGACTCAACCGCACACAGTGGCCAGTCCTCGATGAAGGTTGTAGCTGGCCCCTCGGGCTACTGTGGTCATGTTTTCTTCGGAACGACGCAGGTCCCTAGTAGCGACGTATACGTCAGGGTCTATCTGTAAGTTTACGGAAGTAATTTTTGGGTTTAAACTCTGGGGCACGGAAAACGGCAATCCACATATCCTGGGGCAAATGCTTACCTCCGAATTCTTCGACCCACACAGGAAAGCCTTGAAGGCACTCACCCAGAACCACATCTCGTTCATAATTATGCCTGATTCCGCTCAAGGGTCTAACAAGCATCTTCGTATTGGGGGCCAAGACCAAGTTATAACGTACAATCGTGAATCCGACGATGCTGTCCTCCCAGACCTCTCCTCACAAGGTATTACTGGCGTACCGCTATACAGGTTTGAATAGTACTGATTTGTCTCTCAGGGATCGCTACCTCCGTCCCTCTCCCTACCGGTTCTTGGCAGTGCTTTGAATACCATACGAGCCCCGACGGTACCATCGAGACTTGGTTAAATGGTGAAGTCATTCCCGGCTTGACTATCAAACCGGGGGTAACCAACGGCCACGCTTCCATATGGCAGAGTAAGTCCTATAAGCCAGAAGTTACGGGAGTCTATTTCGGATGGGAAGCATATGGTGGGGACGCCAACACATTCTGGTTCGACGACATCGCAATTGCTTCAACTCGGCCTGGATGCCTCAACTTGACTTCCTAATCGAGTGTTAAGAGCATATTCCCTAGCCCCTGTGGCAGATCAGGTGACTTTATGACGTACTATTAGGTACCCAGGTACCTACGCGAGCAGGAGAAAACGCTAGACACATGAAAGCGATTTCTCAAGAATGTAATCCGTACGGAGTACAGAATACCACACCCTATCATGCCAAGCATGCCTATCAAGCCCATAGATAACTTGCTTAAAAACCTGATTCCCGTTCAAAAGCTAGAATAAGTAGTAGAATCTACCCACAGCCCTTATTTCCCGTCACAGTCAGAGGTCAGGCCAAAGTACCAGATACACCGCTTGCATCAAATAACAGACTACCTACCTTAGACATGACGTCATCGCGCGCTTCCAAACACCCTCCTCGATGTTTAAGTAACGGTCATCACCTTTTTTTATGAATAATCTGACAGTATTCTCCATCAACCTGATATTAAAGTTTGTGAAATTTGTCGCTTCGAATCTCCATCACGTCTCGTACGATCTGCTACCTCTATAAGAGATGAACGTGGACATCCCGGGTTTAGTCAAGGCCGCTGTCCCGGAATCAGAAGGGAGGAATGCCCGAATAATCTCACAATCAGGGTCCAACTACAGAGACCCCGGCTTCCTTTCCAAAGATTTCCCGCACTCGCCTCCCAAGCTGTACCTAACGGCAGAGACCGATGATTTCGACGAACTAACTCTTTCCGAATGGCGAGATGAGGGCTTCAATGTCGAGTATCTCCCGCTAGGAGATGACGGAACAGAGTATCGGCGCAAGCTCCAAGTGCTGACTAAAAAGGACATGGGGCCCTGTGAGACCTTTGGGATTATTGGTGAGCCATGACCTAACCCAAGCACGACCCGTCGATCCCCTACCTGTCGCACAGTGTCCAAGAGTACTTGCTGACAGCTAGCAGCATATGGCGAGGCAGCAACCCTCTGCCTTGAACACTACCATGTCATAGATAATAACCCCGAGTTCAAGCTCGGACTTCTCATCGCCTACTACCCGACAGCTATTCCAGACCCCAAAGGCCGCTTCCCCAGCAGCATTAAGGCCCTCGTGCATCTGGCTGCAGGCGAAGAAATCGGCATCATCAAGCAGACCCAGATGATAGGCATCCAAGGCAAACGGCGTATAACCCGCAAGAAGGTCCAGAGCGGCACAGGCAGCGGCGGCACGTTGCGCCTCGCGTACCCTAGCTACACGTACGATGCCGAGCCGGGATTTGCGGAGCATGATATGGACGAGTACGACAGTGTTAGCGCTGATCTGGCATGGAGCCGGAGTCTTGCGACAGCGAATAGGGCGTTTGCAAAGGAGGCTGACTTAGAACTTGTCGTGGAAGAGAATGTGCATGGTGGGTTTTTAAATCCATTTTGCTCTTTTACGCTGAATCGATGGCTTCTCGTTCTCAAATCCGTCTACGTTATTCTTACCCACCATTAAGAGTGGCTAACGTCACCGTAATACAGGCAAATTCTTCGCTCGCAACACCGAACAAGTACTTTCAAGTTTCACAACCCAGAAAAGCCCGCATGTCACCCACATCCCGACCTTAACGGGTGGCATCGGGGCCGCAGAGCTCAAGAGGTTCTACTCGCGGTTTTTCAGCAATCCACCGTCGATGAGACTAACCTTGCTATCTCGTACGATTGGGGCTGATCGCGTTGTCGACGAAATTCACGTAAAGTTTAAGCATACACATGAAATGCCATGGATTCTTCCCGGAGTCCCGCCAACAAACAAGAGGGTCGAAGTGTTAGTTGTCAGCATCGTTACCTTGAAGGGGGGGAAGATCTACCATGAACATGTGTATTGGGACCAAGCAAGCGTTCTGCTTCAACTTGGATTGTTAGAGGTTAAAATGGGGCCGGTCACAGCTAAGAAAACCGGCGTCAAGAGGTTGCCAGTTGTCGGACGGGAAGCAGCACGAAGGGTGATAGATGGCTGGGATTCCGAGGAGGAGGGAGAAGCCGATAATGAGTTGATTCCGCAGTGGGATAATGATCCTGCCGCTGATGGTGGTGAGGCGGCTGGGGGAGGTGAAAGCGACGCCGAGGAAGAACAGAACCAGCCCCGGAAGGGCAAAGCTTCAGCTGGACAGAAGGGCAAAAAGGAGCCCAACCAGCAGAGGCCAGGCCATCAGAATGGTGGGGCTTTGACATCAAAGGAGGCAGTGAAGGGTTAAGTCGTTCAATATCGTCAGTGACGGCCAGTACACCAGTCGTTTCTAAGCTTAAACCTACAATCTACTACCCTACGCTAGCTAACCCAAGGGTCACTCCAGTAAGCCAAGAGTATTTTCTTAGTTACATCCCACAATCATGCCCCAAGCAACCTAGACGCCTGCTTGAGCGACCTATGGACAAAGGCTGGGCCATATTGCCACATAACCCATCCCGAACCAAAGAGCGCGGCCCAAGAGAAAAGACCTTTCGCAATGATGATAGCCTTAATCACTGCGAACGTCTTCTTCTCGTTCAATCTCGGGAATGGTGTATTTGGCACGTCCTTCTGCAAGAACCCACAAAGGGGCTCCCAGCCATCCTCAGCCTTGAATTCAAGAACTTCCTTTCCGCGCTTCGCCGCCTCCGCCCTAACGGATTCATGGTATGTTTCGTACATCTTGGCGGTAAACAAATCATCTGCACCGAAGTTCGCCTTGCAGTACCTGCGGCATTCCATGTTCAATGCATACCACAACCTATCCGTTTTCCAGAGCATTCCGGCCCATTTGAACCACGGCGTGAAAAAGAAGCCCAGACTCTCAGCGCAACTTCGTGCCCACAGTTCGGAGTTCGGCCGTCCATTCAGGACGACCTTGGCGTCGGGATACATATCCATCAATTCCGGCACGAAAGCGACGGCAGGCACATCGCATATGGCCACATATCCGCCGACGAGTTCCTTTAGCAGCTTTTGTCTCCGCTCTCTGTCCGTCTCCCGCATGGCATCTAAGAGCAGCTGCTCGCGTGCCGGATGCGGGATGATCTCAGCCATATGCATGCAGGGCTGGAAACCAAGTTGCTCGAATGCAGCTTGCATCGATGATGTAGCTGCGCGGGGAAGCCCGGCGCCAATAACAAGGAGCGAGGCATGGCCTGCCGAGGGCCGCTTGCTGGAATCGGTGATGAATCGCACCATTACGAGATAATATCGAACAAGCTGGATAAATGGAGGTCGAGGTTTCGATGATACAGCGAGGGTGGAAGAAGATATCGATATTCCTAGAAATGGCAGCAGAAAGTTGAGCGATGATTACATTTGCTTTGGTGCACTACGGCTCTGGAATATCCTTGTATTCGCATAGTTGCCAAACACGCGTATTTTCATAGCAAGGATCGGCGACTTGGATTCAGATCCCTGTCGTCTAAACCATGGTGACAATGCCAAATGTGGTCACATTCCGCGCAGGTCGCAGAGCTGACGTGATCCACGCTCCAGAAAGCCTGCCTGGGCGTGGTGGCGGTCTGAGGAAACGATAGACACCAAGACATCGGTCCGAAGCTTTATCCCATACCAACGTCGCTATTCGTCGATGCCCGTACTTATGGAGATGAGGCCGGCGATGAATTACGCAGTAAACACGTAAGACGTAGAAAACAAGGGTAAGGGTTAGGGTTAGAAATGCTCAGGCATGCGGCATTTTAGGCGAAGTGCGACCTGGTGTTTGATTTGTTGCGATCCTTGTGTTTCACCCACTTTTATGCCCAACGAGCAGGCCAACCCCGCTCGACAAGATCGTACCTTTGACCACTTCAATCATCCGAGCATATGCCGAAGCAGAGTAAAATATCGTCCGACCCGCCAAGAAGTTTCAGATGCCTGAATCTCAAGAAGTACTAGAAGAAGAAGGTGGCTCGCGCTGGTCGCGGAGCAAGATGAAGGGATTATGGTAAGCGAGCAACTCCGACAAGCTCGCGACTTGAACTCGTCTTAATTACCTAACGGTTAGGAAAGGAGGACTGTCTAGGGGGAAGGAGGAACTACTAAAGGGGAAGCTTAAGCTCGAGCACTCTCTAGGACTAGGTCACCAGCCTAATGTCATACCGCCAGGTGAGATCGATATAAACGGGGAACACCGTACCGTTGAGATTGGCTGGCATCCCGTTGCTGGCTTTGCTGGTGAATGGTTCGCCGAGAAAACAGGCCTCGGCAAGATGATCAAGGAGAAAATCCACAAGTACCCAGACCCAACACAACACTGGGCTGTGCTTGTGGGCGACTATTGCCACGAGCTCTGGATGGTAAGAGTAATGAACCGTATTGTAAACCGGTATCTAACCCGGTTCATGGCCCAGGACGAGCATCTCGACGTGATCTACATCAACGAGAAAGTGAAGCGGGAGGAGTGGAACACATATGAAGTTGGGACAACGAGATTTAACGATGAAGCGCTGAGACAGGCTGGTAAGTTTGTATAAAGCAGTGTTGTGGCAAATATTCTTCTAACGCGTGACTCCTACACAGCCGAGATGGTCATATTCAACATGCGGGAGAAGCAGGCGGCCTACAACGTCATCAGCAACAACTGTCAAAACTTTGCCACCATGATGTTAGACTCAATACAAGTCGGGTTACACAGAGAGTTTGCGACAAGCTTTGCTGTTTACCAGAGGGCGATCGGTGCCGGTAGCATAACGGACCTTTTCGCCGACAAGGTTCCGGAGGAAACGACAGACCAAAAGCCGCCAGAGGCTCAAGGTCTCAGCATCGTTCAGTTTGCACAGAGCGTGATGGATAAACACACGACGAAACTTGATAACCACCATTCGCTATTCTAATTCATATCCTGCCCCCTTTCTGATGATGGCTTCCAGGAACTCGGCGGTGGCGCCGCTTTAGCAGGTAACGACAAGTCATTTGAAACGAAAAAACCCATGTGGCAACCTTTTGATGATTTCTATGCTCCTAATTAGTTTTGCGCTCTATCTACAAGCTTGATCAAACCGCTTTCCGATCTCCTAGATATTACCACTCTTGCATAACCACCATACGCCGCCTGCGCATGCCCCAATCACACTGATTATTCCAGCCCATCTTGACCCAGCCTCCATGAAGATCTGACTAGTCAGGCCCTTGAGAGCTTCCGTGTCGTTTGCCCTAGGAAATGGTGTATCAGGGATGGGTTTACCCAAGATTTTGCAAAGTGGTGCCCATCCATCCCCCAACTCAACCATATAGAAACTGGTAGGAGGCGTTACATCCTTAGCGTATTGGTTATGCTCATCCATTCGGCCTAAATTATTTTGCTCAGCATCAGCCAAGGGTAACGCACTGATAGAGAGGCCTACCTGCGGTCATGGGTCCCCATTTCTCTTCCTGTCTGTTTCGAGGCGCTGCGTTAGTGAAACAAACCGGGACAGCCCATGCCAAACAATTGGCCCCGTCAAACGCAATAGCGAGGCCTGACTTACTGTTCTAAAAACTGCGTCACGAGCTTAGGATACCACCGCTTCCCGGGAACCGGGGCCAGGAACCAATTCAGGAACCCCGCCCCGGCTTGCTTGGTCACTGGCTCCCAGCTCTCCCACCACCTGGCCGGGTCACGCCGCACACACACTACCTTGGCGTCCGGGTACAGTTCCAACAACTCCGCAATGAAGCAATTACCCGGCGCGTCGGTGATGGCGACAAAGCCTGCAGTAGCCTCGCGCAGGAGCTTGAGAAGCCGGGGTCTATCGTGACGAGCGGCGAAGACCTCGGTCCAGAGCTTGACGTAAGCTGCGGTTTTGTTAGGGTATAGCGGTCACTACCACGATATACTTGGATTGCGAAGGACTGCTAATGAGAGAGGTCATACGCACCATCTTCACGCCCCAGAAGTTGTGAACCACCATGCATTACGGGTCCGTCAAGGAGCTTCTCTAGCGCAAGCGCCATTGACAATGTTCCTGTCCTCGAATACCCGGCTCCAATAACCTTTAATGGCCGGTGAGGGTCTGTTGGAATAGATGGTACACCTCCCATGATGAAATATTAGCGGTGGTGGAAACAAGAGTTGTCAAAGACGGTACTGAAGCGGAGAGGAAAGGAGGACTTTTTAAGCGAGTCTACGCTGCTCGAGCCAAGGTGCCTTGAGTGGTTGGGTGAGGGACCAAAAGCAGGATTAATTGTCAGAACCTTATTCTGGAGACCAACCGACTGTGACCCGTCCAAGTCAGTATTGGATAATTGCATAAGGTGGGTACTTGAGGTAGGTATGCATCTCCATTCAAATAGTTCTCCATGATTGACAGTAAGTGTTGTGTAAATGGAAGTGTCTCAAAAGTTCGCAGGATAGAACGAACATCAGGCAAGGTCTGTCACTTCGCACAAACTAGTAGAACCCTTTAAAATTGGAAAAAGGTCAAGTGTAGTTCTGGACAAGGCAAGGACTTGAATTTAAACTTGATGATCGCAATTCATGTACAAATCCCTCCAACTTTCTGATCCCGGGAAGCATCTAGCTTCTAATCCGCCTGTGTCTCTACCGCCTGGAGGGGGAAAACGAGTGTGACCTCCGCCAAATCCCGCAAATGCATACGACCCGGAAACCCCTTAAATCACAAATCTATAGATTGTTAGTCTCATCGCGCATTCTCAGTTTAGAGTGGATGGGCTTACTTGATATGTACAAGGTACAGACTAGCCACCAAGATTACTTGGTGCAGCAGCAGCGCTTCTGGTTGAGCCAGTTGCACTTCTCCATGCGGGTTACACCAACTTCAGCGCCAAACTTTCGGCAGTAGTGCTCGCACTTGGCGGCGCCGAACCAAGAGCATGTGCTCTCATGGTAGCAAGCCTTGCGCTCGACCAGCTGAGGGAAGCCTCCGGCGGGGTCGCTGGTTGGGCTGCTGACAATGCCAGTGACAAGAGTAGCGAGGAGGACGGCAGCGGGGAACTTCATGGTGACTAGGTTGGTTTGGTAAGGAGGGAGATGTGGTTGTTCGTTGGTTAAGGCGGGGAGGTTGATGATGTTTGTGGTGCTGGTGATGTTGATGCTGGTGATGTTGAGGCTGTTGAGGCTGTTGAGCTTTCTGATGGTTTGTCCTCGGGAAGGGACCTGTCTTATATACACATTCTCGACATCTAGACTCTAGTGTCTTGCCTGACTGACGATCTTTGAGGTTTTTCGTGCCTAAGGGTCAACCAATGCATGTTACTATTTCGAGTCGCGTGCCAAGGCCTAATTTTACCATTCTCCACGCCGTAGGTCATAAAAGAGGAGCAATTCTGTAAAGCTGCTCCGGCTGACAACGTTCATACACTCGTCTCCACCAGACGATGCAGCGAGGTTAGTTGTGGACTGGTTTTGTGTAGCCAGTAAGCACTCTCCGTGGTGATCATATTAACGACCACAACTGTGACGACCAACCTAACCGTTCAGCAACTGTATAATTAGCCTTACCCTGACAAGGATGCAAGCCGGCCCAGGAGCTTGGCTTGCATCTCAGCTGCTCAGCCACCAGGTCAGAGACAACCTTTTAAATTCGCAAGCCCGCGAATAAAAAAAGGCTAATTGGATACCCCGGAATTCCACGTAACATCCCAAGTCGGGATCGCGATCGTAACCCGCCATGCATTGGCCAGCCGCTGGCGTCATCCCTACATGGGGGCTGTGAAGAAAGGGTTTGAAACAAACCAGCTGCAAGGGGTGGAGTCAAGCCCATAGGCCGCTATAAATATGCCCAGCAAGGCAATTGGACTCCTTCGTTTCGGGTTTCCGTCAGAACGGGCAAATGTGGCCCCCGTCTTATAAGCCGACGGCAATTCTTTGCCAAGCCGCAGTAGGTGGCGGTGCGGGGTGCGGTGACTAAGATCGCCCTCAATGGCACCGCTCCTATCTATTAATGGCGAGCCAAGCAATCGCTTCTGATCGTGGTGCTCATCTCTGGTAGTTAGATGGGGTTGGATAACGTATGGGCTGTCGGGCAACAAGCGGTCTAACATCAGCGAAGAGATATGCCCGACTCCTCCGATACCCGAAATTGGTGAAGTAATGATTGGCCTGTATCCCCTACTACTACGTTTGTAATATAAGCACAAAAGTTTGGAAAGTATGTACACTACTGCGAACCATTTCGAGCGATATACAGATAGACCGAATTCGTAACCTCGACTTTGCCGTCGACTGCACTTCTCCTAAATTCCTCTTGGAAAGGCACACGAAGACTTTCCTTAACTTCGGGGGTCATGATGGTGATCGACAAGGGTGAGTTAGCTACCAACTCAAACTGCTTGTCCGCCTCTTCAAGGGAGAGGTAAGTGACGCGATCGCCAGGGAACGTTTGCATCTCGATGATTTTCTCAACTTCGAGACCTCGACCCTCGAGAATTTCTCGGAAAGAGTCCTTCCCTTTGATCCATGCACGATTCGATGGATAATCGATGCCGAGCTTCTTTGCGACCACCTCCAGCATCAGCCCGGTGCGGAGGTTATGCTCATGCGTTACGTCAATGGCAACTCTGCCCCCAGTTTTGAGGTATCGGCGCCAGGCACCTACGACACCAGCCGCGTCGTCGAAGAGAACGAATGCACTCGAGCAAATGATGAAATCGAACGTCCTCTCTTGCACC
>Ga0164242_10001484_pt1 | contig 27885 bp, 26 predicted proteins | sample OricomgcompostMG_FD_108783 | JGI IMG/M metagenome (GOLD analysis project Ga0164242, IMG submission 108783) | Miracle-Growth compost microbial communities from Emeryville, California, USA - Original compost - Miracle growth compost (MG) ...
CCCCCGCCGGGTCGCATTCGGGGCGGTCGAGCCGGCCGGGAAATGAAAGAAACCCCAGGCTGACCTGGGGTTTCTCTGGTGGAGCGTATCGGACTCGAACCGACAACCCCCTGCTTGCAAAGCGGGGTGATGGGCTGTTCTACGCTCAAGACGCAACCCTATGACCTGCGGTTTTACGGTCACGAGTGGACACGGGTGGCCGTCCATCTGGCACCAATCTGGCACCACTTGAGGTAATCTGGCACCACCGAGAGGGGTGGTGACGATGGCCAGGAAGGCCGCGGCGGGCAGCGTCCGCAAGGTTCACCTGCGCTCGTGCCAGCACAGGGAGCGCTGCACCTGCGGCGGTCGCGGCGAGCATGTGAAACCGTGCCCGAAGGCCCAGCGGTGCCGCTGCGAGGGACGCTGGCAGGCCCGCGTGACCGCGCCCAATGGCGCGATCGTCACCGCGCCGTCGACGTTCAAGGCGAAGATCGACGCCGAGGAATGGGTGAAGGCCGAGCGGGCGCTGATGGAGGACCCGTCGGCGTACGTCAGCGCCCAGGCGCGGCTCGAGGCCGCGAAGGAGCAGGCGCGCCTCGACGCCGCCAACACCTTCGCCGTGCACGCCGAGCGCTACCTCACCTCGCGTGGCCTGCGGCCCAAGACGATCCGGGAGTATCGCGGGCTGCTCGACCGGACCCTCCTCCCCGCGTTCGGGGCGACGCCGCTGAAGCAGATCACCCGGGATTCTGTGCGCACATGGCACGACGCGCTGCCCGAGAAGACGCCGGCCGCGAACGCCGCCGCCTACCGCCTGCTCCGCTCGCTGATGAGCGCCGCCGAGGACGACGAGCTGATCGACCGCAACCCGGTCCGCATCCAGAAGGCTTCGACCGCCCGTGTGAAGAACCCCCAGCGCCCCTCCCCCGTCGACGAGATGGCGACCATCGTCGACAACATGCCCGAGCGGCTGCGCCTCTTCATCGTTCTCGCCGCCTTCGCCGGCATGCGCGAGGGCGAGATCTTCGAGCTCCGCCGCAGCGACATCGAGCCGACGTCGGGCTCGATCTCGGTCACCCGCAAGATCGAGAAGGACCCCGACCCGAAGGCAGATGGCGCCTGCGCGCACTGCGGCCGCGTGATCGGGCCGCCGAAGACCGAGAAGGGTGTCCGTGTCGTCCACCTGCCGCCGGCGTTCCTCCCCCTGCTGCGCGCGCACCTGCTCGCCCACACCGCACCCGGCGCGAACGGACTGCTCTTCCCGGGTGAGCGCAAGGACCACATGAGTGCCCGCTACTTGCTCGACCGCTACAAGATCGCCCGCGAGGCCGCCGGCCGGCCGGACCTCACCATCCACGGGCTCCGCCACAGCGCCCTCACCCTCGCCGGCCAACACGGCGCCACCGCCGCCGAGCTCCAGGCCCGCGCCGGCCACGCCTCCCAGGCGGCCATGGCGATCTATCAGCACGCCACCGTCGACCGCGATCGTGAACTCGCTGAGCGACTCGGAACCACCGTGACCGCGTCGAAGGCTTGGGCCGGGCTGCTGAGCGATCAGTAGGTCTCGCTCAACTCGCCCGATGTTCAGCCCAGTGGTGACCGAGCCATTCGACCTGGCTGTCGTGCAGTTCCGCACGTAGCCGTTGATCGTGGAGGCGGGCGTACTGCGGATATCCCTCGAGCGGATCGGCGACGTCCACGCGGAGGGTGCTGGGGTCGACGGCCAACCAACCGTCATCGAATAGACGGTGGACGTCCCGACGGAGGAGAAGGCCACCATGTTCATGGTGAACACCGAGCTGCGCGTAGCTGTAGAGATGGCCGGCTTCCAACACCCGAGAGGGCGCCTCACCCGTGAAGGCGCAGATCTCGCCTTGGCTGGCGAGCAGGTGTTCCCTGAACTGCCGTTGACCGCGCCGCACGCGGACGATCTCGAGACGGTGGCCCTGTGGGAAGAAAAAGTCGGGCGACCGATGATCGACCCGCTCGATCGCACGGTCTGCGCCCTTCTCCGCCAGCGCCGCGCTGAAGGCCTCCCAACGGAGCGGCCGCATGCTGAGTTGGCTCTTGGGCGCAACGCAGAGCCCCCGCAGGTCGGCACCAGGAAGCAGGTTCTCGAGCGATGTCCACGCCGCGTCATGGCGGGAGCGGTACTCCGTGACAGTGACGGTCTGGCTCTCTGGGACGTCGAACTCCGCGCCGCACTTGTAGCACTTGTAGAGCGGTGACTTGTTCTTGCGTGCCTTGATGCCGGCCATGCCGCATCGTGAGCACTTGAACAGGAGTTTCTCCTTGACCTCGCTCGTGATCTCCTCGACCACAGAAAGGCCGAGGAGTCGGTCCTTGTCCCACAGGGCGATGGGGTCTCCGACTTTGATGTTGGCGTGGTTAGGAACCGTGCTGTCCCACGTGTAGTAGACGTCGACCTGGTCGTCGTATCCGGAGTTCCCGCCGTGCTGGCGGTTGTCACCGACGGTCATGAGGAGCCACGCCGCCGGCGCGCTCCCATCACTCATAAAGCGAGCTTCCCACGCTCAGCGACGAGTCGACCGGCTTTCAACTCATCTACTGATGGAGCCGGATCCCTACTGGCCCGCGACCAAGGCGCCGAGCACTGGGTCGCGGACGATCGATCGCATTTCCACCACGAACGGGTGCTTGTCGGCGTCACCGACGCGAGCTGACAGGCGTCGCACGGCCTCAGCGGTCCCGTACTCCGCCATATCGACCTCGAACTCGCCATCAACGAAGGCGTAGTCCGCATGGGCATTCCAGGCCGCGACGACCGCCTCCGTGAGCCTCGCTTCGTCGGCGTCCGCAGAGAGTCGGACTTTCAGCCGAGGCGTTGGAGAAGGGCCAGGAACCATCGCTGCCTCTGCCGCCACCAACTGGGTCAACTCCGCGTCGGTCAGGGAGTCCATGAGCCTCGCACCCGTCAGGAACGTGATGCGCTTGTACAGGGATCGCGCCCACTCCATTCGCTTCGTCGCCCGACTACCGATGACGGCGGACGCGAGAACGCGGACCAAGCGATGATTCCTGGCCAAGGCCGTGCGATCGAACAGTTGGAACAGTTCATCCTCGCCGAGGGGCTTCGGACTACTTAGATCCAGGATGCCGCCGAGTACACGCTCCCGGATCCAAAGCCGCTGCATGGCGTGCTTCGACGGCGACCCGAGAACTCGATCGGGATGGAGAGCGGGCCAACGAGCAACCGTCACGTCCGGAAGCAGCACCAGCGCCAAGAAGTTCCATGTCTCGAGGTGCGCCGCGTCCGAATTGACGATGTCGAGTCGCTTGTAGAGAGAGCGACCGAGCGCGATGTCGAAGCGGGCCGTGTCCCTCGCGATGGTGGCAACCGGATCCGGTGCGTCCATCCAACTGGCTAGATCGCCAAGGATGGCCGTCCGAATGTCACTGAGCCGTCCAGGCTGCGCAACGGGTCCCCCCGTCTCAACTGGCGTCTTCGCGGGATGATCCGGCGACGCGAGGTCACGCACTCGGGCGACGCCGCCCTCGACGTATGCCGATCGGATGGCCTCGACCTGCCGTTGAGCATGAGCCAACGCGATGCGGGGGTAGACCCAGGTTGTCACTTCGCCCACACCGCCCTGAACGGATCGAGCGACGACGCAAGCAGGTCCTCGAACTGCGCAGGGTCGGCACGCAGCGTTTTGATCGCGGTCTCGATCGACATCCCCAGATAGAGGTCGCACATTCCAGCGATGACGTCACCCACGGACTCTTCGGGACACTCCACGGAGAGATCCACCTCACGAGCCGAAAGATCCAGGAGCAAGCGTCGAACGATGTCGGCCTTCATGACGGCGTCGAGCCCAGCGGGCTGATCCGCCGCCAACGTCAACTGACCGACTGGGTGCTCGGAATTGACCAGAAGTCGCACAGAGCCGACGAAACTCTCGTCGATGCTGTCGAACGTCGTCACGATCGTCCATGGAGATTCGGGGCGACCCACCGCTCGGAAATCGACCGCTTCAGTGGGGAATCGTCCACCGTTTCCTTCAAGCGCGACGATCGACCGCTCGCTAGTCGCTAGGACCGAGCCGGCCCGCCGCGCCACGCCCGCTGCGCCGTCCTCCAGACCATTCGCCAAGACGACGTTCTTGGTGAGGCGAACCGATTCAGCGAGCACACCTGCTGGCACGGTCAATCTTGCGACTGCGGAGCCACTCAAAGGATCGATCGCCGTGGAGGCAGCGAGGCGGACATTCGCAGCAGGACAATCAGCGACGATGACTAGGGCGAGCGAGGAGCCATCCACACCAGCACTGGTCAGAGTTCGGGTGAGGTCCAGCGCGACGGATGACTCGAATTCGAGCTCGACCTTGTAATCCCAAGCCGGCAACAGCTCCGGATCAACGGCCGTCGTTGATCCATCACGGATCCGCCACGGTCCCCACGTGACGGCGTCCTCGTCAATCACGCGGTGTGGAAGTACACGGACCTTCGTCATTGGGCACCCACAACGCGGACATCGACGTCTAGCGCGACGTCTTCACGGAACTCGACCTCATACTCCGACGCGCGACCCCCACGTAGGCTGATCGGCCCCGTCGATCCTGTCTCGGACCATCCGATCGGTCGCACCCACTCGGACACGTCAGTCGTTCCGCTCCCGCCGTCGTAGCCGACGCCTGCCGTCAGTGCGACCAACTCGCCCTCGGGAGCACCGCCCTCGACGACCACGGCGAACACGATCCGGTTCCAGCCGGGACGATCCGACGCAACGGGCGTGCCGGCCGTGGCCGAGACCTTCGGCCTCTTACGTCGCTGGCTGGGCGGTCGACTCACAGTTACGGTCGGGGATGCTCCATGGCCCTGAAGACCCGTCAACAGGCCGGCGAGGCGATTCGCCAACCCGGCTGTTGACGGGGCGTCGTCCTTAGGTGCTGTCACACCGATCCCGGGCGAGACGAACTCACTCACATGGCTGCGGATCTCGCGCAGCGCCAGGTTGACCTGGCGTCGCCGCTCCTTGTTCTGGATGCCCTTCACGACCCAGTCGTCATGCGCCGGCGGCTCCGCGTCCGCGAAGGCGTCGTCCCTCTCGCGGACCGGTTTGAACACTCCCGCCCACATGAAGTCCGAGTCCGCCAACCTCCGATGCTCGTCGTACTTCACGACGAGTTCCGCGTCGGTGCGCATCAGTGCGACGTGATGGGTCAAAGAGTCGGGCGCGTCTGATGGAGACGGCCATCGGGTGAGCGCCAAGTGACCTAGAAGTCCGTATGAACGCTCCGTCTGGATGTCGATCACGGTCACCGGCCAACTGGTACCCGGCGACTCTTGGCCGGCTTGTCGGGCTCTCACGGCTCGGAGGCAGTCGACGTAGGGAGCCAGCTCCGGATCACCAGCCGGGTCCTCGATGGGGTGAGGAGTGCCGAGATACTTCAACTGGATGGCCATCCGGTCACGATCGGGCGCATCGACGAGTTTCGGCCATAGGTTCCACCGGATCGCGTCCCGCAAATCTGCCAGGATCTCGTGATCAGTATCGGCCTCGAGGACCGGGTCGATGATGAGGATGCTGGTGCCTGTCTCCTCACCTGCGAAGCGAGAACTGAAGAGCGCCTCGCCAAGCGCTGCTGCACGGTCGCCCACGATGGGGAAGATTCGGTCTTCGATCCGCTCGCCCCACCAATGACGGCCGGTGTAGCGGTAGTCGTCACGGTCGAACGCCTCGCCCATCGCTGAGACGATCAGGCGATGCTCGAGGCCGCGTTCGGTCCGACACCTCGTCCATAACACGACCGTGGAGATCGCGCTGACCACGTACGCGATGGTCTTGCCGAAGCCGTATGTGCCTCCCCCGAGCTCAACATCACGAGGCGCGCCAAGATTGAAGACGAAGTTGGCGAAGTTCATCGATTCGCCCGGCGCGAACGGTCGGTCGTTCCGGGGCGGGCCGTCCAAGCCGACGGTTCCGCGATCACTGATTTCGATCGCCCTAACCGCCTCGTTCGACAGCAGTTGGTCAACCCCGATCGCGGCCGCGCCATCAGCGAAGACGACGTCGGTCAGCACATCGAGTGCATCACCCCGGAGAGATCGAAGGTCGATTGTGAAATCGATCCGACTGTTGTCACCCCGCGCGTCCCAGCTGTTCTGCGCAGTCTCGCGGACCAGTACCTCAGTCGCCGAGACCTTCGGGACGCCGAGCAGCCTCTTGGCGCCGGCACTGTCCATGTCACCCTCGGAGAAGCGCTTCGGGAACCAGTCCAAGGGGCGAAGATCTCCCATCACACGCCCTCCGCCTTGATCCAGCCAGCGAGGAACTGAGCTGCCGCGTCGTCATCCAACCGCGCGGGCGCCGTGTCCAGGTTTAACTCGTAGCGGACACGTCCGACGCCCTTCAGATGACTCTCCGGGATGTGGCTCCGTCGAAGGCCCGGAAAGTCGTCGCCGACTCTCCACAGCCTGACGGAGCGCACGCGATACCTGTAGTCGGCATCCGCCCCACTTCCAGCGATGTAGCCCGCTGCGTTGACCTTGGTCAGCAGAGCGTGGCGCGGGAATCCCTTGGCGACGAGTCCGTCGACTGTTTCGTCGATTCCGGGCGCCGACCCGTCTTCCCCGAGATGAACGACTGCGAGCGAAAGCTCAGAGCCAGCGGGATCGAGTTGGTCAAGATTGCTGATATTGACGACCTTGCCATCGATCGAAGCCGTTGCTTTCACCTCAAGGTGCGCGTTCACGCAAGCGAAGTCGTGAAGCGCCTTGTCAGGCCCATCCCATGCCTCCACAGCAGCTGCCGGATTGTTCGCGCCCAGAAAACCGAGGACGGTCAACTCTCCGATGATTCCTTCGACCAACTCGCGCCCGATCGGCTTGCCGACGTTCTTCAGGAACGCACGCCATTCCGCCAACGTCCGGCGGCACACCGCTGGTGGGTCCTCGGGGTCCTCGGCCAGGCGATCAAGGATGTCCTGGGCGAACCGGACGAAAACACCGCCGAGGTGCGGCAACTGGCAGTGCACATCGACGAAGTCAACGGTTTGACCATCGACGATCATCGGGTGGGAGTCGATCGAGATCCCGACCGCACCGCTGTCGGGCCGGACGTTGCTACCTCCAGAGGGCACGAGCAGATGCCGATGTGCGTTGGTGTCGGTCGCCACGCGGATCTGCTGCGACCCGACGGTCTGCGCCAACGGTCGGGTCTTCAGCTGGCCGACCTCAATCGCCTCGTCGTTCGCGTCGAGCAGGACGTACTCGCGTGCGACGTTGGTCATCACGCCTCACCATCTGGTTCATCATCGATCGGAAGTTCATCGTCCTCGTCGTCCAGGATGGCGGGCTCCCAATCAGGCACAACAGCGAAGAAGTCGCCTGTGCCTGCAAGGCCGTTGGCGCCGACTTCGGGGAAGATGACGCCGATACCGATGAGGTCCGCGGGCGCTGCCATGTCGCGACGGCTGGGGTGGTCCTTCGCCTTGAGCGCGACTCCCTGTGGAATTGAGTGACGACTGATCGGCAGAAGCAGGATCAGCCCGGTCTCGGGTGCCAGGTTCCGCCGAACACTGGCAGGGTCCGAGCGACGTGTCTCGGCTGCTTCGTGGCTCACCTCGACTGGGTCCAGATCGGCGAACCAGTCCTCATGCGACAGAAGGCTCTTGATGCTCGCCGTCCCAGGAGGTGGGGTGATCAGCGGTGCACGGTTGTTGTTGGGGACCTTGAACGGCAGCCCGATATCGGATGCTCCGAGCTCATGCGGCTTCCCGTCCTTCTTCGGGCGCGCATTGCTTCCCACCACGACGACGTTCCATGACGCGTTCGGAGCGAACTTCTCGATCCAATCCCGCATGCGCTGCGAGTTGATGCGTTGCTGATTCGGATGGAACTCGTAATCCTTCAGGAGCGAGGCAACTGCATCCGAATCGACCTGCGGCAATCGCCAACGTGACCGCGTCCCGATGCGGCTGGCTGTCCCACCTTGCAGAGCGCCGGTCACGAACTCCCGGACCGCAGCACGGTTGGCCGAGATGATCTCTTCGTCGGTCTCATGGAGCCAGATGGTCTGGTGGCGCTGACCGGCGTAGGTCACTTGGATCTGCTCGACGAAGTGCATGCGATTGCGGGCCACGATCTCGAGCCGGCCCGGATGAGAACGCACGCGCAACCCGAGCTGCCTTGGGGTGACGCCCTCGACTTCCAAGTGGGTGATGTCGTTCCGGATCTCCTCCTCCACGGCGGCGAGGAATCGGAAGTCCTCCTTGAGGCCCTGGGTCATCCAGATGCGTGGGAGGTCCTCGTATCCGACGCGATAACCGAACCAGCGTCCCATCTGGAGCAGCGTGTCGTAGGTGTTCGAGCTCCGGGTGAAGTAGGAGACGACGAGACCCTCGAGCGTCAGTCCACGAGAGAGAGTGCCACCGCCAATCGCGATCACGGTCTCCGCCACTGGGTTGCCGAACTGGTCCGTGCGGTTGTAGTCGAGCCGATCCTGGGAGTAGCCGTTGTCGACGATCACCCGGATGGCGTCGATGACACCGTGGACTTGCTCGAAAATGACGGGCCACGCCGGCATCGCTTTACTCGCGACCTCAGCCGCTCGGTCCCGCTCGTCGAGCCAGAGCTTCTCGAGTTCGGATTCGACAGCGCTCAGATCCCCCGCCCAACGTCGCAGTAGCGCTTCGACTCGGGCCTGCATGGCGAAGTGTGGTGCGACGTACTGAGTGGTGTGGATCAGCATCGAGCTGTGCTTCGCACCTTGGCCCCGCGCCCATCGGATGGCAGTCGCCAGAACGAACCAACGAACGGCGTCCAGGAGCGAGTCGGGAAGGTCCGGGTCGAAGGAGTAGCGGTCTTCGCGCTTGCTCGGCGGCTTGAGTGAATCGGCCTCGTCGTCCGTGACGACGCGGATGAGGTCGAGTCCATCGCTCGGGTCGTCGTCCTCGTTGATCGCCTCGCGGCCGAACAGTCGCTCGGCCCCGAAGTACGCGGCCGGGCGCGGGAGGCTCAGGATGAACTCCCCCGGGTACATCTCCTCCTCATCGTTCGGGTTCATGAACACGTTCGCGAACGGGGTGGCCGTGTAGCCGACGTACGTGCCGGTCGGGATCTGCTTCCAGATCTCTCGGATGCACTTGTTGATGGCCGTGATCTCGTTGGCTCGCCGCGGGGAGTTGGGGGTCGCCTGGTCTGCCTCGTCATCGAGCAGCAGAATCGGGACCTTCCGACGGATGTCCTCAGGAATGTCCTCGAGCCAAGCCGCCAAGCGCCGAAGTCGGCTGGCGTTCTTCTTCACCACCATGAGCGTGCGCACGTTGTTGCCGAGCAATGCGGCCCCGTGCACGTGACCACCGAAGTCGGACTCAGGCTTGGTGAGCGTCGTCCATCGGCTGTTATCGACCAAGTCCTGCTCGAGGCGGATCTGCGTCTGACGACGTAGGTTCTCGAAGGTTCCTGACAGCACGATGACGAGTCGGTAGCCGCTGTCAGCTGCCTTTGCGATCACCGACGTGTAGTTGGCGGTCTTGCCTGATTGCACGTACCCAATGACCAGGCCTCGCTTCGACAGTCCCGGGACAGCGGGATTGGCGAGCTGCGCCACTACCTTGGTCGACGCTTCGTCGACATCGTCGATCACGGCGTCCATGCCTTGCGCTAGAAACCGGTTCCGAACCTTGGTCCAGTCCGGATCGCCCACCTGGGGTCCCCGGTACCACGGGGCCGTTTGAAGTTCGGCGACGACACCCCCGACACCCGTGCCAGGCGGGTCGTTGAGGATCGCCGCGTTGGCGGCTTCCTTGCGGAACAGCTCGATGGCCGGCGCGAGGAGCGCCACGTCGATCTTCATCCCCTTCGCGAAACGTGCAGCGGCATCGTCGACAGTGAGATTGTGCTGATGCATCAACAGCACGAGCTGATTCAGTGCGAACTCAGCATCCATCCGGGCTCGACCCTCCGTCGCTGGACAGTGCTCCTTGGACTAAGCAAATCAATCCTGCCAGTCGTCACCGCTCGGCGGCGCGGACTTCGTTAGAATCTCCCGGTGAGTGCGCAGACGTCCCACCCCGCGGTGCGGATCGATCGCGGCCAAGCCCTCCGGTTGCCGCCACATCGAGATCACTGCGACGACGTCGAGCAATTGGTCGAACTCGCCCGGCGGCTCCGCGGGTCCTCTCCGCGGCCACTGCTCGCGGCTGACCTGTTCGCCGGCGCGGGAGGCATGAGCCTCGGCCTCGAGGACGCCGGCATGAAAGTCATCTTCGGCGCAGACTTCGATCCTGAAGCACTCCAGACACATCGCCATCACTTCGGAGGCATGGCGGTCGGCTGGGACCTCGGCGATCCTGAGCGGGTCCAAGAGGTCGGCGAGATCCTTCGTGCGATCAACGTCGATGTGCTTGCCGGCGGACCACCTTGCCAACCGTTCTCCAAGGCTGGGCGATCCGGCATGCGGTACTTGGTCCAGCACGGTCTCAGAGAGCCGCACGACAAGAGACGCGACCTCTGGGAGTCGTACCTGGAGATCGTGCGGCTGGCCCAACCCCGCGCGGTCATCATGGAGAACGTTCCAGACATGGCTCTGGACAGAGAGATGTTCATCCTCCGCTCGATCGTCCGTCGTCTGGAGGACTGGGGTTACTCGGTGCAGGAGCGGGTCGTCGATACCTACCGCTACGGGGTACCGCAATTTCGTCAGCGATTGATCTTGGTCGCTCTCCGCGACGCCATCGAATTCAAGTGGCCCGAGGAATCGAACAAGAAGGTCACGCTCGGCAACGCGATCAGGGACCTCCCGCCCGTTGGCCCGAAGGACGGCTGGCTCGCCGACGAGACGCGTCAGTCTTGGCGGCCCTACGGCGGTCCCAGAACTGCGTTCCAGCGCGAAATGCGTGCCGGTGTTCCGACTGCGCATCAGGATCGGGTGTACGACCACGTTACTCGCCGCGTTCGCGACGACGACGAAGCTGCGTTCGAATACCTCGACACAAAGACGAAGTACTCCGAGCTGCCTGAAGATCTGAAGCGATACCGCGACGACATCTTCGACGACAAGTACAAGCGGCTGGACGCCGACGACCTGTCCCGAACCATAACGGCCCACATCGCCAAGGATGGGTATTGGTATATCCATCCGGAACAGAACCGGACCTTGACCATCCGTGAGGCCGCACGGATCCAGACCTTCCCCGACCACTTCCGGTTCGCAGGCCCACCCACAGCAGCGTTCCGTCAGATCGGCAACGCCGTCCCACCTCGGCTCGGCAAGGCGATCGGTACCGCAGTCGCGGAAGTCCTAGCGCAGACATCCCACCCGATCGCGGTACACACATCCGTCACGCGGGCCGCTCTTGCTGATTGGGCTCGTTCCTCCCACCTGGTGAGCCCGTGGCTGCGCTCGGGATCGAGATGGCTCGTGGTCCTGGGCGACACACTGCTCGGCGACGAATCGCCGACGGTTGCCGGCGCGCTGTGGCCAGTCCTTGAAACTTGGACGACGCCGGACTTGTTCCTCGCGGACAAGGATCGCGTTACAGAGGTGGCGGCATGGCTCGGCAAGGACCGATCCGCCCGAGCACTTCTCGAGCTCGCCATCACGGTCGGTGCAGAGGGCGGCTCTCTGGACGACCTGCACCTCGCCGATCTAGTCGCCCGCGGCTTGCTACGACGGTCGGCCTCGGAGCTCGCCATGATCGCGGACCCGGAGGGAGAGGAACCGGTCATCGCGAATACGGCGGCCCTTAGGGTCGCGGGCCGGTTCTTCCAAGGCACTGAGCGTTGGCTGAAGAACCGGAACTCGGATGGCCGGATCGCAGTCGGACGGCTGATCGGGTTCGATGAGGAAAGCCGTCAGGCGCAGATCGCACTGATCGAGTTGGGTGCCAGGCTGTGCACGCCCAAGGCACCGGGTTGCGACGAGTGTCCGCTGATGAAGTGGTGCCGTTACGCCCAGCGTTGAAGACGGTCAGAGGTGGAGCTGGTTCGCAAGCTCAGGATTGCGCTTGCGCAGTGTCGCAAGGGCCTTCCGGAACTCTGGCACCGTGGCCCCTTCCAGCATCGCTGCCTTGAGTGCGATCCCGACATCTCGCAGCGCGGTCTCTGAAGCCTTCGAACCCTTGCTCGTCTCACTGCGGCCACCGGCGTTCGCCGACCGCCGGTAGGCGTCATCTGCAAGCACACACAGCTCCTGGACCGGGCGCTCAAGCATCTGACGCAGGGCTGGCGGGAGCTCGACACTCATCTTCGCGACGTTGATCTGGAAAGACTCGTCCAAGTCGGTGTCGAAGTCGATCGCTGCGCGCGCGAGCTTCATGTGCTCATCGATGCCGCGGAGTCCTGACCATCCACCGTGCTGGACAAGGCGGTGGGCTCGGTAGATGTACAAGCCTTGCTGACGGTTCCACTTCAGTGGACCAGACAGTCTCTCGAACTCCTCTAGCGAGGAGAACCGGTCTCGCGACGGAAGGACGACCCCGCGGAAGCGGACCTCGGACGATCCGTCCTCTGTCTCGATCTCGAAGGTCTGCTCCGAGAGGACGGTCCGCTCCCGCTCATCGGGGGCGAACGGGTCCCAAGGACGGAGCTTGTCGTCATCTACACAGATCACGACCTCGCCGCGGCCATCGACATCACCCGCGATGAAACGGTGGAACACCATCGCGAGGTGCTCGGCCGTCTTCGACGCCAAGGACCGAAGTCGCCGCCGCCCCCAGCCGCTCTCGGCATAACGCTCGGGAAGGACGCGGTCGAGGTCCTCCCAGACGACAACGGTGCCAGGCGATTCGCGCAGATAGCCCTTCGCCCGCTCAATGGCCGGCGATGTCTCGTTCGCCGTGATATCCCACCGGTCGGTTCTCTCGATCCGATTCAGGTCAAGAGTCATGACACGAATGACACGCTGCTTGGCGGATGTGCGGGTGACGACGGTGAGCTTCCGGCACTGCGAGAAAGAACCAGTCTTCAGCCCGAGCCCGAATCGTCCGAGCTCGTTGGTCTCGTAGGTGCGTCGGGATCCGAAGCGCAGCGCCTCAATCAGCCCGGACTCCGTCATACCGAGTCCGTCATCACTGATCAACACATAAGAGTCGTTGGGCTCGAACTGCGTGAAGACGTTGATACGCGTCGCCCCAGCCGTGATCGAGTTGTCAACCAGATCTGCCACCGCGGTCGGGAAGTCATATCCGATGTCGCGCAGGGACCCCGTGAGTCGCGCCGCAGAGGGGGCGACCTCGAACGTCTTGGTTCCTGCCATCCTGATGGTCCTCCTACAGTCGAAGCATGCCAGGCGAAGCGTCCCGTGACCGGCGATTGGATCGGTGTGTTGCGCCTGCACTCTCACAGACGGCACTGACAGAGCCGCCGGTCTCGCCTGCCACGCGTCGCACCATGCAGGCGAACAGAGGCCGAGACACAGGGCCAGAGGTGGCGCTGCGCTCATTGCTCCATCGCGCAGGCTTGCGCTTCCGCGTCGATCGTGAGCTTCCCTTCGATCGTCGCAGACGAGCCGACATTGTATTCACGCGTGCGGGTCTGTACGTCTTTGTGGACGGCTGCTTCTGGCACGGCTGTCCCGACCACTTCGTCATGCCGAAGACACGCGAGTCCTTCTGGCGCGACAAGATCGAGGGAAACCGGGCAAGGGATGCCGACAGCGCCGCCCGCCTTCGCTCTCTTGGCTTCGACGTCCTGCGGATCTGGGAGCACGTTCCGCCACAGGATGCGGTCGAGATCGTAATGGCTCGGTACGTCCAGCGAGTGGCGGACAAGGACCTCCCATCGAGCCTATGAACGCGGCCGCCGCCCTCAACGGATCGATATCCGCTGGCGGCGGCTTCAGCTACCTGCTCACCGGCGATCGTCCAGCAGCTCGTCGGACGAGAGATGCTCGTCAGCGACAACGACGACTCCGGCTCAGCCCGCACGCTGCGCGGGGGGAACCGCGACCCTTTGGAGTCGACTGCGCAGCCCGACTGGACGGGTCCGGCGCCGTTCTCGCCGAGCGCACGCAACTAGGGCACTCCCTTGGCCCGGCGGTCGAACAGAACACGACACGCCACGGCAGATGCCGCGAAATCAGGACGCCACGAGTGACCATGAAAGGCACGGCACATCCGTGTCGTGAACGACAGGCGTTCCTTCCCCGACGCCTCTAGCGACGGGGACCCTCATGCCCGAACTGCCTCTCGGCCAGCCGGTGCGATGCGCCGGACGCTATCGACCCGACACCCGGCGCGGCGGGCGACACGCCGTTCGGTGGCGCAACCGTTTGGCATCAGCTCGTCGCGGATCGGAAGTGTCGGAGGCTCTCCCTACGCTGCCTGCGATAGCAGAGGAGCACTAACCGATGGCACCCGCCTCGATGCAGTTCCAGATCCTCGCCCTCGATGGCGGGGGCGCGAAGGCGCTGTTCACCGCCCATGTCCTTGCGCGCCTGGAGGAAGACCTGGATGCGAGCGTGGTCGACTCATTCGACCTGATCGCAGGCACCTCGGCGGGAGGGATCATCGCCCTGGCCTTGGGCGCTGGCCTCCGCCCGGCCGAGATTCGTGATCGCTTCGACTCGCTGGTCCACCACGTGTTCCCGGCCCGCCGACGCCTGTCTCCGCACCGCGTCGGACGCACCACGTACAGCGCGGACGCCCTGCGGACGTCGCTGACGGAGGTGCTCGGACAGCGCCTCCTCGGCGAGAGCACCAAGCGTCTCCTGGTGCCGTCCTGGAACGTCGACACCGGCAAGGTGCACGTCTTCAAAACCCCGCACCACTCGCGGCTGCGGAGGGACTGGAAGATCCCGATGGTCGACGTGGCGATGGCGACCACCGCCGCGCCCACGTTCTTCCCCGCTGCCGTGGTCGACAGCCACCGCCTCATCGACGGCGGAGTGTGGGCCAACAACCCGTCCGTGATCGCCGTCGCCGAGGCGCGCTCGATGCTGGACGTCGCGCTGGACGACATGAGGGTGCTCAACATCGGCACCATGGACAGCGTCGGCGTCGGCGCGCACGCCAAGCGGCTGGATCGTGGCGGGTTCGTGCAGTGGGCAAACAAGGTCGCCGAAGTCCTCGTAACAGCCAGCAGCCGGGGCGGGCAAGGCACCGCCGAGCACCTCGTCGGGTCTGTCCGCTACCACCGCTTCGACGCCCAGGTCCCCGGCGGCCTCTACGCGCTCGACAAGGTCGATCGTCACGATCTGGCCGCGCTGGCGGCCTCCGTGAGCCGCGAGATCAGCCCCGCCTACGCCCAGCACTTCGCGAGCCACTCGGCCGCTCCGTACGCGCCACTGGCGGGTCCGGGATCACCGGCCGCAACATCCCCGGAGGGAACCGCATGAAGCACGAGGACTACTTCGACAACTTCCTCACCAACACCGTCAACCTGACCAGGTTCCGACTGGAGACGCTGGAAGGGCAGGCGCAGTCGGTCTACAACGCGTTGAAGGCGGACACGGACCTGAGCGCCCGGATCGTCAAGATGATCCCTCAGGGCTCGTGGGCCCACGAGACCATCATCAACCCCGTCAACGGGACCGAGGTCGACGCCGACTTCCTTGTGCAGATGAAGGAGGAGCCCGACTGGGCCGGCGACCCGCAGCAGTACATCAACGCCGTCTACCGGGTGCTGCACAACCACCCGAAGTACGGCGGCATGCCGCACGGCCGCAAGTGCCGATGCGTGTACGTGAACTACGCCAACGCCACCCACGTCGACGTCGTGCCCTACGTCCTGCTCTCGGACGGCAGCAAAGTCATCATCAACCGAGATGACAACGTCTTCGAGAACACCGACCCCGAGGGCTTCACGACCTGGATGAAGGAGAAGGACAGGACCGCGAAGCGCAACCTGCGCAAGGTGATCCGCCTAATGAAGTACCTGCGCGACCACAAGGGGTCGTTCAACCGGGTGCGATCGATCCTGCTCACCACGCTCTTGGGCGAACAGGTCCAGTCCTACAAGACGCTCCTGGACGCGGGCTACTACTCCGACCTGCCGACCACACTGCTCCACGTCGTCACCGACCTGAACGACTACCTGCAGGCACACCCGTACAAGCCGACCGTCGCCGATCCCTCTGGCTCGGGCGTCACGTTCGACCACCGCTGGACACAGGAGACCTACAGCAACTTCCGCACCCGCCTCAACGTCATCGCCGCCGACCTCAATGACGCCTACCACGAGACCGACACCGACCGGAGCGTCGAGAAGTGGCAGGCGCTCTTCGGCGACAAGTTCCAGCCGCCGAAGTGCGCGTCGGGAGGCAAGTTCGGGGAAGAGGAGACCGGCGGCGCGGCTGGCGGTACCTCGACCGGCCGCACCGGCCGCGCCGGATGACGAAGCGGCGCGCACCGCAACCGAGCGCCTGGCAGAAGAACGCTCGGTCGCAGTTGCGCGCCCTCGCAGCCGCACACCACAACGACCTGCGGATCCGCCTGCCCGGCGAGCTAGTCGACGGCACCCTCCTGGTCGAGATCACGCTCAACACCAAGGGACTGACCAACCCCGCCCCCGGCGGGCTGGTCCTCGGGGAGAGCGAAGACTTCCTGCTCGCGATCTTCGACCACCCTCTACATCCTCCGCAGGTCTACGTGCAGCACCCGCGCTTCCTGGGCTTTCCGCATGTCCTCGCCGGGCACGCGCTGTGCCTGTATCTCGACGTGGCGCGAGAGTGGCAGCCTTCACGCGGGATCCCTGGCGTCCTGAACCGGCTGTGGCAATGGCTCGACGACGCGGTCAACGCGCGCTTCGACGCCGCTACCGCGCTCTACCACGCCGTCGGCGGCGTCCCTCACGTCACGGAGGGCACCCCGACCATCGTGGTGCGCCATCCGGTTGGGCCGCATCGGCGCGTACAGGCGGGCCACTTGGTGCGCCGTTCGCCCGAGCGAATGGACCACCTCGCGGGACCGGACGATGAGAACACGGTCCCCATGCCGATCGTGATCCTGCCCCACGATCTGCCGTTCGGGGCGGGCCGCGACCGGTTTGCTGACCTGCTCGCACGCATCGACCACGCTGACAGGCAGCCGGTCCCGATTGCGCTGCGCCGACCTCCGCCCCATCGCCCGCTGGTACTGCGTCACCGCCCGCTCGCAGCGTCGGCGGTGACCAGCCGCCTGCGTCCCTGCAGCAACGCCCTCGGCCCAGCCCCATTGTGGCCCGAACTTCCGCCCCGGCAACCCGCGCCGCCCAGCACTTCTACGGCGCTGCTCACCGTCCTCGCCGCCAGTGCTTCGCGGCAGCCAGACGGCACGCCGCAGGACGTCCTTCTCGGCGTTCCGCATCCGGCCGGAGGTCCACCCCACCTTCTCGGGCTTCGCCTACCGGCAGAGGTGAGCGGCATCCTGCGCCGGGTAGTCCGCGCGAGAGAGACGCCGATCCTCAACATCTGCAGCGCCGACGTGTTTCCCGATATCACCATGGAGTGGTGCTACGTGTCCGATGAACGCCCCGCCGTCACCGTCCGCCGCGACGACACCCGCCCGGTGAACACACTCACCGGAAAGACGATCCACGTATGGGGATGCGGTGGGCTCGGTTCATGGCTCGCCGAGTTCGCCGTACGCGCCGGAGCCGCGTCCGTCGTGCTGTGCGACGGCTCAGTCGTTACCGGCGGCCTCCTCGTGCGCCAGAACTTCACCGAACTCGACGTGGGCGGCCCCAAGGCACACGGACTCGCAGAGCGACTTCGAGCGATCAGCGACACCACGACCATCGAGGTTCGAGAAGGAATGCTCCCCACCGAGTGGGAGATGGTGGCGACCGACACCGATCTGATCATCGACGCGACCATCAGCAACGCGATCGCCGAAGTTACCGCCGTCGTGGGCGCAGCGCCGGGCCGTCGAGCGACGATCGCGCAAGTTGCCACCGACGCACGCTCCGGCACCCTCGGCCTCGCGATCATCACGCCGCCGGGCGGCCCAACGCTGAAGACGATCGACGACGCCGCAGGCACGGCAGTCAAGGGCACCGCCGAACTGGAGGCCTACCGAACCTTCTGGTCCGACCCCGGCGTCGGAGACGAATTGGTGCCAACGCGCGGATGCTCGGCCCCGACCTTCCACGGATCGGCCGCCGACATGGCAGGCACCGCGGGGGCACTCCTCTCCTTCATCGCCATGTCCATTGAGGCACAGGCTCCGGGAACCCATCTGCTGGCCCTGCCGCAGGCAGGAGTCACGCCGATCCACCGCTTCCTCCCTTACGAAGATCCCTCAAGCGCAACCGGCATGTCTGAGGGCCCTTCAGCGTGACGCCTCCGGCAGGAGCGTCATAACGACTGGCCCGGACACGTCATGCGATGGGACGAGCGAACTCGTTGTCGCCGCGCCCGGGAGACCGCTGAGTTGCTTGCCCGAACTGATCCATCCACAGGTCCGCAGCGGGTGACCACATCGGCCACCGCACACAGAGAGAATGGGGCGATGCGGGCCGCTTTCATCGTTGATGTGGATGGCGTCGACCAGGCCGGGAGCGGTCGGTCCCACGACCGATCGTGAACCGCCGGCAGCTCCCACGGCCGTGATGCGAGCAGCTTCGGATCGACGCGTTCGACCTCCGGAAGAGTCGACAGCGCATCGGACAGGGACAACGCGAGCGCGTTCGAGAGGTTCGGCTTGTCGTTCACCACACGGCGCTCCAGCTCGTCGAGGAGGTGCCCGAGATCGTCGTCCATGTCGTCGCGGTAGTGCCAGTCCAAGGCCTCGACCGCAAGCCTCAACTCGGGTGTCGACAGGCTGGCCGGCTTCTTCTGCGAGAGCCGGAACCGGACCTTGCGGTGCACGGAGTTGGGCGTCGGATCGCCGTCACGCCAGAAACATTCAGAGCACACCCACGGGCGCGAGTTGCCCCGTCGCTTGGGCGGCAGCTGCCAGGCGAGCTCGCCGAGCTCGACCCGACGGCCGCACAGTTGGCACCAGCCGGCGACGACATGGGCCTTCGCGAATCTGCGCGCGAGCTCCTCGAAATCCGCAGGATCCGGGTAGACCTCGGCCATCCAGGCGGGCCGCTTCTCGTCATCTGGGGCGTCGGGCATGAGCTCTCCGAGGTAGTGCACTTTAGGACACTGTGCACCGTAGTGCACCACGCCAGATTGATGGTGTGCCCTCCCCGTACCGCGCCCCCGACGTCATGGCGCTGGGCATGAAGATCGCCAAGATCCGGCACGCGAAAGGCTGGAGCATCGATCGCCTCGCGGAAGAATCCGGCGTCGGCCGGCGCACGATCATCAACATCGAGGGCGCCATCAAGACGCCTCGGATCGACACGTTGTACGCCGTGGCAGCTGCGCTCGACGTACCGTTGGCAGACCTCATCGACGTCTTGTGATTCCGTGATCAAGATGGACATTCATGATCGCGACTCGCGACAACAGCACGTCGGCCTGGAGCTCACGAACAACGTGGTGCGTCGCGTGGCTGCTTCCGATCTGACGGTGGGTCCAGCCGTCGTGCCCCCCGAAGGACCGCACTTTCTGTACGACGCTGCGCCAACGCTGTTCGGTCAGCGCAAAGGACGCGGGCCGCTATGGATCGCGTGGGACACCAACCTGCTCATCGATTACTTCAACTACGGAGAGCAGTTGTGGAACGGTGAGTCGCTGCCGGACGAGCTCGGAAGTGTCGGCGAGGAACTCGAAGGTCTGCAGGTAGTCATGGGCCTCTGGGTGATCAGAGACATCCGATTCCGGATCCCTACTGGGGTGCTCGATGACTCGAAGCGGAAGCCGCTCTCACCCGAGAGGCGCGCTCGCCGGATGCACGCTTGGACCGAGTTCGAGCTGGCTTTGCAACTCGTCGCGGACGATGAGGATGGCTGGCCGGAGCCCACCAGCCTCGTCTCCGGAGATCTGATTGATCAGTTGGAGCGAGTGCCGGCGGGCAACGACAGGCGCTTGGTCGAGGAGGCGATCCGGTCGGGGATGCACGTCTTCCTTACCTGTGGCAAAGGCTTCCTCCGAGCGCGCAGCCAAGTTGAGAACCTTGGCCTGCTGATCGCAAGTCCGCTTGATCTGCTCGAGGAACTGGGCGCCGCCGGCGCACTTCACTGCCTGTTCGCGCCGGAGTACGCGGTGTGGCCCGTCCCCGACCAACAGCGGGTGTCCCACCTCATCCAGGCGCTCGCGGAGGACTTCGAGTAGCCACGAGTTGCCCGAGCCACCGAAGCCCGTCGCTCTGTTGATGAGGAGCGACGGACTCTGACGAGTCCGAAAGCCCGCACTCGGCAGGGCCGCTCCAAGCGTTCAAAACCCAGCGGCACGCATGCTACGAAGGTCCGTAGATCGGTCCGCCCACCTGGGCGGGCCGAGCGTCATTTCAGGGGTCTGTGACGAGTAGTGACGGGCGGTGCGGAGGCCATCATGCACGGCGGGGTGAAGTTCTACAACGGCGATCCGAGCGGTGCTCGCGCCTACCTGGAGGCCGACCACTGCCGCGCCGACGACTACTACCTCGCCGAGGGATCCGGCCTCGCCGCGCACTACACGACGACGCCCGGACTCGGTGCGAGCGGCGTCGTACGTCAGGCCGATCTCGACGCGCCGACCTATGAGCGTTGGGTCCACGGCTACGACGCGGCCACCGGCAAGGCGAAGGGCGTCATCAGCGAGAGCCCGAAGGCGCTCCGGTTCGTCGAGGTGACCATCAACGGCCCGAAGACCTGGTCGCTCGCCGCGGCGCTGCACCCCGAGATCGCGACGGCGTACGACGCCGCGCAGGAACGCGCCGCCGTCGAGATCATCGGCTGGCTCAACGAGCACTCCACCACTCGCGTTGGCCCCAAAGGTCGCCAGGTCCAGGTGCCGATCGAGCACGGGCTCGAGGCTGTGACCGTGAGGCACTACACCTCAAGGGCCGGGGACCCCCACCGTCACCTCCACCTGCAGATCAACGCCAAGGTCTACGCCGAGGGCAAGTGGCGTGCACTGCACTCGGTCGGGACCCGTGACTACATCGACGGCATCAACGGCATCGGCCACGCAGCAGTCAGGTGCGACCCCGAGTTCCGGGCCACACTGGCCACTCACGGCTACACGCTCGACGCGGCCGGCGAGGTCGAGCAGCTCGCGCCGTACGCCGGACGGTTCAGCCAGCGCACCAAGCAGATCGAGCGCAACATCGACCGCTACGAGGCCGAGTGGCGCGCCGATCATCCGGAGCAGGAGCCCGGACCCCGGCTGCGGCGGTCGTGGGATCGCCGGGCGTGGGCGGATGCTCGACCCGACAAGGTCGTCCCGAAGGACGGCGCTGACCTCGTCGCGGCGTGGAACGACGAATTGCGGGACCTCGGCTTCCAGGCACCATCTTCGGCAGCGGTCGACGCAAGTACTGGCCCGCCGACCGTCGGCGCGATCAGCCGCGACGCCTCCGTCGACCTCATCCTGACCCGCCTCGCGTCGATGAAATCGGCGTGGAACGCGGCCGACATCCGCGGCCAAGCGGAGCAGCTCGTCGCATCCGTGGGCGTCATCGTCGAACGATCGGCGCGGGTCGACCTCAGCGAGGACCTCACCGCCCGAGCGGTAGCACTCTGTGAGCCGCTGCTGGCCCGGCCCGACGTACCCGAGCACGTGCGGCACCTGACCTCGCGGCACGTTCTCGCCGTCGAGGCCGAGCTCACCGCCTGCCTCGCCACCCGCGCCGAGAGGTCCGTCGATTCGGCCCACCGGATCGCCGGCCTCGATCACCTCGACCCGGCACAACAGCAGGTCGTGGCCGCGCTGGCCGGCGGCACCGACCGACGCGGCGGACTCCTCCTCGTCGAGGGCGCGGCAGGCACCGGCAAGACCACCACCCTCGCTGCCGCCAGCGCGGCTCTCGACGCCGACCAACGGCGCCTCGTCGTGGTCACACCCACCCTCAAGGCAGCCCAAGCCGCGCGGGCCCAGATCGGTGCCGACGCGTTCTCCGCCGCCTGGCTGATCCATCAGCACGGCTACCGCTGGGACGAGGACGGCCACTGGGACCGCGTCGAGACACCCCGCCAGGACATCGACATGCTCGCCCGGCTCCTGCCCGGCGACGTACTCCTCGTCGACGAGGCCGGCATGCTCGACCAGGACACCGCCCGCGCCCTCTTCGCGATCGCAGACCAAGCCGGCGCGACCCTCGCGCTGCTCGGCGATCGGCACCAGCTTCCCGCCGTCGGCCGCGGCGGGGTCCTCGATCTCGCCGCCCGCTGGGTGCGACCCGAGGCTCATCTCGAGCTCGAGTCCGTGCATCGGTTCACCGACCCGGAGTACGCCGCCCTGTCACTGCTCATGCGCAACGGCGAACGGCCCGGCGATGTCTTCGACGCCCTCCTCGAACGCGGCGAGATCGTCGTGCACCCCTCCGAGGTCGAACGGACCGCCGCACTCGCCGCGACCGGTGCCGAGAGCGGCGACCTCGTCATAGCGGACACCCGCGAGCAGGTCGGTGCGCTCAACGCCGCCATCCGCGACCGCCGTCGGACGAGTGGTGAGCCATCTGGTGAGCAAGCTGAGCCGGTCACGAAGCGTGGTGAGCGGATCGGTCTCGGTGATCGGATCGCGACGCGCCGCAACGACCGCGACCTCGGCGTGGCCAACCGCGACACCTGGATCGTCGCCGGCATCGGCGACGACGGCAGCCTCCTAGTGAGCGGTCGCGCCGGCCGGCGCGAGCTTCCCGCCGCCTACGTCGAGGAGCACGTCGAACTCGCCTACGCCACCACCGTGTACGGGGCCCAGGGCGACACTGTCGACTCGGCCCATCTCGTGATCGGCGAGACCACCGGCGCCGCGGCGGCCTACGTAGGGATGACCCGCGGCCGAGGCTCGAACATCGCCCACCTGGTCGCCGACTCAGTGGACGACGCCCGGGAGCACTGGATCTCCGTCTTCGGCCGCGACCGCGCCGACCTCGGTCCCAGCCACGCAGCCGAGCTGGCCGCGGACGTCATCGACCGCTACGGACCTCAAGCACCCCGCCCCATGGCGCTCCAAGCGGCGTTCCTCCGAAGCGGCGGCATACGTCGCCGCCCCGAAGCGCCGCCGACCATGGCTCCGCCGCCAAGCCGCGGAATCGGACGCTAAGCCCGCCGATCACGCTCCGCCACCGCTGCGAGGATCTCCGCCTCGTGAGGAGACAGCCGCCTCTCGGCCGTCGTCAGCTCGAGACCCATCGCGCCGAGCACCCGGAAGATCGGCTCGATGCTGGCCGCTGGGTGCCCGGTCTCGAACCTCGCCAACCATGCGCGGGACACACCGGCCTGCTCGGCCAACTGCACCTGCGTCAGCCCACGCTGCTTCCGCTCCGCACGCACCACGGCGCCGAACTGACGAGCGTTCCCGATCCTCATCGTGGCCTCCTTGTTTGCGAACCGCCAGCACTCGCCTGATCTCTGCGCCGCCAGGTACGCCGCGGGCATACCGAAGCGGTACGCCTGTGGCGTACCGCTCGCGCGGGACATCGTGTCCACGATCGTAGTCATTCCAGACTGCCTACGTACGTGGACATCGATGAACTTCTTCGGACCTGGGTGTCCGATCCGTCCCGCGCTCTGTTGCCTCTCCCGACATGAGCAGGCTCCGCCAATCACAGCCCGGCAAGCGGCGTCCCGGAATTGCTCACGCCCGATGTGAGCACGAGGGACCACTCCGATGCCGTCTGTGGGTGAAGGCACCTCTTCAAGAAGTTCTGGCTCTCGATGTCCGATCCGGCCGCCGGCCGGTTGCTACTCGGTTCATCGGCACATCTGCATCACCAACCAACAGGAAGGAGGTCGGACGATGACCATCGCTCCGATCCACATCCCCAGTGAGTGGGACGACAACGACATCGTGCTCTTCGAGGAGTTCTGCTCCCTGATCCGGACGCCGAAGCGCACGGTCAGGTGCTGGCGCGTCGAGAAGCGCGGCCCTCAATGGTGGCGCTTCAACGGCACCGGTCGCCTCTACACGACCGTCGCCGAGATCCGGCGCTTCATCCGGGCAGGTGAGTGAGATGAGCTCGCCCCACCCGCAGACGCCCGGCCCCGAGACCGTCTGGATGACCCTTCAGCAGGCCGCCGTCTACGTCGCCGCGTCGGTAAAGACCATCCGCCGACGCATCGCCTCCGGCGAGCTGCCGGCGTACCTGTGCGGCAAACGCGGCATGCGCGTACGCCGCGAGGACCTCGACAACCTGATGAGGCCGCTCTGAACGGCGACCACTTCCCCATCCCCCGTGACAGCGTCGCGACCAAGCCCGACCGTGGTTGCCGTGGCGCTGTCACGTCTCACAATTGGCTCGCCAATGACCGGCAGTCGGTGCGATCCTGTCCGGCTGCCCACATCATCGGCCCGGGCAACGGCCACGACACCAGGACAACGTCATGCCCGAACAGTTCACGACCGGCAGCCTCGACGAGCTGCTCCGCCATCTCGAGAGCCTTCCCTCGCCGTCGCTGCTGACCGACTCCGCTGGAAGGCCGATCCTCTGAAGCCCGCGCGCGTCCGGCTGGTCATCGAAACCGCCGCCGCACGGGTCCGCCACGGGTGGGCACCCTGCGACACCTGGTCGCTCGACGGCGACCTGTGCCGCACCCTGGGCGCGATGCTCGACCACCTCGCCGAGCACACCCACGGCTGGCCGCAAGGCCCCGACTTCCCGGAATTCACCGACTGGCAGGACACGCTCCGCAACCAGGCGGCCGCGCTGCTGGCCTACGAGGCCGACGACGAGCCGACGATCGTCCCGGCCCAGAACGCGCTCCATTGGGTGGCGGACAACCTTCCGGCGCTCTGGGACTGAACCACTTCGACCGCACGTCACCGCGTCAGCGTCATCTCATCGTCCTCCGCGACAGGAATCACCGACACCCCATCGTGACCGCTGCGATCGCGCCAGCCTGCCGGGACCGTAGCGATGTCACTACGGTTTTGGCAGGCGCTACAACGTCACCAGCGCCCCAGTGCACCGAGGAACTCCACGATGATCTCCACCGGCCCCTGCGAGATCAGGAAAGCCACTGGAGACCTGCCGTCGAACTCTCCCAGTGGCGTCTCCATGAACGCTCGCACGGCCAGTGGGTGAAGGTCGTGAGGGATCAGCGGGACGATCCGGGAAAGCCCAGGGATCGGCTCCGGGGCCCGATCCCGCGCCGATGCGGTGACGAACTGCCACTGCGGCACGTATCGGCGTCGTTGCACCGTGAACGCGTACAGGGTCTTTGAACCGATCTGATGGCATAGCCGCGAACGGGAGATCCCCAACCTCTCCGCCGCGATCTCGAGCGACCACGACGATGCCAGCAGGTCTTGCAACGTCTTCGCGGCGGTGAGTGTGCGGTCCCGCTGGACGTCAGCTTCGTCGTAACTCTCGATCGCGACGTGCGCCTCCACACCGCCGTACTCAGCAAGGAAGCCGCCCGCGACCGCGGAGATCGGCGTCGCCCCTGCAACCGGCCGGCGGCTCAGCTCAGCATCGACCTCGTCCGGTGATAGCCCCGGGAAGTGCCGAGCGAAGACGTCCTCCGCAGTCTTCATGACAACAGTCTATGGACGCACCGTCTCGATCGGGTGGCCATCCGGCCCGGCTGATCCTCAGGCCGTCCGACGCGAATGCGAAGATGCGTAGGCGGTGCGTGCTACGGTTTCACCACTACATCCCCCTCGCCTCTCGTAGAAGCGCACTAGGGGGATTTTCCTTTCCCGAAGTGGTAAAGATCGTCCCATGGTGAAGGCCTCGCGTGCTCGTGGCACGGGCACGTACGGAAAGCCCGCCCTCACCCTCGACCAGTTGGTCGATCGGCTCGCGGACAGGGGTCTGGCGATCCCCGACCGGGAGCGCGCAACGCGGTACCTCCGACACCTCGGCTACTACCGACTCTCGCCGTACACGATCCCGTTCCAGGTCACCGGCGCGGACCACCAGTTCCGGCCGGACGTCGCGTTCGACGACGTGCTCGACCTGTACGTCTTCGACCGGTCGCTGCGCCTGCTTGTACTTGATGCTCTCGAACGGATCGAGGTCGCGGTCCGCAGCGCGTTGACCGATCACATGTCGCTCACCTACGACGATCCCCACTGGTATGTCGATCCTCAGCACTTCCGCGACAAGGGCAAACATCAACGTTTCCTCGGTGAGATCACGAAGGCGTGCGACGAGCAACTGGGCCGTGCCGCCGAGCAGCCCGGCGACGGCATCGTGTTTCGTTCAGCTCTCGAGCACTACCTCACCACGTACGGCACCCCGAAGCTCCCGCCCTCTTGGTTGATGGTCGAGACGCTCACGATCGGCTCCCTGGACCACCTCACCCGCAACCTCTGCCGCCGTGCCGACAAGACCGCGATCGCCCGAACCGTCGGCCTCAACGCGGTCCTTCTCGAGTCCTGGCTCCGCACGTATGTCCGCGTTCGCAACATCTGCGCGCACCACGGCAGGTTGTGGAACGTAGGCCTCGGTGTCTACCCGGCCTTGCCATCGTCGTCGTCGATCTCATGGCTTCGTGACGGCACGGCGATCACGGCGCGCCGAACGAAGCAGCTGTACCCCGTGCTCGTGTCGCTCCAGTCCGTGCTCGACACCATCTCGCCGCACAGCTCATGGGCTCAGCGGCTCAGCGACCTGTTGGCGGAGCACCCCCACCTGCCGCTACGAGGGATCGGGATGCCGGACGACTGGCGGGACGACCCCTTCTGGGCGACGCATCTCGACTGAACCGAGCCCGGTCGAAACCCGCTCGCCCGGCTACTCGACCCGATGCGATGCTGGCAGACCCTCGGCTTCGGAAGGACACACGATGAGCACCGTCGCGCTCGCCGGCGACTGGCACGGCAACACCCGCTGGGCCCGCGCACGCATCGCCGAGGTCGCTGACAACAGCGTGGCGCTCATCCTCCACCTGGGCGACTTCGGCATCTGGCCCGGTCCGAGTGGACGGGCCTACATCGACCAGCTCGAGAAGACCTGCGCCGAGCACGGCGTCGGGATCTGGGTCACCCCCGGCAACCACGAGGACTGGGGCAGCCTGACCCGGCTGTGGGCGCAGCCCGAGCTCAACGGCCGGCCTCTGCACGTCTCCGAGCACATCGCGATCCTTCCGCGCGGCTACCGCTTCACCCTCGAGGGCCGCAGCTTCGTCTCCCTCGGCGGCGCGCCCTCGGTCGACCTGGACTACCGCAGCCGCAACCACGACTGGTGGCCCGAGGAGGCCATCACACCCAAGGACGTCGCCACCGTCGTCGCCGGCGGGTACGCCGACGTGATGCTCGCCCACGACGCACCGCTCGCGCCGTACGAGGTCCCGCATGTGGCCCGGATCCGCAGCGAGACGGGCACCTGGCCCGCCCATGCCCTGGCCTACGCGCGCGCCGGCGCGGAGCTGATGCACGAGGCGTTCCTCGGCGTACACCCCCGTCTCTTCGCCCACGGGCACTACCACGTCGTCGATGACACGACCGTCCGGCTGCCCGACGCTACGTACGAGACCAGGATCTGGTCGCTCAACTGCGACGGCGTCGATGGCAACCTCCGCTACCTCGACCTGGCCACCCTGGACGACCCGGCCAGCGAGCGTCCCTCGGCGCGGTAGCCCGACGAGTTGTGCAAGCAGTGCCTGCACGATCGGTGGCTGCGGGTGGCGCACCGAGGTCAATTGTCCAGGCAGTGCCTGGACGATTTCGTCCTGGCACCACCGGCCGCGGTGCCAGATCCATGGCCGATCTGGCACCAATCTGGCACCAGAGGCCGTGAAGGCCACGTGCGGAGGCAGCCAAGCGAGGCCGAACCGGCACATCTTCCACAGAAGCGTCAGGGCCCTCGTCCAATCCCGGATGAGGGCCCTGACCTGCATAAACGTGGAGAATAGGGGACTCGAACCCCTGACATCTGCCTTGCAAAGGCAGCGCTCTACCAGCTGAGCTAATTCCCCTTGTTGAGTTGTGGAGCACCCTGCTTGCAAAGCAGGTGCGCTACCAATTGCGCCAACGCCCCG
>Ga0164242_10001485_pt1 | contig 27877 bp, 23 predicted proteins | sample OricomgcompostMG_FD_108783 | JGI IMG/M metagenome (GOLD analysis project Ga0164242, IMG submission 108783) | Miracle-Growth compost microbial communities from Emeryville, California, USA - Original compost - Miracle growth compost (MG) ...
GTCGTGCCGCACGGTTCCAGCGTCTACAGCTACCATTTTGTCATCACGCGCCACAATTCGCCGTTCGCCGAGTTCCTGATGATGGCGCCCAAGGCCGACGAGGTCGTGCCGATGTTCTCGCCGCAACTGCTCGGCGAGCCGGTGCCTGAGAACGGGCGCCTTCACGTCTCCAAGCTCGACCAGCCGGGGTTCGGCGTCGAGCTCAACCGCGACATTCCGCTCCACCGTCCCTATACGCATTGAGGAAACGATCCCATGAAACTTTGCCGTTTCGGCCCCGCCGGCCGTGAAAAGCCGGGCCTGATCGACGCCGACGGGCGCATCCGCGACCTGTCGGGCGAGATCGGCGACATCGATCCGACCACGCTGAGCCCCAGCCGGCTCGCCAAGCTCGCGTCGCTCGATCCGGCTTCGCTGCCGCTGGTCGAGGGCAGCCCGCGCTACGGCGTGCCGGTGGCGGGCACGCGCAAGTTCATCGCGATCGGCCTCAATTATGCCGATCACGCCGCCGAATCGAACCTGCCGATCCCGTCCGAGCCGGTGGTGTTCAACAAATGGGTGAGCTGCCTTCAGGGGCCCAACGATGATGTCGTCATCCCGCGCGATTCGAAGAAGACCGATTGGGAGGTCGAGCTCGGCGTGGTGATCGGCAAGCGCGCCAATTACGTCGGGGAGTCACAAGCGCTCGATCACGTGGCCGGTTATTGCGTGGTCAACGACGTCTCGGAACGCCATTGGCAGCAGGAGCGCGGGCCGACCTGGGACAAGGGCAAGGGCTTCCCGACCTTCGGTCCCGTCGGTCCCTGGCTGGTCACCGCCGACGAGGTGGGCGACCCACAGAGCCTCAAGATGTGGCTGGAGGTCAACGGCAAGCGCGTGCAGGATGGCACCACGTCGACGATGATCTTTACCGTCGCGCAGATCGTCGCTTACTGCTCGCAATTCATGACGTTGGAGCCAGGCGACATCATCACCACCGGCACGCCGCCGGGCGTCGGCCTCGGCCAGAAGCCCGAGCCCTGGTATCTGAAGGCGGGCGACGTCGTCAGCCTCGGCATCGAGAAGCTCGGAGAGCAGCGCCAGCGCTTCGTCGCGTTCAGCCCGGAGGCGCTGGCATGAGCGTGTTCGAAGGGCGTTTTGCCGGCCGCAACGCGATCATCACCGGCGGCGCCTCGGGCCTCGGCTGGAGCGTCGCGCAGCGGATTATCGCCGAGGGCGGCAAGGTCGCGCTGTGGGACGTGAACGCCGACCAGCTTGCCGAACTCAAGGCGACCGATGGCGTCGGGCATGTTGCGGTGGTCGATGTGTCGGACAACGATGCCGTCGAGCAGGCTGCGCGCGAGACGATCGCCGCGCTCGGCCATGTCGATATCCTGGTCAACTCGGCCGGCATCACCGGCGCGACCGGGCCGGTGACCGCTTATCCGGTCGATAGCTGGCTCAAGGTGATCGGCATCAACCTGAACGGCCTGTTCTATTGCTGCCGCGCGGTGGGCGCACACATGGAGAGCCGCGGCTACGGCCGCATCGTCAACGTCGCGTCGGTGGCCGGCAAGGAAGGCAATCCCAACGCTTCGGCCTATTCGGCGTCGAAGGCGGGCGTAATCGGCCTCACCAAGAGCCTGGGCAAGGAACTCGCCACCAAGGGCGTGATCGCCAATGCGCTCACCCCGGCGACCTTCGAGAGCCCGATCCTCGAGCAGCTGCCGCAGAGCCAGGTCGATTACATGCGCTCGAAAATCCCGATGGGGCGCCTGGGTGAGGTCGAGGAATCGGCGGCGATGGTGTGCTTCATGGCCAGCGAGGAGTGTTCGTTCACCACCGCCTCGACCTTCGATACGTCGGGGGGGCGGACGACGTTTTGAGGCTGAGGGAGCGGGTCGTCACCCTCACCCTTCCAGCGCTTCGCGCCTCCTTCCCTCTCCCGGCGGGAGAGAGAAGGGGCCCATCGCGATGGGAAGTGTGAGGGTAGAGGTCACTCGTTCCCAATAATCTCATGGAGAGGACCAGATGACGCGCCCGCCCTTCGTCGACGCCCATGTCCATCTGTGGGACCTCGGCCATATCCGCTATCCGTGGCTGAGCCCGCCGTTCGACGACAGCGGCCCCAACGGCTCGACCGAGCCGATCGCCTGCAACTATCTGCTCGACGACTATCTCGCCGACGCCGAAAAGTGGAACGTCCATGGCATCGTCCACATCGATGCCGGCGCCGCGCCTGAGCACGCGCTCGACGAGACCGAATGGCTGGAAGGCATCGCCGCCGAGCGCACCATGCCCAATGGTATCGTCGCCTACGCCCCGCTCGACAGCGACGACGTCGAGCCGCTGCTGGAGGCTCATGCCGCGCATCCGCACGTCCGCGGCATCCGCCAGATCGTCAACTGGCACATCAACCCAATGCGCACCTATTCGCCGCACGACGTGACCCAGGTCGACGATTGGTGGCGCGGCTATGGCCTGCTGGCGAAATATGGCCTATCGTTCGACCTGCAATGCTATGCTGGCCAGATGGCGGGGCTGGCGCCGCTGATCGCGCGGCATCCCGACATTCCAGTCATCATCAACCATGTCGGGATGCCGGTGACGAGCGACCGTGAGGGCGTCACCCGCTGGCGCCATGGCCTCAAGACGCTGGCGGCGTTCGAGCATGTTTCGATCAAGCTGTCGGGGCTCGGCTTCATCTATCGCGACTGGACGGTCGAGCAGGTGCATCCTTTCCTCACCGAAGCGATCGAACTGTTCGGCACGCGCCGCTGCATGTTTGCCAGCGACTCCCCGACCGATAAATTGTTCGCAGCCTTCGACGCCTATCTGGAGGCGTACCACGCGCTGGTCGCCGATTTCTCGGAGGACGAGCGCCGCGACCTGTTCGGCCGCAACGCCAACCGCATCTACCGCCTCGGGCTGGATATCTAGGAAGCCGATGCCATGCCCAATCCGCTGATCGGCGTCGTCTACCACTGGCTCGGCGGCCTCGCCTCGGCCAGCTTCTACGTGCCGTTCAAGGGCGTGAAGAAATGGTCGTGGGAGATCTACTGGCTGACCGGCGGCATCTTCTCCTGGCTGCTGGCGCCGTGGATCGTCGCGTCGATCGGAACCAGCGACTTGCTCGGCACGCTGGCCGCGGCGCCGACGCCGGTGATCGTCTGGCCGATCGTGTTCGGCGTGCTGTGGGGCTTCGGCGGGCTCGGCTACGGCCTCACCATGCGTTATCTCGGGCTGTCGCTCGGCATGGCAGTGGTGTTGGGGCTGTGCACCGTGTTCGGCACGCTGATCCCGCCGCTATTCCAGGGCGAATTCTACGACCAACTGCTTGCCGACCTGTCGGGTAACATCATCCTCTGCGGTATCGCACTGACGCTCCTCGGCATCATCGTCGTGGCGATCGCGGGCGCGAAGAAGGACGCGATGCTGTCGGAGGCGCAGAAGGCCGAGGCAGTCGCCGAGTTCGATTTCAGAAAAGGCATCCTCGTTGCGATCTTCGCCGGGGTGATGTCCGCCTGCTTTGCCTTCGGCCTTGCCGCGGGCGAGCCGATCAAGGCGCTGTCCGCGGCGCGCGGCACCGGCCCGCTGTGGACCGGGCTGCCGATCCTGTGCCTCGTCATGTGCGGCGGCCTCATCACCAACGCGATCTGGTGCGCCTGGCTGATCGTCAGGAACCGTAGTGCCGGGCAATGGACCGGCGCCAGCATCGCCGCGGACCCGGCATCGCCGGCGGCGCAATCGGCGGTTGCGGGGCAGGGCGGTGGGCTCGAGCCGGTCGAACTCCACGACGACGGCAGCGTGGCGGGCAAAGCGCCGCTGCTCGCCAATTACCTGTGGAGCGCGCTGGCCGGCACGACCTGGTACTTCCAGTTCTTCTTCTACACGATGGGGGAGAGCCAGATGGGCCGGTTCGGCTTCTCGTCGTGGACGCTGCACATGGCCTCGATCATCATCTTCGGCACGCTATGGGGCTTCGGCTTCCGCGAGTGGAAGGACGCGACGCGGCCGACCAAGGCGCTGGTCTGGGCCGGCGTCGCGCTGCTGGTGATTGCCACGGGCGTGATCGGCTACGGCAATATGCTGGCAACATGAGGCGGCTGGCGCTCGCGGCGGCGGTGCTGACGATGCTGGCGCCCGGACCGGCGCTGGCGCTGGCCCGATGCGAGCGGCCGTTTCAGGTCTATCAATTCCCTGCCGACCAAATCCCGCGGATCGATGGCGACGACAGCGATTGGTCGATGGTCGGCAGCAGCTATGCGATCGGCAACGATGCGCTGACCGCCGACGACGGCACGCATCGCCATCCGGACCCCGCCAGCCTTTCCGTCAGCGTCAAGGTCGGCTGGGTGAAAGGGCTCGACCGGCTCTATTTCCTTTACGAAGCGACCGATGATTATTGGGATTTCGCCGATCCCGGCCTGCACAATGACACGTTGGAGCTGGCAGTCGACGGCAACCGCTCTGGCGGGCCGTTCATTGCGCGTTTTCATCCCGATATCGCACCGCGCCATCCTGAGGCTAGCGCCAAGCCGCCGCCGGGTGGCTATATCTCTGACGAGGACGCCTGGTTCGATTTCCAGAACCAGCAGGCGCAGAACTACCATATCTTCATGCCGGCGGCCGGGAAGGACTGGGCGATGGCCTGGGGCCCGCAGGCGCCATGGATCAAGCGGCTGCCCTATTCGAACATCGCCTATCGCTACGATTTCAAGCCCGGCCAGCCGGGCAAGCTGACCGCGGAATTCTGGATCACCCCGTTCGACTTCGCCAGCGCCACCGGACCGGCCAGGTCAGTCGAATCGACGCTGACGGAGAACCGGATCATCGGCCTCGCCTGGGCAGTGATCGACTATGATGGGCCGGGCAAGGCGCACGGCTTTTGGAACCTGTCGAGCGCGCACACGATGTACGGCCAGGCATCCGAGCTATGCCCGTTCAAGTTGATGCCGCTCGAAGTTCGATGGCAGAAGCCGATCGCCGCCGACTGGTCGTTCACGATCCTCGATCGAGTCCGGCGGGTGGTCGCCTTTCATGACGATTCACACGGCACGATCGCCCGCTGGCATTGGGATTTCGGCGACGGCCAGACATCCGACGAGCGCTATCCGATTCACCACTATGCCAGGCCCGGCAAATATGTCGTCGTGCTGACCGTCGACGGGCCGGCGGGTTCGTCGCGGCTGTCGAAGGTCTGGGATGTATCGTTTGTCGGGGATCCCGATGGTTGAGCTGACTCGCCGCGCGATCGTTGTCGGGGCGGTGGGCTTCATCGCGGCGCCGTCGCTCGCGGTCGAACATCCGGTATTCGACGTGCGCGATTATGGCGCCAAAGGCGACGGGCAGACGCTCGATACCGCGGCGATCCAGCGCGCGGTCGATGCCGCCGCTGCAAAGCGCGGCCGTGTTTTGATCGGCGGCGGTCGCGTCTATGTCACCGGCCCGCTGACGCTCGCCGGCGGGATTGATTTCCACGTCGAAACCGGTGCCACGCTGCGTGTCAGCACCGATCCCGGCGATTATGCCGGCGCGCCAGACGGCGTGCTGCGCGGCGTCGGCGCCGACGGGCTGACGATCAGCGGCGGCGGCACGATCGACGGCCGCTCACGCGACTTCATGGAGCGCTATGATGCCGCCGGCGAATGGTGGATTCCCAAGCCGTTCCGGCCGCGCCTGCTGGTGCTGGAGAATTGCGCCGATCTCACGATCCGCGGCATCCGGTTGGTCGACGCGCCGAGCTGGACGATCCATCTGGTCGGCTGCCGCCGCGCCCTGGTCGACGGCATCGCCATTCGTAACCAGAAGGACGTACCCAATTGCGACGGGATCGATCCCGACCATTGCCAGCACGTCGAAATCCGCAACTGTCACATCACCTGCGGCGACGACGCCATCGTGGTGAAAACCACCAAGGGGCACGAGCGCTACGGCCCGTCGCATCACATCCATGTCAGCGATTGCGTGCTCGACACGCAGGATTCGGGGCTCAAGATCGGCACCGAGACGGGGCAGGACATCCATGACGTGATGTTCGAGCGCTGCCGAATCCTGGGCGGCGCACGCGGTCTATGCATTCAGCTGCGCGATGCCGGCACGGTGAGCAACATCATTTTCCGCCGGATCAGCTTCACCGCGCGCTATTTCTCGGCGCCGTGGTGGGGGCGCGGCGAGGCGATCTCATTCACCGCAATCCCGCGCGCGCCAGGCGGCCAGATCGGGGCGATCCGCAACGTGCTGGTCGAGGATGTCACCGGGCGCGCGGAAAACAGCATCCGCATCGAGGCTGAGGGCGGCGGCACGGTCGATCACGTCACGCTCGATCGTGTCGACGTCACCTTCGCGCGTTGGACTCGCTATCCTGGCGCGGTGTTCGACAATCGCCCCACCAGTGCGGTGACGGCGCTCGAACCGCACGACACGCCCGGCATCAGCATCCGCAATGCCGCTGACGTCACCTTGCGCGACTGCACCGTGCGTTGGGGGCCGAACGTGCCCGACACCTTCACCAGCGCGATCGAGGCGGTGAACGCGCCCGGCCTGAAGATCGAGCGATTCACCGGCACGGCCGCGCAACCCGGCCGGCCGGCGCGCGTTATCCGTTGAAGGATCAGGTTGAACCCGACCGCCTCAGTCCGGCCAGCCGTGATCGCGGGCGAAGGCGATGAACAGGTCGAGCCATGGAACCGGCCTGCCATCCTTGTGGTTCGCGGGCGGGCCATGGCCGCCGTGTTCGAAGATCATCAGCTCGGTCGGGAGCTTCGCCCTGTTGAGCGCCTGGAACATCAGGATGCTGTTCTCCGGCGGCACCACGGGATCGTCCGCGTTGCATGCGACGAAGCTCGGCGGCATGTCGGCGGGCAGGTCGAGCTGGGCCGACCAGCGGTGTTGCGCGGCCGGATCGTGGAGCTTGGCGCCGAGCAATTCGCGGCGCGATTGCTCGTGGACTCCTTCGTCCATCATCGTGATGACCGGGAAGAAAAGGCCAGCGACGTCGGGCCGCGCAGATTGCCGGTCGATCGCATCGATCGGCTGATAGGTCTGCAGCGCCGATCGGGCGGCGGTACGCGCGGCGAGGTGGCCGCCCGCCGAATAGCCCGAGATCGCCACGCGCTTCGGATCGACCTGCCAGCGCGTGCCGGCGCCGGCGCGGATGATCCGTATCGCGCGCTGCGAATCCTGGAGCGACACGTCGGGCCCGGCCGCCCAGCCATCGTGCGGCAGGCGGTAGAGCAGCTCGAACGTCGTGATGCCGCGCGCGGCGAACGCGCGCGCGATGTCGGAGCCGTCACGGCCGACCGCGACGCGGACGTAGCCGCCGCCCGGCACCACCAGCATCGCCGCGCCGTTCGGGTTCTTGGGCTTGACGACAGTCAGCATCGGTGTCGCGACGTGCGTCCAGGCGATATCTTCGGGCGGGCCGTCGGGGTGGCGCTTGACGAACACATCCTTGATCGAGAGGCCAGCGCCGCCCGGCGGCGACCCCGGCCAGATCGGGAAGCGCTCGATCGTTACGTCGGCGTCGCCCGGCGCCGCGAATGCCGGAACCGCTGCCGCCGCCAATGCTCCCGCGAGCAGGCCTCGTCTCGTTGCCTCCATCGTTCCGCTCCCCTTCATGCGCCGCGCATCGCGCGGCCCCATAGCTGGTCGTAGCGCCAGCCCGACAGATCTTCGACGATCCGGCCCGCCTCGGGCGAGCTCGGCGTCGTCGCGCCGGCGCGCAGATGCTCGATCTCCTCCATCAGGATGCGATGCGTCACGGGATCAATGCGGAAGCGCAGCGACACCAGGATGCCGAACACCAGCACCGCCAGCGTTCCGGCGCCGAGCACCCAGACGACGACGTGGATCGCGTGCGGGCTCTGCACCGCCGCCTTAGACTGGAAGCCGCCCCAGTCCATGATCAGGCCGACGCCCGCCACCGCGGCGGCCTGCGCGGCCTTGCGGATGAAGGTCATTACGCCGGCAAAGCTGCCCTCGCGGCGCTGGCCTGTGACGATCTCGTCGACATCGGCCATGTAATTGTAGGTCGCCCAGGGAATGTAGTTGAGCGCCCCGCGGCCGAGCCCGGCGAAGACGATCGGAATCCACAGCATCCAGCTGCCGCCGCGCACGCCGGCCATCCATTGGCCGATCAGGATGAGTGTGCCGATGCCGAACAAGATCGCCGCGATGCGATAGGCGCGCCCAGGCGAGCTCCTCAGCGCGACGTTGATCGCGATTCCCACGGCGACGAGTTGCACCACGTACATCCAGCCGAGCAGGCCCGAGGCGATCGCGGTGGTGCCGGCGAGCGCGAAGATCACGAAGAAGGTGAAAGCGGCGTTGAACACGTCCTGGCTGATATAGCCGCCGAGGTACATGCCGAGGTGCAACCGGAAGGCGCGGATGCGCATCGTCGAGAACAGGTTGCGGTAGAGCGTCTTGAACGTGTCGATAACGCCGACACGCTCGGCGGGGGTCTCGTTGGGATCGGCGGGCGGGCGTTGCCGCTCCCAGCTGAAGGCGTAGAGGAACCCCGCCGTCGCCATGAACAGAATGGCGAAGATCGCGCCCATGTAGAGGAAGGTCCAGGCGCTGTCGCGGCCGAGGTAATCGATGATCCACATCGGCATGAAGCCCGCCAGGATCGCCGCGATCTGGCCGGTGAAGATACGGAAGCCGGCGAACTTGGTCTTGTCGTGGTAGCTCGTCGACATTTCGGCGGCGAGCGTTTCGAACGGGATGATCTCCATCGCATAGACCATCTCGAACAGGATGTAGGTGACGAGATAATAGAGAAACGCCTGCCCCGGCAGCCACATCAGCGCGAAGGCGGGGAGCAGCGGGATCGCGGCGAGGATGAAGAAGCGCCGCCGGCCGAACTTGCGTCCCAGCCAGGTGCCGCCGAAATGATCCGAGAGGTGGCCGATCACCGGAGAGGTGAAGGCATCGAGGATTCGCGCGATGGCGAAGATCGTCGCGGCCTGCCCGGCGGTCAGCCCGCAGAACTTGGTGTAGAAGATCAGCACCCAGCCCGACACGACCGCCATCGAGCCGGCACCGAGGAAGTCGTTGGATCCGTAGGCGATGAAGTTGATGAGGCGGATCGGGCGCTGCCGCGGCGCTGCCGGCGGCGCGTCGAGGGTCGTCACGGGATCACTGGCCATCACGGGCATCCTCTTGTCGCAGCGCGTGTCGAGCCGCGCTGTTTGGGGGCGAGCGGCACTGGCCGCCCGCCCGAATTTCATCAGATATAGGTCCGCAGGAACTCGCCGAGCGCGCAGATCGCGAGGCTCTGGCCGTAGGGCATCGAGGTGAGCGCGATATCCTTATAGAATTGCATCGTCTCGCCCATCGCGGTGCCGAAGCTGACCTGCTTCAATTCGCCCGTCTCGTCGATATTGGCCAGCACACCTTCGATCGCCTTGATGCCGACCGCTTCATAGGCGCGCGGCAGGTAGCCCTTCCGCACCGCCTTCAGGATGCCATAGGCGAAGCCGGCGGTCGCCGAGGCCTCGAGATAGCTCGACGAATCGACGATCAGCGTGTGCCACAGGCCGCTTTGGTCCTGATGCTCGGCAAGGGTCTTCACTTGCGCGACGAGCGTGTCGATCAGGAAGGTGCGGAAAGCATCCCCCTCCGGCAGGTCGAGCAACTCGAGAATCTCGGGGATCGCGATCGTCACCCAGCAGTTGCCGCGCCCCCACAGCGCGCCGGCGAAATTGTGCCGGCCGTCGAAGGTCCAGCCGTGATACCAGAGCCCGGTCTCGCGATCGAACAGATATTTGATGTGGACGAGGAACTGGCGCTTCGCCTCCTCGATATAATGTGGGCGGTCGAGAATCTGGCCGATCCGCGCGAGCGGCAGGACCGACATCATCAGCGTGTCGTCCCACAATTCACCCGGATTCTCGTCGTTGAAGACGATGTGCTGGAAGCCGCCCTCCTCGGTCTTGGGCAGGCCTTCGTCGGTCATCAGCCATTCGGCCCAGGTGTCGAGATAGGGAAGATAGGTGATGTCGCCGGTCTGCTCGTACAGGTTGGCGAGCGTCAGGAACGGCGCCATGGTGTTGATGTTCTTGGTCGGCGTCCCCGCGGCGAAGCGGTTCTCGAACCACTTGAGCATGATGGCGAATGCCTTTTCGTCGCCAGTCTGCTCCCAATAGCGATAGAGGCCGAACAGGCCGATGCCATGGGTCCACTCCCAATCGTTCCAGCCCTTGGTGTCGATCACGCGGCCGTCGTCGAGACGCAGCAGGAACTCGCCGGTCTCGTCCTTGATATTGACGAGGTTGTCGATCAGTCGGTCGATCGCGCCGACGATCTGGTCGCGGGGGATCGAGTGGGTCGTTGCAGCCATGATGCTCCTTATGGGCCTCAATCGAGGTGGAAAAGCGGGGTGAGCGGCCATTCGACCGGCCGATTATCGGGATGGACCTCCATCAGCGTGGCCATATAGGCCCACCATTTCTTCATCACCGGATGGCCGGGCAAAGCGTCGCGGCGGTTGTCGTCATTGAGCTTGAGGACGGCGAACAGCGCCAGCGTCTCCTCGTCGAGGAAGATCGAATAGTCGCGGATGCCGCTGTCGTGGAGCAATTCGGCAAGTTCGGGCCAGATGACGTCGTGGCGTCTCTTGTATTCGGCGACATTGCCGGGCTTGAGCTGCATCCGGAAGGCGTGGGTGGTGGTCATTTGATCGTCCTGCGCTGTGGCCAGAGCGGGGTGTTGGCGACGCGCGTTTCCGCCGCGTCCTCCAGCACGATCGGCGGACGAGCGTCGGGAGTGGCGGTCTCCATCGTCAGCCGGTCAATGGCGATGCCGCGCGTGTGGCGCATCCACAAGCCCCAAGCGGGAAGCACGCCGAACATGCTCGGCTCGGGATAGGCGCTGGCGACCTCGGGTGGACGGCGCGCGGCGTCCTCGGCGGTGCCGCCGCCGCGGAAACCGAGATGCACGCGCTTGATGGCGACATCGGCGACGGGTTGATCGGGAAGGCCGGCGAGAATCGCGGGATAACGGTGGTCGATGCCGGTCGCGGTGATGTCGGCGAGGCGAATGCCGCGGGTCGTGCCGATGCCGGTGCCGGCGGGGCCGCGCGCGCGGTTGCCGATGCGAACGAACAGCGGCGCGGTGGTGACGTCATGCATCACCAGGCTGTGTGCGGTGACGTTCTCGATGACGCCGCCGTCCACAGTCTCGAGCGCGAGGCCGCGGCAATGGTCGAAGCGGCAGCGCTCGATCAGGACGTTGCGATAGCCGCCGTTGCTCTCGGTGCCGAGCTTGATGCGGCCGGTCGGGCGATCGCGGTCGGGGGCGAACTGCTGCGTGGTGCCGCGGGTGCCATCGAGCATCGTGCCGAGGTCGTAGCCCGAGACGTGGCAGTCGCTGATCGTCACGTTTTCGGCGGCGATCGGGCGGCCGAGGGCGAGACTCGACTTGACGACGATGGCGTCGTCGTTGGGCGTGTTGACGCGGCAGCGGCGGACGCTCGCGTCCTTGACGCAATCGAGGTCGATGCCGTCGCGTTCGGCGTCGATCGAGACGTTGTCGATCTCCAGCCCGTCGGTGCCGGTGGAGAGGATCGCGATATGGCCGCCGCGGCTGATCGTGAGGTCGGCGAGGCGGATGCGCTTGCCGAGGCGAAGCGCGATCGCCTTGTCGCCGAGGCCCTGCATCGCCGCCGCGTCGCGTTCCAGCTTGGCGATATCCGTGGTGGCCATGCCCTGCATCGACAGCGGGCGCTCGCCGGTCTGCGCCTGCCAGCGCGCGCCGGGGCCGTTGCGGGTCAGGCCGGTGCCGAGAATCAGGCCGGGGCCGCTGATGCTGACATCCTCGACGCCATCGCCCCAGATCAGGCTGTTCGCCCAATGGCTGTGGCCGAAATCCTGGTAGAGCTGGGCCCCGCGATCTTCGGGCAAATCGTAGCGGCCCCGGTGCCGCGCGGGATCGGCGGCGATCAGCACCGCGCCTGGCTCGAAGCGCAGCGAGATGCGGCTGGCGAGGCGGATCGAGAAGCACAGGTAACGGCCGCGCGGGATCACCACCGTGCCGCCACCGGCGCGCGCGCAGGATCGAATCGCGGCGTTGAAGGCGTGGGTGTCCAGCGTCTTGCCGTCGCCGCGCGCACCTGCCTGGCGCACGTCGACCCGCTCGGCGGCGAAGGCCGGGGGGGGCACCAGCGCGAGCGCGCCGACAGCGAGAAGGTCGCGCCGGGTCACGCTCAATTGCCCGCCGGCCGCACGGTCGAGCGCGCGCTGCTCGCCGGGATGTCGACTGCGTCTGGCAGCGGCGGCTTCGACGGATCGAAGCTGCGATAGGGCTCGCGGATATGGGCAGCCAGCGCCGGTGTTTCATGAGCGAGCCCGGCGGCGACGGCGCGCGCGAGCATCCAGGCGCCGTAATTGTCGTTGTGAGTCTGGTCGCGGCCGCCGTCGTTGAACGCCAGCGGCGCGCGCTTCGGCCCCAGCGTCTCGTAAATCCGCCGGCTGGCGGCGTTGAGGTCGATCAGCGGCACTTTCTCCTCGGCGGCGACTCGCTTCATCGCATCGACATAATCGGCCAGCGTGCGCTTCAGCGTGCCGTCGGGCAGGAACATCCGCCGCTCGGGCGAGGTGACGAGGACCGGGTGCATCCCGCGCCGCCGCGCCTCGGCGATATAGGTCTTGAGATAGGCGGGGTAGGTGTATGTCGGATCGGCGTAGGTCTGCGGCCAGTTCGCCTTCTGGTCGTTATGGCCGAACTGGATCAGCAGCCAGTCGCCCGGCCTGGCGAGCGACAGCAGCTTGTCGAGCCGCAATTCGGTGAGGAACGACTTGAGCGTCTCGCCCGACCAGGCATGGTTGTCGACCGCCACCGTGTCGTCGACCATCGCCGGCAGCATCTGTCCCCAACTCGCGGTCGGCTCATAGGGCTGGTCGGTGACGGTGGAATCGCCGGCTAGGAAGATGGTCGGCGCGGTGACAGGGGCGATCGAGACCGTCGCAACATCGCCGTCGCCGAGCAGCTCGAGCGTCAGCCGGTCGTCCCATTCGAAGGTGCGGCGCTCGATCGGCGTAATCCGCACGGCATCGCCGCCCGGCGCGTTGGGCGGTGGCGGCGCGAGCGCCGGCGTGCGCACGGTGACGAGGAAGCTGCGGCTCCCCCGGTCGCGTCCCGTCGGCGTGTCGAGCAGCATCAGGCGCCGGTTCTCGGCCTTGACCGTCACCTTGCCGGGGTGCTCACCGAACGTCAGCGTGACGCGATAGGTGCCTTCGGGAACAGCAACCGAGAACAGCCGGTCGTCCGGCCGCGATGCCGGTTCATAGCCATACCCGCCCGGTCCATAGGCGCGGCCAGGTGCGACGGCGGTGAAACCCGGCCGCGCAGCGCCGTCGAGCACGAAGGTGCGCGGCCCGGTTGCAGCGGCATACGCCGTGCCGCCGAGGCAGATCAATCCCGCTGCCGCCATGTCGACGCAGGCCCGGCGCAGCGCGCGATAGATCCGGCTCGTTCCAATCAAACGGTCGCTCACCAGCAGGTCGGCGAGCCGGTCGCCTTGACGGCGGCCGGGTCCGGCGCGTGGATCTCGTGCGAGATGGGCAGGTCGAGTGCTGCCAAGCCCTGGCCGACCAGCGCCGCCGCGGCGCGCGCGCCGAGCTCGTTCAAGTGCGTGGTGTCGTGATGCCCCTGCGGGAACAACGGGACATGATCGGCGGGCGTGTAGATCATGAAATAGCGGTCGGCCTTGCCCGCGCCGACGCCGCCGAAGAAGCGGATCGCGCGCGCGTCGAGATCGATCAGCGGCGTGCGTGTGGCGGCGGCCACCTGGCGCACCGCTGCCGCCCAGGCACCGTGCGTCTCCTTGATGCGGCCGTCGGCGTCGAATTCGTCGCGCGCGATCGGCGTCATCAGCACCGGAGTCGCCTGATGCGCACGGACATCGGCGACGAACTTCGTCAGATTTTGCGCATATTGCGGCGGATCGACGTGACGGAACATCTTGGTCGTGTCCTCGTCATTATGACCGAACTGGATCAGCACTGTGTCGCCGGGCTTCAGCGAGGCGGTGAGCTGCTGCCAGAAGCCGTCGGAGACGTAGGTCTTGGTGCTGCGGCCGCCGTGCGCCATGTTGATGACTTGCATGTCGGTCGGCACCACGCACGACAGGAACATGCCCCAGCCCATCTGCGGATATTGCGCATGGGTATAATGCGCTGCGGTCGAATCGCTGGCGATGAAGATGCGGCCCGGTGCCGAAAGGGCAGTGGCCGGTTTTGTCGCCGGTGTCGTCTGGGCCAGCGACAGCGCCGCGGCGGCGAGCCACATCGTCTTCACTTGCTATCTCCCTGGTTCCCGCCGCTGCGCATCGGGGAGGTGGCGGCGCAGCGGCGAGAATCCCGTCGTCAGAACTTGTATCGGGCGCCGAAGAAGATTTGGCGTCCGGTGAACGAATAGACCTGCTGGTCGCGCCGGTCCTGACCGTCCCAATAGCTGGTCGCCTCATTGGTCAGGTTGATGACATCGGCGGTCAGGGTCACATGCGGCGTCAGCTTGTACGAGATCGAGGCATCGATATCGGTGCTGCCATAGGCGCCGGTCACGTCGGCGAGGCCGGAGCGGAGCGGCACCTGGCGGATATAATCGTCGCGATAGGCCAGCGACACACGCGCCTCGAGCTTTGAATCCTCGTAATAGAGCGTGGCGTTGGCCGCGTTGGGTGAGGCATCGACTAGCGGCGCCTCCAGCGTCGGCCCCGACGCATTGGTGGTCAGCACATAGCTGATGTTCGAGCTGATGTGCGTGTAGTTGAGGATCGCGCCGAAATGCTTCAGGAAGCCGGGGAGGAAGGTGAACGGCTGCTGGTACTGCACCTCGACGCCGTTGATCGTGCCGCCGCTGGTGTTCTCGTAGCTGGTGACATTGGTCGTGGTGTTGGGGTCCTGGTTGGGCGTCAGTAGCGATAGCGGCAGGCCGGCGGCGGAATAGGTCGTCGTCGTGGTGATCTGCTGGACGAAGCTGCTCAGATCCTTGTGGAAATAATCGACCGCCAGGATCGAGCCATGCTGGAAATACCATTCCAGCCCGGCGTCGAAATTGGTCGCCCGATAGGGATTGAGATAGGGGTTGCCAACCGTCGCGGTGAACGGCGTCTGCGCCGTGCCGATCGAGCCGCCCGGCGTGAGATAGCCCAGCTCCGGACGCGACATCACCTTGGACGCGGCGAAGCGCGCGGTCAGCTTCGGCGTGATGTCGAGCGCGAGGTTCACCGCAGGCAGCCAGTCGTCATAGTTGCGCTTGGCGACCGTCAGCACGCCGTCCCCGACATAGCCCTGCGATTCCTGCCAGGTTTTGGCATAACGGACGCCGACATTGCCGCGCAGCGTCATGCCATTGGCGAAATTGAAGTTGAAGTCGGCCTGGAGGTACGGACTGAGGTCTTGTTCCTGTACCGAGCGGTTGTCGCCCTGCGCGCCGGTGCCGAGGCTGCCCAGCCGCCAGTCGCCATACTGGTTCTGGCAGAGGCAGTCGACGCCGAACAGGTCCATGATCTTGCCCATGTTCGGCACGATGAACGACGAGGTCGAGCCCTCGGGCAAGCCGAGGTCGTTGAGCGACACCACCGAGCTGATGTCGCCGATCGTCGTGCCGCTGGGCAGGGCCGGGATCGTCGTCGTCGAGGTCAGCCGCTGCTGGCGGGTCGAGATGAAATTGAACCTCTTGGCGGCGACGCCGGCACGCGCGGTGATCGAATCGGTCAGCTTGTATTGCAGGTCGACCTTCAGGTTCTTCAGCCGGTTGTCGACCGTGCTGGTATATTCGCGGATGCTGTCATAGCCGTTCTGGAAGCTCCAGTTCGACGGATCGGTGGCATCGAAATTATAGTTGAGCAGCGGTTCCTTCGGGCTGTTGCGCGCGTCGTATACGAAGCCGTCGCCATCGAAGCGGCTGAACGTCACCAGGCGCGAATAGGGATTGTCGAAGTAGGAATCCGCCTGGCCGTACATCACATTCAGCTTGCCGCGGTCGCCTAGGTCCTGCTCGATATGGATGTCCGCCTGGTAGAAGCGGGTGGTCGAGATATCCTTCGAATTGGTGACGCTGAAATCGGTGTCGTCGAACACGCCATAGACCAGCTGGCCGTTGTCATCGACTTGGGCGTCGCGGATCTTCATGTTGGGCCGGCCGGCGAACAGCGCGGGATCGATGCCCGATCCAGCAGGCGGTGTGCCCAGCCCGCGATTGAGGCTGATCGGGTTGGTCGCAAGATCGTTCTTGTTCTGATGCAGGCTCGAATAAGCGGCGTCGATCGTCACCAGCGAATGGTCGCTCGGGCGCCATTGGACGGAGCCGGTAATGCCGAGGCGCGTCTGGCGATCGATGAAGCGACCATAGCCGGGCAGGCGCGGCACGAACACATTGGGCTGGTTGACGGTGTCGTAGGCCGACGGCGTCGAGCCGGGATATTGGCCCGGCGCGGCGACGCATTGTGAGGCGTGCGGCTTGCTGCCGACCAGCGGGTTGACCGGCGTTACCATCGAGCTTGGATCGACGGGGCAGAAGCCGCTGTTGATATCGCTGAAATCGGCCAGCGCGGTGTTCGAGTAGGCGTCTTCCTGAACGACATGCTTGCTGTACGCTGCCGACAGCAGGATGCCGAACTTGTTGTCGTCGAACGTCTTGCTGACCAGCCCGGCGAGACGCGGCTGCAGGTCCTTGTTGATGTCGTAATAGGCGCCTTGTGCGCTGAACGCGGCCTGGAAGCCGGGGTGATCGAACGGCCGCGCCGTCTGCAGGTCGACGGTGGCGCCGAGCGATCCTTCGTCGACGTCGGCTGATTGTGTCTTGTGGACGACGATCGACTGGAACAGCTCGGAAGCGAACACGCTGTAGTCGAAGCCGCGGCCGCGATTGATGCCGGCGCCGAGCGTCGAGCCGGTCGTGCTCGAGACGGTTTCCATGCCGTTGAACCGTGTCCGGCTGAAATTGCCGCCGAGGCCGCGCACGGTGATGTCGCGGCCTTCGCCGCCATCCCGCTCGATCGAGATGCCGGGGATGCGCTGCAGTGAATCGGCGAGGTTCGCGTCGGGGAAGGAAGCGATGTCCTGCGCGTTGATCGCATCAACCACTTCGGCGGAATCGCGCTTGGTGCGGATCGCCGAGGCGAGGCTGGCGCGATAGCCGGTCACGACGATGTCGGCCGGGTTCTGCGGCGCCGTCGCGTCGGGCGCGGGCCGAGCCTGCTGGCCAGCTGGCGGCGCAGCAGCCTGCGTCTGAGCAGCCGCGACGGCCGGATAGACGAGGCACGACGCCGTCGCCAGCGCTGCAATCGAAAACCGGGTCCTGCCGGACCGACGAGCGATGTGATTGAAACTGACCACGATACCCTCCCGAAGAATACCACTTTGTGGTATGTTGTTCTACTGAATGGTATGAGCGCGCGCCGAGACCCTGTCAAGAGTCGCCCGCGCGCGCTCGATTGCTGCTATTTTGCCTTTGCCAGTTCGACAGCGAACACATAGCTCGGGCCGAACATGTTCGACCTGAAGATCAGCCACTTGCCGTCGGGCGAGAACTTGCCGTTGGGCTCCAGCCGGTAATCCTGCTTCCGCATGTTGACGAGCTTCTCGGCGCTGAAATAGCCCGGCTCGATCAGCGACTCGGAATTGGGCGAGGGGATTCCGGCATCGGGAATCACCTGGTGCGGCGTGAACAGGTAGAGATATTTGCCGTCGGGGGCGTGGGCGACCATGTTGGGATCGCCGCCATCGCCCGAGAACATCGTCTGGTCGGGCGACAGATTATAATGCACCGACCATTCGTTGCGCAGCAGATGATACCAGGTCCGCTTGCCGGTCGCGATCGTGTAGCCGGCGACCCAGAAATCCTGGCCGCGCGGCGTCTGCAGATCGTACCAGATGGTCTTGCCGTCGTGGCTGAACCATTCGTGGCCGGCGATCTCCATGTTCATCGTGCGCTGGTGGATCTTGACAGGCTTGGCGTCGGGCTGGTCGAGGTGCAGCAGCCATAGCCGGTCGACCTTCTGCCACGGCCCCTCGTGGCAGAACATCAGCAAGTTGGGATCGGTCGGCGAGAACTGGAGGTGGTTGAGCCAATCGGTCGAGCTGTAGACCGGCCGCTGCTGCCCGGTGCGCGTGTCGACGACGAACATGGTCATCGGGATTTTCGCCTCGAGCCGCTCGTTCATACGGATTTCCTTGGCGTCGGCATAGGGCAGGGGCTTTCCGTCCGGTCCCTTCGCCTGATAATTCGCCTGGCCAAAGCGGCTGTCGCTCTTCTTGAAGTAATTCAGCGCCTGCGATTGCGCGTCCGGGCTGGTCATCACGCCGCCGAGCAGCGTCTCGTCGGCATTGATCGTCTGAATGTCGCCGTGCGGAACCGTGGCGATCTTGCGCTGCTTGCCGGTGTCGATGTCGACGGCATAGACGGTCTTGGGCCCATCGGCGTCCTTGGGCAGGGTCTCGTAATAGACGTTGCGGGTTTTGTGGCCGGTGAACAGCAGCCGATACGGCGTCGCGATGTCGAGGACCGGCGTCTCCTTGAACGTCTTCAGGTCGATCGCCGCGATCCCCTTGGGCGTGGTGATGACCATCTTGTCGCCCTGCGGCGTATAGGCGTTGTAGTTGAAATAGAGGCTGAGGCTGCCTGGCTCGTTCGACAGGCGGACGATACGGTGACCGGTGTCAGGATCGATCCACTCGCGCGGCGGCTGGCCGTTCGACGCGGCGGCGGCGGTTGCCTGCGCCGGCGCATGAGCCGCTGCGCCGATCGGCATGACAAACGCGAGCAGCGACGCCCCGACGACGGCCGACGACAACATCTTCCGAGAACGCAACCCCATCAAGCCTCTCCTGAATTGGATAAATATCACATTGTGGTATAATATCCTATTCAGTGGAACATGATTGTCAAGCTAGAAGATGGTCTCGGACCGTGAATCGCGATTATTGAGGTTGGCGCCTATGAGGACGGGACGCGCACGGCCAAGCTCCGCGCGGGGCGCGGCTCGCACGAGTGCCGTTATTCTTCGACGTTGTTGATGAGGGGCAGTGCCCGCCCCAGGGCTGCCGCGACGCTAGTCGATCAGCTCGATCGCCATCGCCGTCGCCTCGCCGCCACCGATGCAGAGTGAGGCGAGGCCGCGCTTCTGTTCCGTGTCCTGCAAGGCTGACAGCAACGTTGCCATGATCCGCGCGCCCGAGGCGCCGATCGGATGGCCCAGTGCGCAGGCGCCGCCGTGGACGTTGAGCACGTCATGCGCGATGCCGAGGTCGCGCATCGCAATCATCGCTACGCAGGCGAAGGCTTCGTTGACCTCGAACAGATCGACGTCGCCGACCGACCAGCCCGCCTTGGCGAGCGCCTTCTGCATGGCGAAGACCGGCGCGGTGGTGAACTTGGCCGGGGCATGGGCATGAGCGGCATGGCTCACCACCCGCGCGACCGGTTTGATGCCGAGGCGATCGGCGACCGATGCGCGCGTCATCACCAGCGCCGCCGCGCCATCGGAGATCGATGAAGCGTTCGCCGCGGTGATCGTGCCGTCCTTCGAGAAGGCGGGCTTCAGCGTCGGGATCTTCGCTGCGTCGCCGCGCGCCGGCTGCTCGTCGAGCGTCACCGTCTCGGCGCCCTTGCGAGTTTTCACTTCGACCGGGACGATCTCGCGATCGAACGCGCCCGATCGTTGCGCGGCTTGCGCGCGTTCCAGGCTGGCGATGGCGAAGGCGTCCTGATCCTGCCGGGTGAACTGATATTCGGCCGCGGTCTCCTCCGCGAAGGCGCCCATCAACTTGCCCGGCTCATAGGCATCCTCGAGACCGTCGAGATACATATGGTCCTTGAGCACGTCGTGGCCGATCCGCGCGCCCGAACGATGCTTCATCGAGAGATAGGGGGCGTTGGTCATGCTCTCCATGCCGCCGGCAAGGATGAGGTCGGCCGAGCCGACGGCGAGCGCGTCGGCGGCCATGATCGCCGCCTGCATTCCCGATCCGCACATCTTGTTGACCGTCGTCGCCTCGACATGCAGCGGCAGCCCCGCCTTGAGCGCTGCTTGCCGCGCCGGCGCCTGGCCGAGCCCGGCCGGCAGCACGCAACCCATGTAGATGCGCTCGATCGCCGCCGGATCGACGCTCGCGCGTGCTACCGCGCCGGCGACCGCCGCCTGCCCCAGCTCGGTCGCGCTGGCGCCGGCGAGCGAGCCCTGGAAGCTCCCCATCGGCGTGCGGGCATAGGACAGGATGACGACGGGATCGGCGGACATGGAGTTCTCCGAAAGCGGCTCAAAACGGGGTGGGCGATGAGATGCCGATCTAGGACGTGTCGAGGCCGTTTACAAACCGCTTAGCGCGTGACGGCGCCGCCTCGCCCGCGTATCGTTCGGGTGATGCAGCATGCCCTTGCCGACGAGTTCAGCCGGGTTGGACCATGGGTCTGGCCGGTGGCGCTCGGCGTGCTCGGCGCGATCGTCGGGAGCTTCATCGCCGCGTTGGTAATCCGCTGGCCGCAGGGGCGGTCGGTGCTCACCGGCCGCTCGGCGTGCGATGCCTGCGGCCGGAGCCTCGGGCCGGTCGACCTCGTGCCGCTGGCGAGTGCCTTGTGGCTGCGCGGGCGCTGCCGCTCGTGCCGGGCGCCGATCGATCCACGCCACTGGCAGATCGAGCTTTCCGCGGCGGTGATCGGCGTGATCGCCGGGCTGGCGGTGCCCGGGCCGACCGCCTTCGCCGGCGCACTGTTCGGCTGGTTCCTGCTGGCGCTCGCCGCGCTCGACGTCGCCGAATATTGGCTGCCGGACCGGTTGACCTTGGCGCTGGCGCTGGCTGGGATCGGCCTCGGCCTTGTCGGTGTGCCGCCGACGTTGAGCGACCGGATGATCGGCGGCGTCACCGGCTTTGTGTCGCTGTGGCTGATCGCCGCCGGCTATCGCCTGCTCCGGCACCGCGAAGGGCTCGGCGGCGGCGATCCCAAGCTGTTCGGCGCGATCGGGCTGTGGCTCGGCTGGCGGATGCTGCCGGCGGTGCTGGTGCTGGCCTGCCTGATCGGCTTTGCGGCGCTGTTGATGCGGCTGGTGGCGGGTCATACCGTTGCCGGCCACGATCGGCTGCCGTTCGGCGCGCTGCTGGCGATCGCGGCTTACCCGGCGTGGCTGGTCATGCTAGCATTCGGCGCATGATGCTGCGCTTCCTGCCGCTCGCCCTGCTGCTGCTGACCGGTGCAGCGGCCGCGCGCGGCGATACGCCGGTGACGCCGCTGCTCGCCTCGATCGACGGCCTGCCGCTGGGCCAGCTGCCCAAGCAGCAACTGCCGGCGACGGGCTGTGCCGCCTATCTGTGGAGCGACGGCACCACCCACGCGCTGGTAGTGATGGCGAGCACCGATCCCGCGCAAATCCGGCTGTCGCTGGACGGCACGATCGCTGATTATCCGCGGGTGGCGCAGCACGGCATCGGCGGCTTCGGCTTCGCGGGCACGACGACCTATCGCGGCGGCAGCGTGACCGCGACGCTGGAGATGACGATCGTGACCGAAAGCAGTCTCACCCAGGGAGCTGCGGTGCGCAATGCGGTGCTCACCCTCGCGCGGGCCGGCCACGACACCGTGGTGCTGCCGGTCGGCGGCCTGATCGGCTGCGCGCCGCCGCCGGGGGCAGGGAAGTGACGATGCGCGAGACGCTCGACCGTCAGCGGCAGGCGTTCATGGCCGAGCTGCCGGTGCCGATCGTCGTCCGCAAGGACCGGTTGAAGCGTGCCGCGGCGATGATCGTCGACAATGCCGGCCGCTTCTGCGACGCCTTGAGCGCGGATTTCGGCCATCGCAGCCGCGAGCAATCGATGCTGACCGACATCGCCGGCGCGGTCGGGCCGATCAACCATGCGATCAAGCATGTCGAGCGCTGGGCGAAGCGCGAGAAGCGTTCAGTGCAATTCCCGCTCGGGCTGCTCGGCGCGAGGGCGTGGGTCGAGTATCAGCCGAAGGGCGTCGTCGGCGTGATCGCGCCGTGGAACTTCCCGATCAATCTTGTGATGGGGCCGGTCGCCGGCGCTTTCGCTGCGGGCAATCGGGTGATGGTCAAGACCAGCGAATACACCCCGCGCACCGCCGCGCTGTTCGAGGAGGTGGTCGGCCGCTATTTCGCCAGCGAGGAACTGGCGTTCGTCTCGGGCGGCCCCGATGTCGGCAAGGCGTTCGCCGAGCTGCCGTTCGATCATCTGCTGTTCACCGGCGCGACCGGGATCGGCCGCCACATCCTCCATGCCGCGGCCGATAATCTGACGCCGGTGACGCTGGAGCTCGGCGGCAAATCGCCGGTGATCGTTGGGCGTTCGGCCGATCTCGGCCAGGCGACCGAGCGCGTCGCCATGGGCAAGATGCTCAACGCCGGGCAAATTTGCCTCGCGCCCGACTACATGCTGGTGCCTGCGGAGGAGGAGGGGCGCGTCGTCGAGGGGCTGAGGCGCGCCGCCTCGGCGCTGTACCCGACGCTGCTCGCCAATCCCGACTATACCTCGATCGTCAACGACCGGCATTTCCAGCGGCTGGGCGACTGGCTCGATGACGCCCGCGCCAAGGGCGCGACGATCGAGCAGGTCAACCTTGCGGGCGAGGACTTCGCCGCCACCAATGCGCGCAAGATGCCGCTCATCATCGTCCGCGACGCGACCGATGATATGGTGCTTATGCAGGAGGAGATTTTCGGCCCCATCCTGCCGATCCGCCGCTACGAGACGATCGACGGCGCGATCGACGAGGTCAACCGTCGTGCCCGGCCGCTCGGCCTCTATTATTTCGGCCGCGACGAGGCCGAGCGCCGCCGCGTGCTCGATCGCACCATCTCGGGCGGCGTGTCATTGGATGACGTGATCTTCCACGTCTCGATGGAAGACCTTCCATTCGGTGGGATAGGGCCCTCAGGGATGGGGGCCTATCATGGGCAGGACGGTTTCCGCACCTTCAGCCACGCCAAGGCGGTATACAAGCAGGCGTGGCTCGACGTGGCCAAGCTCGCCGGCATCAAGCCGCCCTATGGGCCGGCGACGACGAAGGCGATCGAGCGGCAGATGAAAGGTTAGCGCTCGCTCTCGGGGTAATCCGTACCAAGCGTCGTCTCACGCAGCCGCTCGACCTCGTCGAGCCGATCGCGCAATGTCCGAGTGACTGTGTCGTAGGCGAACTTGCCCATCACCAGGTGGCGCGGCGGTTTGTCCTGATCGGCCAAATCGATGATCGCCTGGGCAGCACGCACCGGGTCGCCCGGCTGCGTGCCGCTGATGCCGCGCGTGCCGGCCATGCGGGCGCCGGCGGTTTCGGCATAATCGGCGATGCGGTTGGCTGTCTGGTGCAGCGAGCGGCCCGCCCAATCGGTGCGGAACGGGCCTGGCTCGACGCAGGTCACCTTGATACCGAGCGGCGCGCCTTCCGCTGCCAGCGCGTCCGACCAGCCTTCGACGGCATGTTTCGACGCGGCGTAATAGCCGGAACTCGGCAACCCGACGAAACCGGCAAGCGAAGTAATGTTGACGATCAGCCCGCCGCGCTGTGCTCGCATCAGCGGCAGCACCGCGCGGGTGACGGCGAACAGGCCGAAGACGTTGGCGTCGAACTGCGCGCGGATCGCGTCTTCCTCGCCTTCCTCGACCGAGGATTGGTAGCCGTAGCCGGCGTTGTTGACGAGGGCGTCGATCCGCCCGAAGCGGCTCTCGGCGGCACCGACCGCCGCCTCGATCTGGCTGGCATCGGTAACGTCGAGCTTCGCGGCGAGCGCGCGGTCGGGAGCAATCGCGACGAGATCGGCAAGCGTATCGGGATTGCGTGCGGTAGCGACCACCGACTGGCCCTGTTCGAGCAGCCGCCGCGCCAGCTCACGACCGAAACCGGTCGAACACCCCGTGATGAACCAGACGCGCGTCGCCATGCCTTTTCTCCCTTCGTTGTCGGTCCGGTAGGTGGTCATCCGGCGAAGAAGGACAAGGGCAGGGCGTCAGCCTTTTGGCAACCGGGCCTTGGGGAAGCCTTGCCAGACCTGGTCGTAATCCTCGTCCAGCGCGCCAGTCTTCAGCGCATGGTCGGTCGGCGAGAAGGTCCAACGGCTCTCGACCATGAACGCCATAGTGTCGTCGATCTTGTATGGCTTCAGTTCGGCTTCGCTCGCGCCTTGCCAACTCGCCACATCGGGGCCGTGGCCCGACATCTGGTTGTGCAAGGAGAGCGCGCCGGGACGGAAGCCCTCGGCCTTGGCGTCATAGGCGCCGGTGACGAGGCCCATGCACTCGCTCATCACGTTGCGATGGAACCAGGGCGGGCGGAAAGTGTCTTCTGCGACCAGCCAGCGCGGCGGGAAGATCACGAAATCGACATTGGCGGTGCCCGGCACGTCGCTGGGCGAAGTCAACGCGGTGAAGATCGACGGATCGGGATGGTCGTAGCTGATGCTGCCGATCGTGTTGAAGCGGAACAGGTCGTATCTGCACGGCGCGAGATTGCCGTGCCACGCCACCACGTCGAGCGGCGAACGGCCGAGATTGGTGGTCCACAGCGTGCCGCGGAACTTGTGGATCAGCTCGAAATCGCCCTCGACATCCTCGAACCAGGCGACCGGCGTCTCGAAATCGCGCGGGTTGGCGAGGCCGTTGGAGCCGATCGGGCCGAGATCCGGCAGGCGGAAGGGTTGCCCGTGGTTCTCGGCGACATAGCCGCGCGCCTTGCCGTCGGGCAGCGTGACGCGGAAGCGCACGCCGCGCGGGATCAACACGATCTCGCCGGGCTTGACATCGACGCGGCCCATTTCGGTGAGCAAGGCGAGGCGGCCCTGCTCGGGAATGATGATCATCTCGCCGTCGCCGCTGACGAAGGCGCGGCGCTCCATGTCCCTGGTCGCGCGATAGATGTGAACGGCGACGCCGGTTTGTGTGGCGGGGCCGTTGCCGGCGACGACCATCGTTGTCAGGCTGTCGAGCCAGTCGGCCCCGTCCTCGAAATCGAGCGGGCCCCAGCGCAGGCGATTGGGCGCGAACGGCTCCTTGACGATGCCGGGGGCGAACAGCTTGGCGCCATGGTAGTGGGTGAACGCCGGGTGCGCCGCCGATGGCCGCAGCCGGTAAAGCCACGAGCGTCGATTGTCGTGGCGCGGCGTGGTGAAGGCGGTGCCCGAAAGCTGCTCGGTATAGAGGCCGAACGCCGGCTTCTGCGGCGAGTTGCGACCTTGCGGTAGCGCCCCCAGCACTGCCTCGGTAGCGAAATGATTGCCGAAGCCGGTCATATACTGGCTGCCGTCATGCTGAACTTGTTTCAGCATCCATCTCTCCTCTTGCGCTGTCCGTTCCTGCGGCACGATGGACCCTGAAACAAGTTCAGGGTGACGGCGCTGTATGTGACGTCACGCCTCCTGTTTCGCCGGGACCACCCCGCGCCGAATCTGATCTAGCTCGATGCTCTCGAACAGCGCCTTGAAATTGCCCTCGCCGAAGCCTTCATTGCCCTTGCGCTGGATGATCTCGAAGAAGATCGGCCCGACCATATTCTCGGTGAAAATCTGGAGCAGCAGCCCGCCGCCGGTCTCCGGCGCGCCGTCGATCAGGATCTTGCGCTTGCGCATCTCGGCGACGTTGTGGCCGTGGCCGGGCAGGCGTTTGTCGATCAGGTCGAAATAGGTGTCCGGCGTGTCCTGAAAGCGGATGCCGTTGGCGCGGAGCGCATCGACCGTCTTGAAGATGTCGTCGGTCGCCAACGCGAGGTGCTGGATACCCTCACCCTTATAGTCCTTGATGAATTCCTCGATCTGCGAATGCTCGTCCTGGCTTTCGTTCAAGGGAATGCGGATCTTGTCGTCGGGCGCCGTCATCGCCTTGGAGAACAGGCCGGTCGACTGGCCCTCGATATCGAAATAGCGAATCTGGCGGAAGTTGAAGATGCGCTCGTAATAATCCGCCCAATAATCCATCCGCCCGCGCTGCAAGTTGTGCGTCAGATGGTCGAGCGTGTGCAGGCCGACCGAATTGTCGTCCGTTCCCTTGCCGGTCGGCGTGAAGTCGGTGCCGTAGATGTCCGCCTTCCTGTCGACCAGATAGAGGTTGGCGCCGCCGATCCCCTCGATCGCCGGCAGGTCGAGTTCGCCCGGCCCATGTTCGCCCTTCACCACCACAGCGCCGCGCTCGACCGCCATCTTCAGCGCTGTGTCACCGTCCGCGACGCGGAATGCCATCGCATTGGCCGAAGGGCCATGCACCTGACGGAAGCCGGCGACCTGGCCCGCCTTCTCCATGTTGAGCAGGAAGTTGATGTCGCCCTGCGCGTAGCGGCGGACGTTCTTCGATTTATGCGTGCCGATATGGGTGAAGCCCATCTTCTCGAACAAATCGGCCAATGCCTCAGGATCGGGGCCGGTGAATTCGACGAACTCGAAGCCGTCGAGGCCCATCGGGTTTTCGCGCGTATCGGCGGTCATGGCATCTCTCTCCGGAACTGGTATCAATTGATACTATATCAGCGATCGGAAGACGGGTCAAAGTGGTCAATCCCGCGCCGGCCTAGCTTGTTCCGTGCCCAAGAGCCTGTCATGGTGCGCGCCGAACCGAGCACCGGCCGGTGTGGGGGACAGCGATGACGATTGACGACAGCGCGGAGTCGTTCGGACGCGATCACGAGGCGCGCCATGCCGCCTGGGAGGCGGCGCTGGGGCGCGGCGGCCTGCCCGATTTCGTCTCCGGCCGGTTGCAGGAAGCCGCTGCCGGCCGCGGCGCCTGGGTGGCGACGATGACCCCGGCCGAGCTGCTGCTGGCGCGGAGCCACGGCATCCGCCCGGTGGCGACCGTTTCGGGCACCTGCTGGTATTCCTACGGCTGGAGCTGGACCGAAGGCCATGCCGAGGGCTGGCATGAGGCGCTCGACCGGCTGCGGCGCGAGGCGGCGGCGGCTGGCGCCAATGCGGTGGTCGATGTACGGATGCGGACGCTCAGGCACCGTATCGCCAGCAGCATGGATTTCACACTGATCGGCACCGCTGTCCGGCTTGATCGCCTGCCGCCTGGCAAGGACCCGGTGATCGCCACCGTCCCCGCACTCGAATTCGTCCGGCTGCTCGAGGCCGACATCGTGCCGGTCGGGATCGCGGTCGGCGCCTGCTACGACTGGCTCAACAACATGATGGGCGGGTTCGGCACCGGCGCGATCTATTCGCGGCGCGGGTGGGGATCGAGCGGCTGGCAGACGCAATCGCAGATGCAATCGTGGAGCAACCAGCCGCTCGACGAGCTGACCGGCTTCTGGGAACGCATCCGCCGCGAGGCGCACGCCGACCTGCGCCATGCCGCCGGGCGGCAGGGCAACGGTGTCCTGGCGCATACCCAGTTCGGCCAGCTCATCCGCCGTGAGCAGGACAAGCAGCCGCCCGCTTATCTCGGCCGCCACATCGTCATCGGCACGGTGGTCGATACGCGCCGTGCGGCGGCGTTCCCGCACGAGATCGAGCCGGTGATCGACATGCGCGACGACCTGTCGCCGCTCAATAACCCCGGCGCGCCGCGCCATTCCGGCTATGAGGCCGATGTCCAGGACGAAGAGGGAGGGATCTGATGACCGACGACGTGAAGCCGATTCCCGAGCACGCGCTCGCCCGCCTCGCCGGTCTGCGCCGCGAGGGCGATCCCGGCGGCGTGTTCACCTCGGACTTTTCGGTCAACGAGTTCCTGCTGGTCCGCAAGGCCGGGTTCGAGCCGATCGGGCTGTGCGTGGGGAGCTGCATCTATCACGTCGGCTTCCAGTTCGCCGGCTTCTCCTCGTCGGTCGAATTGGATGTGCTGTCGACCGCGATGTACGAGGCGCGCGCGCTGGCGATGGAGCGGATGCGCGAGGAGGCCAAGCAGATGGGCGCCGACGGCATCGTCGGCGTGCGGCTGACGGTGAAGCGGCTCGAATGGGA
>Ga0164242_10001486_pt1 | contig 27874 bp, 23 predicted proteins | sample OricomgcompostMG_FD_108783 | JGI IMG/M metagenome (GOLD analysis project Ga0164242, IMG submission 108783) | Miracle-Growth compost microbial communities from Emeryville, California, USA - Original compost - Miracle growth compost (MG) ...
GCGGAATAGATAAGCGCTGAAAGCATATTAAGCGCGAAACTAGCCTCAAGATTAGATTTCCCTATGATCCCCCAGAAAGACTATCTGGTTGATAGGCGCAAGATGGAAGCATGGCAACATGTGCAGTCGAAGCGTACTAATAGGGACATTGACTTTTTACGTTCTCTAGTCCGTTCACCCCCGTTGGTGGGCAGGCTAGAGAAGTGCAATTTGACTAGTTATTGGTGTTTACCAACACCGGAACGTTTGTCTAAAAAAGCTTTTGGACTGTAACGTGACCAACCATACGACTTCCGTATGGACATCGAGCATAGCTCCGACTAGCATTCCCCGGTAAGGGAAAAGAGCAGCCGGAGACGGTGGATTCATTCCGCCGCCCCGCGCGATGAGAAAAACCGTAGGTTTTCCTCATTAGGCGAAGCCGCCTCGGTGCCCATAGCGAGAGGGAAACACCTGTTCCCATACCGAACACAGCAGTTAAGCCTCTCAGCGGTTACAATACTTGGGGCTCACCCCTGGGAAAATAGCACGGTGCCGTATTATACAAAAGCCATCCTTACAGGATGGCTTTTGTCTTTTTCAGGATTATTCCAGCTATGTTTTGCAAAAGCATCCCAGAAGAGGTAATGTTTATACAAGGATAAAAACACATGATGTTGCCGCGCCTCGCTAGACAATTGCATGCCAACGCCGCCGTATTGGCGTTTGTGTTATTCGCCTTTGTAATATCGTATGCTTGTTTCGGCTATGCACCGGCGGCCCATGCGGCTGCAGGCGCCTGCACGGCACCGGCAACCGATTACGGTACGGTGACGGCGACAGTGACCATACCAGCGGACGGCACATATTACATATGGAGCCGTATGGCGGCAGATAGCAGCGCCGACAGTTCCTACCTCTTGCAGGTCGATACTAGCAACTGTTTTACTGTGGGGACGAGCGGTACGAAATCTGTACCGGTGTATAGTGCCGGCGCCACGACGTATTTCGCGAACAACTCTACGAACTGGCTTGATACGACGACGGCCGGCGCAGCCGTATCGGTGAGTATGACTGCCGGCAGTCATACGATTACTATGATTGGTAACGCCCCTAACTTAGTGCTCGACCGTCTTATCTTTACCCAAGACTCAAGCTGTACGCCATCAGGTACAGGGGATAACTGCGCCGATAGCACCGCGCCCTCGGTCAGTATGAGTGCCCCGGCTAGCGGTACGACGATCTCAGGTACGAGTGTAACAGTGAGCGCCACGGCGACTGATGACACGGGAGTGCAGCGGGTAGACTTTTACACCGATAGTGCCACGTCACCCTTCGCCAGCGATACCACGGCGAGCGGCAGTACGTATAGTGTTACCCTGGATAGCACGGGCCTGAGTAACGGGACGCACACTATCACCGCTAAAGCGTATGACGTAGCCAGTAATGTCCAGACAGCATCGGTATCGGTCACCGTAAATAACAGTGGCGGCTCGGGAGATACGACGCCACCGACTATCTCCATCACATCACCTTCCGCCAGCAGCATCCTGAGCAAAGACCTGAACAATGCGCATTTCAACAGCACTGCCTATAGCGTCACGGTGAACGCCTCCGATGCCAGTGGCATCAAGCAGGTGGCATTCAAGCTCGATGGCAGCACAGTTTCCACTAAGACGACCTCGCCGTTCACCTATACCTTGAACCTGACGTCTCTCAGCTGTGGTACGCATACACTGCAGGCGCAGGCGACCGATAATTCGACGAACCAGAACGTGGCTAGCAGTTCCACGGTGTCGTTTACGACTACGTACGCCGCCGATATCGACGGTAACTGTTCGGTGGATATCACGGATCTAAGTCGATTGGCTACCAAGTATAACCAGAGTTCGGGAATAGGGCGCGCCGATATCAACCAAGACGGCACCGTCAACATTACGGACGTGAGTCTCTTGGCTGCCTCGTATGGCACTCATTAGCCACCAAGTCTTCCATAGATTATATTGACATTAGCATAATATAATGCTATCATAAGCGTAATTCGAAAGGATAAGAGGGTTTCCGTGCTCCGGTGGAGGTGTACGGACCCTCTTTTTCGAATCCGAAAAACCAATTAATGGAGGTGTTTCAGATGGCTGGAACAAAAGCTGGCGGCCAGCGCGCTGCCGCAACGAACAAAGCGAAATATGGCTCTGATTTTTACGCAAAGATCGGCGCCAAGGGTGGCCAGAATGGCCGTACCGGTGGTTTTGCTGCCGGTGACGCAGGCCGCGAACGCGCCCGAGTCTATGGTGCTATCGGTGGCCGCATCAGCCGCCGCACCAAGAAGAGCGCTTAATAAAAACGCTCTCATAAAAAGAACCGCTCCTTGGGGCGGTTCTTTTTATGCGGTCGGTTGTAATAGAGACTTTGTAAGACGGTAGGGGCGGCAGAGACGTGAACGGCTGACCTGCCACTCAGTCTGGCAGTTAAAGCAGCGGTAGAGGCGCTCTGAGGCTTGCAGGCTGCGGCCAAAGCAGGCAGGGCAGGTAGCGCGTAAGTGTAGCCAATCGCGGTAGGTATCAAGGCAATCCTGCACGTGATCATTATCGAGGGTGATGCCATAGCGCTCGCCCAGTTCACGGGCTTTCTGCCAGGCGGCGACCTCAAGCTGTACGAGTTCTATATCATGAGTGTAATTTTTATGCTCCAAGACGGCATGACCAAGTTCATGCAGCAGGGAAAACATGCTGTGGGAGGGATTCTTACCGCTTTTTCGATAGGCTACCCGTTTCTTGCCGGCATGCCAGGCGAATTGATTGCTTTCGATGAATTGCAGGTCGGGATAATCGGCTGCGATGCGGACTAGGAGCTGCTCGATATCGGTAGTGCTCCCGCTAGGCATAGACACTCCGAGCCAGGTCGTAGCAGCCGTAGACCACCGCTTGCTCGGGCCGCTGGGCCTGGATGATAGGCGGAATGGGGACCATGGGTGTGGCGTATTTCTTCAGTTCCGCCACCAGCAGATCATGATATTTCGGAAGGTAGTGACCGACACCTCCGCCTAGGACGACTACGTCCGGCTCCGTGACTGCCAGCAGATCCAGAAACCCTACCGTCCAGTCCCGCACGACCTCTTGCCAGATCTTCGGATCGTTTATCTCGGAGGCTTTCTGGTGGTAGCGTTCATATATTGCCTTACCACTGGCAAAGCTTTCCCACTTCATCAGTTTGTCACCGTGTTGCAGCATGAGCTGGCCGCCCTCGGAGTCGGCCATGCTCGGATCGATCCGCTGGTTGACGATGAAACCGGTGCCGATACCGGTACTGATAGTGATGTAAAGAACTTTCTGATGATGTGCTTTTAACAACATTGCTTCGCTTAAGCCTGCTAAATTAGCGTCATTCTCGATAAGCATGGGGCAATGGGTGACCCGCTCGACATCCCGCAGCAGATGCACGTTTTTCCAGGGTAGATTGCCACCCTGTTCGAATATCCCATGTTCGCGGTCGATCGTTCCTGGCGCGGCGATGCAGCCAGCGCGGTATTCGACGTAGGGCAGTGCCTCGATGTTATGTTTGAGGGCTTCTAGGAAGGCATCGTAGTCGACGGGTGTCTCAAAACGGATAGAGCCGGCTATCTCGCCGTTATCGCTTAAGGACGCTACCAGCGTCTTGGTCCCTCCCACGTCGATGCCGATGTACATGCCTACAGTGTATCAGCGCCATGCCGGTGCGTGCAATTGCCGTGCTCCCCTTTACCTCCACCTGAGAAACAGGTATGTCCTGCGGACATAACCTTCGGTACTCGAAAAACTGAAGCACGCTTCGTTTTTCTCCGCTCCTCTGTTATAATAAGGCTAATCTTGTGGGTTAGTATGTCGGCGTGCGTATGTTACGCCGGTGTACCTCGCCTGCAGGAAATACATATAGAAGGAGGCATTTGAAACATGCCAACAAAGAACACAACACTAACCATGGACGAGCTGCTAGCCGGCAGTGAAGTCAAGCAACTCGAGACGGGAGATGTCGTCGAGGGAACGATCACCAGCGTGCGCAAGCACCAGGTCTGGATTGACCTGGGGCCGCTCGGCGTCGGTGTAGTTATGCGCCGCGAAGTCGGCCACGGCCAACAGCTCGAAGAAGGCCAGACGGTCACCGTAAGCGTCATCGACCCTGAGATGGAAGAGGGTTACGCATTGCTTTCCATGCGCCGTGCCGCCAAAGACCGCGGCTGGGACGAGCTGCAGCGGATCTTTGACGCCAGCGAGATCGTCGAGGTCACGCCCTACGATGCGAACCGTGGTGGTCTGCTCGTAGAGCTGGAAGGTATCCGTGGCTTCTTGCCGGTGAGCCAACTGGCCGCTGGGCATTACCCGCGCGTTTCCGGTGCGGACAAGGACGAGATCCTGCAGAAGCTGAACCAGCTGGCCGGTAAGGCCATCCGGGTCCGCGTGCTGGATGTCAGCCGCAAGGACAACAAGCTGATCTTCAGCGAGAAAGAAGCGGTGAAAGACGATATGGCTGCCCGCTTTGCCGAGCTGAAAGTCGGTGATGAAGTAGAAGGCGTCGTAACCGGCGTAATCGACTTCGGTGCATTCGTGAATGTCGATGGCATCGAAGGCCTCATCCACATCTCAGAAATCTCATGGGAGCGCGTAGAAAACCCGCGTGACTACGTGAAGGTCGGCGAGACGGTGAAGGCAAAGATCATCGCGATCGACAAAGACCGCTTGAGCCTCAGTCTGAAGCAGATGAGCGAAGACCCGTGGCTCAAGGAAGTCAAAGCGTTCAAGAAGGGTGACAACGTCGAAGGCAAGATCACCCGTATCACACCGTTAGGTGCGTTCGTACAGCTTTCCCCGAGTGTGGAAGCGCTCGTACACGTAAGCGAAATGGGCGATGACGACAACATCGACCCTGAAAAAATCTTCCAGCTGAATGAGAAGAAAGAGTTCAAAGTGCTCGATATCGACACCGACGCTCGCAAGATCTCGCTCAGTCTGAAGCGCAAATAATAATGTCGTAGACATCAGCTTGCCCTCAGATGGCAGAAAGGAGAACCGATGGCGACTACAATCCAAATCGAAGATAACATCACCGTCGGGGCTCTCGCCGAGGAGCTTAAACTTCCGGTCACGCGTCTGATCGGCGAGCTGATGAAAAACGGTATTATGGCCACGATAAACGAGCGGCTTGATTTTGACACCGCTGAGATCATCGTCGGCGAACTAGGCCTTGACATTGCACTGGAACGCAAAAAGGTCACGGCAGAGCCGGTGAAGCGTGATAAGCGCACTGACACCGCCAACAGCACCCAGCGTCCACCGGTCGTGGCCGTGATGGGCCATGTCGACCATGGCAAAACTTCCTTGTTGGATGCGATCCGTGGTGCCGACGTTGCGAAGGGTGAAGCGGGCGGTATTACTCAGCACATCTCGGCGTATCAGATACAGCATGGCGAGCGTGCCATCACGTTCCTGGACACCCCTGGCCATGAGGCTTTTGCCGCTATCCGTGAACACGGCGCACACTTGACGGACATCGTCATATTGGTCGTGGCCGCAGATGACGGTGTGAAGCCGCAGACCATCGAAGCCATCCGCTACGCGCGCAATGCCGGCGTAAAAATCATCGTGGCGATCAATAAGATCGATAAAGAAGGTGCGAATCCCGGCCTGGTCAAAGGACAGCTCGCTGAACAGCAGGTAGTGTCAGATGAACGCGGTTTCGGTGGTGACGTACCTATGGTGGAAGTGAGCGCTAAGACCGGTCAGAACATCGACGGGCTGCTCGATACGGTATTGTTGGTCGCTGATGTCGAAGAGCTCAAAGCCGACGCCACCGTACCTGCCCGTGGCCTGATTATCGAGGCCCACGTCGAAACCGGCCGCGGCCCGATCGCGCACGCCCTTATCGAAGAAGGTACGCTCAAACCTGGTGATTTCGTACTCAGCGGCGGTACCTACGCTAAAGTACGGAATCTCGAAGATACCACCGGCAAGGCTATCAAAGCCGCCGGCCCATCGACACCGGTGGTAATCAGCGGCTTCAAGGCTTTACCGGAGTTCGGTGATCCGTTCGTGGTCGTCCCGAACGAGAAAGAAGCCCGTACGAAGGCTGCCGGTATGGCTGCCGAACGGGCGAGCGGCGCTGGCCACTCAGACATGAGCGGCTCGGAGCTACTGCGTATCATCAGCCGTTCCGACAAGCTGCAGGAACTGCCTATCATCATCAAGGCCGACGTCCAGGGATCAATCGCGTCAGTCGGCGACAGTCTTAAAAGCGTCGAGACTGATGAGGTCGCCGTGCGTGTCGTGAGCAGCAGCGTCGGTGCGGTCAGCGAGAATGACATCCATATGGCACACTCCGGTGACGCCATCATCTACGGTTTCAACACGTCGGCGGCACCGAATATCCGCCGCTTAGCCAGCCGCGACCAGGTGAGCATCCGCCTCTTCAACGTTATTTACGAACTTATCGACGATGTAAAATCCGAACTCACCAAGATGCTGCCCGATGAGATCGTTGAGAAGGAGATGGGTACGCTGGAGGTAAAGGGCGTATTCAAGACCACTAAGACCGAAGTGATTGCCGGTGGAGAAGTGAAGAACGGCATCTTAAAGGCGCCGGCATTGGCCCGGGTCTACCGGGGCAAAGCACAGATCGGCGAAGCTGAACTGACAGGACTGAAGCGCGGTCCAAACGACGCAACGGACCTGGCCGAAGGGGAGCTCGGCGGTATCCTGCTGAATACTACCAGCCGGCTGCAGCTCGAGCTGGGCGACCGCATAGAGTTCTTTACCCGCGAAACCGTGGAGCGTACACTGTAACGTATGTTGAAACTCGATAACAATCTGCTCGACGAACTTGGCCTGGGTAGTCTGCCCGAGGATCAGAAGCGGTCGATGCTCCAACACATCTACGAGACGTTGGAGCTGCGGGTAGGTACCAACCTGGCAAACCAAATGACCGACCAGCAGCTTGAGGAGTTTGAGAAATTCATCGATGAGGGTGGCGATGCCAACCAGTCCCAGGCCTTGCAGTGGCTGGAAACGAACCTGCCGAACTACAAACAGGTGGTTAACGATGTATTCGAAGCCCTCAAAGTAGAGATCAAGCAGATGGCGCCCCAGCTGCTCACGGCGAGCGCTCAGCAGCCGCCGGCCCAGCCCGCAGCTCCCGCCTATCCGCCCCAGAATCCTGCGGCGGCACCGCAGCAGACGTACGCAGCCCCACAAACACCGCCTCAGCCCGCACCTCAGCCGTATCAGTTCCCCCAGCAGCAGCCACCAGCCGGTCCCGGCCCGCAGCCGCCGCAGTATCCAGGCGGCCCACAGGCGGGGTAGTACATTATCTTCAAGGGGTATTAGCTCAGTTGGCTAGAGCGCGGCATTCGCATTGCCGAGGTCGGCGGTTCGACTCCGCCATACTCCACCACGATCTGCCTATCATATGTTGACCGGTAGATCGTAGTCCGGTAAAAGAACCATGGCCTAAGACCCGGCTCTTTTTGATTTGCTGCGGCTGGGCGCACGATTTCATTCTGCCTAAAAGATGATATAATTAGCCATACAGTCACAGGTGTGACTAATAGGGATGCCGAACGCCGAATGAATTTCAAGCTTGGCATCTTTGCACATTTCGGTTTCATCAGCCACTCTCTCCCCAGGAAGGAAAGTCATGAGGAGAATCATTGCGACCGTCAGTGCGGTTGCACTTGCGGCAGTGAGCGGAGGAATCATCTCCCTGCTGCCCATGTCCATGGCAAGTGCTAGCACTGTCACAGGCTCGAGCGGCCAGCAGTACCAGGAGGTGAGCTTCGCACAGCGGTTCATCAGCTCTGACGACCAGTACGGCTCCTACCAGACGCGTAACCGTTGGGTGGAGATCGACGTACAGAACGCCAACCCTCCTGACGTACAGGTCAGCGCCTGCGTGGTCCCGGACACCGTTCCGACGGGCGAGTGCTCCAGCTACAGCGACTCATCCGACCTCGGCGGCGGCAACTACCAGTTCCACGTGGACTCGTCGAGCGGTACGGCCTACATCGAGGTGGACTACGCCCCGAACGACACGGCCTCCACTCCTGATCTGGAGAAGGTCTACACCATGACGTGGACGGCGCCTCAGGTGCTTACCACGCCCCCGGTGGTTCCGACCCAATCGGGCAATGTCGTCACCATCCCTTCGGTGCCGCACATCGGATACTGGGACGGCACCTCTGGGCAGCTGCTCAGTACCGGTGCGCACACCATGCTTAGCAACATGGACGTCTGGGCGGCCCCTGATGACGGCTACGTCTTCCAGTCGGGAGATGACGGTTCGGAGGTGCCTGACAGCTGGCAGACGGGGTGGTCGTACCTGTACACCGCTCCATCCGGTCCGACGCCACCCACTGGTCCGACGCCTCCATCCGGTCCGACATCTCCGGTGCATTCTGTCACGGTGATCAAGTCGGCCGCCCTGAAGGTGCGCAAGGCGCCCACCACCAAGAAGGCTGGCAAGGTCACGCTGACACTCGTGGCAACCAACGGCGCGAAGGTAACCGGCAAGGCGGTCCTGCTCATCAAGAAGGGCAAGACCATCAAGCGGGTGCACGTCGCCGTCCACGGCAACGTCACCAAGATCAAGGTGCCGAAGCTGAAGAAGAAGGGTGTATGGAAACTCCGGGCCAAGTTCCAGGCGAACTCGGCATTCGGAGCCAAGAACACGAAGACCTACAAGGTGAGGGTGAGGAAATAAATCCCACAGATGAACTGAAGTGTCCAGCCCCGTTCTTTGGTGCGATATACCAACACACCAAAGAACGGGGCTTCTTCACGCCCAAAAATCAGCAGATTTTATATATCGAGGCTCTTTCCATAACCGGCCAAAAACGCTTCGGCACTCATCTCGGCCTTGCCAGCGGGTTTGAGTCTCTCGATCATCAGGATACCTTTGGCACAGTAGATGCCGAAAGCTTTGCCGGCGCGCCATAGGCCGCCTGGCGTGCCTTCGCCATCAGCAGCTTTGGCCAGGGTGATGATAACCGCGTGGTCTCCTAGCATTGTCCGGCTTTTGGGCCATTCGGTGAAAGCCCGCACCTCGCGTTCAAGCTGTACGGCCGGCTTGGTGAAATCCAGAATGCCGTCTTCTTTGGTGAGTTTGCGGCTATAACTGGGTACGGCGCCATATCCCACGATATCGGCGACTTTTTCCTGCGGGGCGCTTTTGACCGTTCCACCAACGTACTTCGGCAGCGTATCTTTGAGCAGGGCAAAACTGAGGCCGATAAGGTCATGAGTAAGCTGTGGGGTAGTGATATCGGGGGCGAGGTCATATTCTCCGACCGCGAGCAGCGGCCCTTCATCCATGGCTTCGACCAGCAGCATCAGACTCACGCCGGTTTTGTTCTGGCCGCTTAGGATGCTGAAAGTGATGGGGTCGGCTCCTCGCCACTGCGGCAACAAAGAGAAGTGGCTGTTCACGATACCGAGCGGAAAGCTATCGATAACTTTTTGTTCAACGATGATGCCGAAGTCTATCAGGACGGCAACCGGAGCGGTGAAGTGCGCTGCCGCAACCACCTCGCTTACCGTTTGTTTGTTCACGGCTTCGATGACGCGTAGGCCGAGCCGTTCGGCCGTTTCTAAAACCGGTACGCTACCGCGGTGATGTGCCGGGCGCGGCTTGGTGATGACGGCCTCAATCGTGAAGTGGTCGGCAAGCAAGGCAAGCGAGGCTGCTGCCACTGGTCCGGTACCGAAAAAGACGATCGGTTCGTTCATACTCATCGTCATTCGTCCCACAGATCTTTATTGTGCCGGACGTCTTTTTCGTAATCGAGTTGTTGTAAATTTCCCTCATCGTTCAACGCGTAGAAAGCTTTGGGTGAGTCTGCGATGTGGTCTACGAAGACCCTGCCGTTGGTGTGGTCGATCTCGTGCTGGAAGACCCGCGCCAAGAAACCCTCGGCCGAAAAACGTATTTCTTTCCCTGTAAGGTCGAGGGCCTTTACACGCACCTTACTGTAACGGGGTACTTTGCCGTACAAGCTCTTCACGCTTAGACAGCCCTCGAAATCTTCGACCAGCTCGCCTTCATATTTGGTGATGACCGGGTTTATGAAGGTACGGAAAGTGGTATCTTCTTTGTTGTCAAAATCATTACGGACAACAATGACCCTGAGCGGCACATCGATCTGTATGGCGGCCAAGGCGACGCCTACTTCATGTTCACGGCCGGCTTCCCAATCGAGTGTCATGTCGCGCATACGGTCGACAAGATCGACGATATCATCATTGATGATGCCGACTTTTTTGGAGGGTTCGCGCAGGTGCGGGTTGGGTAGGGTAATGAGTACGTTTTTCATCTGTACACCAGTATAGCGAACTGATGTAGGGTACGGCTAGAGTAAATTATTGGGATCGATGTCATAGCTCCAGCCTGACGGCAGCGCGGCGACGATGGCGGTGAGCGTTTGACGGTGCGGGGCTTTTACGAGTAACTGCCAGCTGTATCGTCCACGTTCCCGTGGGTGGAATGAGGGGGCCGGCCCGTCGATGTGAGCAGTCGGGTAGGTCCGACGCAGTTCACCTGCTAATGTCTCGGCTGCCTTTTGGGCCGCAGCACTGGTGGCGCGTAGGACACGCAACTTGAGCAGATAGGTGAACGGCGGGAACCGGTAGGCACGGCGCTCGGCCAGCTCCGTATCGTAAAACGTACTCCACTGACGATGGACTGCCGATACCAGAGTAGCGTTATCGGGATTGTACGTCTGCACTACCACCGTGCCTGCACGGTGGCCGCGCCCGACCCGGCCGGCCACCTGACTGATAAGTTGGTAGGTCTGCTCGGCAGCGGTGTAATCGGGGATGAGTAAACTGCTATCAGCATTTACGATACCGACGACGGCAAGTTTCGGTAGGTCCAGGCCTTTACCGACCATCTGCGTACCGACGATGATGTCAGCCGATCCGGCCGCAATGTCTTCCAAGTGTTGTTCCAGGCGTTCCGATTTTTTTGCGTCGGTATCGAAGCGCCGTATGCGGGCAGCTGGAAAGAGCTTTTGGACCGCATCGACGACGGCTTTCGTACCGACGCTTTTGAACAATATTTCGGTATTGCCGCACACCGGACAGCTGGTGGGTAAGCCGGTCGCATAGCCGCAGACATGGCAGCGTAAAACATGGGCATCGCCATGATAGGTCAGACTCAGGTCGCAGTTCGGACAGGCGGACTGCCAGCCGCAAGCGTTACACAGGACTACGTTGGCCGTGCCCCGGCGGTTTAAAAAGAGGAGCGACTGTTCCCCTTGCTTTAAGGCATCCGCCATGCGGATTATCAACCGGTTGCTGAGTAGGGGGCTACGCGAGAACTCATCCCGCTGACGCATATCGACGAACTCGATCGTAGTCGGTTCGCCACCACTTTTGGCGAGCTCGTGCATCTCAATGATCGGCCGATGTTTAGCCTGCGCGAGGTAGTAGTCCTCGACTGACGGCGTCGCCGAGCCGAGCACCAAAGTCGCGCCGTGCAATCCGGCCAGCTTGGCTGCGACCCGTCCGGCGTGATAATGCGGAGCCGATTCATTCTTATAGGCATTATCGTGCGCTTCGTCGAGCACGACGACCCCTAGCTGGCGCAAGGGGGAGAACAGGGCTGAGCGGGGACCGATGACGATAGCCGGGGCGGTACGTGCCAGGAGCTCATACCAGATGTTCCGCCGCTCGGCGGCCGTCAGTTGGGAATGTAAGACGTAGACGGCGTCCCCGAACGTATCCCGGAATGTCCGGGTTAACTGGGCGGTGAGACCAATTTCCGGAGTGAGCACCATGGCAGACTTGCCGGCCGCAAGGCTGCGAGCCGCCAGCTCCACGTAGACCCGTGATTTTCCGCTGCCCGTTATACCGTGCAGTAAGAATGTGCCGGCGCCTTGGATAGTGGCGAGAGCCTGTGCCTGGCCGGAAGTAAGCGTTGGCGGTGTCGCCACGGGAACTGTCGTCTCCATGTCCGAAGGTGTCGGTAGCTTAGGGAATAGTTCCGTGGGCGGCACGAACTGGCGGACGACCGCACCGAGTGGAGCGGGATAGTAGGCGTACATCCATTTGAGCAGTTGCAGACTCTCGGCGGGTATTGGAGGGAACGGTGCGACGGCGGCGATCGGCTTGGCTTCAAACGTCGGCTTGGTGACTTTCCGCAGCACGATGCCGAGCGTGCTGCGCTGGCGCAATGCGACCCGCACGACGGCTCCGGCCGACAATGTTTCGGCCGACGCATACGTCAGCGCTTCGCTGCCGTGATACGTGGCGGTGGCGACCAGGACCTCATAATAGTGCATACTTAGTAGTATAAGAGGTTGGTGACCACTTACGCTAGAAAGCTGTTGAAATGAGCCCAGGTCCGAGATATACTAAGAGTCAGCACGTTGTCGTTACGACAATGAGTGGAATATACGGGAACTACGGAACAAGCTATGCTAGATGTCTTCATCACCTCAAGAGTACGGCGCAAAATCATTGTGATTTATGCGAAGTACCCCGATTTCAAAACGCACGTCCGTGGTCTCGCCAAACTTATCAAAGAAGACGCCGGCAATATCCAGCGGGAACTCAAACGGCTTGAGAAAGCCGGTTTCCTTATCAGCGAAAAGCAGGGTAACACCAAGATTTACCACACTAATAAGCAGTTCGTCATCTTCAAAGAATTGCAGAGTATCGTACTTAAGAGCCAGCGTACGCAGCAGAAGCGGCACGTATCGTAGTCGTGAAATTTAGTTTAGTAACTAAAATAATTTAAATCCGTAGAACCTGTTGCATAGTCGCCCCTGTTACGCTATACTTGGTACCGATATGATAGAAGTAACCCGCAAAGACAGCAAAGAATCGACCGAAAACCTGGTGCGCCGCTTCAACCGCCGTGTCCAGCAGAGCGGTCTGATCGTGGCCGTCAAACAAGGTCAATATTTCGAAAAGCCGATCAGTAAGCGCGACCGCCGGGCCAAGGCCATTATCCGTACCCAGCGCAAAGCGCTCAAACTGCGCAAAATTAAGCTCGGCCAGCGCTAATATATATGGGCTTGCGCCAGCAGCTTGATGACGACGTCAAAGCCGCCTTGCTTGCTCGTGATAGCGCACGCGTAGAGACACTGCGTGGTCTGAAATCAGTTATACTGTACGCCGATGTAGCGGCCAAGAAGCGGGACACCGGTGGTATTTCTGATGACGAAATACTGGCGCTATTCGCCCGCGAAGCCAAGAAGCGCCAAGAGAGCGCCGATCTGTATGTGCAGGGAGGTTCGCAGGAGCGTGCCGACAAGGAACTGGCGGAAAAAGCCCTTATAGAAAGCTATTTGCCGGCTCAGCTCAGCGACGAAGAGCTCGTACGCCTCGTCGATGCTGCCATAGCCGACCAACAAGCTGAAGGCCCGCAGGCTATGGGTAAGGTGATCGGGGCGGTGAAGGCCAAGGCCGGTACCAGCGCCGATGGTGCTAAGGTGGCGCAGTTGGTGAAAGAAAGACTGGGCGCGTAAAGTCATGATCCTGTTGATGGGCGTAGCCGGTTCTGGTAAAAGCACCCAAGGCCACCAGCTGGCCGATGAATACGGCTATGCCTACATTTCTACTGGCGAGATTTTCCGCGTACTCATTACTGGCAGGCGCCGCAACGAAATGCTGGAAGGCCGGCTACTCAGCGATGAAGAAGTGATAAAAGTGGTCGACAAAGTGCTCGAACTTATCGACACCAAGGAACAGTTCATACTTGATGGCTTCCCACGCACCCAAGCTCAGGTGGATTGGCTGCTTGAACAATGTAGGACGGGCCGGTTCGACACCCCCGTGGTTATCAACCTCGAGGTGCCGGAAGAGACGGTGCGTAACCGGCTGACGAAACGCGGCCGGCTTGACGATAGCGAAGAAGCTATCGCGCAGCGCTACAAAGAATACGAGGCGGTGACGCGTCCCATCTTGGCATACATGCACAAGAATGGCTGGGAGATCACCGAGATCGATGCGGGCCGCGATGCCCAAGCGGTGCACCGCGATATCCTGCGGGCACTCGGCCATCTGTTTATTACCAACCCTGAACACAAGAAGTAACTGGCATGAGTGCTATTCTGACCGTCGATGAGATCGATGCTATGCGTGAAAGCGGGCGTATGCTGGCCACGGTGCTACAGTTCATTAAGAAACAGGTGAAGCCCGGCATGACACCCAAGGATGTGTCGCGTCTGGCGGCGCAAGAGCTGGAACGCCTCGGTGGCAAACCGAGCTTCAAGGGCTTCGAAGGCTTCCCGGACATCATCTGTATATCGACCAATAACGAAGTCCAACACAGTATTCCGAATAACCGCGTATTCGTAGACGGAGATATCGTGAATTTCGACTTCGGCGTGACATATCAGGGTATGGTGACCGATGCTGGAATCTCGGTGAGCATCGGTGGCTCCGATAAGACCGACAAGGCAGGACGGCGGCTGTTGGAGGGCACGGAGCGGGCACTCTATGCCGGACTTGACCAAGTCAAGGCCGGTGCTCGCGTGGGTGATATATCGGCTGCCGTAGAGACAGTGCTTAAAAGCTATGACCTCGGTATCGTACGCGAACTGGTCGGGCACGGCGTAGGACACGAACTGCACGAGGATCCCGAGATCCCGAATTACGGCCGGGCCGGAAATGGTCCGATCCTAAAGGCAGGCATGACCATCGCCGTGGAACCAATCACGACGCTCGGTAGTCCCCGTATTTTCCAGGCTCATGATGGCTGGACGCTGCTGACGGTAGACGGCAGCCGTGCCGCCCAGTTTGAACACACGGTGTTGGTTACCGATACCGGCTGCGAAATCCTCACCCAAATCTAAGGTTCACATAGCATAGTGAAGCAGCGGCGATATACTCACGCGCATCTAAACATAAGCATACTTCTGTTTTTCTCTGCGCGCTCGTAGTATACTGCCGGTATGAGCGATTCAGCCGGTCCAACGTTTGTCGGCCTTGATATTGGTACGTCCAAGGTCCGTTGTGTGGTGGGCGTGCGCGACCAGAATGACCCGAGCCTCATATCGGTAATCGGGCATGGTAGCAGTGTGAACCAGGGTATGCGCAAAGGTGTGGTAATGCATATCGACGATGCTACCGAAGCGATTATCCAAGCTATCACCGAGGCGGAGCGGATCAGCGGCATACAAATCCATACGGCGACCGTGAACGTAAACGGCGGCCATGTGACCGGGCTGAACAGCCGCGGTGTAATCGCTATCTCCAGCCCTGATCGTGAAATTACCGTCGAGGACCGTGAACGGGTCGAAGAGGCGGCTACCATCGTGAAACTGCCGCCGAACCGCGAAATCGTACAGGTGTTCGCCAAGAACTATCGGCTCGATGGCCAGGACAACCTCAAAGACCCGGTGGGTATGCATGGCGTGCGGCTTGAGGTCGACTGCCATATCGTTACAGCCGCCAGCCCCAATCTGCGCAATCTGGATCTGAGCCTCGAAAAGGCCCAAGTACAACCGCGGCATCACACGGTGAGTGCGCTTGCCGCTGCCGAAGCCGTCCTTGACCGCAAGCAGAAGGAAGCAGGCACCTGCGTGATTGATATCGGCGCCGGTACGACGAACCTGAGTGTGATCGAAGATGGCGAAATCCAGCACGTAGCGGTCATTCCTATGGGTGGTACTCATATTACGAATGACCTGGCTATCGGCCTTAAGACCGATCTCGATGTAGCCGAAGCGGTCAAACTTAAGTACGCCCGCCTGGGCGACGACAGCGACAAGCCGGTGCGTGTCACGGTAGATGACCATGCGCACAATTTCTCAGGCGGAGAAGTGAACATGATCGTGGAAGCCCGGGTGGAAGAATTGCTGGAGTACGTCGAAAAGGAACTACAGCGCATCCACCGCAGCCGCAAGCTGCCTGGTGGCGTAGTGATCGTAGGCGGCACAGCGCTTTTACCGGGTCTGGCTGATTATGCTAAAGAGAAATTGCAGTTGCCGGCCCGCCTCGGTAAAGTCCGCGGCTTAGCCGGTCTGGTAGACACAGTGGATAGTCCGGCGTTCGCGACCGCTGCCGGCCTGATGCTGCTCGATATCCTCCTGACGCCATATATGAGCGACCAGACTCCGACCCACCAGCTCATGGGCAGCAACATAGGCAGCTCACTCGGACGCATCTGGGGCAAGATCAAACCGTAAGAACCTAATTGGTACTCAGCGCTACCCACGGGCATGACGCAGTAGGTACGAGGATTGTTCAGCAGAAATCAGCCTGATACAAATATGTGTGCGGACAGGGTTGCGCGAAGGGCGGCCCTACCGGTATACTTGGGGGTAAGCAATTAGAGAGGGCGAAGCTACCTATGGCACAAGCAGTTGATCCAGCAATAGAAACGTTTGCACGTATTAAAGTGGTAGGCGTAGGGGGTGCTGGTGGCGCGGCTATCAACCGCATGGTGGATGCGGGTATCGAAGGTGTCGAATTCTTGGCGATCAACACCGATGCTCAGGCGCTTCAGAATTCCAAGGCCGCTACCAAGATCCACATCGGCAAAGATGCGACCCGTGGCCTGGGTGCCGGCGCCGATCCTTCGGTCGGTGAGACGGCCGCCTTGGAGTCTCACGATGAGATCAAGCAGGCGCTCGAAGGTGCCGATATGATCTTCGTGACGTTGGGTGCAGGCGGTGGTACCGGCAGTGGTGCCGGCCATGTGGTCGCCAAAATCGCGAAGGATATGAACATCCTCGTCGTCGGTTTCGCTACCAAGCCGTTCGCATTCGAGGGTGAGAAGCGCCGCCGCAACGCCGAGACGGCTATCGAAAACCTGCGCAGCTCGGTCGATACGCTTATTATCATTCCGAACGACCGGCTGCTACAGACCATAGATCGGCAGACGCCACTGCTCGAAGCCTTCAAGGTGGCTGACGACGTACTGCGCCAGGGTGTCCAGGGTATCTCCGACCTGATTACGGTCCATGGGCTGATTAACCTCGACTTCGCCGATGTGAAGGCCGTCATGAGTAACGCCGGCAGCGCTCTAATGGGCATCGGCCGCGCCAGCGGGGAAAACCGTGCTGTACAGGCTGCTCAGCAGGCTATCGACAGTCCGCTGCTGGAAGTGTCCATCGACGGTGCGCGCGGTATCCTCTTCAATGTCATCGGCGGTAACGACCTCTCCATGCACGAAATCAACACCGCCGCCGAGGCGATTACCACCGCTGCTGACCCTGACGCCAACATCATCTTCGGTGCTACTATCAGCCCTGAACTCGAAGGCGAGGTCATTATCACCGTGGTGGCGACCGGCTTCGACGCATCATACTTCGCAAAGCGCCAGGCCACGGCCGTTACCGAATCGCTCGTGGAAGCGACGCCTGTCGTATCTCCGGCCGATCCGGCTCCGAGTGAGAGCGAAATGCAGAACATCGACATGGAGCTGAAAGATCATGTGGACGAGGCAACTGATTTCCATAGCGATACCCCCATGCCGAACATCTGGTCGCTTGATGATGAAGAAGACAAAGCCGATGCCACCAAACCGTCCGAAGCCATTATCTCCAGCCACGAAGAAGACGAACTTGAGCGGCCCTCATTCCTACGGCGCTTACGCGACCGCACGCTGCACAAAGACGATGCCGCTGACGCCTCTTCGACCGACTCCGACAAAACTGAGAAATAACAGAGGCGGTACGCCGTTTTCTGTACTAAATAATACACCAAATCCAGGCTTGTATAAGCGCTATGTATGGCGGTATGATTAATGCATACGACGCTATATGTAGAGTAGGAGGGTACCCCTGTCGGCCCCATGCCACCCCATCTAGCCGCACATTAAATGACAAAAACCTGCCGGAATACCGGCAGAAAGGAGAAAGGCATGAAATGTGGCCAATGTAACTTTGATGACACGAAAGTTATCGAAAGTCGTGACGTTGACTCCGGTCAAGCTGTACGCCGCCGCCGTGCCTGCGTGTCGTGTGGCTATCGCTTTACCACGTATGAACGCCTCGAGCGGCCTCAGCTGGTCATTGTCAAAAAGGATGGCACCCGCCAACTGTTCAACCGTCAGAAGTTGCTTGCCGGGTTGTATCGGGCCTGTGAAAAGACACCCGTGACCAGCATGCAGCTGGAGCACTTGGTGAGCATGGTGGAACAGCAGCTGTATAGCTGTCCGGAGCAGGAGATACCGTCCGGCAAGATCGGCGAGCTGGTGATGGAACTGCTGCCAGAAGTGAACGAAGTAGCCTACGTGCGCTTCGCAAGCGTCTACCGACGGTTCAAAGACATCGCAAGCTTCGAACGCGAACTGTCACAGATACGCGAGCGCAAGACGACGGACCCCGTCAGCGCCTAAAATGAAGCCTAATCATAAGAGCCCGCAGGCTCTCCCTGGAGCTGAAATGTCGGTTTCAGACCCGAGGAGAGCTTGCAGCAAGACCGCATGAAGCGTAAGTGAGGAATGGACGCGTCGGCGGCGGGAGGCAACTCTAACAAACAATTCAAAATATAAAAAATAAACCAAGGAGTGAGGGTAACACTATGGGACAAGCAACAAATAGTTCGGTGCGCCGGTACTTTACGGAGCCGAAGAGCAAGGCGTACGACTTGCTCACATGGGTGAAGCGTGATGCCAGCCTTAAGAATCCGTTCACAGGGGAAGCGGTATTCGAACAGAACGACGTCGAGATCCCCGAAGACTGGTCGATGAACGCACTGAACATCGTGGCGCAGAAATATTTCACCGGTACGCCGGGCACCAAGGAACGTGAGACCAGCCTGAAAAACCTCATCGACCGCGTGGTCGATACGGTGGTGCGCCAGGGCCAGCAAGAAGGTTATTTCGAGGCAGCAGCTGACGGCGAGACGTTCCGCGAGGAACTCAAATACATCCTGGCTACCCAGCGGGCAGCATTCAACAGCCCGGTGTGGTTCAACATCGGTGCGCCGGACCGCGCGCAGCAGGCCAGCGCCTGTTTCATCCTGGGGGTCGAAGACACCATGCCGGCCATCCTGCAGTGGTATGTCGACGAAGGTATGATCTTCAAGGGCGGCTCGGGCAGCGGTGTGAACGTCAGTGCGATCCGCAGCAGCGTTGAAAAGTTGGGTAAGAGTGCCGGTACTGCTTCCGGCCCCTTGAGCTTCATGCGCGGCGCCGACGCCAGCGCCGGTGCTATAAAGAGTGGCGGCAAAACACGCCGTGCCGCCAAGATGGTCATCATGAACGTTGACCATCCTGACGTCGAAGAGTTCATCTGGTGTAAGTCCATCGAAGAAGATAAGGCCCGCGCATTGCAGGAAGCCGGCTTTGATATGAGTCTAGACGGCAAAGACATCTTCAGCGTCCAATATCAGAACGCCAACAACTCAGTGCGCGTGACGGACGAATTCATGCGTGCGGTCGAAAACGACCACGATTGGGACCTCAAGGCCGTGACCACCGACAAGACGGTGCGGACAGTGAAAGCCCGCGACATCTGGCACCAGATCGCTGAAGCTTCCTGGAAGTGTGCTGATCCGGGCCTGCAGTTCGACACCACCATCAACAAATGGCACACCACGCCGAACGCCGGCCGTATCAACGGCTCGAACCCGTGCAGTGAATATATGCACCTCGACAACTCGGCCTGCAACCTGGCAAGCATCAACCTGTTGAAGTACCTGAACGACGACTTCAGCTTCGATATCGAAGCGTTCAAGCACACGGTCGAACTCATTTTTACCGCTCAGGAAATCCTGGTCGGCTACAGTGAGTATCCGACGGAGCGTATCACCAAGAACGCCAAGGCATACCGCGAGCTCGGTATCGGCTACGCCAACCTCGGCGCGCTGCTGATGGCTCAGGGCCTGCCTTACGACAGCGATGACGGCCGCGCTCAGGCTGCTGCCATCACCGCGCTGCTGACCGGCCATGCCTACGCCACGAGCGCCAAGATCGCCCGCAAGGTCGGTCCGTTCGCCGGCTTCCACAAGGACCGCGACGGCATGCTGCAGGTGCTGCGTATGCACCGTGACGCGGTCGATCACATCGACGCCGGCCTGGTTGCGGAAGATCTGCTGAGTGCCGCTACCCAGGCGTGGGATGAGGCGGTTGAGCTTGGCGAACTCTACGGCGTCCGCAACAGCCAGGCTTCCGTGCTGGCACCGACCGGTACGATCGGCCTGATGATGGACTGTGACACCACCGGTATCGAGCCGGACCTCGGCCTGGTGAAGGTCAAGAAGCTGGTCGGTGGCGGTACCATGAGCATCGTGAACCAGACCGTGCCTCGCGCCCTGAAAGCGCTTGGCTACAGCCAGGCACAGGTCGACGACATCGTCGCCTACATCGACACCGAAAAGACCATCTTGGGTGCACCGCACCTGGCCAAAGAACACGAACCGGTCTTCGCGTGTTCCATGGGCGATAACTCCATCCATTACCTCGGTCACGTCAAAATGATGGGCGCCGTACAGCCGTTCATATCCGGCGCGATCAGCAAGACCGTGAACATGCCGGCCGACGCTACCATCGAAGACGTCGAGCAGCTGCACCTGGATTCATGGAAGCTTGGCCTGAAAGCGGTCGCTATTTACCGCGACAACAGCAAGGTGGCCCAACCGCTTAGCATGGCCAAGAAAGAAGACGACAAGAAAGAAGAACCAGTTGCTGCCACTGCACTGGCTGCCGACAACCGTATCGTGGTGAAGGGCGCCGTTCGTCGGCCGATGCCACGGGTACGCAACAGCCGTACGTACCGCTTCGTCGTAGCGGACCTGAAGGGCTTCTTCACTGTCGGCGAATACGAAGATGGTACACCGGGAGAACTGTTCATCAACGTGAGCAAACAGGGAAGTACTCTGAGCGGTGTCATGGACGCGTTTGCTACCAGTGTGAGCCAAGGTCTGCAGTACGGCGTACCGCTGAAGCGCTATGTAAAGAGCTTCCGGGGTAGCAGCTATGCGCCTTATGGTATCACTGACGACAGTGATATCCGCACGGCCAGCAGCATTACGGATTACGTCTTCCGCCGCCTAGCACTTGACTACTTGAGCTTTGACGACCGTCTGGAACTCGGCCTAGCCAGTTTCGACGACATGCCCGAGGCGCAGACCAGTCTGCTCGACACGGCTACCGTCGCTACCTCGGCAGTAGAGGTGCTGGCTGGACCGGTCGAGGCAGCCAATGCCCCGCACCCGGCCGCATCACCGGCGGTGAGCGAAGCTCCGGCTCTCGCTACCGATGACAGTGTCATGACCGATCCGGCAGCGCCGCTGTGCTACAACTGCGGTAATCAGACTCAGCGTGCCGGTACCTGCTACGTCTGTAGCTCGTGCGGTTCGACTACCGGCTGCTCATAGAATTTGAGCTTCCGTACCTGCGTCAGGAGGGGATAGCGCGGCCAGCTAGCTGGCCAAAGTGTAAGGGGAACCGCCAATTTGGTGGTTCCCCTTTTAACTATGTCATGCGGCGTGCGTAACTAGAGGTCGCACTGCGACCTCTAGTAGCCGGCCAGCTTTCTCGTGTATACTGGAACATATGAAAGTGCTTGTGCTGTACCGGCCGAATAGTGAATTTGCCCGAGGTGTCGAGAACTTCGTGCGTGATCTGCAGACCCAGCACAATGTCGACGAGCGCCATTTGGAGGTGCTGGATTATGATACGCGCGATGGCTCTTCGACGGCCAGCCTGTACGACATCATGGCCCAGCCGGCGATACTGGTCGTGAATGACGATGGCAGCTATGTGAAGCAGTGGACGGGCTCTGATCTGCCGCTCGTCGAAGAGGTGGCCGGGTACGTATTTTCGTATCAGTAGACTTGCAAAATAACAGAGAGAGCGGTACGATGAGAGTACTAAATGCGTTGTAGCTTCGGCTACATGAGCGGCTATCATCCGCGAAGCAGCAGGCAGAAATCCTTCACCGGAAAGTAGATCCTGTCGGAACCGACCCGTTAGATCGAAGCAATCAAGTGCTAAAAGAATCGTTTCTTTTGGAAGCCAGATGGTAACGCCCTCACCGGGTTCTGGCAGACAAAAGAAACGATTTTTGTTTTTATAAGGAGCAAGCGCATGAAATTCCAAGCCGGGAACCGCCGCAAGGCAATCGAGTACGAGAAAGATCTCGTGAAGCAATGGAAGCAAGAGAGGACATTTGAGAAATCGGTCGAACAACGTCCGGTCGATAATGCCTACGTATTCTACGATGGGCCGCCGTTCATTACCGGTGTGCCGCACCATGGTACGCTGCTGAGCAGTATCGTCAAAGATGCAGTGCCGCGCTATTGGACCATGCAGGGTAAGCGCGTGGAGCGTGTCTGGGGCTGGGACTGTCACGGCCTGCCGGCCGAAGTCTTTACCGAGAAGAAGCTCGGCATCAAGGACCGGCGCGATATCGGTACCAAGATCAGCCTGGAAGAATACATCACGACCTGCCGCGACAACATGGTGCAGACGGGCAGCCTGTGGGAAGACACGATCGATCGGATCGGTCGTTGGGTAGATTTCCGGGGCGCCTACAAAACCATGGATAAGAACTTCATGGAAAGTGTCTGGTGGGCATTCCAAAAACTGTATGACGAAGGCAAGATCTACGAAGGCGAGCGGGTGCTGCTGTACTGTACGCGCGACGCCACGCCGCTCAGTAAAGCCGAAGTCACCATGGACGCTGGCAGTTATCAGGATGTGAACGACCCAAGCGTCTATGTGAAGTTCAAACTCAAGGACGAGGACCGCTACTTGCTGGCCTGGACCACTACGCCGTGGACGCTGCCGGCCAACACGGCCGTAGCTGTCCACCGAGACGCCGACTATACCGAAGTTGAACTCGAAGATGGCACGCACCTGGTGCTCGCCAAGGAGCTGCTGAACAAAGCGCTCACCGACGAGAAACATAACGTCGTGCCGTTCACGACCGTCCGGGAATTCAAAGGGGCGGAGCTAGTCGGTAAGAGCTATGAACCGCTGTTTGCTGACCGGGGCGAAAACGCGCATAAGGTCTGGCACGCCGATTACGTCACCATGGAAGATGGTACCGGTATCGTGCATCTGGCGCCTGCGTATGGTGAAGAAGACTACGCGCTCAGCAAGGAAAACGGCTTCCCATTCGTCAGTATCATCGATGAAAATGGGTTCTATACCGAAGGTGACTGGCAAGGAGAGAACGTCTGGGAGGCTAACAAGCCGATCGCCAAGGCGCTGAAAGAGCGCGGTGTTGTCTGGAAAATCGAATATGTCGTCCACAGCTACCCGCATTGTTACCGCTGTGGCACACGCCTGATGTACCGTGCTCACCCGAGCTGGTTCATGGATATCCAGGGTCAGAAAGACGTCATGGTGGAGCAGAATGAAAACATCAATTGGTTCCCGGCTCATCTGAAGGAAGGCCGGTTCCGCAAGAACATGGAGCAGGCGCCAGACTGGAACCTGAGCCGCGACCGCTTCTGGGCTACGGCCATGCCGGTCTGGAAGAGCGAGGACGGCGATGTGAAAGTCGTCGGCTCATACGCTGAGCTCAAGGAGCTGAGCGGTGTTAAACTGGATGATTACCATCGCCCCTGGGTCGATGACATCGAGTTCGATCTGAATGGCAAGCATTACAAGCGCATCGACAAGGTCATGGACTGCTGGTTCGAAAGCGGTAGTATGCCGTTCGCCCAGTTCCACTATCCGTTTGAGAACAAAGAGAAGTTCGAAAGCAGCTACCCTGGCGACTTCATCGTCGAGTATATCGGCCAGGTCCGCGCCTGGTTCTACTACGTCCACACTGTCGGTGTCGGCCTGTTCGGCACGAACTCGTACCGCAATGTCATTACCACCGGTACGCTGGCGGGCAACGACGGCCGCAAGATGAGCAAGAGCTACGGCAACTATACCGACCCGAACGAACTAATGGATAAGTTCAGCGCCGATGCACTGCGCTTCTTGCTCCTTAGTTCTCCTGTGCTGAACGGCGAAGACTTCAGCCTGCAGGACAAAGACGTACAGGACGTACAGCGCAAACTGGCTATGATCTGGAATATGTACGATTTCTTTACGCTGTACGCCAGCGTGGACGGCTGGGAGTGGAACGGTAAACACGAAGACCCATCGGCCGATCTCGGTAACCCGCTTGATGTATGGATCGTGTCACGCCTGCACGAGCTGCAAGCTCAAATCGAAAAGGGAATGGAGGGATATGACCTACCAGGCACTCTCGATCCTGTCATGAAGTTCCTGGACGATGCCAGTAACTGGTACGTGCGCCGTAGCCGCCGCCGTTTCTGGAAATCAGGTGACGACGCCGATAAGAACGATGCGTATACGACGCTGCACTACGTACTGACGCGGCTCAGCATCATCCTGGCACCATTTGTGCCGTTCCTGGCCGAAGAGCTATTCGATAAGCTCACCGGTGGGGAAATGGGTGAGAGTGTACACCTGCTCGACTGGCCGAAAAATGGCGCCGTGGACCATGATGTACTGCAAGAAATGGCTGATGTGCGGGAGGTGATTAACCAGGGCTTAAGCTATCGCGCAGCGAATAAGCTTAAAGTCCGGCAGCCACTCGCCAAAGTATTCGTACCGGAAAAGCTGTACCACGGAGTCTACGACGATATCGTACTAGAAGAGCTGAACGTAAAGACGATAGAGCAGGGCGGTGATGAAGTGCGCCTAGACACCGAGATAACGCCGGCGTTGAAACGCGAAGGGCTCATGCGCGAGCTGGTGCGCCAAGTACAGGCTACTCGCAAGGCCGCAGGGTTGCAGATAGACGATCGTATCCAGCTGCAGCTCATGAGTGAGGACGACGAGGTGCTACGGACGCTCGAAGAGCACGGTGAAGCGATCAAGGCTGAGACGCTTGCTGTAACTCTGAATGACACACAACCTGATCAGTATCGCACCGAGGTGACGGTAGAGGGCTTCGCGGTCACCATAGCGCTCGCGCGGGTGTAAGGCTGTTTACAGGGGCGGGGTAATCTGTTACAATCTATTGGTATCTAAATTTCTGTAAGGATAAATCAATGAAAAAAGCAGTAATTGCAACCGGTGGACACCAGTACGTCGTTACCGAAGGTGAAACTATCACCGTCGAGCGTCTCGCTGATGCCGACAAGAGCGTTAAATTTGACGCTCTACTCGTCATCGACGGCGATAAGACAACGGTCGGTGCTCCATTGGTAAGTGGCGTCACCGTCACGGCGAGCGTGGTAGACAATGAGGCTAAGGCCGACAAAGTCACTGCCATCCGCTACAAAGCCAAGAAGCGCGTGCACAAGTTGCATGGCCACCGTCAACTGCAGACGGTTCTGAAGATCGACAAGATCGCCTAAGCGGCGTACACATTCCGCTATCCGAAACATCCCTTCGTACCGAGGGATGTTTTTTATCCCTTCAAAAATGATAAAAGAGGTGTGGATAACCTTGTAAATGTAGTTATGAAAAATAATTACAGTTGTCTTCAGTACAACAAATAAACTCATAAAATTTAGTAGGTATTGGGGCAGAAACAGACTAACCTCCCTTAAGATTACAATAATGATGTCATTAATACATCTAGATTGATACGAAAAAGAGCAGAATCAAAAGCGTACTCCTGCAGAAGAGATTTGCGCGGCTTCACCTTGAAACAGAGGAGTGAGAAGTGGGAAAATATAGGTGTGTTAAACAAAAAACCGTTCTAACACAAACCAAAACAATCAAACAAAATGCTCAAACCAACACCGGAAAAACGAGTACTCTTCGCGCGCAGACTCTGCGTACTATTGCTCGTTGTGTCTGGTGTTTTTTCTTTGCTTGTCACTACGCTGCGTACGACGGGTATCGCTTCGGCTGACACCACTGGGACCGTGAACTTCCAAGCCAGATTACAGACGGCGTCCGGGGCGATTGTGCCCGATGGCAACTACAACGTCGAGTTCAAGCTCTACAGCGCAGATAGTGGCGGTACCGCCCTGTGGACCGAAGATCACCTGAATAGCAATAGCCAGGGCTTGCAGACTATCAACGGGTATCTCTCCACTGCACTTGGCAGCGTGACATCTTTCCCGAATACCATCGACTGGAGCCAGAAGTTGTGGCTGACGATGAACATCGGAGGTACGACTACTGATGCAGGTGACCTGGTGTGGGACGGCGAGATGAGTCCGCGCCTGGCGCTGACTGCCCAACCCTACGCCTTCCAGGCAGGACGTGCCGCCCAGGCCGATACCCTCTCGGCTATCAGCAATGGCAACACCAGTACCTTAAGCTTCCAGGGTTCGGCTGCCGGTCATGGTGACCAGAATTTCATTATCCAAGATCAAGGCGCTGCCGGCACTTACGACCTCCTAACCCAAAACCAAGCGAACAACAGTTATGTTCAGTTACAAACGGACTCGCCGGGTAGTGAACAAACGGGCAATATCAACATCAGCGGTACGGTGATCGGTGCTAATGTCCACACCAGTAATCTGGATACTGATAGCGCGGGTACATTATCTATAGGCGCCACAAATGCTACGGATATCGCCCTCACCAAACCTACGACCGTCACGGCGACCAGCGCTACCGCACTCAAGGTTCAGGATGCGGCAGGTACTACTACGTTTTTGAATGTAGATACGTCCTCGTCGCTGGTAACACTTACCAACACAGTAGTAAGCGGTAATCTAACTGTCGCGGGCACCGGCAACATAGCCTACAAGCACGGTACCGACTACAGTACCACCGGTACCGGCAACGACGTCACCTTCGGGAGCGGTGCGTTGTTCCGCCTGACCGGTGCAAGCACCCAGACCATCACTGGCATCGCCGGCGGTACGGATGGCCGGCAGCTTACTCTCATGAATGCCGCCAGCCAAGCCGCCATCCTCAAGAACGACGACAGTACCGACTCCTCAGCCGGGAACCTCATCATCACCGGTACCGGCAGCGACCTGACCATTGCTACTGGCGCCAGTGTCAGCCTGGTGTACGACAGCACGAGCAGTGTCTGGCGCGTCGTCGGGGCCATCAGCGGGCCGGTATCCGGCGGCAGTTACGTCAGCCTGCAGACTGCTACTCCTGGTACTGCCGACACGGGTAACTTTAATATTTCCGGTACCGGCATCGCAGCGAAATTACAGACGGCAACCCTCGACACCGCTACTGCTACCGCTCTCACCATCGGCAACACCAATGCCTCCAGCATAACCATCGGCCACGCCGGTATCGGTACGACGGTCACCGGCTTGAACTTTACGCTGAATACTGCCGGTACCTCTACCTTGACGGCCGGTGGTACCTTGAGCCTGCAGGCCTCCGGTAGCTCACAGTTCACGACCAACTCCGGAGATATGACCATTGGAACGAGCGCAACGTCTGGCAAGCTCATCCTGCAAGCTACCGGTGCGACCGGCGCCATAGAGATCGGTAACAATACGACGCCGACCATCTCCATTGGCAATAACAGCAACACCACCCGGACCGTCAGCATCGCGCACGGCAATACCAGCACCAATGCCACCGTTAACATCGGCAGCCAAGGTACCGTCAATATAGGTGCCAACGGGAGTGAAACATTCACCAACACCACGAACATCAACACCAGCTCGAGCAGCACCGCTACCCAGATCGTCAACCTTGGTTCCAGTGCAAATGCCGCCAATTCCCTGACGTTTGAGGCCGGTAACACGGGGCAGATCAAAATCGGTGCCGGTGCTACCACCCACACTATCAACATCGCGACCGGCGCCGCCGCCCAAACCCTCACGCTCGGCTCGACCAACAGTACCAGCGCAACCACCATACAAGGCGGCAGTGGCGGCGTTAACATAGTCGGGGCGACCAACGTCAAGGTAACGAATGCGCTGGCCTTCTTGGTCCAGGATGCCTCGAGCAACGCCCTGTTTACCGCCGATACCAGTACGGGGACTATTACGTTTGGTACCGCTACCAACGGTGTCATCTTCACCCCGACCGGTGGCTTGGTAGCGAACGGTACTGCGCAGCATACGAA
>Ga0164242_10001487_pt1 | contig 27871 bp, 22 predicted proteins | sample OricomgcompostMG_FD_108783 | JGI IMG/M metagenome (GOLD analysis project Ga0164242, IMG submission 108783) | Miracle-Growth compost microbial communities from Emeryville, California, USA - Original compost - Miracle growth compost (MG) ...
TCCAACTTTTCATATAAATCGTTGGCGTCTTCTTCGTCGCTTGTTTCTTCCAATTGAGTTTCCAGCGGAGCCGGGCCGATGCTCCAGCCGGTGACGCCTTCGATGTGGCCTTCAATCCACCAGCCGTCCAACACACTGAAATTCGGAACGCCGTTATGCGCCGCTTTCATGCCCGAAGTTCCCGACGCTTCGCGCGGGCGTTGCGGCGTGTTGAGCCACACATCAACGCCGGCGACAAGTTTTAATGCCAGCTCCATTTCATAATTTTCCAGGTAGATTAATTTAATATCTTCTCCCAAAATCGAAACGGCTTGATTGATTCCATGAATCAATTCTTTGCCCGCCGCATCGGCTGGATGCGCTTTGCCGGCATATATAATTTGTAATTTATTTTTGCCGATGGCTTTTAATCGCGCCAAATCGCTGAGCAACAAACTGCCGCGTTTATAGGGAGTGGCGCGTCTGGCGAATCCAATCGTCAACACATCTTCCGACCAATTTTCTCCAGTGCGGGCTTGCACTTCCGCCAATAATTCCTGTTTGGCGCATTGGTGAGCCTGCCATAATTGGTCATCAGGAATGTTATCCACCCGCACAAAAAGTTCCGGCTCGCTGCTCCAGCTCGGCAGGTATTGCGTATATAATTTTGCTAATTCAGGATGCGTCCAGGTGCGCGTGTGAACGCCGTTGGTGATGCTGCGAATATCATAACCGGGAAACATGTGCTGCGAAACCACTCCATGTTTTTTCGCCACGCCATTGTGATAACGGCTGAGGTTTAATCCCAATGTCGTCATATTTAATTGATCTTTTCCGCCCAAATCACGCAGCACATCCAGCGGAAAATAGTCGCGTAAAACATGTTCCACCAGTTCATAATCAAAGCGGTCATGCCCCGCCGCCACGGGTGTATGCGTGGTAAAAACACATAAATTGCGCACCGGCTCCAGATTCCAAATCTGTTTGACGTCCCACACGTTTTCGATATTCGATTTATAACGATGCAATAATTCCAATAACAGCAGCGAAGCGTGGCCTTCATTGAGATGATATTTTTTCAACTGATAGCCCAGCGCCGCCAACATGCGCACGCCGCCGATTCCCAGAATCGCTTCCTGCTTGAGACGATACGCCGCATCGCCGCCGTATAATTGTCCCGTCAAAGCGCGATCTTCCGGCGCGTTTTCCGGTAGATCGCTGTCCAAAAAATACACCGGAACAACCGGGCTTTCGCCGTCCTTCGCTTCTCCCAAAACATCATAACGCCATGCCGCCAAAAGTACTTTTCGTCCTTCCAATTGCAGCGCAATACGTTCATCTTGCAATTGCATCTTTTGCAACGGATCCCATTGCACGGCTTCTTCCTGCTGCCAGCCGTTCTTCAAATGCTGGCGAAAATATCCCTGGCGATAAAGCAGCGAAATGCCAACGAGCGGCAATTCCAAATCCGCCGCCGATTTCAACGTGTCGCCGGCCAAAACTCCCAGCCCGCCGCTATACGTAGGAACGGCGGATTCCAATCCAATCTCCATCGAAAAATACGCAATGCCGGCGTCTAAGGGACGTGATGTGTTGTCAGTCATAATGCTTGTTCGTTCTGAATCCTCCAGTTTAGCCGTCCGATAAAGGATGTGCGATTCCTAAAATAGTTAATCCATAAAAGTACGTATTACTCTTGAATTCCTTCTTACATTATCATCAACTATAGCGTGTGCTATCTCTTGAACAAATTCTGCGCGACAAATTAATTCCCTGGTCGGATAATGCTGGTGAACGGGTCATTGTGGCGCGCACAAAAATGACGGCATCTGCATTGCCATCAGGTGTGCGCCTGGAAAAGCGTCAACTGAAGGGCAAGCGCGAGGTCGTTAAAAACCGTCGCATTTATCAAAATACGCGCGCCCTTTCTGCGCTTTGGCCAGACTGCGGATTGAACGAAGTTAATCTTCTTAAATTAGCCTGTGTAATTTCTGGCGCGGTGGATTTTCAACTGGGCAGGCAGGCCGTTTTATGTGGACCGGGGCATTTCATTGTGATTCCGTCAGGAATGCCGCACCCCGATGGAACGCAGAATATTATCAATTTTTCTGAAAGTACTTTTTGCGAGATTCTCTATTTCCTGCTTTATCCCAATGCCTTGCAATGCTGGATTCATCGTTATGAGGATGCCAAAACTGACAAATGGCAAGTTGAAAATTATCTTTTTCGCAACGAACGTCTCGTGCAATTGTTCCGGATTTTTATGGAAGAAGCCATTTCCCAGCCAAGGCGGCTTAAGCTGAACGGAACACTTTTCCAGGCACTTATCTATCTACTACGCGGAAATCTGCAAGACGGATTTTATATGGAAACTCTTTCGGGAGAAACCAATCCCCTCTTACAAGAGGCGCCCTCACCGGAAGACTTTCTACATCGTTTGAATCATTATATCCAATCCCATTTGCAGGAGCGGCCAACCTTGCAGAGCGCGGCGCGTGCCATGTATCTATCCAGAACCCAACTGGCACGTCGCGTGCGGGCCGAAACTGGCAAAACATATTTGGGAATGGTCAATGAACAGCGTCTTGAGACCGCCAAAGAACTCTTGGTAAACACCGACTGGACAGTCAGCAATATTGCTACCTTTATCGGATATAAAACGCCGCATTATTTCCATCTTTATTTTCGCCGTGAGACAGGGATGACACCTAATGAGTTCCGTAAGGCGACTCGCAAAAAAGAGTGCGATTAATTAATCTGTGGCACGATAAGTCAGTTTAATTCTTCTACATGAAGGGTATAATTAAAGTGAGAATAGTTAGTTGAACCAGATTAAGATCATTTTATTCGATAAAAGTACTTTTAGGAAAATTCATGAAACACACAGGTAAGAAAGCATTTACGTTAATAGAACTTTTGGTTGTTATTGCAATTATCTCAATTCTTGCATCGATCCTTTTCCCTGTTTTCGCACGAGCCAGAGAAAACGCGCGGCGGTCCAGTTGCCTCAGTAATTTGAAGCAGATTGGTATTGGCGTCATGATGTACACGCAGGATTATGACGAGAGTTATCCCGTTTATCAAACAACAGAGTCGTGGCCTTCTCCTTTTGGGACTTACTCGTTTACGCCCTGGGACGGATTAATCCAGCCTTATGTAAAAAGTTTCCAGGTATTCGAATGTCCTTCATCCGCATCTCCAATACCATCAGGCCTCAATGGACAATATGGAGCAAACGAGGATCTGCTCAAAAATGCCAACACCGGCAGTCCGCTAACTTTAGCCGGCGTTCAATCACCGGCTGGCACTTTCATGATTATGGATAGTGGTACCTATCTTGTTTATCCCACATACGCAACGGCTGCTTCAATAGGATGGTATTATATTCCAGGAATGGGTGATGGCGGAGGAGATTGCAGCGCCCTCAGCGCAGCTAGCTCGACATACCGTTCTTTTGTTCAACAAGACTGCCAGAGTGGACGCCATTTTGGCGGCGTTGACATCGCGTTTGCGGACGGACATGTTAAATGGCAGAAATCCAGTGTCGTGGTTAGCGAAGCTTTGAAATGCAATGGAAGCGCTGGCTGCACGACGCACGTCAGCGCCTGGAATCCGTTATTAGGTAATTAGCAACTTTTATGCACCCGAGGCATCGTTTCATAAATCGAAACCATCGAATCTTGCGGGGTTAGTCCCCCTTTTTAAAGGGGGATACAGGGGGATTTTGAGCGTAATAAAGGAAACATACTTTCGATAAACGCGAAAGCCCCAAAGAAAATCTCCCTAAATCCCCCTTTAAAAAGGGGGACTTTATCCTATCGCGGTATTTATGCAACAACGCCTGCACCCTATTAAAAGTACTTTTAAGGATCTTATGAACTTTCGTCATGCCTACGCCTGTCTTCTTGTTATTTTCTTTTCCGCCGTCGCCGCTTTTGCGGCCGAACCGAAATTAACGTTGTACGTGCCGTTTAACGGCAGTGCCGATGCTACCATTGCTGGCGGCAATCCTAAAAGTACTTTTGGAATCAAGGATCAAAAGCCGGAATTTGCCGACGGCATTTCCGGCAAGGGTTTTCTCACCGGCGGCAGTAATCAAAGCGTGCGTTTTGACGCCAAAGGAAATATCTCGCCCGATCAATGGACGATCTCTTTCTGGGTGAAAGGCCAGCCTGGCGCGCAGTGGAACGGCGGGGAATATTTGCAAGGGTTTTGGGAGCTCGTCGGCGAGCAAGACGAAATTATGTGGTTCTATCGCTACATGAGCCAAAAAACTCCCTGGCTTTTTTCCCGTCCTAAAAAAGGCGAAGGCGATCCGCACTGGTTGCCCGCGCCCGCCGTGCCCGAAGAAGCATGGCATTTCTGGGCATTCACCTGGCGCAAAGGCAGCGGCGCGTATATGTATCTTGATGGTCACCTCGTCGGACAATCTCCCTGCCAGCCGCCTGATCCGGTGAAATATATTTACATCGGGCAAACCCCCAATCCATCGCAGCAAAATAAAGTCATCGACGAATTTAAAATTTATGACACCGCCATGAGTTCGGGCGCTGTCGCACGGCATTACTGGCAGGAAGGAAATTTTGATTTACACCCGGCCATCACAGTCGCGCCGGCGCAACATAAAATCACCATCGACGGCCACATCACTCCGCAGGAATGGCAAAACACCGCCGGCTTTACCGGATTGATTGACACGCAAAATTGGACGATGGAAGATCCGCAGACTTCGGGAAAAATCACCTATGATGATAAAAATCTGTATGTGGCGTTGCATTCGGATAATCCTGCGGAAATTAAAAATGATCCTGACACCAAAGCGCAACATGGTCTGACGAAAAAAGAGGAATTGCGCCATGATGGAAATGTCAAACAGGATGACAGTTTCTTTGTGCAGTTAATGCCCAATCCAAAAACAATCTACAATTTTTTGACAAATTCGATTGGGACGTTATATGATTCCATTCAAAAAGTAGGCGAGAAAGAAGACCTTTCCTGGGAATCCGGCGTGCAGGTGAAAACCGTTTTGGATAACAACGGCTGGTCGATGGAAGCGGCGTTTCCGTTGAAATCGCTGGGCGTCGATGCGATTTCTGATAACTCAACCTGGCAAATGAATGTTGGCCGCATCTGGCAATTGCTGCGTCAGCGCACGGATTTGTGGGAACCGGGCCACAGCGTTATCGATAAAGGCTCCACTATTCATGCCGATTTAGGAACGGTGAATTTCTCCAATAATCCCGATGCTGTGGTGGATTTGCAGCAATTTCATATTGATGCGGATGGCCGTGTCGATGCTGTGATGAATCTATTTAATCCGGGAACAACCGCGCATGAAATAAATCTCACGCTAAAAGTCGGCGACGATATTTTACAAAATCAAAAAGTACTTTTAACGCCTCAAAAAAGCAATCTCGTAACGCTGGCCGGTTTGCCAAAATCTTCTGATGGACCGGCGGTGGACATCACTGCGACCAGCGGCGCAAAAGTACTTTTCCATCAATCCGCGCCATTCATTCTGGAACACGCCGGTCATTTGGATTTATGGAGTTATCCCAGCAGCCAGCAAATCCGCCTCGGTTGGGGAATTCCCAGCAACAGCGATCCGCATTCTCTGCGCCTTGATGTGCAAATTAAAGACGCCAATGATAAAGTGGCGCAGCAGATTACGATAGAACATTTGTCCTCATTGAATGATTCCACGCTGGTGGATGTCAAATCACTTGCATCGGGAAAATATACCGTGGAGGTGCAGGTCAAAGATGGCGGAAATATTGTGCAGCAACAGGCAATTTCGTATGACAAAGAACCACTGCCATCATGGCTGGGAAATAAACTCGGAATCAGCGATACGCCGCCTCCGCCGTGGACGAATGTGGAAGTGAATAAATTGAAAGATGCAATTTCGATTTGGGGGCGCGATTATGACTACGGCGGCAATTTGCTGCCAACGCAAATTATCAATCAGGGCAAGCCGATGCTGGCCGCGCCGATGCAGCTGGTGGTTAATGCGCAGTCCAGCGACGCCGCCAAAGCCGGCACGCAATGGACAAGTACAACGGCGATGCGCGCCACTTCGTTGCGCAATCAAACAATAGGCGCGGTGAATGTGAAAGCCGATTCTTACACCGAATTCGACGGCATGAGCTGGATCAATTTAACCGTGGCGCCGCAGTCGGCAAAAGTACTTTTGGATGGATTAACAATAGACATTCCGCTCAAAGCCGAGTGGGCAAAATTGATAAAACCGTATGACGATTACCGAATGCAGAACACCGGATTATTGCCCGAAAAAGGCTGGAAAGGAAACGCCGCTTCCATGCCGTGGGTGGGCAATGGCGACGGCGGATTTCAATTTTTTCAGGAAACCACGGCATCATGGATCGGCAGCAAATCCATCGAAATAATTCCGGCGAAAAATGGCGCTGTTATTTATCGCGTGCATTTGATCGACACTCCAACCACGTTGAACCAACCGTTGCAATTTGCGTTTGGCTGGATGACTTCGCCCGTGAAACCCGCGCCAAAATTGCATCGCGACTGGCGCCTATTTTCATCCGGCGGAATTACCAATGATCCCAAAGGCACAAGCCCGGTGGCGCGATATGTGCAACTTGCCGCAAAACTCAACCCCAATCACCAATTCTATTTTCCCTGGTGGCAAGGCTGGTGGTGGTTGCCGGGAACTTACAAAGGCAATCCCGATCAAAGTGGATTAGTGCCGGTTCCAGCCGATCCGCCAAACGATCAAATGAACGCGGTGCGAAAGTACTTTGGCATCACCTTTTACGGCGCTCCATATGGTCGGCTCACGGAAATGGGAACGGCCAATCCGTGGTTCGAGCAATTCGGCGACGAGTGGGTTCCAACCACCAGCAAATTTACGCCCGACGCCACATTGGAACCTGCGCGCCGCATCGCCAAAGTGAGCCAGGCGTCGCCATCACTGCGCGATTTTTATGCGTGGGGGTATAATAAGTTGCTCGATGAAGGCAATGTCCACGCGTTGTATTTTGATGTGTCGCGCCCCTCCACCGACACCAACATCTATCATGGCGCGGGCACGAAAATGCCCGATGGTTCCATCCAATCGATGCGCAATATCCTTGGCACGCGCCGCACGTTTCAACGCATTTACACATTGATGAAAGCCAAACATCCCGATGGAAAAATCTTCTATCACATGTCCGGCGAGATTATGCTTCCGGTGGATTCCTTCTGCGACGCGTTAATCGACGGCGAAAATTATGCTGGCATTTTGGATCGCAAAGATAATCGCGGCTATGAAAAAGTACTTTCGGTAGATCAATTCCGCACCGAATATTCCGCGCAAAATAATTTCGGCCCGGCCAGCGTTTTTCTGCCGGAATTCGAACGCGCCAAATCTATTAATCCTGATGAATGGAAAACGATGGGCTATCAACATGACGATTATTTGATGGGATTAATTTTTTTACACGATTCCAATCTGTGGTGGTCATACGTTCCCTACGACCATACGGCGGAAGTTTATTCGGCAATGGACAAAACCGGCTGGAATGCCAATTGGAAATTTATTCCGTATTGGCAACAAAAGTACTTTTCGCTGCCGCAAGGTGTTTATGCCAGTTTGTATCAATCGTCGGATGACGGAAAAGTACTTTTGGTGTTGATGAATACCTCCAGCAAAGACCAGGATATTAGTTTGCCGATGACGCTGGATAAAAGTACTTTTAAGACGGCGCAAGCGGTTTATCCGAATCAAATGCTGAGTGTTCAAAATGACAAAATCACTGCAGTGCATATTGCCAATGATACTTTTAGTGCTGTGCTTCTTCAATGAATAATTAGCAGAAAAGTACTTTTTGTTAATTGCTCATTGCTAATTGTTCACTCATACTATTCATTGTGTTACATTTGGGTAAGATATTCCAGGATAAGCTCGTTCCATGGGCTGAAAGCAATTTAGATCAACGGTTAGTCGTCGCGCGACCGCAGATGAAGCGTGCGCATCTGCCAGCAAATTTTGAAATCAGCCCTTATAAATTTATCGGCAAACGCGTTCTCGTTCGTAATAGAAGAAATGCCGGTTATCGTCTTTACTACGCGGAATGGCCGGAAGATCATTTGCATGAACTGACTGCACCCAAATTAATTTGCGTTCTAAAAGGCGTGACAGATTATATTGCAGGCAAATATATCATTACCTGTGGCGAAGGCAATTTTATTCTGTTGCCTGCGCTTACTCCTAACGTAGCAAATGATTACCGGCCCAGCCTGGATGGAGAACGCCGCAAAAACGGTTATTGTGAACACCTGCAAATTTTATTGGGGCGTGACAACATCGCCTGCATGCATTCCATCCACTCCAAGGAAGGAACGCGGCATGTAGAGGGAGTTTCCTGTTCGGTTGGAGATGTCAGGGCCATGCGTCTGTTTCAGGATTTTATTGATCTGGCGCAAAAAAGCGAGCATCATTATCCGCAACTTCAACAACATCTGTTATCCGCGTTTTTCTGGTCGATGTTTCATGAGATTGATGCTGGGCACGAGTTCTATTCCACTTTTAAAAACAGCCACGTTTCTTCATCACGAAAAACCGCCGATGAGTTGCGGAGTTATGTCAAAGCAAATCTCCGCCACACGCTAACCATCGAAAAGGTAGCGCGGCATTTATACATGTCGCCGCGCCAGTTCACGCGGTATTTGCGCCAGGAAACCGGCCAAAGTTTTGTGGAAATATTGACTGAATGCCGCATTGAAGAATCCAAACGTTTTCTGATGGAAACAAGCTGGACGATCGACGGCATTGCCTGGATGCTGGGCTTCAAATCCGCGGCCTATTTCAATACGTTTTTCAGCCGCCATGTGGGCTGTTCTCCTGGCATATACCGGAGGGAAGCTCCCGGAAATAAGAACTCGAAAAAATTGGCTTAAATTCAAAATACTTGGCCGGATAACAAAGTTTTTGTTTGGAAAAAAATGGGTATAATATGTATTGACATCAAAAAAGTACTTTCTGTGATTTCCAACCTACAGGAGGAAGGACATGAATATAGTTAGAAACAAAGCATTGACACGAATCAAAGGATTTACCTTGATAGAATTATTGGTTGTAATTGCCATTATCTCTATATTATCAATGATCCTGTTTCCTGTTTTTGCAAGAGCACGTGAAAACGCGCGGCGCGCTAATTGTATGAGCAATCTTAAGCAAATGGCGCTGGGCATGATGATGTATGTGCAGGATTATGATGAGACATTTCCACGTGCTCATTTCTTTCTGAACGGTTCCACTACTGCGACCTTTTGGTGGAAAACAATTCAACCTTACACACAAAGCAAGCAGTTATTCCGTTGCCCGTCTTCTCCAGTGGCGGGTGATCTTTCCATTGATCCGCAGAATCTGGAATATTCCATTAATTACTTTGTTGCTCCCACATCCACCGCTGTGGTGAAATTATCGGCCATCCAGTCTGCCTCCACCATTTACATGATGATGGATGGCGGCGGAGAATGGGTAAACGACAATACGGTGCTGTCCCCGGGAGCTGCCAACGGCCAATCGTCGTATAATCCCGGCGTTGGCGACGCGGGACGTGATTGCACGGCACATATCACCAATACGCAATACCTGTCGGATTGTCAAAGCGGACGGCATTTTGGCGGCGAAAATATCGCTTTCACCGACGGCCATGTCAAATGGTATCAAAGCCGGAACGTTGTGCAACAAGCACTGAATTACCGCGCACACACCACCACTAATAATGCCTGGAATCCAGTCAGCGCCAATTCGTAAAAGTACTTTTATCACCATGAAAAAATTTTTCATTCTCTTCTTCTGTCTTATCTTATTACCCGTTATTGCTTTCGCCGCGCCGTCAAAAGTACTTTTCTACGTGCCTTTCGATGGCAGCATCAACGCCACCATCGCCGGCGGCAATCCGCAGGGCACTTTCGGCAAAGGCCAAACGCCGCAATTCGCGCCGGGCATTTCCGGCCAGGGGTTAATCAGCGGTGGCAGCAACCAGCATGTGATTTTTGATGCGGCGGGAAATATTCCGTCCGATCAATGGACGATTACCTTTTGGATGAAAGGTTTGCCCGGCGCGGTTTGGAACGGCGGCAAATATCTGCAAACGTTCTGGGAATTAAACGGCACCGGTGGCAGCATTATGTGGTTTTATAAATACTCGCCCGGGCCATCGCGGCCGTGGCTGTTATCGCGTCAGGGGCACGATCCCACAAAAACTTTCAGCGTGCCCAAAGCGCCCGAGGAAGAATGGCATTATTGGGCGGTGAGTTGGCGTGAAGGTTCCACCGCGTATGTGTATTTGGACGGCCGTCTCGTGGGGCAATCGCTGTGCGTTCCACCGGAGCAGATTAAAACTATCGCTATCGGCCAGCGCGAAAATGCGTCCGAGCAAAATAAAATTATCGATGAGTTCAAGATTTACAATACAGCGTTAAACGCGGCGGCGATCGCGCAGCACTACTGGCAGGAAGGTGATTTTGCCCTGAATCCGGAAATCACCATCGCGCCGACGCAATATCCAATTACCATTGATGGAAAAATCGGCGACGAAGAATGGCGTAGCGCCACCGGCATTACAGGCTTTATCGATGCGCAAAGTTGGAAAATGGAAACACCGCGAAGCTGGGCGAAGATGACTTACGACGACCAAAATCTCTATATCGCGCTGCATTCCGATAATCCGCCGGAGGTCAAGGATCATGCGGACACCACGGCGCTTTATGGCGTCGTCAAAAAAGACGCCACGCAACATGACGGCGATGTGAAAGACGACGACAATTTTTTCCTTCAATTGGCGCCGAATGCAGCGACGCAAAAGTACTTTTCCGTGCGCGTCAATGGATTGGACACGATCGAAGATGCGACGATTGACAATGCGGGAAAAGAGGATAAAAGCTGGCAATCCGGGGCGCGTGTCAAAAGTACTTTTGACGCGAACGGCTGGTCGATGGAAGCCTCGATTCCGCTTAAATCGCTGGGAATAAATGCCGTTTCCGACGAGACGACATGGCGCGTGAATTTGGGACGCGTGTGGAAAATGTTGCGGCAGCGCACCGATGTTTGGGCAGCCGGATCGCGCGTGGATGATCAAGCGCCAACGTGGACATCAGGATTTGGAACCGTGCATTTCGCGGTGGCGCCGGATGCCACGGTTAATTTGCGCCAGTTTGCCATCAAGCCGGATGGCAATGTCACGGCGTATTTGCAATTATTGAATCCCAACAAAACACCGCGCCAAGTCAACGTGTCATTATCAGCGGCGGGAAAAGTACTTTCACAGCAGGATGTGCGGCTCGATCCGCAAGAATATAACAGGCCGATCCGTTTGTCGGCGCTGCCGAGTAGCGCGCTGGGTGCGCCGGTGGAAATAGCCATAAAGAGCGGTGAAAAAGTACTTTTGCGCCAATCCGCGCCCATCATTTTGCAGCAAGTGGGACAACTGGCGTTGTGGAGTTATCCCAGCCGCCATCAAATCCGCGTGGGATGGGTGATTCAAAGCAATGAAAAACCCGGCGATCTGAGTTTGAGCGTGCAAATCAACGATGCTTCGGGAAAAATCGTCCAGCAGCAAAATATCAAAAAACTCGAAAAACTGGACGGCTCAACGCTGCTCGATATCGAAGCGCTTCCGGTGGGAAAATATACCGTAAACACGCAAATTAATAATGGCGAAAAAGTGGTGCAGCAGCAAACAATTCCGTGGGAAAAAGAAGCGTTGCCATCGTGGCTCGGCAATACGCTGGGCATCAGTGATACGCCACCGCCGCCGTGGACGAATGTTCAGGTGGACAAATCAAAAGACGCTGTTTCATTTTGGGGACGTACTTATGAATATGGCAATAAATTATTGCCAATACAAATAGTAAACCAAGGCAAAGACATGCTATCCGCGCCGATGCGATTAGAGATACAATCGGATGGCGACGCAAAATCCACCGACGCGACAAATGCCACAGCGTCATGGACAAAAATTACGGCAAAACGCGCCACGTCATTGCGTGTGCAAACGGCGGAAAATATCAAATTCACCGCGGATTCTTACACGGAATTTGACGGTATGTCCTGGCTCACTTTAACCGCCGCGCCGCAAGCGCCAAGAGTACTTTTGGACGGCCTGACCTTCGATATTCCCTTAAAAGCGGAATGGGCAAAACTCATCCGTCCCGCTGATGATTACATGGAATATCAAACCGGCGATTTACCGACGAAAGGCTGGACGGGCAAAGTTACATCGATGCCGTGGGTGGGCAACGGCAACGGCGGTATACAATTTTTCCTGGAAAGCACGGCCGGCTGGATCGGCAGCAAGAAAATAGAAATCATTCCCGATGGACATGGCTCCGTAGTGATGCGCGTGCATCTGATCGACGAAAAAACGGCGCTGGATAAGCCGCTGCAATTTGCCTTCGGCTGGATCGCCTCGCCCGTGAAAGCCGCGCCCAAAGACAGCCGCGATTGGAGATTTATTAGCGCGCCTAAAACGATAGAATCCTATATTGAGCAAGCGCAAAAAACGAATCCCAATTTGAAATGGTATTTGCCGTGGTGGCAAAATTGGTGGTGGCTGCCTGACGCGAAATATAAGGGAAATTACGATTTGACGGGTTCGCTTCCGGTGCCTTCGGGCAATGGCGGCGAAAAGGCGGTGCGGAATTATTACGGCGCCACTTTTTACGCCGCGCCTTACGGACGCCTTTCCGAGATGGGAACAGACAATCCGTGGTTTGCGCAATTCAGCGATGAATGGGTTCCAGAGGTTACTAAATTTGTGCCAAACACAACATCGGCTCCGGTATATCGCAAGGCGGCAGTGAGCCAGGCGGCGCGTTCGCTACGTGATTTTTATGCGTGGGGATATGACAAATTATTAAACGAAGGTGATGTGCACGCATTATATTTTGATGTCTCGCGGCCAGTGCAGGATTCCAATATCTATCACGGCGCAGGCACCGTGATGCCCGACGGATCCATCGAACCGACTTACAATATTCTGGGTATTCGCAAAACATTTGAGCGTATTTACACGCTGATGAAAGCGAAGCATCCGGACGGCAAAATTTTCTATCACATGTCCGGGCTGACTATTTTGCCCACCGATTCATTTAGCGATGCGTTGATTGACGGAGAAAATTTGACCGGGCGTTTGGATCGCAAAGATAATCGCGGTTACGAAAACATCCTTCCGGTAGATCGCTTCCGCGCCGAATATGCCGCGCAAAATAATTGGGGTCCGGCCAGCGTTTTCCTGCCGGAATTTGAACGCGCCAAATCCATTACGCCGGATGAATGGAAAACGTTGGGCTATCAACACGCCGATTATTTATTGGGATTGATATTTCTGCATGATTCCAATTTGTGGTGGACGTGGATGCCTGCGGATCACGTGGCGCAAGTTTATGGCGCGTTTGATGCAACCGGCTGGAATAGCGATTGGAAATTTATTCCCTACTGGAATCAAAAGTACTTTTCGCTGCCGCAAGGTGTTTACGCCAGTTTGTATCAATCGCCGGATAGCCGAAAAGTACTTTTGGTGCTGATGAATACATCCGGCAAAGATCAGGAAATTAATTTGCCGATGACGCTGGATAAAAGTACTTTTAAGACGGCGAAAGCGGTTTATCCGAATCAAACGCTGAATGTTCAAAATGACAAAATCACTGCGGTACATATTGCCAATAATAATTTTTGTTCCGTGCTGTTAGAGAAATAGCACCAGCGAAATTTGAAAGTACCGATAGAATAGAACTGAGGCCTGCCCTCACTGGCCCGATTGGGAAATGATTTATGCAATACCCTTTTTAGCGTTACACCCGATTTACCCCAAATGCGGTAAAATCGGAAATGGCTAATGGTAGAAACCACCACAAAAATATATCTGGACAACGCCGCCACCACGCCTTTGTGCGGCGAGGCGCGAAGGGCGATGGAGCCTTACTGGGACGATGTTTTCGGCAATGCCAGCAGTCCGTATGCGATTTCCCGCGCGGCGCGCGGCGCGGTGGATGCGGCGCGTCATCAAATTGCAAATCTCATTGGCGCGCATCCTGATGAAATAGTTTTCACTTCCGGCGGAACGGAAAGTGATAATTGGGCGCTTTTAGGAACAGCGTTAGCGCAAGATAAAGATGCGGAAAAACATGTTATTCTTTCAAACATTGAACATCCGGCGATTTTGGAAACTGCGGAAACATTACGGCGAATTGGTGTTGAAGTAGATTTTGCACGTTGCGACGAAAATGGAACAGTGCATCCTGATGAGATAGAAAAATTGCTGCGTGAAAGTACTTTTCTCGTATCGTTGATGATGGTGAATAATGAAACTGGCGTGTTGCAGCCAGTGCGTGAAATCGCTCATTTATTAAAAGAGACAAAAGTACTTTTGCATACTGATGCGGTTCAAGCGGCGGGGAAAGTACTTTTGAATGTGGATGAATTGGGCGTGGATTTACTATCTCTTTCGGGACATAAAATTCGTGGCCCAAAAGGCAGCGGCGTGCTTTATGTGCGGCGTAACACGCACATGCAAAGTTTGTTGCGTGGCGGTCCGCAGGAACGCGGGCGGCGCGCCGGCACGGAAAATATTCCGGCGATTGTGGGATTTGGCGCGGCGGCGGAATTGGCTAAAAGTACTTTTGATCGCAATCAGATGCATTTGTTGAATTTACGAACTGCATTGGAAAATGAGTTGAACACAATTGATGGAGTTGTGATTCATGGAAATGAAACGCAACGTGCGCCGCATATTTGCAATTTTTCATTGCCGGGGAAACGCGCCGAGTCGGTTGTGTTAAATTTGGATTTGCAAGGTTTTGCCGTCGGTACCGGCTCCGCCTGCGCCTCTGGCGCGTTGCATCCGTCGCATGTTTTGGAAGCGATGCATGTGACGCTTGAAGAAGCGCAAAATTCTCTGCGCGTTTCGTTTGGCGTGCAGAATACAATCGAAGAAGTGCGGCAGTTTATCGATGCGCTGAAAATAAAAATCAAGAATTGAAGACTAATAAAATGAAAATTACAAAAATAGAAACAGTTTCCGGAACCCCATCTATTCCTGGATTACTTTTATGCCGCATCCACACTGATAGCGGCTTGATTGGCGCTGGCGAAAGTTTTTATATTCCCAGCGCTGTGGCGGCGATTATTCACGATTGGATGGCGCAGCGTTTGATCGGTGCGGATGCGTTGAATACGGAAGGCCACTGGCGATTTCTCTATGAACGCGCCACCAATTTCGGCGCGCGCGGTGCGGAATTGCGCGCGCTTTCGACGATTGATTTGGCGCTTTGGGATATCAAAGGCCAGGCTGCCGGAATGCCGGTTTGGCAACTTCTTGGCGGTAAATCGCAAGACGGCGTGCGCATTTATAATAGCATCGGTTATGGCCGCAATGTGAAACCGCGTGCGATTGGAAGCTGGCCGGGTTATGGCCAGATGGGCGAAAAGCAACCGCTTAATGATTATTGGTCAGCGGTGAATGAACCGGCTGCCTACGCTAACGAACTTCTTTCCGAAGGTGTCGGCGCGGCGAAGTTATGGACTTTAGATAACGCGGCGCATCAGCTGAATGGAAATATTTATGTCAGCTACGCTGATATCGAAAAAGCGCTGGAGCCGTTTCACGCGATTCGTGAAGCGGTGGGGACTAAGCTGGAATTAATTTTGGATGGCCACGGATTTTTCCAGCTTCCGGTGGCGTTGCGTATCGCGGAAGTGGCGCGGGATTTGAAATTGTTATGCCTCGAAGACATTATTCGTCCAGATTGCGTGGACACGATTCGTGATTTTCGCGCGCAAAGCCGGATGCCGCTGGCGGTGAGTGAGATGTTAATTAGCTCGGAAGATTATCGTTTGTTATTGGAAAAACGCGCCGCGGATTATGTGATGATCGATCCGACATGGGTCGGCGGAATTTCGCAAACGCTGAAAATAACTGACTTCGCGCAGGCTTGCAATCTACCGGTGATTATGCATGATTGCACTGGCCCGCTGACGTTGCTGGCGGGAATCCATGTTGGTGTGGCGCGTGGCAATGTGGCGTGGCAAGAAACCGTGCGTTATCTTTTGCGAGTGCGTTATCCAGAACTGGTTGACGCAATTCCCTCTGTCGAAAATGGCAGAATGATGCCGACGGATGCGCCAGGAATTGGTGCGAAGTGGCACGATGAATTATTTGAGAACGCGGAGAATTTGCGTGTAAGTGAATAGAAAAATTTTACATCGATGAACAGGATGGACAGGATAAAAGTACTTTTATGAGTCATTCCAACTTTCGTTTTAACGATTTACACAATAAAACACTGCTCATCACCGGAACTACGCGCGGCATCGGTAAAGCATTATTGCCTGGCTTGCTGGATCAGGGGCTAAATTTGGTGCTCGTCAGCCGTAATATGGAATCTATGCAAAGTATTCGCGAGGAACTCGGCGTGGATGAAAATCGCATGAAATTATATAAATGTGATTTGGGTGATTCCGCGGAAGTGCAGAAAGTGGCTGAACAAATTGCGGCAAGCGATATTGCATTAAATGGAATTTTGCATAATGCTGCAATTGATCCGCGTCATCAATTTGAGCTGGGTAAGGAAGCATTGTGGCAAAACGTGATGCAGGTTAATTTGTTTGCTGCGGTTTCATTGACGCGGCGGTTATTACCGCAATTGCAACGCAGTAAAAACGGGCGGATCATTTTTACCGGTTCTGTAATGTATGAAATGGGCGGTTCATTTCTTACTGCTTATAATGCGACAAAAGGCGCTTTGCAGGGATTGACTTTTTCGCTGGCGCATGAATTGAAACATACCGGAATCACCGTGAATTGCCTGGTTCCTGGCGCGATTTTGGTGGAGAAGGAAAACGCCACGGAAGAAAGCAATGCACGCTTAACGAATTGGCAATCCATCGGTCGCCGCATTGTCCCCGAAGATATGTTGGGGCCGCTTTGTTTGTTCCTCAGCGAAGCTGGTGGTGGTATCAGCGGACAGGCGCTCACTATCGACGGCGGCTTGATTCATCCGTTGGCCGATCCGGATGGGCAGCGGCGGCGGTTGGAAAAAGATACGAAAGGGTAAAAGTACTTTTACCGCGCATTCCCCAAAACAGCATTATACCAAGCGGTGAAAAAGTCTCCTTCGTTCATTTGCGTGGTGGCTTGCAACGCCTGATCGATATTCTCGCCGCTACCGAGACGTTGAGCGGTTTCCATCACGGCGCCAGCTCCGAATTGCTGGTAAAAATATGTCATCAAGCTTTTCGATTCCAAATCTGCGAGATCAGAGGTATTGCTATTTACCGCGCCTGCATTGAATTGATCCGGCGAAAGCAATTGGTTGGCTTGCCCGGCTCGGATTAAATCCTGATCGGGGCGTTGCTCGGCATTGTTTTCCACCGTTACAGCATCGCTTGCTAAATTCATCATCCCAAGACGCATCCAAATTGGAGCTGGTGTGCCGTCTTCCGTCAATGCGTTCAATAATAATTCTCCATGCAATCTGCCGACAATCGCGGCGGCGGCGGTGCCGGTTTGAATAACGCGCGGTGGAGTGCCGGGGATAATAATTGGTTGCGATGGTTGCGACACCATTAAAATGCGATTTCCTAGAACGCGGCCATAACGACCAAATGCGCTGGCCAGCGGACGTTCGCCGGGTTGCAAGGGGCCCAAGTGATTGGCATAAGTTGCAAGAGCTGCTTCGTTAGGAAAAACCAACACTTCCTCGCTTGGCGCGATCCAGCCGAATTGTTCGGCCAACGATTGCAATTTCTGAATCGATGGCAGGGCTAAACGCAGGGTGGGATCATCACTGAAATGGCGGATAACAACGCCGCTTCCGTTTCGCCCGGATAAAGTTGCAACGGGAGGTTCAAGGGCGGTTGCGGTGGCGGCTTGATTTGCCTGCTTTGCCCAATCGGCGAGAAGAGTTGGAGATACATCGCCGAAGTCTGCCGATGCCACGGCTACTGCGCCGGTGGGAAGGGTGGACGTTGCCGATGCCGTTGCAGCCACTGGTGATAATAAGGGAGTTGCCGTGGAGGCATCTTTCCAATCATTGCTGGCAGTGACAAATGCACCGGCGCGGCGTGGCGATGGCAATGCCACATTCGCGGCATCCTGTGCGGCAACTGCACCTTTCCAGAAAAGTACTTCTCTGGCGCTGGGTGCTATTTCGCTGGCTTCCTGTAACCAGGAAGAACCGTCAGAGGTTGTATCTGCATTATCATCATTTTGCGAATCATCTGTGGGATGTTGTAACTTAGCCTGCAACATCCATAATGCAACTGCGGCGGCAACGCGCTTTTGTGCGTTGGGCGGAGGCGTGGCCGATTGAGCTGCGGTGATAGCAGCAACCATTGCTTTTGCGAGAGGAGCTGGAATTTGCACTGTGGCGGGCATCAAATCAAGCGTGGCAGTTGTGGCTGCTGCCGGGATCGTATTATCATCTGTATTGTCATCGGCCGGCGCGGCCTGAGCGTTGTCATCTGCCGCTGGTGTTGGAGTTGTTGCTGTCGCTGGCGTTGATGAATTGGCACTTCCGGCGAGACGTTTTTGCAATTCCGTCAGTAACGGCGCGTAATCCGGCGTATCTGCGCTCATTGAGTTGGCAGTGGCTGTGATGGCGCTGATAGCGACGGGCAGGGGAGGATTCATCGCCATGCTGACGATATTATTTAGAAATTGCCCGCCATCAGCGCGCTCTGATTCGATTTGATCCGGTAGAAAAATCACCCATCCGTTTCCGTAGCTGGCGATGGCGGATGCGAACAGATTGGTTTGTGGCTGCGCCAGATCAGTGACACGCAACAATGGCGTTGCCGTGGGATGCGACACCAAAAGGGAATCACCCTGTTCCAATTGATAATACACCGTGATCGCGGCAAACTGCGTGGGATCGCCCACCGAAAGTTTGCCCGGATTGCGGCGGCGCGGCGCGGAATCGTCTATTTGTGGCAGACTGGCGCTAGCTGCATTAGCCGCCACTGGCATTTTCCATAATAGCGGATTGCTGCCCAAAGGGGCTGCGCCAACGGCGCGTCCAAATAATTGACCGCCTTGTTGTGGATTTCCCTGTCTTGCCACCTGGAGATCGAAACCAAAAAGTGTTGCGGCGTCCGAATAAACCGCCATCACGCCGCCGCTTTTTATCCAATTCTGTAATGATTTAAATGCCGTGGCATCGGCTTGAAGAGCCTCGGCGCTCGCTCCCAGATAAACCAGCAGTTTTGCGTGTGGTTTCAAATTTCGCAAAGTGGCGACTTGATCTTCCTCCACCCGCGCGATGCGAAATGGTGCGGCGGCTTTTGCGGTATTTGGCTCAGGCGCTGCAGCCGGAGCAGCATCTTGCGCGTGTGCTTGACATGCTGTGAAACTGGCAAAGATTGCACTAAACAAGAACGGGTAAAAGTACTTTTTCATAATCAAACCTCTATCGAATTGGCTTTATGGATTGGACAATTTATAACGTTCCAAAGTTCCGTTGCTATCTAATGTCCAGATTTGTTCGTTGATGCTTTGTATAGAAACGACCGGGAACTTTCTTCCTGCCAACATGGCGTCTACTTCGCCCGTATTTGTGCTTAGCAAATAAGAGACCGCGCCATGACAAGGAACTAAGAGCCGTCCTGCCGTCAATTGCATATTTCCTGAAATCATATCTGGCGATTGCCATTTCCATAAAAGACGCCCGTTGTAAATATTAATACATCGCACTACATCATCATTGCCAACCAAGTAAAGACAAGTTGGCGATGGCTGCGCTTCCAAAAGTGGCGGTTGGCGAAACATCAATTGCGTTGTGGAATTCGCCCGATCCTGTAAATACACTTTCCAGCCGTCATTACTGCCGCCATATTTGCCATTTGCTGCATTCAGATTAATGAGCGCGCCGGTGTCAGTGGCACAAAATACGCGCGTTTTGCCATCGATCTCCGCTGTGATTGGCTGCGTGATTTGTTGGGCATTGGCGATGCCTTTGGAAGGAAATTTCCATTTTATCAAACCAGTATTTGCATCGAATGCCCACACGCCTCCGTGCTGAGCCGCGCCGTCTGTCAGTGGCACAAGCACCAATTTGGAAGGACCGGCAACAGTGGCCAATCCGTTTCCGATAGCGGAAGGTAATTTGTGTTTCCAGACTAATTTGCCATTATTCGTGCGCAAGCAAAAAAGCAAGCCCGCATCATTTCCACCAAAAATTAAATTTCCCAAAACCTGTGGTTGCGTGGAAATAGATGCGCCACTATTATATTGCCATATCAGCTTGCCAGTTTCCCGATCCAGTGCATACAAAACACCGTTTTCGCTTCCCGTATAAAAGTACTTTTCATCCAGCACCGGCGAGCCGTGAATGGGAAAATCTGTTTCTATCAGAATGCGGGAATGCACCGGACGCGCTAAGGGCCACGTTGCAACGATCTGCCCGTCGCTGGTTGGAATCAATAGGTCTTGAAATTGCGGATCCCAAGTTGGCGTTGCTGAGGGAGTAATTAAAAGCGGCCAGCTTCCTTTGGCTTTGAGGGATGGAATACGATGTGTTCGCCAGCCATAAATCCCAACCACGATTAACCCCAATATAATCAATGCCAGAATAATCTGCTGCGCACGTTGCCGCCGCCGCATGTTGCGCAATCGATGAGCCGTGCGCGTTCCATAGATTCCGTAAGGATCAATCAACGCAGCGCCACGATCGCGGACTTTGGGTAGATTCGACATAGAAAAAACGAGATATTATTCGATAAAAGTACTTTTAGTATAGTGAGTTTAAAGTTCAATCAAGCGGCAACGTCGCTGACGCATTTTTGGATGGCGAAACTTGCTCCTTTACGCGCGGCGATAAATTTTCCTGATGGAGCGGCGGCAGCATTTCCAATGATCGTGTGTTCAGGGAACGCCCGGTTCCTTCCATTGCCTGTAACGCGTAAGCGGCGCTGCGCCACATTAGATGTTCCTTGTCGGAATGCGCCTGTGATGACGGCGTTTCCAATTCGCCGCAATTTGCCAAAAAACGTTTTAAATCTTCCGCATAAGCGCCCGCCAAAGTTCCACTGTCGCCGATAGTCCAGCCGCTGGAATCGTGAGTTATCGTTTCTAACCGCGGTGCGTATTGTGTCAAATTGCGCCCCGCTTCGCAAACTAATGAACGGCCTTCGCTCAGACAAATTTCCAATCGCGGCAACACGGGCGTAGCAGCGCCAAAACGCAAATTCAATGTGACATCATTAGCGCATCTCGCCCAGATGGAAACATTATCGCCATTTTTGCTGGCCATGATTTGCAAAACCCGCGTCATCTGCGAATGTTCTTTGACAGCGGCCATTTTAAGCGCCAGATGAAACGCCTGCGCCATTTCCCACCAATGCGAATTGCCATTTGACGGCAGCGCAAATGGCGCCGGCCACGTCAAACTCACCGTTTCCACATCGCCGATTTTTCCATGCGCCATCAATTGCCACGCCGCGCGATGTGCGCGCAGCAAGCTGGCAGGTTGCGCCCACCAGACCTGAATCTGATGCGCGGCGGCTTGCGCCGATAAAGCCAAAATAGCATCCGCGCCGGCGGCGGGCGGAAAATTAAGCCATAACCAGCGCGCGCCGCGCCGCGCCATTTCGGCGAAAATTTCGCTGAGCGGTTCTTCGGGAGATTTCGCCAGCAGCAACGCGTCCAGTTCGCCTTCGCGCAACATATCGCGCCAATGTTGATAGGGAGTTTGCGCGTTGCTGATTTGCGCAACGCGTTCCAGCCGCGTTTTATCGGTGTCGCCCATCGCCACTAATGCCGCAATGGCAGCAGGCTGATAATCCAAAACCGCGCCGGGCCGTTGGCTCCAGCGCGATCCCAAATCCGGCGGGACTAACATTTCCGATCCTTGAAACAGCGGCATGATAACACGCTGTGCCACTTCTGAAAGTCCCCAAATGCCGGTTCGAATACGTTTCATAAAAGTACTTTTGAGGCAGCAAGTTTAGCGGTTTGATGGCGGTTTGTTAATGCACTTAATACGGATTTCGATTGTTATCGCCGAGAAATTATAAGCAGTTCCCGAAATTATTGCAGACGTACATGAGACCAAAGCAGAAAAGCATGAATAAAAGCGCTGGAACATAAATGAACGATAAGAAAAATCGTATCCATTTTCGAATTGGCAATGTAGCGATAGAGATAAGACCAATAACTAAGCACATGATCACAGTAAGGGAATCTAAATTTGTATTTAAATTATGGGGGCGTGTTATGTAGAGTTCTCCCCAAGCAATTAAGAATGGGATTACAACCGCGCCCAGAAAACAAATGCTGATCCTGATCAATGTTTTGCCCATGCCTTAATTTTCTGTTTAGTAACATCTACCGTCAAGTCAGCAACGTTATTTTTATAATTACATGCAAACTGAATATGTGATGTTTGATTGCGACGACAAGACGAACAAAACATCACCTCAAATTTCCTCTTATATCAAGACGTGGAAAATTATACGCGCCAGTCAAAGGTGATGCTGCAATCGTAGAGAATTCGTATTCATTAAAAACGAAGTTTTCGTAAGTGCTAATCAGCCTTTCAATTCAATAACAATATTTAAATCTTTAGCAAGATCTTTTGCCAACGGCGTGATGATGCTGCGGTAAGGAAATTGCAATTTGCTTTTCCCTTCCTTCGCAGCTTTCTCAATATCTTGCGCGGTGAGGAGTTGTTTATTACCCGAATGTATTTGTGGTGGCGCATCCTTAAAAGTACTTTTGGGTAGCGCTGATAAAAGTACTTTTGATATATCTTTTTGTGCAATCAAGCGCACGCCAAACTGTTCTATTTTTTGACGATGCGTTTGGCGCAAACGAAAAAGTGCAGGGCTATTCTTTCGTAGGTCAGCGCTTATTTCGGGAGCTATTGCAATAATTGGTTTGCCTTGTTCAATAGCTTGTAGAAGTAGCATGGCAAGGGGTTCATCGAAAATTCCGGACGCGGCTTTTGCGATAACATTTTCACTGAGCGCAGGGAAAAATATTAGTTGATGTGGCACAATTAAATCAGAAAGAATAACCGATTCTTCTAATTCATCGGCTTCTTCGATTTGTATCTTTATTTGTTGTTCTTCTAATTTCTGTAGCTCGTTTTTAACGTCGTCCGTGAGACAATCGGAACAACAAACGGCCACTAAAATAGATGCGAGCGGAGTAGGGGAAAGTACTTTTGCGGGAATGATTTCGGGCGTTTTGGGTTTTGGTGCGCCGCTATTCAATACAGAATTTACCATTTGAGAAATAAGCTGTTCCAAAGCATCCGGTGAGCCATCGAAGAAATAATTCATTCTGAAGTTTTCTCCTTCGTCCTATTCGCTTGATCGACAATTCCCACTATTAAAGTGCGGATGGGAATATGATTGTGGCCGATCAACGCTTGCGCCGCTTTGCCTTCTTCCACGACAAGTGCCAAATCTCCTACGCCCGCGCCAACGGTGTCGACAGCGGGATGGGTGCGTCCATGTGGCTGCGAATTAGCGTCCAAGGGTTGCACAATCATCATTTTAAGATTGTGGTAACAGGGATGTTTGACGGTGCTTTCCAAATTGCCGATGACGCGTCCCAGTTTCATGAATTCACCTTGTCCACAATTCCCACAATCGCGGCGTCAACCGGCGGTTTATTTTCCCACGCCAGCGGCGCTTCACCGGAAGTTTCGTACCAGACAAACATATTATCGCCAACGCCAACCGCGTCAGCTGCAATCATGCGTGGCCCGCTTGGCGTTCCGTTGTGATCGCACGCTTGCACGATCATCAGTGGGATGTTCTCCAGTTTGGGATCTTTGATGGTGCAGACGATGCGCCCAACGATTCTTCCGAAATCCATGATTCAATTAGCAATTAACAATGAGCAAACGTAATTCCCCCTTTAAATAAAAGGGGAATTATTTAAAACGAAACTTTTTTCCCGTCACATTCCACTGTATCTACAATCGCCACAATCGAGGAATCGACGGGAACACGTTCTGCATGATCGGCCAGGCGCGCCGAGGAACCAGCGACTGTCAACACAGTTTCACCAATGCCCGCTCCGACGGTGTCAATCGCCACGACATAACTGGAAGTGGCTTTACCATCAGTTGCGAGTTCCTGCACCATCAGCAATTTCCATCCCACCAGTTTTTCATCTTTTTGCGTGGCGACGACCGTGCCTATTACTTTGCCAAGTCTCATTGCGAATCTCCTGGTGTGAAAGTACTTTTACTTACAGATGCGGCAAATATTGGAGCGCGGCGACAGGAAAAATGCTTTCACTCCATCTGTCACTCCAGCCGCATTTCCTTCGTCTGTGTCAATATGCATTTCCGCGTGAAAATCCGGATGGGTGCGGATCAGCACGTTATAAAAAACCAATCCCTGATCGCCGGCGGGAATTTCCACCGCCACTTCGTCGCCATCTTTCACGCCCATTAAACTTGCTTCATCGGGATGCAGATGCACATGGCGTTTGGCGCGAATCAATGCTTCGATATGAATGCTGCCTTTTGGCCCGACAATCGTAATCGGAACGCCAGTCCCATGATTGACCGATTGCAAAATCGGCGGTATCACGCCGAGTGCGCGCGCTTCAGTTTGCGAAATCTCGAATTGGCTTTTGCTGCGCTCCGGCCCCAAAATACGCACGTTGCGAATGGAACTGCGCGGCCCCACGATTTGCACCGTTTGCTCACTGGCGAATTGGCCTTTTTGATAGAGCCATTTATACGGCGTTAGCCGCTGGCCTTTGCCAAATAATGTTTCCACATCATCCACGCTCAGATGGCCATGCCGTGCCGAAACATTGCAGGCAAAGCCATCTCGCGCCACCTCTTCCGGCGACGGGTATTTGGCGACATCAGAAGTTTCCAATTGCCGCGCCACTTCGCGTGTGATGAGTTGAACCAGTTCTTCGTGGGAAATGCGCATTTGTGAAAGGGTATTCCCTCTCCCTATTCAGGGAGAGGGTTAGGGTGAGGGTTTTTGTAAACACATTTCCTCTCACCCCAGCCCCTCTCCCCGAAGGGGAGAGGGAGTAATACTATTTAGAAAATCTTTTCCAAATCGCTATGTGGACGTGGAATGACGTGTACGCTGACCAATTCGCCTACGCGTTGCGCGGCGGCGCTGCCTGCGTCGGTGGCTGCTTTCACTGCGCCCACGTCGCCCGCCACCATTACGGTGACTAATCCGCCGCCGATGCTCTGGCGTCCAATCAATTCCACGTTGGCCGCTTTGACCATCGCGTCGGCTGCCTCAATCGCGCCCACCAAACCCTTTGTTTCTACTAATCCTAATGCTTCACCGTTAGCCATTTTGTTCTCCTTAAAAGTACTTTTATGTGTAACTAATTCCCCCTCGTTAAAGGGGGTTAGGGGGATTTTGAACGTAAATTTTTTAATAGACTTCCGTTGTATTTATTACCTTCAAAAAATCCCCCTGTGTCCCCCTTTAACAAGGGGGAATTTCACTATTTCTTCACCGTAGCCTTGACGCTGTTTTTGGAGCGTTCAATATAAGCGCCATACGCCCGCGTTGATTTCCCTTGATCTTTAGGAAGCACGCTGTCCAAATCGGGATTTGGACGCGCGATCACATGAGTGGAAACCACTTCTCCCACGCGTTGCGCCGCTGCTGTTCCGGCGGAAACTGCTGCCGTTACGGCTCCCACATCGCCGCGCACCGTCACGGTGACGAGTCCTGATCCCACCTGGTCATAACCTTCCAGTTCCACGTTGGCCGATTTCACCATGGCGTCGGCGGCTTCGATCAAAGGGATTAAACCTTTGGTTTCAATGAGTCCTAATGCTTGTCCTGCCATAAGATTCTCCTTACGAATTTAACGTCTATTTACCTAATTTTTCCAACACTCGCTCTGTCACGCTGCGCACTACTTTCGCCACTTCATCAGCGGTGAGATCTGCATCCGGTTGCGAGTTTGCGCTACCGCTCATCGCCACTTCGGGCGCATACGTCGCGCCGCTGTTTTCGATGCGACATCCCGCGCCGGCCTTGACGCCATAACGCGCCCGCGCATCCACTAATTCCTGCGCGCGTGCCGGCGAGAAGACATTTTCATTTCCCAACTGCCGCGCCACCAACGAAATCTTGGCGAAATGTTCCGTCGTTTCCATTTTATAATAGGCGTTCATCAACGATTGTCCGATGGTCACAACGCCATGATTAGCCAGCAGAAATGCATCATAATCATTAACGTAATTTGCCATAATATCTTCGGTCAATTCATCTGTTCCCGGCACGCCATATTTCGCCAGCGGCACCGCACCCAGACTGATGACAACTTCCGGCAAAGTGCAGCGATCCAGCGAAATTCCCGCCACTGCAAATCCCGTCGCTGTTATCGGATGCGCATGAACCACCGAACGCACATCAGGCCGTGCATCGTAAAACGCGCGATGCATTTTTAGTTCGCTGGAAGGTTTCATGTTGCCGCGCAATTTGTTGCCCTCGCGATCAATCACCACTAACATATCCGGCGTCAAAAATCCCTTGGAGACGCCGGTCGGCGTGGCCAGAATCTCACGATCATTGAGACGCACGGAAATATTGCCGTCGTTGGCCGCCACGTATTCGCGCTGCCAGATGCGCCGGCCAATCTCGCATATTTCCTCGCGCATGGCGCGTTCATTAAATATCTCTTGATGTGACATAAAAGTACTTTTACTCCTTCTCCACAATCAGTTTCACTTTGTGGTCACGCAAAATGCGGCGCAACGCGGCGGGCGGTTCATCATTGGTAATAAGCATGTCCACGTCGCTCCAGCTTGAAACGAGCAATAAATCACGCCGCGCAATTTTTGTGGAATCCATCAACAATGCCACTCGCGTTGCGCGTTTCATCAATTCGCGTTGCGCCTCTATTTCCAAATGGTTGGCGTCATAAAATCCATCCGCATCGCAACCGCTGCCACTCAGAAAAAGCCAGTCTGCCGTTTGCACCTGTTGTAACGATTGCTTCAATTGCGGCCCAATCAAAATATCGTGTTTGGGATACACCAGACCGCCCGTCACCAGCACATCAACGCCTAACTTTTCACCAAGATGAGACGCAGCAGGCAATGAATTTGTTACCACGCTAACGCGGCGATGCCGCAAATAACTGGCTGCGGCAAAACAGGTAGTTCCGCCCGCAAGCATCACCGTTTGTCCATCCTGAACCAACGCGCTGGCGGCTTTGCCGATTTGTTGCTTTTGCGCGGCGTTCAGTTTGGCGCGTTGCGCAAAAGATGCAACATGCTCCAGCGATTCAGCAGCAAAAGTACTTTTGCCGTTGTTATCCGCTTTGTCATTTGATGAAAGCGGCATGGCGCCGCCGCGTGTGCGTTGCAATTTGCCATTTTCATCCAGCTCCAACAAATCCCGCCGCACCGTGGCGTCAGAAACACGCAACAAATTCGCCAGTTCATGGATTTCCCAGAACGGTCGTTCCTGCAACGCTTCCTCAATTTTTTGCCAGCGGTGTTCGCGTAACATCGCAATTGATGTTACCGTGTGCGCAATCAAATGTCAACAGATTTTTGCAAAATTCTGCAAAATATTGCAAAAGTACTTTTGATGATTGAATCCGTAACTCTCTTGCCGGCGGGATTCTCCTTTGTAACAATTATTCGAATGAATGTGGAAATTTTACCGGTGGAGTTCGATGTCATTGAAAAATTCCGTGATTTATATCGCGATGAATTGCACTGCCAGATTGTCCATGATTCGGCTCATTATCGTCCCAATTGTTTTCAATCTCATCTCATTAAAATTGATGGAAAAATTGCAGGGTATGGATCGACGTGGATCGGGAATTATTGGATGCCGGTGAATAGTTTGTTTGAATTTTATGTCACGCCGGCTTATCGAACTTCGATGTATCAATTATTTTCCGAA
>Ga0164242_10001488_pt1 | contig 27866 bp, 23 predicted proteins | sample OricomgcompostMG_FD_108783 | JGI IMG/M metagenome (GOLD analysis project Ga0164242, IMG submission 108783) | Miracle-Growth compost microbial communities from Emeryville, California, USA - Original compost - Miracle growth compost (MG) ...
CGTGGCACCGGTGGTCCGCCGTCGGCGTACCAGCCCGGGGAGCGCACGAGCGGCCGCACCGATCTGGCGAAGAGCGTCGGACACGTCGGTATGAAGCCCGGACCGCATCGCCGCGGGATCATCGCAAGGCAGGACGGGAAGCAGCTCACCAGCGGCGGCCGCCTCGAGCGCCAGCAGCTTGAGGCTGCCGTCGGCGACGACGTGGGAGGTCACGAACGAGAGCACCGAGCCGCCCTCAGCAACGGGCGCGTATGCCAGGGCCCAGGTCGGACCGCTCTCGGGATCCAGACGGGTCATCGCCTGGGCACCGACCCAGGCGAGCACATCGCTCACCTCGTCGGCCACCGTCAACGGCAACACCCCGGATCCGTGCACCCAGCGGGATCGCGCGGCCGGCACACACGATCGCCGCAGCACCCGGTTGAGCGGGCCACGAGCGAGGCCGCGATGGAACCGGCCAAGCGCGTCAGGGTCGAGCGCCTGCGAGAAGCGCCACACGGTCTGCGAGACGACGGGAGTGTCGAGGGCGCGCCGCATGGTCTCGAAGAGAGTGTCGTCGAAGGTCAGCCGGTTGGCGTCGGTGGGTGCCATGCCGGATCAGTCTCCCGTCTCGTCTACGGTGAAGCGCATGATCGGAGCTCGGGTCCGATGAGGATCACTCTTGCCCTGGCGGGGAGCCGAGGCGACATCCAACCGGCCCTCGCTGTCGCGCTGGAGCTGCGTCGCCGCGGCCACGACGTCACCACCGGCGTACCACCCAACCTTCTCGCATTCGCCGATCGGCTCGGCCTCGACCCCGTGCCGATCGGCGTCGACAGCGACGAGGTTCTTCGCTCGGACCTGGTCCGCAGCGGTCTGCGCTCCCGCCATCCGGTACGCCGTACCCAGGCGGTGCGCTCGATCCTCACCCACGGTTGGGACGAGCTGCGGACCGGCTTGGAGCCGCTTGCGAAGGACGCCGACGTCGTGGTGACGGGCCTGCTCGGCCAGCAGGTGGGCAGCGCTGTCGCGGAGGCGACCGGATCCGGCTTCGCGGCGCTGCACTACTGCCCGGTGCGGTCCAACACCTCGGCCGGCATCCCGGTGCGCTCGCCCGCCGTGCAGCGACTCGTCTGGGCTCTCGGCGAGGGCTTGCGCTGGCGGCTCACCCGCGCAGCCGAGACCAAGGTGCGTGGCTCCCTCGGGCTGCCGGCCCCCACCACCGACCTGCCGACCCGCCTGCGAGCGTTCGGCGCGGTCGAGGTGCAGGCCTACGACCCCGCGCTGCTGCCGGGCTTGGCCGAGGAGTGGGGGCCGACACGCCCGATCACCGGGTTCCTGACCCTGGCCGACGACGACCGTCCGCAGCTCGGTGAAGGTGGTGTCGACGATGAGCTGGCGACCTGGTTGGCGGCCGGTCGGCCACCCGTCTACGTCGGGTTCGGGTCGATGCCGGTCCGTGACCCAGCACGCCTGCTGGACGCCGTGTCCGCAGCGACGGCCGCAGTCGGCCGTCGCGCTCTGGTGAGCGCCGGCTGGAACACCTTCGCCGGCGCCGGAGCCGTCCCGGAACATGTCCGGCTCAGCGGCCCGGTCGATCACGCCGCCGTCTTCCCCGCCTGCGCGGCACTCGTCCACCACGGCGGTGCCGGCACCACCGCGGCGGGCTTGCGGGCGGGCCGTCCGACGGTGGTCGGCTACTACTCCGCCGACCAGCCGCACTGGGGGACGCTGCTGGTACGCCGTGGCGTCGGTGCCAGGCTGGCTGCGCGCAGGATCGACAGCGAGAGCCTGCGCGACGCCCTCACCACGGTGCTCGAGCCGGACGTGCGAGACCGGTGTGCGGCGCTCCAGCGCGATCTCGTGCGGCCGGCCGATGCGGTCCGGGCCGCAGCCGACGCGGTGCTCGGCGCAACGAAGGCCTGAACGACCGCCCGGGTCGACCCCGGTCACCACACCTCGGTGGCAAGTCCCCAGCTGCCGAGCTCGCCAAGGACCAGGGCACGCAGCTCCGGGAGGCCGCCGAGGCGGTCCGGCTCGGCGGCGACGACGGTCAGTGTGGTCCGCTCGCCGGCGTCGGCGAGCCACGCGATGAGGCCACCACCGAGCGCGCGGACCTCGGCGACCGAGGCGTCCTGATAGCACGCCATCGCCGTCACCGAGCGCACTCGGTCGCCACCGGCGCCGACGTAGTCGACGGGGAGGCGACCCAGGTTCGAGGCCATGCAGGCCGCCGACGGGGGCGTGGGCAGGAGCTTGATCACCCGGTCGGGCAGCATCTGGACCAGAGCCAGCGGGATCGGTGAGAAGCCGACGCCGGCGGCCGTGATCCCGGCGTACGCCTGCTTGCAGAGCGCCTTGACCGTCGCCAGATCCCGGCGTGCCAGCACGTCACGAGGTACCTCGACGCGTGTGATCCGGGTGCTGTTGGAACGGGTGTCTCCGGACTTGAACTCGCTGATGGGCAGCGAGACCGGTACCGGGCCGCCGTCCGCGGGGACGTGTCCGATCGCCTCGAGGAGCCGCGCCATCACCAACACGAACCAGGCGTTCGTGCTCCCGCCCCGGGCCACCGCGACACCGTCGACCGCCGCCGTGTCCACCTCGACGGTGATGCGGGGGAGTCGCCAGTCCTCGGTGTTCGGCCGAGGCGCCACCTCCGCCGGCGGCGTACGCCGAATGCCGGGCGCGGCCGTGCCGCTGCGACGCGCCCGCGTCCGTGCGCGGACCCAGCGCCCGATGGCGGTGAACTGACAGGCGGCGTCGCGCAGATCGGCGCCGAGCCTGCCGCGCGCGGAGGTCGCGAGTGGCGGCAGTCGCAGCGGCTCCGACCGGGTTGCCGCGCGCGAGACCGCGTCGAGAACCGCCCCTCCGTCGCCGACGGCATGCGCCAGAAGCAACGCCATCACGCCGGTGCCGTCATCGAGATTGATCGCCGACAGGCGCCAGGTGTGACCCTCGTGCGGGTCGAGGCGTTGCGCGTGCCGGCTCTCCAGCCACGGCGTCAGCTCGGCGCGCGGCAGGGTCTGTGTGAAGAGCTCCACATCGGGCGGACGAGGCGAATTGATCCAGATGTCCCGGGCACCGGGCACCCGAGTGCGGTGCAAGTGACGAGAGAGCCCACCCATGGCGAGGGCGTCGCCGAGCCGCTGGACGCGGTCGGTGTCATAGGGCTCCTCGAGCCGCCAGACCCACTGGTTCACGACTGGGCTGCCCAGGCCGCGGTGTCGGCGGGCGAAGAGATCGTCGGCGAACTCGAGCCGCACAGGAGGAGCGGAGGTGACCATGATGCAACCTTCCGAGACAGGCGCAGTGGCGGGCGCGGCGCCAGGCGCAGCGCGTGTGTGGCGCGCACAGCAAAGCGGTATAGACGTCTAGTTGTCTACTCGGGTGCCTGTGAACCAGGTCACACCGTCCCTGGGTCGCCATTGCGGTTTCGATCCCGGAAGAATGCCATCTGGGAGAGGGACCCAGATCTGCTGTCTGGCTATTTTCGGGTCCCGCGGCGTGCCGCGGGAGCTTCACATCAGAGAGGACTCCGGCCCCCATGGAGTACACCGAGCTGTCCGCTTATGACCTTCCGCCGGGTGTTGTCACCACCTGGACCCCCGCCACCGACGCTGCCTGTTGGCAGCAAGACCCCCGCGCCATCAGCCCGAGCCACGAGCAGCACCTCGCGCAGGGCGAGACCGGTTCGTGGATCGGCGGCGTGATGCGCATTCCGGCGCCGCTGGTGGCCGAGACCCTGGTCCGCACGCTGCGGGCGTGGTACGCGAGGCACGAGGCCCTGCGCGCCGACGTCGTACGTGAGGACGACGCTTGGAAGCGGCGAATCGTCGCGGCCCAGGACATCACCGTCGACCACGTCGTGCATGGTGAGCAGGACAGTGCCTCCGTGCACGAGACGATCGCGGACTACTTCACCACGGTGAGCCCCCTGGCCTGGCCGCACTGCGTCTTCGCGACGGTCGCCACGCCCGGCGACGAGGGGTTCACCCTGGCCTTCGGCGCCGACCACAGCGTGATGGACGCCTACTCCCAGCTGCTCTGGTTCGACGAGATCGCATCGCTCTACGGCCGCGCCGCCGCAGGCGAGAGCGACGCGGCCCTCGCCGTCACCGGCAGTGCGAGCTATCTCGACCATGCGCACGACGAGCGCGGGTCCTCGGACCGGTTGACGGCAGACGCTCCCGCTGTCGAGCGCTGGCGGGCGTTCCTCTCGAGTCCCGAGTACGACGGGCTCGCCTTCCCGGCGTTCCCCGGTCTCGGCCCGGTCGACGGCCCGACGGCGGAGATCGGCATACCCCGCCCGCGTGGCGTGCTGCGTCAAGCCAGCTTCTCCACCCCCCTGGCCGACGCGGAGCAGACCCACGTGTTCAACCAGCTCTGCAAGGCTGGCGGCTCCTCGCTGCAGAACGGCGTCTTCGCGGCGATGGCGCACGTGCTGCAGCAGCAGCACGGCATCAACCGTCTGCGCTTCGTGGTGCCGATGCACACCCGGATGTCGATCGAGCACGCCACCGCCGTCGGGTGGTACGTCGGGCTGTGCCCGGTCGACGTCGACCTGGCCGAGGAGAAGCCGCTGTCCGATCTGCTCGGCCACGTCCACAGCGAGGTGAGCGCCAATCGCGACCTCGTCCCGCATCCGTTCGCCCGGATCATGGAGCTGACAGAGCTCGAGGAGGGCCCGAAGTTCGCTGTTTCCTACATCGACGGCCGCTTCATCCCCGGTGCCGACAGCTGGGACGAGTGGCAGGGGCGGGCACTGCGAAGCCCCGCGTACGCCGACGATGAGGTCTACCTGTGGTTCGGCCGGCAGAGCTCCGGCCTCAACGTCTCCGCCCGCTACCCGGAGACGGTTGCTGCCGAGCATGCGATGCGTGACATGGTCAGCGGCATCTCGCGGCTGATCGACGAGATCACCGCCAGCGTGCGTCAGGGGGTCGCGACCGCATGAGCAGGACCCCACTCGAATGCTCACTACGCTCCGTTCCGAACGGGGGCCCCAAGTGAAGATCGACTTCCTCCACAACTGGGCGCCGTCGGCCGGTCGGGTGCTGCAGATCCGGCCCACCGCTGCCGCGACCGAGGCCGCCGCCGCTGCACCGGTCAGCCCCGGCATGGCCTCCTTCCTGCAGCAGGACCACCTCGATGCCTATCGCCGTACCGTGGCATCAGGGGGCACGCATCGCGCGTGGACAGGCACCGCAAGCCACCAGTCCGGCCAGCTGGACGAGCAGGCGCTCGCTGGTGCGCTGCGGCGCTTCGTGTTGCGACATGAGGGTCTGCGGACCTGGTTCGACTTCTCGGGGGAGGAGACCGCACGGCGCCTCGTCGCCCCCAACGACATCGTTTTCGAGGCGATCGAGCTCGACACCGCTCCCACCGGGGACGCATGGGCCGAGCAGTGGGAGCAGTACGTCGTCGGGCTGGCCGATGACGTCTGCCGCCCCGACTCCTGGCCGCCGTTCCTGCTGCTCGCGGTCGCACGCGAGGACGGCTGGAGCTGGCTGTGGGCCTGTGACCACGCCTTCACCGACGGCGCGTCCCAGTTGATGGTGCCCGCGGAGCTGGCCAACGCCTACGCCGAGGAGACCGGAGCGCCGTCCTTCGAGCTGCCGCCCGCGGCCAGTTTCGTCGACTACGCCACAGCCGAGCGCGAGCGCGCCGGCACCTACGGCCTCGAGTCGCCGGAGCTGCTTGGCTGGCTCGACATCATGAAGCGGCACGACTACCGGCTGCCGCACTTTCCGCTCGACCTGGGCCTCGAGCCCGGGGAGACCGCTCCGGTCGTGCTGCGCGAGATGGATGCACTCCTCGGTGACGAGATCGAGGCGTTCGAGCAGCTGTGCCGTGCCTCCGGTGGCCGCTTCCTCAGCGGCGTCTTCGCCATGCTCGCCCGGGCGGAGCGCCGCCTCACCGGCACCGATCGGTACCTCGCCGCGACGGTCGTCGGCACCCGAGCCAGCGAAACGGCGATGTCGCACGGCTGGTTCTGCAACTTCGCGCCGGTCGACTTCGCCGTCGGCGATGAGCCGTTCAGCGCGACGGTCGCCGCCGCGGAGGAGGCGTACGCCGTCACCAAGCAGCTGGCGGCGATGCCCGTCCATGTGGCCCTCGGCGCGCTGCTGCTGTCCGGCCTGACCACGATGGAGCAGCTCGGCAGTCCTCAGCTGGTGTCCTACCTGGACCTGCGGAAGTTTCCCGGCTCCGGCACCGAGGCCTACGACCGCGGCCAGCACTTCACCGGCGTCGGCCGCACCGGCAATGCGTCGCTGTGGATCAACCGCGAGCCCGGTCGGCTCCAGCTCGGCGGTCAGACACCGGACACTCCGCAGGCGCAGACGGCCGTCGACACGTTCTTCGCCACCGTGCGCTCGGTCCTGAAGGAAGCACTGGCCGAAGCATCCGAGGGAGGTGCCATCGGTGCGGGTCACCACAGCTGACCTCTGGTCGCCGGCACCCGGCCGGGTGCTGTGCTGGGACGTCACGGCGAGCGGGTCGGGCCAGGCAGCAACGCTCTCTCTCAATCAGCGCAACCACCTCGCCGTCGCCCGCGCGGGTGAGGCCTCGGTCTGGATGGCGGCGGCATTCGATGTCGACGGGCCGATCGACGTGACCGCCCTCGAACGGGCGTTCCAAGCCCTGGTCTCGCGGCACAGCAGCCTCCAGATCGGCATCGTGGCCGACACCGGGGCCGCCGATGGCTCCGGCCTCTCGGCGCGGCGCTACCACCCCGGCGACCTGCGCTGGCTGGTGCGCGAGGTCGCCGCCACCACCTCCGAGGAGGGCACGCGCGAGACGCTGGTAGCGGCACTGACAGAGGGTTGTCGACCGATCGGGTACGCCGCGTTCACGCCGATGGCGATCTCGCGGCGGGATCGTTCCACCGTCGTACTCGGCATGGATCACCTGCACTGCGACGCCTTCTCCACGGCACTCGTGGTCGATGAGCTGTCGGCGCTCTACAGCGCCTTCCGCAGCGGCGAGGACCACCCTGTCCTAGCGGCGAGCGGCTGCTTCGTCGGGTCGATCACCCGGGACACCGACGAGCCGGTCCGGGTCTGGCACGACGACGAGCGGCTCAAGGAATGGCACGCCTTCGCCCGCGAGCAGGACTTCGCCCTGCCGACCTTCCCGCTAGCGCTCGGAGTAGCGCCGGGGGAGCGCGTCACGCAGGCCTCGTTCGTCGGTCCGCTGGCGGATGCCGCCACGACCGACGCGCTCAGCGCAGCGGCGCGTGCCACCGGCGCCTCCACCTATGCGGTCGTGCTTGCTGCACTTGCCGAGGCCATCAGCAACCTGGGTGGTCCGGACAGACTCGCGACCCTCGCTCCGGTACAGACCCGCACCGACGAGGGTGCGCGAGGCTCGATCGGCTGGTACACCACCACTGTCCCGATCACCGTCGGCGCCGACACCAGCCGGCCCGGTCTGACCGACGCCGGTGACGCAGTACGCCGGGGCGTCCGGCTGGGTGCGGTGCCGCTCGATCAGGTGATGGCGACGCTGCCGGAACCGTTGCGGCCCACCCGGCGCGACGTCTTCATGGTCTCCTGGATCGACTACCGGCACCTCCCGGGGGCCGCCGAGGCCGCTGAGCGCAACGCCCACCACATCTCGGCCGCGACCCTCGCCGACGACGTACAACTGTGGATCTCGCGCACCGACGCAGGGCTGGCGGTGCGCGTCAGGCACCCCGGCACCGAGACCGCGCACGACGTCGTCGGGTCGATGCTCGCCGGATGGCGCCTGCGTCTCGCGGCCGTCAACGCGGCGTCGGTGCCGACCACCTGAGGTCGGCCGGCATCGACGCCGCCGCTGACGCCGCAGCGGAGGTCAGCTGCCGGCGTTGGTGTTCGGTTCGACGATCGGCTCGGCGGCATCCTGCCGGGCGTCGCCGGGCTGAGCGCCGGGAGCGCCGAGGTCGGCGCCGGCACGGACCAGGTCCTCGATCTGCTTGCCGGTGTCGGCATCGACCGCCTTCCAATACTGGAAGGCGCGCTCGAGGACGTCGCCCTCCACGCCGCCCAGCAGGTGGCCCGCCACGGTCTTGACGAAGGCCGCGCGCTGTTCGTCGTTCCAGACCTCCCGGACCAGGGTGCCGGGCTGCGAGAAGTCGTCGTCGTCCTCGCGCAGCGTGTACGCCTGGCGCACCATCGGGCCATCCGCCTCCCAGCCGGGATCGACCTCACCGATGTTGTCGGCGTACCCGCGACCGAAGGAGTTCGGCGCGTACACCGGGTCATCGGAGCGGTGCTCGTAGGCCATCGCGCCATCCTGCGTATAGGTGTTGATCTCCACCTTCGCCCGGTTCACCGGCAGCTGCTGATAGTTGGGGCCGATCCGGTGCCGGTGGGTGTCGGAGTAGGCGAACGCACGACCCAGCAGCATCTTGTCGGGAGAGAAGCCGATGCCCGGCACCAAGGCGGACGGCTCGAACGCCGCCTGCTCGATCTGGGCGAAGAAGTTCTCCGGATTCCGGTTGAGGGTCATCGTACCGACCTTGATCAACGGGTAGTCGGAGTGCGGCCAGATCTTGGTGAGGTCGAACGGATTGATCCGGTAGGTCTTCGCGTCCTCGTACGGCATCACCTGCACCGACAGCGTCCAGGAGGGAAACTCCTGACGCGCGATCGCCTCGTAGAGATCGCGGCGGTGGAAGTCGGCGTCCTCGCCGGCGATCCGGGTGGCCTCCTCGTCGGTCAGGCCCTCGACCCCCTGGTCGCTGTGGAAGTGGTACTTCACCCAGTGCTTCTCACCGGCCTCGTTGACCCACATGTACGTGTGCGAGCCGTACCCGTTCATGTGGCGATAGGACTTCGGGATGCCGCGATCGCCCATCAGGTAGGTGACCTGATGCGCAGACTCGGGGCTGAGGCTCCAGAAGTCCCACTGCATGTTGTTGTCGCGCAGGCCGTTGCCGCCGCGCCGCTTCTGGGAGCGGATGAAGTGCGGGAACTTCATCGTGTCGCGGATGAAGAAGATCGGCGTGTTGTTACCGACCAGGTCGTAGTTGCCCTCGGTCGTGTAGAACTTCAGCGCGAAGCCACGGGGGTCGCGCCACGTGTCGGGCGAGCCCTGCTCGCCTGCCACGGTGGAGAAGCGGGCCAGCATCTCTGTCTTCACGCCGGGCTGGAAGAGGGCGGCCTTGGTGTACGCCGAAACGTCCTCCGTCGTCACGAACTCGCCGAAGGCGCCGGAGCCCTTCGCGTGCACATTGCGCTCGGGAACCCGCTCCCGGTTGAAGTGCGCCATCTGGTTTAGGAAGTGGACGTCATGCAGGACGATCGGGCCGTCAGGGCCGACCGTCAGGGTGTTGCGGTCGCTCGGTGCGGGGGCACCCGTGTCGGTGGTGGAGCCGAGCTGGGCCTCCTGCGACGGGGCCGCCTTGATCGAGGTGCCGTCGTTGGGCTGAGGCAGGTCAGGCATGGTGGGGCATTCCTCCGGGGACGGGGATGTGGTCTTCTCCCTACCAGGTACCTCGCCGGGCGTTCTTTACGTCGGGTCAGCCGAACTTTCCGCCATCCGGTCAGGAGCGCCGATCACCACGACTACGGAGACTGCGGAATAGCGTGGCACGAGGACTGGTTGATGGGGATAGTTCACATTTAAACTAGATGTGAAGCCTCAGAACGGAGACAGCGATGGGCATGCAGTTCGGCATCTTCACCGTCGGTGACGTCACCGCGGATCCGACCACCGGGAAGACCCCGACCGAGTACGAGCGGATCAAGGCCACCGTGGCGATCGCCAAGAAGGCCGAGGAGATCGGGCTCGATGTCTTTGCCACCGGCGAGCACCACAATCCGCCGTTCATCGCCTCGAACCCCACGGCGACGCTGGCCTACATCGGCGCACAGACCGAGCGCATCATCCTCTCCACCGCGACCACGCTGATCACCACCACCGACCCGGTGCTGATCGCCGAGGACTACGCCAAGCTGCAGCACCTCACCGACGGCCGCGTGGACCTGATGATGGGCCGCGGCAACACCGGCCCGGTCTACCCGTGGTTCGGCAAGGACATCCGCCAGGGCATCAACCTCGCGATCGAGAACTACGCGCTGCTGCGCCAGCTGTGGACCGAGACCAACGTCGACTGGAAGGGCCGCTTCCGCACGCCGCTGCAGGGCTACACCTCGACGCCGCGGCCGCTCGACGGCGTCGCACCGTTCGTCTGGCACGGCTCCATCCGCTCGCCCGAGATCGCCGAGCAGGCCGCCTACTACGGCGACGGCTTCTTCCACAACCACATCTTCTGGCCCGCCAGCCACACTCAGCAGATGGTCCGGCTCTACCGGCAGCGCTGGGAGCACTACGGCCACGGCTCCCCGGAAACGGCGATCGTCGGCCTCGGCGGCCAGTTCTTCATGCGCAAGAACAGCCAGGACGCGATCGACGAGTTCCGGCCCTACTTCGACAACGCTCCGGTCTACGGTCACGGGCCGTCCCTGGAGGACTTCTCCGAGGCCACGCCGCTGACTGTCGGCTCGCCGCAGCAGGTGATCGAGCGGACGCTCTCCTTCCGTGAGTACGTCGGGGACTACCAGCGCCAGCTCTTCCTGTTGGACCACGCCGGGCTGCCGCTGAAGACCGTCCTGGAGCAGCTCGACCTGCTCGGCGAGATCCTGCCGACGCTGCGCTCGGAGTTCGAGAGCGTGCGGGCGCCGGGTGTTCCCGACGCTCCAACGCATGCCTCGCTGGTGGCGAAGGCCGGCGGGCCCACCGACACCGCCATCTACGGCGTCGGGGACGACGCCACCGGCACCAGCGACCGTGAGTCAGTGCTCGAGGGGGAGCTGTGACGGCCCTCGACAGGCCGGACCGGCGGAAGCGGCGGATCGCCGTGGTCTCGGCGGGGCTCAGCGTCCCGTCGAGCACCCGGCTCCTTGCTGACATGCTGGCCGATGCGAGCGTCGGCGCGGTGGAGGCGCGGGGCGTCGAGGTCGAGGTGCAGCACATCGAGCTGCGTGGCCTGGCACACGCGCTGACCGACAACCTCCTGACCGGCTTCCCGTCGCCAGAGCTCGCGGCGGTGATCGACGCCGTCCGCCACGCCGACGGCGTCATCGCCGTGACACCGGTGTTCTCCGCTTCCTACTCCGGGCTGTTCAAGACCTTCTTCGACGTTCTGGAGCTGGGCGTGCTGGACGGCAAGCCGGTGCTGGCTGCCGCTACCGCCGGCAGCGTCCGACACAGCCTGGTGATCGACCATGCGCTGCGACCGCTCTTCTCCTACCTGCACGCGGTCGTCGTACCGACAGGTGTCTTCGCCGCAACCGACGACTTCGCCGGCCCCGGTGTCGCGGGTGAGGGCGAGCTGAAGAAGCGCGTCGACCGGGCGGCCGGCGAGTTCGCCGCCATGATGGCGGGGCCGACGGGAATGGCTGTGGCGCCGCCCGCGACGCGCCACCTGGTCGAGGACGAGTTCGAGCACCCCACGTCCTTCGAGGATCTGCTCAGGCGCGCCAGCGACGGGCCTCCGGCGTACTGATCGGGCGCCGGCTACGGCATCGGCGGATAGCCGCGGAGCTCGTGCGTCGACTCGTAGTCGGCCGTCAGGCCATGCGGCGTCTTCTCCCACGTGAACGGGTCGACCACGAGTTGGTAGGCGGCTCGCCACGCAGCAACCGAGTGCAGCAGCCAGTAGACCGGGTTGAGGAAGGCGAACATCGCAACGCGCCAGTTGTAGCGCAGCCAGGCGGCGATGCCGGACGAGACGATCATGGCGCTGTTGCCCACCACCATCATCAGTACGCCGGCCTGCAGGGCGCCCGGCGGGAAGTGCAGCCCGCCGGTCTTGATCCCGATGTAGGTCAGCACGGTGAAGAGCAGTGAGAACGGGTAGGAGAGGAAGGCCAAAGGGGTGCCGAGGACCAGGCACACCATCGTGATGAGGCCACCGATGCCGTTGGTGCGGTACCAGCGGCCGGGATAGCGGGTGTTGACCGAGGCGGTGATCATGTAGCCCTTGATCCAACGGGTGCGCTGCCGGATCCAGGCGGAGACGGCCGAGCAGGCCTCCTCCTCGGTGGCGGTCTCGATGGTGCCGACGGCGAAGCCCTGGCTGGCAATCCGTAACCCCAGGTCAGCGTCCTCGGTGACGTTGTACGGATCCCACGCCCCGAGAGAGCGCAGTGTCCGGGTCTCGAAGTGGTTGCTTGTCCCACCCAGCGGAAGCGGGAGCCCGGAGTCGTCGAGACCTGGCAGCATCGCGTCGAACCAGTGCGCGTACTCGATCGCGAACATCCGGGTGAGCAAGTTGTACTCGGCGTTGAAGTACATCAGCGAAGCCTGCACGCAGACCAGCCTGGGCGTGCCGGGATCGACGTACGCCCGCAGCAGCCGGTTCATCGTGAAGGCGTCGATGGCACGGCGCAGCTGATCTGGATGGGGGCGGTCCTCGGCGTCGAAGATGACCACATAGTCGCCGCGAGCGAACTCGAGCCCGTAGTTGCACGCCCGCGGCTTGGTCTGCGGATGTCCCTCGGGTACGACGACGATCCGGACGTACTCCGGCGGGCGAGTGGCCTTGGCCGCTTCAATCGTCCGGGTGTCGTTCTCCTCCAGCAGGATCATGACGTCGAGCTTGGACTTGGGATAGTCGAGCCGGTCGAGGTTGGCGATGACCTTCGGTACGACCTCGACCTCGTCGTAGACCGGCACCAGGATCGTATAGATCGGCAACTCGTCGTCGGGCGTGCGGCGCGGCCACACCGCGGGAGCTCCCCGTCGCTTTCGCTCAGCGACGACCGCATCGCGCCAGCGCCGCTTCTGCCGCAACCTGTACGGCGCCCGTAGCCCGGCCAGGACCTTGAAGACGATGTTGACCATGAACAGGGCGTTGACGACGCAGAACGTCGCCACCACTGCCAGCGGCGGATCGACCACATAGGCCGCCAAGACCAGCAGGAGGATCGCGATCGGGACCGCTCGTTGCCATCGCATCACCCCGCTGCGCGCTGAGGCATCGGGGCTGGTCTCCGCCATGTGGTCGGTGATCCGATAGAGCAGCCGCTCGCGTCCGGCCTCCTGGACAGTCCGGAGCACGTCCCAGTCCGTCGTGGCCCGGACCTCGACGAACTCGACGCCCGGAAGCGAGAGCGCCTGGTCGAGCACTTCCTGCGTCGGCGCGACGGATGTTGCGATGGTCAGAGTCCGGTCGTGGATCCGCCACGGAACCCAGCCCGCGTCGGCGAAGCGGCGTGGGTCGACCGAGAGCAGGTGGTCGTGGGCGTTCGACGGCTCCGCGAGCAGATCGATGAGAGGCACGTCCCATTGCTCGGCCAGGGCGCGGTACATGTCGCGACGACCGACGGCGCCGGAGAGGATCAGGTGCTTTCCGAGCAGCCCGCCCTCCAACCGCTGTCGCTCCAGGGCGGCGTCGATCTGCGCAGGCGTCACCAGGCCTGCATCGAGGAGGATGTCCCCGATGCGGCGATGGACGCCGACCTCGTTCATGGTGTCCACCGATCCAGGTGATAGAGCACCTCGGAGCCGTCGGTGGCGGCGATGGTGTAGCTGGCGAAGAGCTCGCGGTGCTGGCGCATGTATAGGTATACGGGGTCGGGGTAGTCGGTGTGCAGGTCGGTGTTGACCACGATCCAGGTCGCATGGGTGGTCGGCGACTTGAGGGCGGCGTCGTACCCAGCGCCGGTCGAGACGTCCCAGTAGTCCTTGTTCGGCAGCCCGACCAACGGGATGATCGCGTTCCGCGGAGCACTCTCGTTCATCAGGATGTGGCCGCCGTCGTAGTGCTGCCGCAGGTAGTCGATGACCTTGGTCGGGCGCAGCACGAGGCTGAGGTGTCCTTCGGCGACAACGGGCGACCGGGTCTCCGGGTCGCGGGCCCACCAGCCGAACTGGGTCAGCAGCGCCACCGCGACGATGGCCGCGGGACCGGCGGCCAGTGCCCGGCGCGCGGCGCCGGGCACGTACGGCGTGCGCCGGATCCAGCCGCCGAGTCGGTCCACGAGAGCCGCGGTCCCGAGGGCGAAGAAGATGATGGGAGAGACCGCGAACCGCACGTTCCACAACGACTGCGGCATCGAGTGGTCGTTCCAGATCACGGTCTGCCCGAGATAGAGGCTGGCGATCATGAAGACATAGGTGGAGAAGGCGAGTCCGAGGGTCATCACCCGCGTCGAGAAGCCCTCGCTGAAGAAGAGCAACAGGAATCCGAGGGCGCCCGCCACGACCACCACGCCGCCGAGGATCTCCCACAGCGACCAGTCGTAGACCGTCAGGCTGATACCGAGATTGCCCTTGGTCGTGACGATCCCGCGAGCGATGTCGTCGGCCTGCTGACGCAGCGCTGAGTACGGACCCGTCATGAACTCCAAGGGGTCGTGGTAGATCGCGTAGTTGTAGGCGAGCCACCAGCCCACGCCGACGAACGGGCACAGGATGCCGAACGCGGGCGCCGCGAGCGCGGGCAGCACGCGGCGCAGGGTGACGAACCGCCAAGGGTGCGGCGTCTGCCCTCGTACCCGGCGATACTCGACCGCCGCGATGTAGATGACCATCGAGATCACCAGCACCCAGCCCTCGTAGCGGGAGAGCATCGCCACCATCGCCGGCAGCCCGGCGAAGACGGCAAGCTCACCGCCGCTCATGGGGCGGGTCGCGGTGGCCCAGTGGACCAGGCCCGCAATGGTGCAGGCGAAGGCCGCGATCAACACCGGCTCGGTCAGGGCGGTCGTGCAGATGTAGAGATAGCTGACATTCGTCCACAGCACCAGTACGGCGACCAGCCGGCCCGCGCGGCCGAACCCCAGCCGAGCCGCGATCCGGTAGACGGCGGTGGCCGTCGCCGCCGCGCAGCCAGCCCCGAGGAGGCTCGCGCCGACTCCGGACGACCACATCCACCGGCTGGCGACGAACGGGATGAGCAGTAGGTGGGGGAGTGGCAGCCAGACCGTGCCCAACTGCTGGAACCCGGGCGCCTGGGAGTCGAAGATCCGGCGGGCGATGGTCAGGTGGGAGAGCGAGTCGGCGTACCACGTGTTGGATCCGGTCCGATAGGCCAGTAGCGCTGCCACGCAGGAGAGCAGCAGCCCGGTGAGCCCGACGACCGCCGACCCTGGCACCCGGCGTCCGACGACCGGCTGGTCGAGGGAGCGCCAGAAGCTGCCGAGCCGCTCCAGCAGCCGCCGAGCTCCGCCAGGTCCGCGTTCGGGTTCGTCCTCGGAGCCACGCTTGAGCGCCGTCGGGTCGGATGACCGGCCATGCAGCCGGCCCGTCGCCGTACTCATCGTGACGACGGACCCCCGTCGCCGTCGCTGTCGTCGTCGCTCCGGCGCCCCCCGTCCTCGAGGAACTCCGCCTCGACGAGTCGTGCCGCGCGCCGCCGCAGCCGGCGCCGCGCGAGCGTCTGGGCGACCATCGCAAGGATGAGCACGCCGGCCACGACGAGGGCCCACTTGGCCTTGGACGAGAAGTGGTGGACCGTCTGCGGCTGTGGCGAGATCGCGTTGCTCTCCAGCAGGACGGGCTTGGCAGTCGGGGACTGCGCGATCGCCAGATCGTCATAGAGGCCGTACCAGCCGTTGGGCCCGCCGGTGACCGAGTCGACCAGGTGACCCTCCAGGCTGCTGCTGACCTTGTCGGCGTCGGGACTCCAGGACGACAGCAGCAGTACGTCGCGGTCATGCTGGTCGAACGCCTGCAGCGCGGCGTACGGCGAGTTGACCCCAGCGCCGAAGTGGACGTCCTGAGCGTCGATGGAGCGGAACTGTGCCATCTTGAGCGGTGCGTCGAGCGCGGCGACCTGATCAGGGGTGGGGTCGACGACCAGGCCCGGAGCCGAGGAGCTCATGAAGTCCTTCACCGACGTCAGCTTGACGCTCAGCTCGGCGTCGTTGAGGCGCTGCAGCGCGGCCACCAGCGAGGCGGCACTGGTCAGGGCGTCATCGCCCGTCGCGCCGGACTGGTCGCCGAGGGCGACGGTCATGATGTTGTCGAGCGACTGCGGGAAACGGGTGAAGCCCGGCGCGAAGGGCTGGCCCGGGCTTCCGGTGACGGTGGAGGCGCTACCGTCGAAGTCGACCTCGACAGGCAGGACGGACAGGGCGCCGTGGCAGTCGAACGGTGAGATGGCGCTGCTCTTGGCGGCATCGCTCTGTCCGGTCGGCACCGCGACCATCTTCACCGTCAGCGAGTTGAAGGCGGTCAGCTCCGTGGCCGGGACATGCAGGGTCTTGTCGATCGCTGTCGTGTCGCCGACGAGGTTCTGCGAGCCGATCAGGTGGCCGTTCCAGTAGAAGGAGAGCACGGCCGAGATCGAGTTCGGGATGGCCGCGTGCTGGCCGACCAGGTGCACGTTGAGCGAGGACACCGATCGGCCGAAGTCGGAGAGCTTGACGCCGACGATGAACTGCGAGACGCCGAGGCCCTGCACCGACGGCGCCGACTGGCCCAGGCTGTCGAACGTCCTGGTCAGCGCCGAGCCGACGACGCCACTCTGCTCCAGGCTGGTCGTGTCGGCGGAGCCGGCGAGGGCGAGCAGGGGGTTCCCGAGGGCCGCAGCCGCCTTGGCCAGACCGGACGGGTCACCGGTCAGCGTCAGCGTCGGCACCCCGCCGACGGTAGAGATCGTGGTGTGGGCAGCGCCCGTGCCGGGCACGATGACGACCCGCCGGCCGCCGATCTCGTCGGCCGCCGCGGCGCGGGTGGCGTCGGCACTGCTCGTCAGCGTGACGGCGGTCGTGGAGTCGTAGAGATGCGACACCGCCGCGACCGCAGCGAGACCGGCCTGGCGCACCGACGCGTCAGCAGCGGCCGGGACGACGATCGAGACCGCCCGAACGGACGTGCCGAAGAACTGGTCGAGCGTCGTCGGCGCGACGGCGTGGCCGGCCAGCGCCACGTGGACCTGGTCGAGCTGCGCCTGGCCGAGCTGTGGGTCGACGCAGACCTGGCTCGGGTCGGTGACCCCGCCGGTGAGGTATTGGTAGGAGAAGGTGAGATAGCCGGCACTCACGTCCGCTGCGGTCACCGGGAACGCGAAGCTGGCCTGCTGGATCAGCGGGTCCTTCGTGACCGTCTTGACGATGTTCCCGTCGAGCAGGAAGTCGACCTTGCCTGCGGTGTTCGTCGTACCGGTGCGCTGGAAGAGGATCCGGCCTGTGACACGGGTCGGGGTCAGACCCGGCGGGATGGCGATCTTCACGTCCTGCGGCTGGGCGTCGGCGCCGATGGAGTACGTCGACTGCGACTCGACCGAGTGCGCCGCAGGAGTATCGGCGTGCGCAGGCGGTGCAGCGGTCAGCGCGAGCAGGACGGCGCCGAGGAGGATGAGCAGAGCGACATGAAGGCTCGCGGCCGAACGGCCGAGGAGCACGCGGGCGTGCACGGGCAATGGGGGGTCTTTCTGCTCGTCCGTCGGCTGCATTGCGCTCGAGCGGTTCTGGTCGACGTACGGCGAACGGCTCGTGTCCGCTTGCCTACGGAGTCTCGGTGCCCATCATCGGCTGAGGCACGTCCCTCACGGGCGATTATCTGCAGAGTTTTGCCAACGGGCCCCATCCGCGACGTCGAGATCCCGTGCATCGTGGTCGGTGACACCGCGCGCAGCGAGTGCCACCGAGTAGAGCGGACGGTCGAGGACCTCGACGTACGTGCGTCCGACGTAGCTGCCGATCACGCCGAGCACGATCAGCTGCACCCCGCCGAGGAAGAACATCGCCGCTGCCAGGAAGGCCCAGCCGGGGACGGAGTCGTCGGGGTCGAAGATGCGGACGCCGAGCACGTAGACGATCCCCACGACGGAGAGCGCCGAGATCAGCAGGCCCAGGTGGGAGATCAGCCGCAGCGGCCGCGTGGAGAAGCCCATGATCCCGTCGCCGGCGAGCCGGAGCATCTTGCGCAGCGGATACTTCGACTCGCCCGCGAAGCGCTCGTCGCGGTCGAAGAGGTGCGCCTCCTGCCGGAAGCCGACCTGGGCCACGATGCCCCGCAGGAAGCGGTTGTGCTCGCGGTATTTGACCACCTCGTCGACCACCCGGCGGTCCATCAACCGGAAGTCGCCCACGTTGCGCGGGATGGGGGTCTCGGCGAGCTTGTCCAGCAGCCAGTAGAAGCTGGCGGCGGTGCTCCGCTTGAAGGCGGTGTCCTGACGGGTGCGGCGCTGGGCATAGACCACGTCGACGCCGGCCTCCCAGCGTTGCAGCATCTCGATGCTGGCCGTGGGAGGGTCCTGGAGGTCGGTGTCCATCACGATGACGGCGTCCACGTCTGCGCCGTGGGCCGCGTCGATGCCAGCCGTCACGGCGAGCTGGTGGCCGAAGTTGCGGGCAAGGCTGAGCACCGTGACCCGCGCGTCGCGCTCCCGCAGCCTGAGCAGCCGGGCGAGCGAGTCGTCGCGCGACCCGTCGTCGACGTACACGAACTCGAACTGCAGGTCGGGCCGGGCGTCGGTGGCGGTCACCAGTGCCGCATGGAAGGCGTCGATGCTCGCCGCCTCGTTGTACACCGGAAGGACATAGGCGATACGGCGTGCGCGTTCGGTCATGGTGTGGCGACTCTATCGACGGCGGCCTACCGCTGTCTGATCGATAGGAGGCACCACCATGCCCCCGCTAGCCAGGCCCAGGAGGTCGGCCGGGCTCATCGCCGCGCCGAGCCCGTTGCCCTGGCCGTACCGGATCCCGAGGGAGACCGCGAGTTGCTCCTGCTCAGCCGTCTCGATGCCCTCCACGAGAGAGCCGACGAGGCCGTACTCGTCGAGGATGGCCGCGGCGTGCCGCAGCGCCACCGGTCCGCGTCCGCGGTGATCCTCCAGCAGGAGGCCGCGGTCGAGCTTGATCAGGTCCCATCGCCGGTGCCCGAGCAGCATCAGGCGGGACTGGCCGGCACCGAGATCGTCCAGGCCCAGGCCGATGCCGTGAGTGGCGAGTTCGTCGGCGAGTTCGTCGTGCTCGGCGATCCATGGCATGGCCTGCCGCTCCGAGAGCTCCAGCACCACCGGTACGTCGAGGTCATCGACCCGCTCGACCAGCCAGCCGAGCAGGGCGCTGTCGGATCGGAACTGGTCGCTCTCGAGGTTGAGCGTCATCGTCACGGGCACGCCACCGGCCGCCCGCAACTGCTGGGCCATGTCCAGCGCCTGTGTCATCACCTCCCGTGTCACCGCGTCGAGGAGATGGGCCGCTGCGGCCGACTCGACGAGCACTGTCGGCGGGATGACGCCGAGGGCATCGGTGCGGCCACGGAGCAGCGCCTCGCAACCCCAGACGACCCGATCGGACAGGGAGACGATCGGCTGGTAGGCGACGGCGATCTCGGAAGCGTCGATCATCTGGCGCACCACGTCGCGGTCGACGTGGTGCTGGCCGCCCGCAGCCTGGGACCGCCCTGGTGTCCCCTCCCGGGCCGAGTGCATACCTCAGCGTAGTGGGAGGGGACACCGCGCGGGGGTCAGTGCTGGTAGGTGCCGCTGATGATCGCCCGGCCGGCGGTCTTGAAGGCGAGATTGAAGCTGACCACGGCCGGCGAGGCGTCACTGTCGACGCCGAGCGTCTCCTCGGTCACCGCGTGCACGACGAAGAAGTACCGGTGGACCTGGTCGCCGGCCGGCGGCGCGGCGCCGACGAACTCCTTGCCACCCATGTCGTTGCGGCACATGAACGCGTTCCCAGGCAGCTCCGCATCGGCGGCGCCGATGCCCGCCGGGAGACTGGTCACGTCGGCCGGCAGGTCGACCAGGACCCAGTGCCAGAAGCCACTCGGCGTCGGAGCGTCCGGGTCGAAGCAGGTCACGGTGTAGCTCTTGGTGCCCTCGGGCGCGCCACTCCAGGAGAGCTGCGGCGAGGTGTTGCCGAACTCGTTGACCTGGTCGTTCTTGAGCGGCTGTCCGTCAGTGACGTCGGCACTGGTCACGGTGAAGCTCGGGACGGCGGGAAGCAGCGGGTAGGGGTCCGGGGTGACCGGGCGGTCGAGCGACATCAGTCCTCCAAAGATGCAGGCCCGGAGCGGGCCTCGATAACGGATGGTGGTCTCGGCTCCGAACGTAGTCCGTCCCTCGGGCCCGGGGGAGCCGGGGGAGCCCTGGGCACGCGAGAATGCTGTCGTGGACGACACTGGTGTGGACAAGACCGCCTCCGAGCTGACCCCGTACCCCGTCGGGCTGCTGCTCACCGGACGGCGGGTGCTCGTCGTGGGCGGCGGTCAGGTCGCCCAGCGGCGGATCCCGACGCTGATCGCCGCCGGCGCCGAGATCCTCCTGGTCTCGCCGGAGGTGACACCGGCCATCGAGGGGCTGTCCGCAGAGATCACCTGGGTGCGGCGTCGCTTCGAGGAGTCCGACCTCGACGGGGCCTGGTACGCGCTCGCCGCAACCGACTCGGCCGAAGTCAACGAGGCGGTCACCCGGGCAGCCGAGGAGCGCCGGATCTTCTGCGTCCGCTCCGACGACGGCTCCCGTGCGACCGCCTGGACACCGGCCGTCGGCCGCCACGACGGCGTGACGGTGGCGGTCCTGAGCAACCGCGAGCCGCGCCGCTCCGCGGCCCTGCGGGACACGATCGTCGAGCGCATGCGCGAAGGCCGGATCGTCGCCCGGACCGAGCGCACGCACAGCCCGGGCGTCACGCTGGTCGGCGGCGGCCCCGGTGACCCGGAGCTGATCACCGTCGCCGGCCGCAAGGCCCTGATGGAGGCAGACGTCGTGGTCGCAGATCGTCTCGCCCCTCGCGAGCTGCTGGCCGAGCTGCCTGCCGACGTCGAGCTCATCGACGTGGCGAAGCTCCCGCGCGGTCGCTCAGCCGCCCAGGAGGAGATCAACCGGGTCATCGTCGAGCAGGCCCTCGCAGGCAAGCGAGTGGCACGATTCAAGGGCGGCGACAACTTCGTCTTCGGCCGCGGCTACGAAGAGATCATCGCCTGCCGCGCGGCCGGCGTGCCGGTGACGGTGATTCCTGGCCTGACCTCGCCGGTCTCCGTGCCGGGTCTGGCCGGCGTGCCCGTCACCCATCGCGGCGTCACCCACGAGTTCACCGTCATCTCCGGCCATCTGCCGCCAGGCCACCCGGAGTCCTTGACCAACTGGTCCGCCGTCGCCCAGCTCAACGGCACCCTGGTCCTGATGATGGCCGTCGAGAACGCGCCCGCTATCGCGGAGACGCTGCTCCACGGGGGGCGCGACCTGGCGACCCCTGTCGCGGTGATCTGCGACGGCTCGATGCCGACCGAGCGCACGGTGCTCGCGACCCTGGGCACCCTGTCCGACGTACTCGACCGCGAGGCGGTGCGCCCGCCGGCCATCATCGTCGTCGGCGAGGTCGTCCGGGTCGCGCATCCCGAGGCCTTCTGAGGTCGGTCGCCGAGCCGACCTACGCTCGCCGAGCTTGTCGAGGCGCCTCGACAAGCTCGGCGAGCGGTGTCCGTCAGCGACGGGCGGTGACGTAGCAGGCGACAGCCGTGGCGGCGGCCACGTTGAGCGAGTCGACCCCGGCATGCATCGGGATGATCGCGCGGCGGGCGGACGATTTCTCCCAACGCTCGGAGAGCCCATGCCCTTCGGAGCCGAGGACGAGAGCCACCTTGTCGAGTCCTGCCACCGCGTCCTCGATCGCGACCGAGTCCTCGGCGAGAGTGAGTGCGACGGTGGTGAAGCCTGCATCGGTGAGCATCGGCAGTGCGTCGTACCAGTCCGGCAGCCTGGTCCACGGCACCGAGAAGACGGTGCCCATCGCGACCTTGATCGAACGCCGGTAGAGCGGGTCTGCACACCGCGGCGCGAGCAGTACGGCGTCGAACCCCAGCGCGGCACCACACCTGAAGATCGCACCCACGTTGGTGTGGTCGACGAGGTCCTCCAGCACGAGCACCGAGCGCGCTCCCGCGAGCACGTGCTCGACGCTTGGCAGCGGCTGCCGCTGCAGCGAGGCCAGTGCGCCGCGGTGTACGTGGAAGCCGGTGACCTGCTCGGCCAGCTTCTCCGAGACGACATAGCAGGGCGCCGCTGACTCATCGAGCACCGACGCGAGACCGTCGAGCCAGCGCGGTGCCATCAGGAACGACCGGGCGGTGAAGCCCGCCGCTGCTGCTCGGCGTACGACCTTCTCGCCCTCGGCCAGGAAGAGGCCCTCGCTCGCCTCGATCGACTTGCGCAGCTCGACGTCACGCAGGTCGCGGTAGTCGGCCAGACGCGGGTCGTCGGCGTCGGTGATCTCGATCAGCTCTGCCATCACGCTGCACCCATCGGGTCGGACACGATCAGGCGGGCCAGCTGAGCGGGTAGTCCTTCGCCGCCTTGTCGTGCTGCTTCTGCAGCTTCTTGCGGGCCTTGGTCGGGAGCCGGTCGCCGAAGACGGTGCCGACGGTGTGGTCGGTCTCGTGCTGCAGGCAGCGGGCGAGCAGCCCATCGCCCTCGAAGTGCACCGGCTCGCCGTCGAGGCCGACGCCGTCGACGGCGGCGAAATCGGGGCGAGCGCAGTCGACGAACGCACCAGGGAGGGAGAGACAGCCCTCCTGGTCCTCGTCCAGCACCCGATCGCGGCCCTCAGGGAGAGTCAGGACCGGGTTGCAGACCACGCCGACGGTGCGCTCACCGCTGGCATCGGGGCAGTCGAAGACGAAGATCGCGACGTCCTCACCGATCTGACAGCCGGCCAATCCGACGCCGTCGGCGGCATACATCGTCGCCACCATGTCCGCCGCGAGCTGGCGCAGGGCGTCGTCGAAGACGGTGACCTGCTGCTGGGGCCGGTGCATCACCGGCGTTCCCCAACGGGTCATCGGGCGGACATGACCACCGGCAGGCAGGGGGCCGTAGGGCGCGTTGACGCGGTCAGCGGCGTCGGCAGCGGAGTCGTCCACAGCGCGGAGCCTATCGCTGACAGCAGTGTGACCCCCTCCACGGGGGGAGGTGTAGACCGTTGTGTAACTGAGAGTTACAGTCACACCATGTCCCTTCTCCAGATCCTCAGAGGCGGCGGTCGCCACGGTGTTCCGTCGACCGAGAACAGAGACCCGATCGGGTACGCCGTCGCCGGGCTCAACCGGCTGGCGCAGAGTGATCTCCTCGACAAGTGGGGGATCCGACGCCAGACGGAGCAGACCGTCTTCACCGTGACCCGGAGCGGCTTCAAGGCCGCGGCGAACGCGGGCCGCACGTTCAAGAGGGCCGGTAGCCGCGGCAAGTCGGGGGTCCGTGTCCCGAGCGCCACGCCGAAGGGCATCTTCGACCTCACCCCGACCGAGGACGAGCAGATGCTCGTCGATGTGGTCACTGAGTACGCCGAGGAGGTGCTGCTGCCCGCAGCGCACGACGCGGACGAGGCGTGCACGGCCCCCGACGACGTGCTCAAGGCCAGCCTGGAGATCGGCCTGCCGATCCTCGGCGTTCCGGAGGAGCTGGGCGGGATCTCCGAGACCCGGTCCGCGACCGCCGGCACCCTGGTGGCGGAGGCACTGGCGAAGGGCGACATGGGCCTCGCGGTCTCAGTGCTCGCGCCGGGCGCAGTCGCGACGGCTCTAGGTCTGTGGGGGACGGACGAGCAGCAGCAGACCTACCTGCCGGCGTTCACCGGCACGGAAGTGCCTGCCGCCAGCCTCGCGCTGAACGAGCCGACGGTGCTCTTCGACGTGCTCTCTCCTGCGACGACCGCGACCCGGACCTCCGATGGATTCGTGCTCGACGGCACCAAGTCCCTGGTCGCCCGCGGTGCCGAGGCGGAGCTCTTCATCGTCGGCGCCTCCCTCGACGGCAAGCCGACGCTCTTCCTGATCGAGTCCTCGACCGCGGGTCTCACCCTCGAGGGTGATCCCGGCATGGGCGTCCGCGCGGCCGGGATGACGCGTCTGGTGCTGACCGGCGCGAAGGTCTCCGCAGATGCGGTCCTCGGCGAGACCGACGGATCGACGTACACCGAGTGTGTCCGGCTCTCCCGCCTCGGCTGGTGTGCTCTGGCGCTCGGCACGGCACAGGCAGTGCTCGACTATGTCACGCCCTACGTCAAGACGCGTGAGGCGTTCGGCGAGCCGATCGCGCACCGACAGGCGGTCGCCTTCGCTGTCGCGAACATGGCGATCGAGCTTCAGGCGATGCGGCTGGTGACGTACAAGGCCGCCTCCCGCGTGGCCCAGGGCATCGACGCGACCCGCGAGATCGCGTTGGCCCGCAAGCTCTGCGCCGACAAGGGGATGCAGATCGGCCTCGACGGCGTCCAGTTGCTCGGTGGCCACGGCTTCACCAAGGAACACCCCGTCGAGCGGTGGTATCGCGACCTGCGCGCCATCGGGATCATGGAAGGAACGGTGCTGGTCTGATGGCCATCAATCTCGAGGACCCGAAGAAGCTCGTTCCGCTGCGCGATCAGGTCCACCAGGTCGCGATGAACATGCTGCGGCCGATCAGTCGCAAGTACGACAAGGCCGAACATGCCTATCCCAAGGAGCTCGACATGCTCGCGGCGATGGCCGACGGGCTGAACGAGTCCGGCACGAGCGAGGGTGCCGGCGCGACCGGCGTACGCCGCGGCGCGGACTCTGAGGACAAGACCGTGAAGAACGGCTCCAACATGGCCTCGGTCATGTCCGTCGCCGAGATGTGCTGGGGCGACACGGGCCTCACCCTCTCGATGCCGCGCCAGGGGCTGGGCAACTCGGCGATCGCCTCGGTGGCGAACGACGAGCAGCTGGAGCGCTTCAAGGGCACCTGGGCATCGATGGCGATCACCGAGCCCGCGTTCGGGTCGGACTCGGCCCAGGTCTCCACCACCGCCACCAAGGACGGCGACGAGTACGTCCTCAACGGCGAGAAGATCTTCGTCACCTCCGGCGACAGGTCCGACTCGGTCGTGGTGTGGGCGACCTTGGACAAGTCGCTTGGCCGCGCCGCCATCAAGTCGTTCGTAGTGCCGAAGGGCACGCCGGGGCTCAAGGTCGAGCGGCTCGAGCACAAGCTCGGCATCAAGGCCTCTGATACCGCCACCATCACGTTCACCGATTGCCGGGTGCCGGCCGCGAACCTGCTCGGCAGCCCGGAGATCAATACGAAGGAGGGCTTCGCCGGTGCGATGGCCACCTTCGACAACACCCGTCCGCTGGTGGCCGCGATGGCCGTTGGCTGTGCGCGGGCGTCGCTGGACCTGACCCGCGAGCTGCTCACGAAGGCCGGCGTCGAGATCGACTACGACCGTCCGGCGGCAGTGCAGTCGGCCGCGGCCGCGAAGTTCCTCCAGATGGAGGCCGACTGGGAGGGTGCGTACCTGCTCACCCTGCAGGCTGCGTGGATGGCCGACAACCGCAAGCCGAACTCGCTCGAGGCATCCATGGCCAAAGCGAAAGCGGGCCGTGTCGGATCCGACATCACGCTCTCGTGCGTGGAGCTCGCCGCCTCGGTCGGCTACACCGAGACCGAGCTGCTGGAGAAGTGGTCCCGCGACTCCAAGATCCTCGACATCTTCGAGGGCACGCAGCAGATCCAGCAGTTGATCGTGGCGCGCCGCGTCCTGGGGTTGAGCAGCACCGAGCTCAAGTGAGCTGCGGCGGGGGTGGTGCCTGAGAGCCATCCCCGCCGCTTCCGTCCGTACTCTGTGCGCCATGAGGACTCTCGTGGTCTCCGCCACCAAGGCCGAGGCGACTTACGTGCCTGCCGAACTGCCGGTGATCATCACCGGTGTCGGGAAGGTGGCCGCTGCCGCTGCCGTGGCATCCGCGCTCGCCGTCGCGGCTGCAGCGGACACACCGTTCGAGCTCGTGGTCAACATCGGCTCGGCGGGTGCCCTGCACGATCACCTCGAGGGGCTCCACGAGATAGGCGCGGTGCTCAACCACGACCTGTCAGCCGACGTACTGCGAGGATTCGGCTACGACCCGCAGGAGTGGATCGTCGTCGGCCAAGACGAAGGTCTGCGACTGGCCACCGGCGACCTCTTCGTCAGCGATCCGGCCGTCCGAGCCGGGCTCGCGGCCCGGGCTGATCTGGTCGACATGGAGGGATACGCGGTCGCCTGGGCCTGTCGGCAGGCCGGCGTACCTGTGCGCTTGGTCAAGCACGTGTCGGACAAGGCCGACGAGGGAGCCATGGACTGGCCCACCCTCGTCGACCTCAGCGCGCGTGCCCTTGGGGAATGGCTGAAGCTCAGTCTTCCCAGTCCTTGATGCCGGGCAACTCGTCACCGTAGTCCCGTTCGACCTCGCTCGCGATCCGGGGCGGGATGTGCGGCAGGGGACCGGTCGGATCCACAGGTACGTCCGCGTCCGCCGGGATCTCCGGGTCCGCGACCGGCGGTGCCGGGTCCTTGGCCACTGTCTGCGGCCCGGGTGCGGGCTTGGTGTCGGGCTTCGGCTTGGGCGATGCGGTCGACGCCGCCGGCATGTCGATTGCCGTGTCGGTGCCCGGCGGAGTCGGCGTGACCTGCTCGGGCGGATTCATCAGGCCCTGGACCAGGTGCGCACCCTCACGCACCGTGCGGAACGGGTGGAAGCTCGCCCCGAGTACGACGGCGGCAGCGTCCGCGCCCCGTCGGGCGAACAGCCGAGCCTGGGCGGCGGCGTCGGCGATGGCAGGCATAGGAACTCCCTTCGTTCGGTGATTCCGTCCCGTACCCAGGGGCGCTCGTGCCACGCACCGAATCCGCGACCCTCGGCTCGGCTCCAACTCGTCAGGATCGGGAACTGCGTGCGGTCCGGCCGCGGATGATTCCGATGAAGGTCTGGACGCGCGGGTCCTCGTCGTCGATACGCCAGGCGAGTCCAACCTTGGTGGGCTCCAGGTCGGACACCGGCCGGGTCACGACGTCCTTGCGGTGGTAGAGGCGCGCGATCGACGCCGGCACGATCACGATGCCGTTGCCCGAGGCCGCGACCTCGATCGCGTCCTTCTCGGTCATCGCGGGCCAGTCGAGCTGTTTCGCCGTCGGCGTCCAGCCGGAGACGTGGGGGAGGACCAACTGCTCTTCGGTCAGCTCGGCCAGTGTCACCTCGTCCGCCAACGAGAGATAGTGCTCCTTGCCGACCACGACAACCTGCTGCTCTTCGTAGAGGGGGATGCAGTGAAGCCCCTCCCGGTCGATCGGCAGGCGCACGAGTGCCATCGACACGTCGCCGGATCTGACCCCGCCGAGCTGTTCCGCCTCGGACACAGGGACTACTTCGAGCCGTTCCTTCTCCCGCTCCCGCCAGGTGCGGGCCCACTTGTCCGGCGTTGCCCCGGTGACGAAGGCGATCGTGAAGGTCACGGGTCGATTATCGCGGCTTGGGCGAGAAGCATCGCCTGGGCCCACTTCTCTAGCCCTGGGAGCGCCCTCCGGCTGGGACCCGACGAGGAGGTGCCCCGGTCGCCCGGTCGCAGGGCGCGCCCGGCCTCCGCGTAGATCCGGGGCTGCGCTGACGAGCTCGTGGTCATCCCTCGCAACTCGTCACCTCCTGCGGTGGTAGCGGTAGTCGCCGTTCGTTAGGCGGGTGGTTTCGTAGGTGGGATCGTGGGCGCGGCAGTGCCGGTCGCGGAGTCTCAGTGCTTTGCGTTGGCTGGCGGAGAACAGTCTCTGGGCGAGGTCCAATGGCTCTGACCTGCCGCCGAGGACCGCGGGGAGGATCCTGGCGCCGCAGGCGAAGCGCCGGGTTTCTGCGGCGGTGAGGGCGGTGCCGTCGGCCATGGTCGCGACACCGAGCTCGCTTCGCAATTCGTCAAAGCCCACCGTCACGATGACGGTGGTGGAGTCCCCGCCGTGCGTCGGGAGCCCGTGGCCATCTACGCACTCGAGGAGCTGCCCGAGGGCGTCGGCCGTGATCCGGTTTCGCGGGCGGACGCGTCCGTCGGCTTCCAGGGCCGCGATCCTGGGCTGGGCGAATGCCTCGAGGAGGGTCCGCAGCCGCTCACCCACTGCGTCCGGGACGAGGGCGTAGACCTTTGTCGTCCCGTCGCCGGTGGCGGCATC
>Ga0164242_10001489_pt1 | contig 27836 bp, 28 predicted proteins | sample OricomgcompostMG_FD_108783 | JGI IMG/M metagenome (GOLD analysis project Ga0164242, IMG submission 108783) | Miracle-Growth compost microbial communities from Emeryville, California, USA - Original compost - Miracle growth compost (MG) ...
GAAGGCCCGCTTCCCCTGGGGGAGGCGGGCTTTTTTCCGGTTCAGGTTCAGGCTCCGGGCGCCTTCCGGCTGTCGTTGAACCGGTTCTTGTCCGGCAGCTTGTGATCCGGATCCACGGTCGCGCGGACAACCGTCTTGCCGGCCGGAATGGTCACGCTGGTCGACGGATTGCGAATCCAGCTTTCCGCCGGCAGCCTGATATCTTCGTGGCTGCCGTCGGCGTACTCGACCCGCAGCGTCGCCGGCATCACCAGCCGGTCGTGGCTGCCGACTGTGATCGTGGTTCCCTCCTTGCTAGACCTGATGGCGTCGACGGCCAGATCGAGCGTCCAGTTGTTGGCGAACCATCCGCGCCAGAAATACGACAGGTCCTCGCCCGCGGCGCTCTCCATCGCCCGGAAGAAATCGGCCGGCTGGGGATGCTTGAACGCCCAGGCGCGGATGAACTGGCGAAAGGCCGGGTCGAAGCGCTCGGGGCCGAGGATCTCCTCGCGCAGCAGGACGAGGCCGAGCGCGGTCTTGAAGTAGGTCACCGGGTGGCGGTACTTTTCGATCACCGTGTCGGCGCGGGAGAGGATCGGCGGCGCATCCGGGTCTTCGAGGATCGGCAGGATCTCGTCGACAGGATTACCGCCGCCGGGCGCATATTCGCTGTCGCGCTTGGGCGCGTACTCGCCCTTGTTGAAATCATCGGATTCGTAAACGTCGATGAAGGTGTTGAAGCCCTCGTCCATCCAGGCGTGGCGGCGCTCGTCGAAGCCGACCAGCATCGGGAACCAACTATGGCCCAGTTCATGCGCGGTCAGCCAGAACAGCGCCTTGTTGGGCGTCTCCGCCCCGTCGAATGCGAGGCCGGGATATTCCATGCCGCTCTGCTTGCCGCCGACATTGACCGCGACCGGCCACGGGAAAGGATGCCACCGCTTCGAGAAGTTTTCGATCGCGTCCTTCAGGTATTCCGTCGAGCGAGCCCAGCCCTCCGGCCCGGCGGCTTGCGGCGGATAGACCGACATCGCCAATGCCGACTTGCCGTCCGGAAGATTGATGCGCGCCGCGTCCCAAGCATAGTCCGCAGAGGCGGAGAAAGCGACGTCGCGCGTGTTCGCCATGCGGAAGTGCCAGGTCAGCGTGCCGTCTCGGTTCGGCCGGCTGGCCGGGTTAGAAACTTCATCCGGCGTGCGAATCATCGTCGTCGTGTCGCTCAGGCGCGCTTTCGCCAGCCGCTCGCGCTGCTGTGCCGTCAGCACGTCCTGCGGATTGACCAGTTCGCCGGTGCCGGCGACGATCATCGTGGTGGGGACGGTGACGAAGTAATCGAAATCGCCGTATTCGAGGTAGAATTCCTGGGCGAGATAAGGCGCCGTATCCCAGCCGCGGATATCGTCGTAGACGCACATCCGCGGGTACCACTGAGCAAGGTCGTAGAACGTTCCGCCCTCGGCCTTGCCCCAACCCATCCGGCCGCCCCAATCGCCGGGAATCGCGAAGTGCCAGACGAGGTGCAGGCGGATGCGCGCGCCGCGGCCGGTAAGAGGCGCCGGCAGCGCGATCCGCATGCGCGTGTCGCTGACCAGATAATCCGCGGCGACAAACTTGCCGCCCTGTTCGATCTCGACCTTGTCGAGCACCATGCCGTCGGTGGTGCCGCGCGGCGCCGCGCCGTTGGCGAACTGGCTGCGGCTGCCCGCCTTGTAGATGTTCTGGTCGAGGTGGAGCCACAGCTCCTGAAGCGCATCGGGGCTGTTGTTGGTGTAAGTGATGATTTCGTCGCCGGAGAGCGAGGGTGCGACGGGATCAGGGTTCAGGGTCGCGTGGATCGTGTAGTCGGCGCGGTTCTGCCAGTATTGCGGCCCGGGCAAGCCGTTGGCCGAGCGATAGACATTGACCGGCTGATCCATCCGGAACGGCGCGAAGGCGGCCTGCGGATCGTATTGCGCCACGGCTGGAGTGACTCCCAGGAAAACGGCGCAGAGCAGGAAATGCAGCGCTGCGCGTAATGATCTCATGGAATTCGGCATTATCCTATCGCGAACCTTTTTCTTTTCGGGCTCGCCGTCCCTGATCCAGCTTGGTCCTGCCCGAGCCGCCGGCCCTCGTCAATTCCCGGTCACCGAGGCTGGACAGGCGCGTCGTCTCCGCTCTAGCGGGCGGCGCATGACCGCGCACAAATCCGGCGACCCGACGACACTCAACCGGCTCTACGGCCGCAGCCAAGGGCGGCCCTTGCGCAAGGGGCAGCAGGATCTGGTCGAGCATCTGCTGCCGCAAGTGCGCTTGCCGGAGGAAGGGCCGGTCACCGCCGAGCGGCTGTTCGGCCACCCGGCGCCGCTGCATTTCGAGATCGGCTTCGGCGGCGGCGAGCATCTCGCCCAGCGGGCCGACATGCTGCCCGACCACGGCTTCGTCGGCGCCGAGCCGTTCCTCAACGGCGTCGCCCAGGCGCTCGTTCACATCTCGGGCGATGATGGGGCGCACCCGCCCTTGCCCAATGTCCGCCTGCATCACGGCGACGCGCTGCCAGTGCTGCGCCGCGTGCCCGACGGGGCGCTGTCGTTCGTCTATCTGCTGCACCCGGACCCCTGGCCCAAGGCGCGCCATGCCAAGCGACGGATGATGAACGACGGACCTCTCGATCTGATCGCCGCCAAACTCAAGCCGGGCGGCGAATTCCGCTTCGGCACCGATCATCCGGTGTACCTGCGCCATGCGCTGATGGTAATGCGCCGCCATGCCGACCGGTTCGAATGGCTCGTCGAAGGACCGCAAGATTGGCAGAACCGCCCCGGCGGCTGGCCCGAGACACGCTACGAGGCGAAAGCGCGCAAGCAGGGGCACGAGGTCTGGTATTTCCGGTACCGCCGCCGCTGAGCGACCCCGTTCAGCCTCATGAAACCGAATGCGCGGCAGCGCGTTGAACATGCACGGACTGGTCGGAGAGCGCCGCGCACGCGGCGCCAATCATATGCGCAACACGTTCAAGGCAATCCTGGCCGCTGCGGCCATCATGGTAGCGGCGCCGGTGCTTTCCGCCGAGCCGAAAGGCGACGAGCCGGTGGCGGTTCCCAAGAATATCAAGCAGGGCATCGACTTCGTCTATGTCGATCCGGCGATGAGTTCGATCGCCAAGCGCCACCAGAAGCCGCGCAACTGGCTGGCGCGGATCTTCAAGGGCGATAACCGAAGCGCGCCGAACACGCTCTTTCAGCAGCTTTCCGACGGGCTCGAGCAATATCGCGCGACCTGGGGCCGCTTGCCGCAGACGAAGATCGCTGGCGGTTCGGTGCTCAAGTCCGGCGCGACCGGCAAGCGCGTCGACGCGCTGCGCACGCGCCTGGGCCTCGCGCCCGGCGGCGGCTACGACCCGCAGCTCGTCCAGCGGGTGATGGAATACCAGCGGGTCCACGGTCTTTCCCCCATCGACGGCGTGGTCGGCAAGGGCACGCTCGCCTCGCTCAATCGCGGCGCGGACTATTACGAGCGGCGCATCGCCATCAACATGGAGCGCGCCTGGCGCCTGCCGGCAACGCGCGCCTTCGACCGCTACATCGTCGTCGATTCGAGCGCCGCGATGGCTTACTTGTTCGAGCGTGACCGCATGGCCGACAGCATGCGCGTGGTCGTCGGCGCCAACAAGACCAAGACGCCGATGATGGCCGTGCTGATGCAGGATGCGAAAGCGCATCCCTACTGGAACGTGCCGCCCGAACTCATCCGCTCCCTGACCGCGAAGCGCATCGGCGAACAGGGCCTCTCCTATCTCAAGGACTTCCATTACGAAGTGCTGGCGGACTGGTCGCCCGGCGCGCCGGTCATCGATCCCCGGAAGGTCAACTGGAAGCGGATCGCCAGCGGCAAGAGCGAGCCGACGGTGCGCGTGCGCCAGTTGCCCGGGCCGTGGAACTCGATGGGCGACATGAAGTTCGAAATGCACAACGACTACGGCATCTACCTGCACGACACCCCGCACAAGGAGCTGTTCGCCGAGGACGAGCGCCACCTCAGCAACGGCTGCATCCGCCTGGCCGACTATCGCCGCTTCGCCACCTGGGTGTTCGGCCGCATGCCGCAAGCGACCTCCTCGCGCGAGGAGGAGTTCAAGCTGCCCAAGCCGGTGCCGGTCTATATGACCTATCTCACCGTCGAGCCGGCCGCCGGGGGTGTGATATTCCGCCCTGACGTCTATGGCTTCGATGCGCTGGCGATGCCGCAGATGTTCGGCGGATCGAGCCGGATCGCGGCCGCCGACTAACAGCGAAAGGAACGAGCATGGCCGGGCATCGCGCGCTGATCATCGGGGCTTCGCGGGGGATCGGCCTGGGCCTGGCCGAAGAGCTGGCCGCGCGCGGCTGGCACGTCTTCGCCAGCCAGCGCAGCGCGAGCGAAGGCCTGGCGCAAGCGGCCGAGGACGCGGCAATCGAAGTGGTCGCCGCCGACGTGACCGATTCCTCCAGCATCGAGGCGCTTGTCGGCCGGATCGAGCAGGGCTCGCTAGACGTCATCCTGCTCAACGCCGGCATCATGGGTAGCGAGACCCAGTCGGTCGAGAGCACCTCGGATGAGGAAGTCACCGAGATCGTGATGACCAACGCGGTCGGCCCCGCGCGCGCGGCGAAGCTATTGCTGCCGCTGCTGCGCGACGGCGGAACGCTGGCGTTTACTACCTCACGCATGGGCTCGATCGCCGAGTCTTCCGGCGGCCACGATCTCTACCGGATGAGCAAGGCGGCGCAGAACATCCTCGCCAAAGGGCTTTTCGAGCAGGACGCCAGGCAGCGGGGAATCGCCGTGCTCTCGCTCCATCCGGGTTGGGTGCAGACCGACATGGGCGGCGCCGGCGCCCATCTCACCGTCAAGGAAAGCGTCAGCGGCCTGGCCGACGTGCTGGAAGCGAAGCACCCGGTGGCGCACCGCTTCCTCAATCATCGCGACAGCGAGATACCCTGGTAACGGTTCCGCCCAGCTAGGCGACTTGCGCGCGCGGCGTGCTCCAGGCCCGTTCCTCGCCGACCCACGGCACCTGCCCGTTGATCCACAAATCTACATAGACGCTCTTGAAGCGCCATTCGCCGTCACGCTTTTCGGCCAAGGTGTCCCATGTGCCCATCCCGAAGACGCGGTTCTCGAACGTCTTCACATCGTGCTGCAGGATGGACCAGAAGCATTTGATGCGCACGCCGTTCTCGCCTTCCGGCGTCATCAGCACCTGGCTCATGCGGTGCTGGCGGCCGAGGTAGTGATCGGGCTTGTCGTACCATAGCGAATCGGTCGCGTGCTTGAGCCCTTCGCGGCCCTCGCAGCGGCCTTGCGGCCAGTGCTCGAGCCAGCCATCCGGATGGAAGCAGTCGGCGTAGCCGTCGAGATCGCCGGTATCGAGCGCCCAGGCGTAGCGGGCCATCAATTCCTCGATTTCGACCCGGTCCTCGAGGGCGACTTTCGGTTTCATGCCAGACTCTCCCTTGTCTTGCGCGCGCCGCGCCACAACCAGAATGCCGCAATTGCGCCGACCACGCCAGTGGCCGCGGCCCACCAGGCGGGCGCGGCCTTGTCGCCGGTCATGGCGACGAGCGCCGTGACGATCAGCGGCCCGAGCCCGCCGAACACCGCGCCGACGGCGTTGTAGATCAAGCCGACGCCGGTCGTTCTCACCTCGGCCGGCAGGAGCTGCGACATCGCGTAGGGCAACGGAGCGGAGATCACGCCGAGCAGCACGGCGGCGGCGAGCTGGACTGCGACGAGCGAACCGAACGAGGGCGCGGCGACGAGGGCGGCGAACAGCGGCCAGGCGGCGAGCGCATAGGCTGCGCTGCCGATGGCGAGCACCGGCAAGGCGCCGGCGCGGTCGGCCAGGCGCCCCGCGGCGAGGATGATAACGGCTTCAACCGACGTGGCGATGATGGTGGACGCTTGGGTCTCGCTCGCAGGGATGCCGAGCTCGCGTGCGGCGTAGAGCGGCAGGAAGATGATGATGAGGTAAAGCGCGGCCGAACTGATGACGATCAGGCCGGCCATGCCGAGGAGCTCGTGAGGATAACGCACGAAAATCTCCCGCAGCGGCGCGCGGGCGGTGCGGTGGGCTTCGGCGAGCCGCCGGAACACCGGCGATTCATCCATCCGGCGGCGCATCCAGAAGCCGACCGGGCCGACCAGGGTGCCGAGACCGAACACCAGCCGCCAGCCCCAGCTTTCGACCGCCGCCGGCGGCAAGGACAGAGTGAGCGCCAGCACGATGGCCGCGGCCAGCCCCGCGGTGAGCACTTGCGCCGCCATCTGGGTGCTGGCGTAGAGCGCGCGACTGTTCGGCGGAGCCACCTCCACCAGCATCGCGGTGGCGCTGGCGAATTCGCCGCTGACGGCGAAGCCCTGCAGCAGCCGCGCGAGCAGGATCAGCCCCGGCGCGGCCATGCCGATCGCCGCATAAGGCGGGGCGACGGCGATCAGCGCGGTGCTGAGCGCCATCAGGATAGCGGTCCACGCCAGCGCCGCGCGGCGCCCTTTGCGATCGCCGTAAAGGCCCCAGAACAACCCGCCCAGAGGCCGCACCAGATAGGCCGTGGCGAAGCCGCCGAAGGTCAGCAAGGTGGCCGCGAGGGTGCTGGTCGCCGGGAAGTAGAGCTTGGCGAACACCGCCGAGAAGGCGCTGTAGGCGATGAAGTCGAACCCTTCGAGCGCGACACCGACGTTGCAGGCGGCAATCGTCCGCCAGCGCGCCGCCCGCCCTTCCGGCGCAGGCGCGTCGGCTGTCGTCAGCTCACCACCCCGGCGCTGGCCAACACGGCCAGCGTCAGCAGATCGGGCGCGGTGGCGGTCATCGGGGCGATCTGGACCGGCTTTTCCATACCGATCAGCATAGGCCCGATCACCGCGTTGCCGGCCAGCTCTCGCAGCAGCTTGGCCGAAAGGTTGGCCGATTGCAGCCCCGGCATGATCAGCACGTTGGCCGGCGCCGAGAGGCGGCTGAACGGATAGAGCTTCATGACTTGCGGATTGAGCGCCGCATCGGGCGCCATTTCCCCTTCGTACTCGAAGCCGGGGTCCTCGGTGTCGAGGATATGCACCGCGTCGCGGATATTCTCGAGCCATTTGCCCGAGGGGTTGCCGAAGGTCGAATAGCTGAGGAAGGCGACGCGCGGCTCGTGCCCCAACGCGCGAGCGACGCGGGCGGTCTCGCGCGCGATATGGGCCAGGCTCTCGGCGCTCGGCCGCTCGTTGATCGTCGTATCGGCGAGGAACACGGTGTAGTTCTTGCCGATCATCAGGTGAATACCGAACGGGACCCCGTGCGGCTTGGGATCGAGCACCAGGCTGACTTCGCGCATGGTCTGCGCGAAGGTGCGGGTGAGCCCGGTGATCAGCGCGTCGCCGTGGCCAAGCGCGACCAGCAGGCTTGCGAACACGTTGCGGTCCTGGTTGACCATCCGGCGCACGTCGCGCTCGGTATAGCCGCGCCGCTGCAACCGCTCGTAGAGATAGGCGACCATGTCGGGGACATAGGCGCTATCGGCCGAATTCTGGATTTCGAAACTGTCGGGATCGGCCACCGCCAGTTCGCGCAGCTTGTCCTTCACCGCCTGTGTGCGGCCGACCAGCACCGGCGTGCCGTAACCGAAGTCGCGCAACTGGATTGCGGCGCGCAAGGCGATATCCTCTTCGGCCTCCGCGAAGACGACGCGCTTGGGCGCCCGCTTGGCTTCCTCGTAAACGTGGGTCAAAACCGACGTGGTGGGGTTGAGCCGCGCGCGCAAGCTGATGCGGTAGGCCTCGAAATCCTCGATCGGCTTCTGCGCCACGCCCGAATCCATCGCCGCCTTGGCCACCGCCGAGGAGACCGTCTCGAGCAACCGCGGGTCGAACGGCGCGGGGATGATGTAGTCGCGGCCGAACTGGTGATCGACGCCATAGGCCGCCGCGACTTCGTCCGGCACCCGCTGACGCGCCAGCGCGGCGATCGCCTGGGCCGCGGCGATCTTCATCTCCTCGTTGATCGCCGTCGCCCGCACGTCGAGCGCGCCGCGGAAGATGAACGGGAACCCAAGCACGTTGTTGACCTGATTCGGATAGTCCGAGCGGCCGGTGGCGATGATCGCGTCGGGCCGCACCGCCTTGGCGTCGTCAGGCGAGATTTCCGGGTCCGGATTGGCCATGGCGAAGATGATCGGCTGCGGGGCCATCTGCTTGACCCATTCCGGCTTCAACGCATCCGCGGCGGAAAGGCCGAGGAACACGTCGGCTCCGACCAGCGCTTCTTCCAGCGAACGGGCATCGGTCTTGACCGCGTGCGCGCTCTTCCACTGGTCCACGCCCTCGCGGCCGGGATAGATCGGGCCCTTGCGGTCGCAGACGATGACGTTGTCGTTCTTGACGCCAAGCGCCTTGATCAGCGCGGTGCAGGCGAGCGCCGAGGCGCCGGCGCCATTGACCACCATCTTGAGGTCGCCGAGCTCGCGCCCCGTCAGGTAACAGGCGTTGATCAGCCCTGCCGCGGCGATGATCGCGGTGCCGTGCTGGTCGTCGTGCATCACCGGGATCTTCATCCGCTCGCGCAAGGCCTGCTCGATGATGAAGCATTCGGGCGCGGCGATGTCTTCCAGATTGATGCCGCCGAAGCTCGGCTCCATCAGGGCGACGGCATCGATGAACGCCTCGGGGTCCTCGGTGGCGAGCTCGATGTCGATCGAATCCACATCGGCGAAACGCTTGAACAGCACCGCCTTGCCTTCCATCACCGGCTTGGCGGCGAGCGCGCCGAGGTTGCCCATGCCGAGAATGGCCGTGCCGTTGGTGATCACCGCGACCAGATTGCCCCTGGCGGTGTATTCGGCCGCCGTGAGCGGGTCTTTGGCGATGGCCTCGACCGGGGCGGCAACGCCGGGCGAATAGGCCAGGCTGAGATCGCGCTGGGTGGCGACGGGTTTTGACGGAACGATCTCGATTTTACCCGGGCGCCCGGTCTCGTGATAGAACAGCGCCTCGCGGGTGGTGAAGCTGGAATTGGTCTCGTCAGCCAAACGCGCTCTCCTTGTCGGTGATGTTCCCCTAACCGCCCATGCGGCCAAGCGATAGGGGAAAGCTGCGCGTTGCTTGTTTCCGAATCGGAAGAGGCGCGGCTAGGCCTTCGTCCATGGCCTCCTCAGCCACCCCGATGATGGCGCAATATCTCGCGCTCAAGCGCGAAGCCGGCGATTGCCTGCTGTTCTACCGGATGGGCGATTTCTTCGAGCTGTTCTTCGATGATGCCAAGATTGCCGCACAGGTGCTCGACATCGCGCTGACCAGCCGCGGCGAGCACGACGGCAAGCCGATCCCGATGTGCGGCGTACCGGTGCATTCGGCCGAAGGTTATCTCGCCCGGCTGATCAAGGCCGGCTGCCGGGTGGCAATCGCCGAGCAGACCGAAAGCCCGGAGGAAGCGCGCAAGGCGCGCGGCTCGAAGGCGCTGGTCGCGCGCGACATCGTGCGGTTCGTCACCGCCGGAACGCTGACCGAGGAAGCGTTGCTCGAGCCCCGGCGCGCGAACGTACTGGCGGCGGTGTGCGAAGTGCGCGGGACTTGCGGGATAGCTTCATGCGACATTTCGACCGGCCGGATGGAGCTGGAAGACTGCGCTCCGGACGCGCTATCCGCGGCACTGGCGCGAATTGGGGCCAGCGAGCTGGTTGCGCAGGAAGCTTGGGACGGGATGCCTTTCGAAGCGATCCCTCGCCCGCGCCAGGACTTCGCCAGCGATGAGGGCGAGGCGCGGCTGAAGGCGGTGCACGGCGTTGTCACGCTCGACGGCTTCGGCCAGTTCTCCCGTGCCATGCTGGCGGCGGCCGGCGGGCTGATCGCCTATCTCGACCATGCCGGGCGCGGGAAGCTGCCGCTACTGCTGCCGCCGGTGGCGCAGGATGGCGCCACGCGGCTGGCGATGGACACGGCCACGCGCGCCAGCCTGGAAGTGATCGAAGCGCAAGGCGGCGGCCGCGTCGGCAGTCTGCTGGCGGCGGTCGATCGCTGCGTCACCGGCGCCGGGGCGCGGCAGCTGGCCGAGGATCTCTCCGCCCCGCTGACCGACAAGGCGGCGATCACCGAGCGGCTGGCGCTGGTCCAGTGGTTCCACGGCGATCCGCTGCTGCGCGCGGACGTGCGGGACGTGTTGCGCCATCTGCCCGACATCGGCCGCGCGCTCGGCCGCGTCGTCGCCGGACGCGGAAGCCCGCGCGATCTCGGGCAATTGCGCGACGGGCTCACCGAAGCGCGGCGCATCCGCGATCACCTGGCCGGCAAGCCGGACAGGCCGGCGCTGCTGGAGCACCTTCTGCCCAAGCTGGGTGGGCATGGTGCGCTGACCGATCTGTTCTCACGCGCCCTCGTTCCTTCCCCGCCTACCGAGCGCGGCCAGGGCGGCTTCATCGCCGAGGGCTACGATGCGGCGCTCGATGAGCTGCGCTCGATCTCGTCCCATTCGCGCCGCGCGATCGCCGCGCTCGAAGCGAAGTACCGCGACGAGACCGGGGTCGCCGCGCTCAAGATCAGACACAACGGCGTGCTCGGCTATTTCATCGAGGTGCCGAACCGTCACGCCGATACGCTGATGGCGCCCGACAGCGGCTTCACCCACCGCCAGACGATGGCCGGCGCGGTACGCTTCAATTCGCTCTCGCTGCACGAGGAGGCGAGCCGCATCGCCGAAGCGGGCGGCCATGCGCTGGCGGCGGAGGAGGCGCATTTCGAGGAGCTGGTCGGCGAAGTCGTGGCCGCGCGCGAGGCCATTGCCGCCACGGCGGCGGCGCTGGCGCGGATCGACGTGGCGGCCGGACAGGCCGAGCGCGCGGCCGAAGGCGGCTGGTGCCGGCCGGAGATCGTCGAGGAGTCCGGTCTGGAAATCGAAGGCGGCCGTCATCCGGTGGTCGAAGCCGCGCTGACGCAGGCGGGCGAGCGCTTCGTCGCCAACGATTGCAAACTCTCGCCCCACGACCGGCTATGGTTGATCGGCGGCCCCAACATGGGCGGCAAATCCACCTTCCTGCGGCAGAACGCGCTGATCGTGCTGCTGGCGCAGGCGGGCGGCTACGTCCCGGCGGCGCGGGCGAAAGTCGGCCTGGTCGACCGCCTGTTCAGCCGCGTCGGCGCCAGCGACAATCTCGCGCGCGGCCGCTCGACCTTCATGGTCGAGATGGTCGAGACCGCGGCGATTCTGGCGCAGGCGAGCGAGCGCAGCTTCGTCATCCTCGACGAGGTCGGTCGCGGCACCTCGACGTATGACGGCCTGGCGCTGGCCTGGGCGGTGGTCGAGGCGGTGCACGAAACGAACCGCTGCCGCTGCCTGTTCGCGACCCATTACCACGAATTGTCGCGCCTCGCGGAGACCTGCGATGCGCTCTCGCTGCACCATGTCCGCGCGCGCGAGTGGAAGGGCGATCTGGTGCTGCTGCACGAGCTTGCGGAAGGCCCGGCCGACCGCAGCTATGGCTTGGCGGTCGCCAAGCTGGCCGGCGTGCCGAAGAACGTCGTCGCGCGCGCCAGGTCGGTGCTCGACCGGCTCGAGAAGGGACGCGCTCAGACGGGCGGGCTGGCAGCCGGCCTCGGCGATTTGCCGCTGTTCGCCGCTGCGGCCGAGCACGAAGAGGAGCAATGCGACGAATTGCGCGAACGGCTGCACGCGCTCGATGTCGACACACTGACGCCGCGAGAGGCGCTGGAATTGCTCTACGAGTTGAAGCGGCAGGCGGGAGAGTAGTTTCCTCCCCTCCCGCTTGCGGGAGGGGTCGGGGGTGGGCGAGTCCTGCAACGGCGGTCATTCCCACCCCTAGCCCCTCCCGCTTGCGGGAGGGGGATCGCGATCAACTCCCGTCGGACGGCAGATCGTCAACCCGGTTCTCTTCGCCGTACTTGTCCTCGTTGTCGTCGAGATTCTCCTCGCCGGCGTAAGCGTCCATATCGATGCGGCCGGATTGCTCCATGTCGCGCATGTGGTCGATCAGGTCCTGGGTGGAATCGCCGTCGATCCCGCCGCCGACTTTCGAACTGTCGAGCGGGCTGCGTTCGCCGTCCTGATTGCGCGCTTCCTCGGCGATTTCCTGTGCCTGGCTCAGATGATCGTCCTGCTCGTCGTTATGCGTTTCGGGAGCGAGGTCGGCTTGTTCCTGCTCCTGGTTCCTGCGGGTGTCGTCCATGCGCGAATTCTCCTTTGCGCGACAAACCTTCCACGGGCGATCCGCGTTCCCGGCTAGCGGTTCGCACCCGGCCGCCAGAGAACGTCACTGCCTTCCGCCGCGTTGAGCGAGCGGGCGAGGACGAAGAGATAATCCGACAGGCGATTGACGAACGCCAGCGCGGCTGGATTCACTAGCGCCTCGGCTGCTAACGCGGTCATCGCCCGTTCCGCCCGGCGCACAGCGGCGCGCGCGACATGCACCCGCGCCGCCGCCTCGCTACCGCCGGGCAGGATGAAGCTGCGCAGCGGCTCCAGGGTTTCGTTCAGCGCATCGATCCGCCGCTCGAGCCATTCGGCTTGCGCGGGAACGATCCGCAGGACCATCTCGGTGGGCGTAAAGTCGTCGCCAGGTGTCGCGAGGTCGGCGCCGAGGTCGAACAAGTCGTTCTGCAAGCGCCGGACATCCGCAGCCGACTCGCCATCCAAAACGACCGCCGCCAGCCCGAGCATGGAGTTCGCCTCGTCGACCGCGCCGATCGCTTCCATCCGGGCATGGTGCTTGGCGATGCGGGAGCCATCGACCAGGCCGGTAGTGCCGTCGTCCCCGGTGCGCGTGTATATCTTGTTGAGACGGACCACGCGCGGCGGTGCCGGTCAGTGATTGAGCATCAGCAGAATGGCGACGATGACGATCGCCAGCGCCTGGAACTTGATGCGGTTCATCATCATCCGGTTCTGCTTGAGCTGCATCTCCTTCTGATGCTGGCCGCCGGATTCGATGTCGTCCCGATAGGATTGGAGAAACGCGACGATGCCGCGCACCAGAGAAACGACGACGAAGATCATCGCCAGGACGAGCAGGATGACGAGAATGGTGTTCATGAAATCGCAGATAGGCCTTCGCCCAGCGTAATGCCAGCGGGCAGGCGCCCCGCACGCAAGGAATCCGCCAGCGCGCGTCCATCCTCGCCAGCGCGGCGGCGGTCGGCCAACGAGGGAGAGCCGCGCCGCTTGGCGAGCTTCCGGCCGGTTTCATCGAGCAGCAGCGGATGGTGATGCCAGGCCGGAACCGGGAGGCCGAGCAACGCCTGCAGCAGTCGGTGGATATGAGTAGCGGGGAACAGGTCCATCCCGCGGGTGACCAGCGTGACTCCGTCTGCGGCATCGTCGAGCGTCGCCGCGAGGTGATAGCTCGCCGGCGTTTCGGCGTCCTTGCGCACCAGCACGACATCGCCGGAAAGCTCCGGCCGCGCCTGCTGCTCCCCGGCGCGCTCGTCGAGCCAGGTGAGCGGTCCCGTCCGTCGCACCGCCTCCGCCACATCGAGCCGCCACGCGGCCGCTTCCTCGGGCGCGAACGTGGCGCCGCGGCAGGTGCCGGGATAGACCGGCCCGTCCGGCCCCTTGGCGGTCGCCACGGCGGCGATCTCTGCCCGCGCGCAGCGGCAAGGGTAGAGCAAGCCGGAGGCGGCGAGCGTCGCGGCGGCGCTTTCGTAGGCCCCGGTGCGCGTCGATTGCGCCGGCGCTTCCTCCCATTCGAGCCCGAGCCATTCGAGATCGGCGCGGAATTCATCGGTCAGCTCCGGCCGCGAACGGGCACCGTCGATGTCCTCGATCCTGAGCAGGAAACGCCCGCCGCGCGCCCTCGCGAGATCGTGCGCGACGATCGCCGAGAAGGCATGGCCGAGATGCAGCGGGCCGTTGGGGCTCGGGGCGAAGCGGGTGACCACCATACGCTGCCTCCCCTATCCGGTTCGCCCTGAGCTTGTCGAAGGGCAGTTTTTCTTTCGGCACAGCGCCAGAAGAAAAACGGTGCTTCGACAAGCTCCGCACGAACGGCCTTTGGTGCAATGTTCCTGTCAACTCGCTGTGGAATCACGCCCCACACGGGGGTTGACGCATTTCTGCGCAAGTGCTCCCTACGCCGCAGTCAGGAAGGACGCGAAAGGTGTTCAAGGCCGAACTGATCGAGCGCGCGGCCCATTTCCGCAGCGCGATGGAGGATCCGACGCGGCGGCTGGAAAGCTGCCCGGCGCTGGTGCTTAACGCCGATTACACGCCGCTGTCCTACTACCCGCTGAGCCTGTGGCCGTGGCAGACGGCGATCAAGGCGGTGTTCCTCGAGCGGGTGGACATCGTCGCCAGCTACGAGCGCTTGATTCACTCGCCCAGCCTCGACATGCAGATTCCCAGCGTGATCGCGCTCAGGCAATACGTGAAGCCGAGCGAGTTCCCGGCCTTCACCCGCTTCAACCTGTTCCTGCGCGACCGCTTCCAGTGCCAGTACTGCGGCGACACGCAGCATCTCACCTTCGACCACGTGATCCCGCGCCGATTGGGCGGAAAAACGACGTGGGAGAACATCCTCACCGCCTGCGCCCCCTGCAACATGAAGAAGGGCGGCCGCACCCCGAGCCAGGCGCACATGCAGCCCCTGGTCAAGCCGATCCGCCCGACAAGCTGGCACCTCCAGCAACGCGGCAAGAGCTTCCCGCCGAACTACCTCCACGAGACGTGGCGGGACTGGCTGTACTGGGATGTCGAACTGGAGGCTTAGGGGGTGACGCGGAGCGGCCCGGCAAAAGGGCGTTGCGCCGCGAATGGTCCCAATGGTCGCACTGGCCATGGAGACTCCGCTCACCGCGCTCCAGCCCCGAATTCCTCAACCGTCCAATCCCGTGCCGTGTGACACGCCATGATCCCTGCTCCTTGCGAGTCGAAAAAGCAGCGAACCAATTAGCGCACGTTATGGCGTGTAGGAAAATCCTTTTCGGTTAACGCGAGAAACAGGGTGGGCGCGGCGTGTGAAACCGGTCAAGCCCGGATTTAAGTCACCGCCGCCCGCGTCCTGAACTCCGCCCGCTCCCACCCCCATTCGCCAGCACGTCACCGAGCGCCCGGGCGGCGTGCCAGCAATCTTCGAAGCGGATGTATGCCGGACCTAGTCCCAAGCCGAGGATGTCGGGATCGCGGAAGTCGCCGATCACGCCGCGGGCGATCAGGACCTGGCACACGGCGTAGGCCTGCGGGTGGCGGTAGGAGACATGGCTGCCGCGTTGCTCCGGGTTCGTTGGGCTAATGAAATCGAGCTCATCGCCCTCTCCCCTTAAGAGGAGAGGGCTTCCGGAGGCCGCGACCCAAGCTCTCGCCCGCCCATCAAATCTCCGTCCGCATCGCGAAAAGCTCCGGGAAGAAGCTTTTCTTCCTCGGAGGTCAGCCTTCGATCACCCGCGTGGCCGGGTGGTGCTTGTCGAGGTGACGCTTGACGATCCTGAGATTGCGGGTGTTCGAGCGGAACAGGAAATCGAGCGCGTCGCCGGCGATGGGCACGAAGCCGACGGCGGTATCGAACCCGACGTTGCCGGCCATGCGCCACAGCTTCCACTTCGGCATGCCGAGGTTCTTCGCTTCCCAGACCAGGTACGCGCCGAAGGCGGCGCCGACGAAATCGCCGACGACCGGGATCAGCCCGACGAGCGCGTCGAGCCCGAATTCATAGCCGATGCCGGGAACGCGAAAGCCATGCTCGAGCGCTTTTTCGACCGCTTCGATCCGGCGCCGGACCGAAGCGGGATCGGTGCCCGTCGGCAGCGAAGGCCGCATCGGCCGCGGGCGCTGCGGCGAAAGGTCGGCGCTGTCCATCGCGCCTATCTGGGGATGGTCGCCATGTCGGGCAAGGGATGCCAGGCCCAGGCGTTGGCAGCGTAGCCGTTGACGTTGCCGCGCACCATCGACCAGCGCAGCGGCGCGCCGATGGGGATATAGACGTTCGCCGCGGTCAGTTCGGCCTCGGCGCTGGCAAGATCGGCGGCGCGCCCTTGCGCATCGGGCGCGGCAAGGGCCGCCTGCACCGCGGCGTCGGCGGCAGAGTTGCACAGCCCGCGGCGAAGCGAGCAGTTGAATTGGTTGAGGAACCAGCGGGGTTCGCCATAGCGGGCGACCCGATCGACCAGCGCGAGGTCGGCCGCTTCATCCGGACCGACCCGTTCGAGGTCGATGCCGACCTGTTCGAGTTGGGCCGAGAGCTCGTTGAACAGCGTGATCAAGCCCAGATCGGTGCCGAGGGCCAGGGTCAACTTCGGCGATTGGCCCTTGCCCGGGCCCGCCCGCCATGCGGCGACCCGGCTCGCGGCAAGGGCGCGGCGCTGTTCGACGCCGATGCCGGCCCACCGTTCGGTCGCGCCGGGGCCCGCAAGCGCAGCAGGGACTACGCGAGTGCTCGAAACCCAGCCGCCGATGTTGAAAGGCGCCATCAGCGCCGGCCGGTCAAGCGCAAGCGCGAGCGCTTCCCGATTCTGCGGCAGTGCCAGGAAGCCGCGCTTGCGCATGACTTGCAGGCCGAACAGGCCGGTCACGTTGTCGAGCCGCAGATTGCCGCGCGAGAGAGGGCCGGGATCGGCCAACGGCAAGGAGCCGATAGTGCCCCCGAGCACGACATCGACCTCACCCCGATCGAAGGCAGCGAGCGCGGCTTTCGCGCGGAGCGGTTCGAGGTCCACCTTGCGGACGTATTTCTGCCAGTTCTCCTGTTGCGGCAACCCGCGCATCTCGGGCGGCCGGAAGACGAACTCGGCCAAGTTGTGCGCCGGCCTGGAGGCCGCTTTCGGCCGATTGATCACCATCGGACCCGCCTGGAGGCCGCGGTGCGTCAGGGCCAGTTCGGGCTGGGCAAGCAGGCGCAGGAAGTCGGGCATCGGCGCCTTGAGATCGATCTCGACCACGCGCCCGGCCATCGCCCGCACCTGGTCGATGCCCGCGAGATCGAGCCCCAGCGAGGTGCCGGCCAGCCCGCGGATCGCCCTCCGCAAGGCATCGCGGGCGCTTTCCCCGCTCAAATCGGCGCCGTCGGGCCAGGCCCCCTCGCGCAGACGGAAGATATAGCTCTTGCCGTCGTCGGTGACGATCCAGCGGTCGGCCAGCGCCGGCTCGATCTCGCCTTGGGCATCGAGCGCGACGAGGCCGGCGCCGGTCGCCGCGCGAACGATCTGCGCGCCCTCAGACAAGCGCAGACCGGTGGCGAAAATCTCGTCGGCGCTGCCGATGACGGCGACGTTCAGCGGCCCATCGGAGCGGCCGCTGCAAGCGGTCAGCGCGAGGAGCGCCACGCAACCCAGAGCCGGAGAAAGCCACCCTCGCATGAGGGCAAGCTAGGGCCTCGGGCGGTGTCGCGAAAGGTCAGATCTTGCGCAGATTGTCGGTGTGCAGTTCCAGCGGCGGACGGGTGTGCCGCGGCCTCACCAGGTTGGGCGAGCCGGCCTTTACCGGCGCGCGCACCTCCTTCGGATCGATTTCCTCGACGAAGGCGATGCCAAAGCGATCGTCCTGCTTCCACGCTACCGAGCCGTCGACCCAGCCGATGTTGCGCAGCGCGATCGACACCAGCGAGCCGCGCGCGACGGGAACCTTACCCTCGGCCATCATGCCGCCGGCGGAAAGGTTGCGAACCTTTACCTGGTATTCGCCCTCGCCGCCCGAGACTCGCAGCTGGGCGATCAGCAACAGGCTGTCGCGTTCGACCTGACGAGTTTCGACACTGGCCATTGCGCCCTATTCTCCCGGTTCACGGGTATCCACGGGACTTAGCCCGCGCTAAGTTGATGACAAGCCGGCGTTTTCGCCGATCGTGGTTATCGTTTGCTTAACGCTGCCACGAAAAATCAAGAACTGTCCCGTTTCGGATCAATCGTCGCGCGAAACCTTCTCGCGCCGCTCATGCGCCTGCTGCGCTTCCACCGTCATCGTGGCGATCGGGCGGGCGATCAGGCGATTGATGCCGATGGGCTCGCCGGTCACTTCGCACCAGCCGTATTCGCCCTCGTCGATCCGCCGTAGCGCGGCGTCGATCTTGGCAATCAGCTTGCGCTGGCGATCGCGCGTGCGCAGCTCGATGCCCCAGTCGGTTTCGCTGGAGGCGCGGTCGTTGAGATCGGGTTCCCGGATCGGCCCATCCTGCAGCGACTGGAGGGTGAATTCGGAAGCGGAGAGGATCGACTTCTTCCATTCGAGCAGCAGCACGCGAAAATAATTGAGTTGCTGCTCGCTCATGTAAGGTTCGTCTTCGCTGGGCGTGTAATCGGCGGCCAACGCGCGTCTGGCCTTCGCCAGAACGTCGATTTCATCACCCAAGACGGATGCCATCAGGCACCTCCGCAACTGGTCAGTCCCACCCCGGCCGATGCTGATGATTCGGCCGCGCCCAAACACGCCGCCCGACCCGGTTGGCGCGCCCTATACGGACAGCACCGGTGGCGCACAAGCGGCAAGAGGATGGCTCTAAACGGAAATTCCTTAAGCCCGGCCGAATGCTGCCGGCGCTCATGGTTAATAAATTTACGGCCGCGTTAACCCTTTATTGACCGCACCGGGTGGAACACGGCCGCATGGAGCCGGCAGCAAGGGCCGCCGGAGTTTCTGGGGGACCGATCATGGAATTGACCAAGATCGAAAACGTGCAAGCCATCCGCGGTGAAGAAGCCGTTGCCGCCGATCTGCTGATCGCCCAATGCCTGGCCGCCGCGGCCAAGGGAAGCAACAGCGCCTACTTCGATCTGGGTGTGGCTTTCTCCACCGGCAGCCATGGCGTGGCTTGCGATCTGATCGAGGCGCACAAGTGGTTCAACCTCGCCGCGGCGCAGGGGCATGAGGAAGCGGCCTGGTGCCGGGCCGACATTTCCGACGAGATGACCGCGCGCGAGATCGCCGAAGCGCAGCGCCGGGCGCGAGCCTGGCTCGGGGCCGAAGCGCGCGCCGCCTGATCAATCGCCTTTGCGGAACGGGGTTCGCGTCCCGAGGTAGAGGCTTTCCTGCGCGACCCCTTCGCGCTCGCGTTCGAGGAAATCGGCGACGGCTTCGCGGAAGCCCGCGTCCGCCAGCCAGTGCGCCGACCAGGTCCGCACCGGTTCATAACCCCGCGCCAGCTTATGGCCGCCCTGGGCGCCCGCCTCGACCCGAGCCAGCCCGCGGGCGATCGCCGCATCGATCGCCTGATAATAACACAGCTCGAAATGCAGGAACGGCTTGTCGCGGGTGCAGCCCCAATAGCGGCCGTAAAGCGCATCTCCGCCGATGAAGTTGAGCGCCCCGGCAATCGGCTCGCCCTGCTCGTAGGCGAGCACCAGCAGCACTTGGCTGCCCATGCGCTCGCCGAACAAGTCGAACGCCGGCCGCGTCAAATAGGGATGGCCCCACTTGCGGGCGCCGGTATCCTGGTAGAATTCCCAGAACGCATCCCAGTGCTCGGGGCGCAGATCGGCGCCGGTGACATGGCGGATCTCGACGCCCTCCTGCGCCCGGGCCCGCTCCTTGCGCAGATCCTTGCGCTTGCGGGACGAGAGCTGGGCGAGAAAGTCGTCGAAGCTTCGGTAACCGCGGTTCTCCCAGTGGAACTGGATGTCGTTCCTGAGCAGCCAGCCGGCCCGTTCGAACAAGTGGCGCTGCCCCGGCTCGATGAACGTCGCATGCGCCGACGACAGCCCATGCTGCTCGCACAGGCGCTCGGCGGCGTGGAGCAGCGGCGCGGCGTAAGCCTCGTCCTCCAGCAGCAGCCGCGGCCCGGTCGCGGGGGTGAACGGCGCGGCGATCTGCAGCTTGGGGTAATAGCGCCCGCCGGCGCGGTGCCAGGCGTCGGCCCAGGCATGATCGAACACGTATTCGCCTTGGCTGTGGTCCTTGAGGTAAGCGGGCAACGCCGCATGGACATGCCCGCGCGCATCTTCGATCACGATCGGCGCCGGGCTCCAGCCCGTGCCGGGGCCGACGCTGCCCGAATCCTCCAGCGCGGTGAGGAAGGCATGGCTCATGAACGGATTGTCCGGCCCCGCCAGCCGGTCCCACTGGTCCGCCGCTATGGCGCCGACGGACGGGGCGACACGGGCAATGAGATCGGAATCGGCCATAGGTCCGATCTAAGGTCCATTTCCTTTAAATAGAACCGTTCGCCCCGACACGAACCGAGATCGTAAATGGGCGTCAGGAAGCTGGGCCGGCTTCAGCGAGACCCTCCCCCTCCGCAATCGGCGCGTCGGCGTGCTCGGCCGCGCGCTGGCGCAGGGCGGTGCTGCGCACGGTCCAGGTGAGCAAAGGCAATCCGCGCCGGCGCTGGGCGTCGGCGAAGCGGCTCGGCAGATCGCGCACGTCGTAGGCGAGGAAATCCGGCTTGGCCTGCCACAGCGCGAAGTGGCGTTTGACCGCGCCGGACAAGGTCCGCGCGCCTTCCTCGGTCATCACCAGCCCGCACACGACGCGCGGGGCATGGCGGCGGAACCAGGCGCAGACGCGCGGGTCGAAACCCATCACGGCGGCCGGACCAGCGTAACCTTCGAGGTCGCGCCGCACGGCGAGGCACAAGGCGCTCACGCGCCGCTCGCGCCGGGTCTTCACCTCGATCAGCAGCGGCACCCGGCCGCGGACCATGCCGAGCAAATCGCGCAAGGCGGGAATGCGATCGGTCCCGCTGCCGAGCGCGATCTGCGACAGCTCGGCGGCGACACGGCGGGCGACCGGTCCGCTCTCGCGGGTAAGGCGGTCGAGCTCCCAGTCGTGGAACACAACCGCAAGGCCGTCGCCGGTCTGCTGCACATCGCATTCGATGCCCATGCCGGCGGAGATCGCCGCGGCGAAGGCGGACAGGGAGTTTTCGGGATCGGCGCCGCCATGCAAGCCGCGATGGGCGTATTCGCCCCGCTTCAGCCAGGCGACGCGCGCCACCGGAGGCGCGGGGGCGAGCCAGGAATCGAGCGCCGCGATCAATCTCAGCCCACGGTGACGATCGCATCCACCTCGACCGCCGCGCCGAGCGGCAGCACCGGCACGCCGACGGCGCTTCTCGCGTGCTTGCCGGCATCGCCGAAGACCTCGGCCATCAGGTCCGAAGCGCCGTTGGCGACCTTGGGCTGATCGGTGAAGCTCGCCGCAGAATTGACGAAGGCGCCGAGCTTGACGATCCGCCCGACCGTGTCGAGCGAGCCGAGCGCGGTGTTCAGTTGCGCCAGAATCATCAGCCCGCAGGCCCGCGCCGCCTTCGCTCCCAGATCAAGATCGACATCCTCGCCCAGCCGCCCGGTCACCAGCTTGCCGTCGATGAACGGCAACTGCCCGGAGACATGAGCCAAACCCCCGGCGATCACGACCGGGACATAGCTCGCCACCGGTGCGGCCGGCTGGGGAAGGACGATGCCGAGTTCGGCGAGACGGGCTTCGATGCTCATGTTAAGATCCAAGTCTAGGTTCCATGCAATGTTTCGAGCAGCCAGGGCAAGGCTTCATCCCAGGTATCGATCCGCGCATGGGCGTGGCCGGCTTCGAGCGCGCAGGGCACATGCGCCGCGATCGCCGGCTCGCCGCAGAAGTGCAGCCGCGAGACATCCGGCAGCGACTCCGCCGCGCTGGCGTGATGCTGGGCGAGATCGTCGATGAACACCGCGTGGCTCGGCGCGTAACCCTCGACGATGCGCCGCAGTGCCTCACCCTTGGGGCCCTGATTGGTGACCACCTTCACCTCGATGCCGTGTTCGCGCAACTGGTTGCGGCGCGCCTCGCCGAAGCGGTCGATCAGATTGGTCAGGACCACGACATCGGCTTCGCGTTGCAAATCGCGAATCGCCCCCGCGGCGCCCTGGATTTCGGTCTGGCGGCTCATCTCGGTATCGAAAAAGAGGGTCAGCAGCCGCCACAGCTCGGCTTCATCGACCGGATCGCCGCCGTTCATCCGCCGCACCGATTGCGCAAACGGGTTGCCTTGCAGCAGGAATTCGATCCCGTGCTCGGCGCCGAGCCAGTCGCGAAAGTGCCGCACCATGTGCAGCAGCACTTCGTCGCAGTCGGTGACCACCAGCGGGCGACTCATCGGGCAAGGCCCTCCCGGGCAGCGACGATCGCGACGGGCTCGACACCGAGGGCTTCGGCCGCGGCGAGCAGGTCCGGCTCGTGGGCCACGAGGAATTCGAGCACCGACACCTGCAACTCGGGAGCCTCCAGCCGGGCGCGCAGTTGATCGGGCGTCAGACCCGTCAGATCGAGGAACCGCCGGGCGCGCGCGTCGTCGGCCAGCACCCAGGCGAGCGCGGCCAGGGCCAATCCGGAAGGGTCCGGCGGAATCGACTGATGGACCTTGAGAATTGTCAGTTATCCACAACTAGGCTATCAGGCTGTCCACAACTTCCGTCGGGGGGCGGAAGGGGATCGGGGGCGCAATGACGCAGAGAATACTCGTTGTCGAGGACAACGATTTGAACCGCAAGCTGTTCTGCGACGTGTTGCAGGCCAGCGGTTTCGCCGTCGAACCGGTGGCGGACGGCGGGACGGCGTTAGAGCGGGCTCGCTCGTTCGTCCCCAACCTGGTGATCATGGACATCCAGTTGCAGGACGTTTCCGGCCTCGACCTGATCGCAGGGCTCAAGGGAGACGCCGCGCTGTGCGACATCCCGGTGCTGGCGGTGACCGCCTATGCCGGCAAGGGCGACGAGGAGCGAATCCGCCAGGTCGGCGCCGAGGGATACCTCGCCAAGCCGGTCTCCATCGTGCCGTTCATGAACGCGGTGAAGGGCCTGCTAAACCGCTCCGCAAGCGCGAACCCGCTGCCGCTCCACGCTTGACATTCGCCTGGCCAAGCCGCTTTTGCGCCGCATTCCCTGCCTAGGAGTGCGCGCATGGATCGTGCCGAAGTCGACGAGCGTATCCGCAAGCTGATCGAGCCGTTCAACAAGAAGGGCGTGGCGATCGAGGACGGCACCACGTTCGCCGGCGATCTCGAATTCGACAGCCTGACGGTGATGGATTTCGTCGCCGCGATCGAGGACGAGTTCGACATCATCATCAGCATGAATCAACAGGCCGAGATCGAGACCTACGGCCAGTTGGTCGATGCCGTGTGCCGGCTGCAGGGAAACTGACCGCATCATGAGCGAAGGCATCAGCCAGCCCGACGCGCCGATCGAGGCGGATCGCGCCGCGTCCGAGAAGGACCTGTTCAGCAAGTTCGACGACATCATCGGCCAGCGCGAGGCGCTGCTGGCGGGCGGGTTCGAGGATCCGTTCAACCTGGTGATGGAGAAGGTGCTCAGTCCCACCCGGGCGATCTGCAACGGGCGCGACACGATCCTGCTCGGGACCTACAACTACATGGGCATGACCTTCGATCCGGACGTGATCGAAGCGGGCAAGCAAGCGCTGGAGCAGTTCGGTTCCGGCACGACCGGCAGCCGGGTGCTCAACGGCACCTATCAGGGCCACCGCGAGGTCGAGCAGGCATTGCGCGAGTTTTACGCGATGGACCACGCGATGGTCTTCTCGACCGGCTATCAGGCCAACCTCGGGATCATCAGCACGGTGGCCGGCAAGGGCGACTATGTGGTGCTCGACATCGATTCCCACGCCAGCATCTGGGACGGCTGCTCGCTCGGCAACGCGGAGATCGTGCCGTTCAGGCACAACGATCTCGACGCGCTGGAGAAGCGGCTGCGGCGGATTCCCGAAGGGGCCGGCAAGCTGGTGGTGCTCGAGGGCGTCTATTCGATGCTCGGCGACGTCGCGCCGCTGAAAGAGATGATCGCCATCGCCAAGAAGCACGGCGCGATGGTGCTGGTGGACGAGGCGCACTCGATGGGCTTCATCGGCCCCAACGGGCGCGGCGTGGCGGAAGAGCAGGGGGTAATCGGAGAGGTCGATTTCATCATCGGCACGTTCTCCAAAAGCGTCGGCACCGTCGGCGGCTTCTGCGTCTCCAACCACCCGAAGTTCGAAATCCTGCGGCTGGTCTGCCGGCCCTACGTGTTCACCGCCAGCCTGCCGCCGAGCGTGGTCGCCACCGCGGCGACGAGCGTGCGCAAGCTGATGCACGGCTCCAACAAGCGGGCGCACCTGTGGGAGAATTCCAAGCGGCTGCACGGCGGGCTGACCGCGCTCGGCTTCACGCTCGGCACCCAGGAGCCGCAGAGCGCGATCGTGGCGGTCATCATGCCCGACCTGGAGCGCGGGGCGGCGATGTGGGAAGCGCTGCTGCACGAAGGGCTCTACGTCAACCTCGCCCGCCCGCCGGCCACGCCCGCGGGCATGACCCTGCTGCGCTGCTCGCTGTGCGCCGAGCATTCGGCCGAGGAAGTCGAAACGATCCTCGGCATGTTCGAGCGGGCCGGGAAAGCGGTCGGGATAATCTAGCGCGGAGGAGCCGCGCGGGGGGATGCGATGCGGCTGATAGGGATAGCGGGCTTGAGCGCGCTGGCGCTCGCTTCGGCGGCTTCGGCGCAGACCGGCCCGGCCCGGCCCGAGCCAGCCGACCACGCGGCGCAGATGCCCGCGGCTCATGACGCGCATTCGCACGACGACAACCTGAAGCCCAAGGTGCCGACGCTGCTGACCGGCTACGGCGCCGGCGGCTTCGCGATCACCACCGGCGTTCCGCAAGCGCAGGCGTTCTTCTCCAACGGCATGGAACTCGGCGCCGCCTTCGCTCACAGCGCGGCGGGGGCGGCGATGGAGCACGCCGTCATGCTCGATCCGCAATGCGCGATGTGCAAGTGGGGCCAGGCGCTCGTCGAAGGGCCGACGATCAACTACGGCAAGGACAAGAAGGAGCGCAAACCGCTCTACGCCCTCGCCCGCGAGGCCGAAGTCCAGGCTATCCGGAGCGGCACCTCGAAGGAACGCGAGCTGACCGCCGCGCTGGTCGAGCGCTACCGCCCCGGCAATACCGCGAAACGCGACCGCGCCTACGCTGCGGCGATGCAGCGGGTCGCCGCGCAATTCCCCGAGGACAAGGAGATCGCCGTCCTCGCCGCCGACGCGATGATGGTCGATTCGTTCAACGGCTTCCGCAAGGCCGGCGGCTTCGATCGCGCGGAGATCGAGCGGGCCGCCGCGCTGCTCGAAGGCGTGCTCGCCCGCGATCCGGACCACACCCCGGCGATGCACTTCTACATTCACGCCGAAGAAGTGCTCGGCCAGCCGCAAAAGGCCGAGCCTTACGCCGACAGGCTGGCGAGCCTCGCGCCCAACGCCAGCCACCTCGTGCATATGCCCGGCCACACCTGGTACTGGCTCGGCCGTTACGAGGAAACCGCGCAGACCAACGCCCGCGCAGTCCAGCTCGGGATCGACAACGCCAAGCGGCTCGGCCTGCCGCAGCCGGACGGCGTGTGGGGCCTGCCGTACCACGCGCACAACGTGATCTACGGCATCGGCGCGGCTCTGATGGCGGGCGACGCGACAATCGGCCTCGATCTGGCGCGGCCGCTGATCGACGCTTCGGTCAAGGGCGAAGGCGCGCCCCCGACGATGCAACTGCTGGCGGCGCTCGGCTACGAGGCGGTGGCGCGCTTCGATCCCGCCTCGGTCGCCGCACTGGCGGAGCCGAGGATGCCGTACCTCAAGGCCGCCTGGCACTATGCTCGCGGAGAGGCGGCGGCGACGGCCGGCAACGCGGCGGCGGTCAAGGCCGAGCTTGACGCGATCCCGGCGACCATCGCCAGGCCGAAGAAGAAGGATACGAAGGCGCCGGAACAGATGCTCGGCGTGATGCGCGGCGTGCTCGCCGGGCGCATCGCGATGCTGAACGGCGATCCGAAAGCCGCCGCCGAGCACTTCCGCGCCGCCGCCGGCATCGAGGAAACGCCCGAGTTCAACGATTTCACCGACCCGCCGGCCTTCTGGTACCCCGTTCGCCGCGACGTCGCCGCCGCGCTGCTGGCGGCGGGTGACGCGCAAGGGGCGCGGGAAGCGGCCGCGGCCTCGCTCAAGCTGCGGGTGAAAGACCCGGTGGCCGAAGCCCTGCTGGCGAAGGCGGATGCGCTTGCCGAACACTAGCCAAGTTGCTGCACAAAAAAGATTTATCCCACATTTTGTAAATCAGGAAATTTGTGGGATAAAGAAGGCCCATGGCGAGCCTGCGTCCCTTCACCGACGAACAATCGCGCGTGCTCGTCAACTTGCGCCAGCGCTACGAGGTCTGGCGCGATGCGGAGCGGGCGTGGCGCGGGCTGCCTTACGATCTGCGGCGCAAGCGCGTCGGCGGCTACGAATACCTCTACGAAATCCGCGACCGCTCGGGCAACGGGACGAGCCTGGGCCGCTGGGATGAAGCGGCGGCACACAAGCTGGAAGCCTATCGCGCGGAGAAAGCCTCTCTCAAGGCCAGGCGCGACAGCGCCCGCGCGGCCACCGAAGAAGGCGCGCGGCTGGCGCGGGCCTTGCGGGTGCCGATGCTCGCCAGCGCCGCCGGGCCGATCCTGCGCGAAGCCGATTGCCGCCGCCTGCTCGACGGGGAACTGCTCGTCGTGGGCACCAACGCCCTGCTCGCCTATGCCCACGAAGCGGTGGCGGGGCTGGGCCTGAACGACGAGACGGAGGATTTCGACCTCGCCTGGGCGGGCGCGGAGCAGCCGGACGGATCGCCGGTGTGGGACATGCTGAAAGCTGTCGATCCGACCTTCACGGTCAACACGGAACGCACGTTTCAGGCCCGCAACGCCGCCGCCTACGAAGTCGAGCTTCTGATCGCGCCATCGCGGGCCGCGAAGCTGGGGCGGCGCGACAATCCGCGGCCGATCCCCCTGCCGGAGCAGGAATGGCTCCTGCTCGGCCGGCCGGTGGATCAGGTGGTGGCTTGCCGCGACGCGACCGCCGCCCGCATCGTCGCCCCCGACCCGCGCTGGTTCGCGCTGCACAAGCTGTGGCTTTCGGCGCAGGCGAAGCGAAACCCGCTCAAGCGGCGCAAGGACCGCGAGCAAGGCCTGGGCGTGCTCGACGCCGTGGCCGAGGCGATGCCGCACTATCCGCTCGACGCAGCCTTCGCGGCGGAGATTCCGCCGGAACTGGAGCCGATGTGGCGGAACTGGCGATCCGGGCGCCGGGAGGCCTGGAGCGGCGTGCCTTTAATCTGATCCACGACACCAATTTTCGTCATTGCGAGCGGAGCGAAGCAATCCAGGGCGATCGTGCGTGACGCTCTGGATGGCTTCGTCGGCTTCGCCTCCTCGCAATGACGAAGAGTGGTGCAGATAATGCGCCCGTCGCTCTGGACATTCAGGCCCTCTCCCCTTGCGGGAGAGGAGGGAGCGCCGTCAGGCGCGGAAGGAGAGGGGTCGGCGGCGTAGCCGGCGTCTGGCCGCCGCTGACGCGGCGGACCCCTCTCCCAACCCTCTCCCGCAAGGGGAGAGGGCTTGAATCGGCGTATTCCCGAACATCGGCCTCAGAAGTTCAGGTTGACGGTGACGGTGTCCGAATAGCTGTCGGGCGTGTAGTTGGCGCTGGGCGCAGTGACGTAGATGGAGAAGGTCTGCGTCGATCCGTTGCCGGTCCCGGCCACGCCGTTGCCGGTGCTCGTGGCGGTGGCGGTGTTGCCCCAGATCGGGCCGCTGCTGCTGGCCGAACGCAGTTGATAGGGCGGATGGTCGGTGTTGCCGCCCGAGCCGCTGAGCACGCCCGCGCCGGCGGTGTTGCCGTTCGAGGGAGCCAGCCCGATCCGGTACGCCGTGCCGCTGGGGCAATTGACGCTGATCGAGGTCGCGGCGGTGAGATTGGTCGCCGACGAGGGGACCGTGCCGAAACTGGCCGGGCCGTTCGCCGTCACCGTGCAGTTGTTCGCCACCGTGGCCCCGACATCCAGCGTGAATTGCAAGCCGCTCACCGCGTTCGAGCCCGAGCCCCCGGACGTTTGGCAAGTCGCCCCCGATAGCCTGCCGAGCGTGGTGTTGTAGAACTGGGCGGAATAGGA